>Ga0070698_100004532_pt1 | contig 15264 bp, 16 predicted proteins | sample KBSK1502metaG_FD_65477 | JGI IMG/M metagenome (GOLD analysis project Ga0070698, IMG submission 65477) | Corn, switchgrass and miscanthus rhizosphere microbial communities from Kellogg Biological Station, Michigan, USA - KBS K1-50-2 metaG | ecosystem: Host-associated > Plants > Roots >...
CGAGGCGTTCGCCGTCCCGGGCGACCTGCGCGACCGGGTCGTCCGCCGCCGCGCTGAGCGGATCCGGTTCCAGGCGATCCGGATGCCGGACGTGGTCGTCGGCCACTGGGAGCCCGAGGGCTCCTCCGCCGCCCTCGAGGTCGGAGGGACCCTCAGCGGGACCGGGGTCTCCCCGGGTGTGGTCGAGGGCCGGGTCCGGGTGCTCCGCACGCCGGACGACGACATCGAGCCCGGCGACGTACTCGTGGCCTCGGTGACCGACGTCGGCCACACGGCGATGTTCGGCTATGCGTCGGCCGTGGTCACCGACATCGGCGGCGCCGCCTCCCACGCCGCCATCGTGGCCCGTGAGTTCTGCATCCCCTGCGTGGTGGACACCAAGCACGGCACCGACAGCCTTCAGGACGGCCAGCTGGTCCGGGTGGACGGCGCCACCGGCACCGTCACCCTGCTGGCCGAGGCTGGGATGTCGGCCGCAGCCGACGCCGAGGTCGCGCTGCGCTGATCGCTGGACCACCGCCTGACACGACAGTGCCGGCCACCGCGATGCGGTGGCCGGCACTGTGTTGTTCGAGGATCAGGAGCGCGCGTCGAGTTCCTCGGAGTTGAGACCCCGGGGCAGGGCCAGCGCACACAGCACGCCGACCACCGACGCGGCCGCAGCCAGCAGGAAGCCCTTGCTCATGCCGCTGTCGGAGTAGAGCAGGAAGCCCTGGCCCGCCATCGCCACGTGGGAGTTGAGGATGGTGAAGGCGACCACGCCCAGCACGGCCGCCAGCCCGCCCTGGAACACCTGGGCCATGCTGGACATCGCACCCTGCCTGGATGCCGGGACCGCGCAGATCACCAGGTTCGGGATCGCCGCGGCAGCCAGGCCGTAGCCGAGGCCCTCGACGCCGGCCCACGTCATCACGATGCCCTGGGTGGTGTGCGCCAGCGCCAGGCCCGCGGCACCGCCGACCATGATCGCCTGGCCGACCACCATCAGGTTCTTGGGCGCCCGGCCGCGGCCGACCAGGATCCCCACGACGATGCCCGAGACCACCGCGGCTGCCCCCAGGGGCGCCTGGATCTTGGCGAACCCGGTCGCGTCGAGGCCGAAGCCGTAACCGAGCTGGGCCTCCGACGGGACCATCGACAAGATCGGCAGCAGCTGGGTGAACACACTGGAGGCGCCCATGGTGAGCCCGCCCGCCAGCGCCGTGAGGATCACCGGACGACGGGCCAGGAACCGGACGTCGATCATCGGCTCACGCCGGCTCAGCGAGTAGCCGATCCAGACGGCGATCAGCACCGCGCCGAGGATGATCGCGGTCAGCGTCTGGGAGTCGGACCATCCCCAGACCGGGGCGAAGCTCACCCCGACCAGCACGCCCGCAAGTCCAGCACCGAGGAGCAGGGCACCGGGTACGTCGGCCGAAGCGCGCACCCGCAGACTCGACTCGTCCGTGCTCAGGCGCAGCACCAGGGCCAGCACGCCGATCGCGATCGCGAAGGACCAGAAGACGCTCTTGTAACCCCAGCCGTCCAGCAGCCATCCGGTGAGCCACGGCGCCGGGACGGCGATCAGGCCCATCCCGGCGGTCGCAACGCTGACCGAGATGGCCAGCGCCTTGCGCGGGTAGACGTCGCGCATCAACGAGTAGGACAGGAACATGCACGCGCTGAGCAGTCCCTGGAGGGCGCGGCCTGCGATGAAGACGCCGTACGACGTGGCGACGGCGGACATCACCGATCCGATCAGGGCGAGACCGAGCACCGCGAGCAGCACGCGGCGCTTGCCGAACGCGTCGGCCAGCCGGCCCAGAGGCGGGCTCAACACTGCACCACCGAGAAGGAAGGCAGCCATCACCCAACCCACCTGGGTGGTCTGGAAGGTCGCGGCGATCTGCGGCAGGGCCGTGGCGGCCATGACATAGCTGAGCGTCAGCAGCTCGAGGATGAGCACGATCGAGACCAAGGAGCAGACCAGTCGCGGGCTCCACCCCGCCTCCTGGCCCAATTGCTGGGGCTGTGGTGCGTTGGAAACTGTGGTGGCCATCGGGCACACCTCCTATGTGAGGGGACAGGTTGTGCTGCGCGTCCGCACCCCCATTGCCCTGGGGCCGACGTCTGTGTCGTGCGGCCAGCCAGGCGGCCGGCCGCACAACGGGTCCCGACAAGACGGTTCGCCAGCGCCTGACAGCACGACGGCGACGAGCCCGCAAGCGGGAACTCGTGGCGGAGGCCCGGACCTCCGTGTGGTGGGGTCGCCTCAGCAGGCGGTGTAGCCGCCGTCGGCGACGAACTCCGATCCCGTGGAGTAGCTCGACTCGTCGGAGAGCAGGAAGAGCACCAGCGCCGCGATCTCCTCGGGCTCCGCTTCGCGTGCGAGCGCCTGCTGGTCGACCATGGAGTGCGAGCGGTCGGAGTCGCGGGTCATCGGCGAGGCCACCACACCGGGATGGACCGAGTTGACCCGGATGCCGTGGGCTCCGAGCTCCTGGGCGGCGGTCTTGGTCATGCCACGCACCGCCCACTTGGAGGCGACGTACCCGAGGATCCCGGAGAAGGCGATGATGCCGCCGATCGAGGAGATGTTGACGATCGAGCCGGTTCCGGCGCGCTTCAAGGAGGGGATCGCCGCCTTCATGCCCAGGAAGACGCCGACCTGGTTGACGTCGATCACCCTGCGGTAGTCGGCCTCGGCGAGTTGCTCGATGGGGTCGACGTGCACGATGCCGGCATTGTTGACCAGCCCGGTGACAGGCCCGAAGGCCTCCTCGGTCTGGCGGACGACCTCCTGCCAACCAGCCTCGCTGGTGACGTCCAGCTCGAGGAAGATCGCGCTGTCACCCAGCTCAGCGGCCAACTGCTTTCCCTCCGCGACCAGCACGTCGGCGATCGCCACGTTGGCCCCTTCGGCGACCAGCCGTCGCGCACACGCGGCGCCGATGCCGCCGGCGCCTCCGGTCACGATCACGGTCTTCCCGGGCACTCGGCCCGGTGTCTGCTGTTGCATGTTTCCTCCGTCTGTTCTCGGGTCGGCTCTCAGAAGTGCGCCTGGCCGCCGTCGAGCGGGATCGTGGCTCCGGTCAGGTAGCTGCAGCCCGGGCCGACGAGCAGCGCCACGGTCCGGCCGATGTCGTCGCGGCAGTCGCCGACCCGGCCCAGGGGCACGGTGGCCAGGAACGCCTCGGCCTCCTCGGGCGAGGAGTCGATCCAGCGCCGCAGCCCCGGGGACAGCGCCAGCGGCGCGATCGCGTTGACCCGGATGCCGTCTCGTCCCCACTCGGCCGCGGCGGCCCGGGTCAGGCTGCGTACGGCGGACTTCGCGGCGGCGTACGCCCCGTAGCCGGAGGCGTCCCAGCGCACTGTCACCGCGCTGATGAGGTTGACGATGTTGCCCTCGCCGCTCTTGGCCAGATGGGGGTGGCAGGCCTTCATGAACGCGAACGTCGCGAACGGGCCGGTCCGGAAGCCGAGCTCGAGATCGGCATCGCTGAGGTCCAGCAGCCTTCCGAGGGACCCGCTCCAGGCGTTGTTGACCAGGATGTCGACGCCACCCAGGGCCTGGACGGCCCGGTCGACCACCTCGGGGATCCGGTCCAGGTCGGCCACGTCGCAGGCGATCGCGACCGCGGTTCCGCCGGCGTCCTCGATCTCGGCGACCACCTCTGCCAGTGGCTCCGGCGACCGGCCGATCAGCGCCAACGAAGCGCCCTCGTGTGCCAGCGCCAGCGCGATCCCGCGGCCGACCCCCTGGCTGGCGCCGGTCACGATCGCGGCCCTGCCGTCCAGCGTGCCCATCAGTCTCCTTCTGCGGCTCAGCGGCCGGTTCACCGCGGCGACGTGGTCCACGTCACTTCTCGGGTCGGCAATGCGTACCCCTCGCCGCCGGCGGCGCTCGGGCGAAGTCCTGCTGAGTGGGACGCAGCCCGCTCCGCCCACCGGCCGCGCAGGAGCGGCCGCTGTCCTGTCCAGCGGGACTGGGCACCGCATCGGCCCCTCGGGCCGACCTACCGTCGCGGCACAGGATCGTCGAGACACATTGGGGAGTCGCCATGACTGCGTTGGACAACGGCATCGACGAGGTGCGAAAGATCGAGTTCGAGGCGGCGCCCACCCGCTACGCCCGCGGCTGGCACTGCGTCGGGCTCGAGAAGAACTTCCGGGACGGCAAGCCGCACACGATCACTGCGTTCGGCAAGAAGCTCGTCGTCTACGCCGACTCCCAGGGCGGCCTCAACGTCCTGGACGCCTACTGCCGGCACATGGGTGGCGACCTGTCGCAGGGCACGATCAAGGGCGATGAGGTCGCCTGCCCGTTCCACGACTGGCGCTGGGGTGGCGACGGCCGCTGCAAGCAGATCCCCTACTCGCGCCGGGTGCCGATGCGGGCCCGGACCCAGGCCTGGCCGACGCTGCTCCAGGACGGAATGGTCTTCGTCTGGAACGACCCGGAGGGGAACCCGCCGATCGAGGGCCAGGAGATCCCGGCCGTCGACGGCGGCCCGGGCACTGCCGGCTGGACCGACTGGGCCTGGTACCAGACCCGGGTCGACACGAACTGCCGCGAAATCATCGACAACATGGTCGACATGGCGCACTTCTTCTATGTGCACCACGCCTTCCCGACGTACTTCAAGAACGTCTTCGACGGGCACACCGCGACCCAGTTGCAGAAGGGCGTGAGCCGCGACGACCTGCGCCCGCAGGAGAAGGCGATCGGGGCGCCCCGGCGTCTCGGCAACACCTCCGTGGCGACGTACCACGGCCCGTCCTTCATGATCGACGACCTGCTCTACCACTACGCCGACGGCGACGTGCGGACCGTGCTGATCAACTGCCACTACCCGGTCGACGAGCACTCCTTCGTGCTGCAGTACGGCATCAGCATGGAGCGGCCGAACGGGCCCGAGGATCCGGTCGAGGCCGAGCGCCTGGCCCAGAAGATGATCGACACCGTGCGCCTGGGCTTCGAGCAGGACGTCGAGATCTGGAAGAACAAGACCCGCATCGACAACCCGCTGCTGTGCGAGGAGGACGGGCCGGTCTACCAGCTGCGTCGCTGGTACGAGCAGTTCTACGTCGACGTCGCCGACGTCACGCCGGAGATGACGCAGCGATTCGAGTTCGAGCTCGACACCAGCAAGCCGAACGAGGCGTGGCGCCGCGAGGTGGAGGAGAACCTCGCCCGGAAGGCGAGCGCCGAGGGCCGGGTCCCGCAGGCCCAGGGCGTGTGATGACCCTCCGCGCGGACAACCGGCTGGCCGACGCGCCCATGCACCCGGTCGGGTGCAGGAGCTGTGGCGCCACGGTGCTGGCGCGGAAGAGCAGCTGGCACCAGACCTCGGTCCAGTGGACCGCGGAGGCGATGGCGAGCTGCACCTCCTGGGTCGCGGGCTGCCCCTCCCGCGGTCAGCTCCCGGCCTGCCAGGACCTGCGCGACAGCATCGCCCAGGCGGTCGTGGCCGGCGAGCTGCCGGTCCTCGACGACGGCTCCTGAACCACCGGACAAAGAAAGTAGGAACCGTGACCAGCCACCTCGTCTCCCCCGCCGCGGCACGGCAGCTGACGGAGGCCGACCTGCGTGAGCTGTCCGATCTGGTCCACCGGTACGCCGCCGAGGTGGACGACCGTCACCTGGCGGAGGTGGCCGCGCTGTTCTGTGCCGACGGCGTCCTGGTCGCGCCCGCCGGCCCGGGTGGCTCCGCTCTGGCGGAGCACGTGGGTCGCCAGTCCGTCGAGTCGGCGCTCACGGCGGTGTCGGCGCTGACCGCCACGTTCCACGCCGTCGTCGGCGTGGTCCTCGTCGCGAGCGCGACCGACGACGAGGCCACGGGCAGGATCGCCTGCATCGCGCACCACGTTGTCCGAGGTGCCGAGCATGACTACGACGAGGTGTGGCACCTGGTCTACCGGGACTGCTACCGCCGTACGCCGAGCGGCTGGCGCTTTGCGAGACGGGCCATCGAGCTGGGGTTCGTGGAGTCGCGACGAGTGCGGCTCACGTCCTGACGGCGGTCGCGGTCAGCGCCTCAGTAGCTCTTGGGGAGTCCGAGGATCTGCGTGCCGATGTGGGCCAGCACCAGCTCCTCGGCGACGGGTATGTTCTTGCCGATGCGGGCATCGCGGAACATCCGCTCCACCGGGTACTCCTTGCTGTAGGCCATCCCGCCCAGCGTCTGGAACGCCTGGTTCGCGGCCTCCCAGGCGACCTGCGCCCCGGTGAGCTTGGCGATGTTGGCCTCGTTCCCGCAGGGCCGCTGCTGGTCGAACAGCCAGGCCGCCTTGTAGGTCATCAGGCGACCCAGCTCGGCCTTGGCCTTGATCTGCGCCAGCGGGAACTGCAGGGCCTGGTTGGCCCCGATGGGACGACCGAAGACCTCGCGCTGTCGCGCGTAGTCGCAGGCCACGTCGAGGGCCGCGTCGGCTGAGCCCACGCCACCGGCAGCGGCCAGGATGCGCTCGGGGTTCAGCACGTCCCAGAGCACGCCGAACCCGAGATCCACTTCGCCGATGACGTTGGCGGCGGGCACCCGGACGTCGTCGAAGAAGACCTGGCTCGAGCACAGGATGTTGCTGCCCATCTTCGGGATCGGCGCGAAGGTGAGAGTCCCGGCAGCCAGCGCCTCCTTCACGTCGACCAGGAAGAGGGTGAATCCGGCGGTCCGCGGGCGCGCCTCGGCAGCCGGGACGGTCCGGGTGACCGCCACCATCCAGCTGGCGTTCTCGACGTTGGAGATCCAGGTCTTCTGGCCCCTGATCAGGAAGTCGTCACCGTCGCGCCGCGCCGACGTGGTGATCTCGATGGCGTTGCTGCCGGCGTCCGGCTCGGTCAGGGCCAGGCAGAACTGCAGCTCGCCGGTGGCCAGCCCCGGCAGGATCAGCTGCTTCTGCTCCGGGGTGCCGTGGCGGGCGATGGTCATGCCGCCGAAGCCGGGGGTCGTGATGTAGAAGAACGACCCGGCCGTGCCACCGGAGGCGCACAACGTCTCGTTGGCGACCGCGAGCTCCAGCAGTCCCTGGCCGCCGCCGCCGTACTCCTCGGGGACGGCCAGCCCGAACCAGCCTCCCGCCGCGAGGTCGTCGTACGCCTCCTGGGGGAAGCGGTGCTGGTCCTCGCAGCGCGACCAGTAGGCGTTGTCGTACTTGGCCGCCACGGCGGCCACGCCCTCGCGCACGGCCAGCGCCGACTCGGGAAGCTCGAAGTCCACGGCTGCCTCATCTCGTGCCGGACGCCGAGCAGCGTCGGCGTCGATCTCAACAGAACTACTGCAACAGTAACACTGTCACTGTCATCAAGATAGCGATGCCGAGTCGGGATCGTCCAGGAAGTCGGCGGTGGGCGCGAAGAACAGGCAGCCGGTGACGGCCGTCGAGAAGTCGAGAATCCGGTCGTGGTGGGGCGGCGGGTTGCCGAGGAACATGTTGCGCAGCATCTGCTCGGTGACACCGGGATCGGCGGCGTACCCGATGAAGTAGGTGCCGAACTCCTGCGTCCCGACCTGGCCGAACGGCAGGTTGTCCCGCAGGATCCGGCGCTCGTTGCCGTCGGCGTCCTCGATCACGTTGGCCGCGACGTGGGAGTCAGGGGGCTTGACCTCGTCGGACAGCTCGACGTTGTCGAGCTTGGTGCGACCGACCACGAGCTCCTGCTGCTCGACGGTGAGCCTGCCCCAGGCTTCGAGGTCGTGGAGGTACTTCTGGACGATCACGTAGCTGCCGCCGGCGAAGGGCGGGTCCTCCTGGCCGACGAACACCGTCTCGGCCGCCGTGCGGCCGGTGGGGTTCTCCGAGCCGTCGACGAAGCCGAGCAGATCGCGTTCGTCGAAGTAGCGGAAGCCGTGGACCTCGTCGGCGACGTCGGCGTGATCGGCGAGGCGCCCCATGACCAGGCGCGACAGCTCGAAGCAGAGGTCCAGGCGCTCGGCCCGCAGATGGAAGAGCAGGTCACCCGGCGTCGACACGGCGGTGTGCGCCTCGCCAGTCAGAGGCTGGAACGGGTGCAGGTACGCCGGCCGCGGGCCATCGGCGTACATGCGGTCCCAGAGCTCGGCGCCGATGCCGGCCACACAACTCAGGCTGGCCTCCGGGACCCGGAACGCCACCGAGCGGGTCAACCCGGCGAGGTCGCCGAGCAGGTCGAGGACGACGTCCTCGCCGCCCGGTCGCACCGTCACGGTGAGGAAGATGGCCGCCCTCGCAGGCGGCGCCAACAGCTCTTGCGAGATCGCCTGCCGTTTCACCCGCGCCATCCTGCCGGTTCCGGGCACCCGGGTGCCAGGTCACGGGCAGAGATGCGAGTGCGGTCAGCCAGCCGGCCTCGGAAGGCCGATCGCGACCACCTTGACGATGCTTTCCAGCCCCGCGAAGTTATCAGGGTTCGCGGTGAAAAGCGGCAATCCCTCGGCCGCGGCCGTGGCAGCGATCATCAGGTCGGTCGCGCGTCGACGCGGCGTCCGACCGATGTCAGCGACCGCCGCGCTCACCCGACCGAACATGCGGGCCGCCTGGGCATCGAAGGGGATGGGGTCGAACTCGTGCTCCACCAGCTGAAGGAGCGTCTGCCGGCGAGCTCGCTCCGCGCGAGCCGCCGCATCGTCACCTCGCACCAGCTGGACGCCCGCGGAGAGCTCGGCCAGAGTCACTGCCGCGATGGCGAGCTCCTGGGGCAGGAGTGCGGGATCCAGCCGGGCCCGCAGGATCAGGATGTTGGTGTCGAGGAGCCCTCGACCGATGTCAGCGGCCATAGGGATCGTGCACGGAATCGTCGATCACGGTGTCGAGGTCGTGCCGGAACGCGTCGGGATCGAGGTCGACCACGATGCGCGACCCGTGGACGAAGTCCGCTCGCGGCAGGAAGCGCTGCCGCCGTCGAAGTGGCACGAGCTCGCCGATCTCCCGTCCGTCGCGCGTGACCGTGAACGACTCACCCCGCTCGACGGCGTCCATGACCTCCTTCGAGCGCAGGCGCAGATCGCGCTGGCTGATCAGTGGCTGCTCGCTCATGGTTTCGACGGTAGCACGCCGTGCTACCCGGTGCTACCAGACGATCGCCAACCAGCCAGCATCATCAGAACAGATGACTTGTGCCAAAAGGATTCGTTTGCCAGGTGACTCGACCGATATGACGATGGGTGGCGCGCCTCACACCTGGAGATGAAATGTCGCAACAGTCAGTAGTCGAGAAGCACACCATCGGTTACGTCCCGCCCGAGGACCGCCACGGGAAGGTGCGTGACCTCTTCACGCTCTGGTTCGGGACCAACATCGCTCCCCTGCCGGTCGTCACCGGCGCCGCGGGCGTGACGGTCTTCCACCTGAACCTGGTCTGGTGCGTCGTCGCCATCGTGGTCGGCCACCTCGTCGGGGGTGTCTTTATGGCACTCCACTCGGCCCAGGGCCCGCAGATGGGCATCCCGCAGATGATCCAGAGCCGTGGACAGTTCGGCTCCTACGGCGCCCTCATCGTGGTGGTCATCGCCGCGGTGATGTACCTGGCGTTCTTCGCCTCGAACATCGTGCTGGCGGGGCAGTCCCTGCACGGCATCGCCGATGGCGTTCCGGTCTCGACGGGCATTGTGCTCGGCGCCCTCGGCTCGGGCCTGATCTGCGTGATCGGCTACCGCTTCATCCACGCGCTCAACAAGGTCGCCACCTGGGTCCTGGGCGTGGGCATCGTGCTGGGCATCGGCGCGATCTTCGCCTCCGGCGTGCCGGCGACCTTCTGGAGCCAGGGCGGGTACACGACGGCCGGCTTCCTCGCCACGGTCTCGCTGGCCGCGCTCTGGCAGATCGCGTTCGCGCCGTACGTCTCCGACTACTCGCGCTACCTGCCGGCCGACGTCGGCGTGCGCGCGACCTTCGACGCCACCTACCTCGGCTGCACCCTCGGCTCGATCCTGCCGTTCACCTTCGGCGCGATCGTCGCCCTCGCGATGACCGGGTCGGAGGTGATGGCGGGCGTCCAGGACACGACCGGCATGCTCGGCACCCCGCTGCTGGTGATGTTCCTGCTGTCGGTGATCAGCCACAACGCCCTCAACCTCTACGGCACGGTGCTCTCTGCCATCACCTGCGTGCAGACGTTCGTGGCCAACTGGATCCCGACCGCCCGCACCCGCGTGGTCCTCTCGCTTGTCGTGATCGCGGCCTCGACGTACTTCGCGATCGGCGTCTCCGGCGACTTCATCTCGCACTTCGTCGACATCGTGCTGGCACTGCTGGTCGTGCTGGTTCCGTGGACCGCGATCAACCTGATCGACTTCTACCTGATCCACCGCGGCAACTACGACCTGGACTCGATCTTCGCCGCCGACGGCGGCATCTACGGCCGCTTCAACAACAAGGCGATCATCGCCTACGTGATCGGCATCGCCGTCCAGGTCCCGTTCATGAACACGCCGTTGTACGCCGGTCCCGTGTCCGGCGCCCTGGGTGGCGCGGACCTCAGCTGGATCATCGGCCTGCTGGCGACCGGCCCGGTCTACTACGCGCTGGCGCGGCGGCGCGAGCTCGCGCCGAGTGAGCTGGCAGCAGCCACCGCCTGACCCTCCCCTCAGGCGGGCAGGTCGCGTTCAGCGACCTGCCCGTTTGCGCGTCTCGCGGACCGAGGACCGGACGAAGGCCTGCGCACGCGAGGTCAGCCGCACGCCCTTCATCGACGCGAGGACGACCTCCACGGGCTCGAGCCGGTCGGAGATCTCGAGCGGCACCACCTCGGCGCCGTCGTACGTCGTGTTGCTGGCCGGTCGCTGGTTGAGCAACGACCAGCCCTGGCCGTTGGCCACCATGGCGCGGACCGTCTCGAAGCCCGACGTACGGTGCCGGATCTCGGGGTGGAAGCCGGCAGACTCGACCAGGCGCTCCAGGTAGGGGCCGCTGTGCGGGAGGTCCAGCAGCACCATCGGCTCGTCGGCGAGGTCCTTCAGCGCGACCCGCTTGCGGCGCGCGAGCCGGTGCCCCTTCGCGACGAGCACGTACGGCGCGGCGACGCCGACCCGGACGTGGTCGATGTCGTCGTCGAGGTCGTAGCCGTACATCAGGGCAAGCTCGCACCGTCCTGAGCGGAGCGCCTGCTTGAGGGCAGCGTGCTCCTCCTCGACCACGGCGATCCTGATGCCGGGGTGCTCCGCCTCGCAGGCGGCCAGGAGCCGCGGCAGCTCGAAGGGCCCGAGCGTGGTGAAGCAGCCGACGGCGAGGTCGCCGACCAGGGCCTGTCCCGCCGAGCGGGCGACCTCGGCCAGCTCGGTGGTGTGCACCAGATAGCTGCGCAGCTCGCGGTAGAACTCGTCACCCGCAGCCGTGAGGGTGAGTCCGCGGGCGTGGTGGCGCAGCAGGAGCTGGACGCCCAGCTCCTTCTCCAGCTGTGCCACTGCGGTGGAGATCGCCGACTGGGAGACCATGAGCTGCCGAGACGCAGCCGTCATGCTGCCGAGCTCGGCTGCCGCGGCGAAGTAGCGCAGCTGCGTCAAGGTGAAGCCGACCTCGGTCATGGCGGTCATCCTGCCGCAGGTCAGCCGCCGTTCGCCTGAGGATCGAGGTTGGCGAGCGTCTCCGGGCGCAGCAGTGCGTCGAGGACGTCGGCGTCCAGGCCGCCGGTGGCCAGGGCGAGCGTCCGCACGTCCCCGGCTCCGCCGAGCGCGGCTTTGGCGATCTCCGCGGACAAGGCGTAGCCGAGGAGCGGAGTGAGCGCGGTGGCGAGCCCCGCGTTGCCGGCCGCGACGAGGGCGAGCCTGGCGGCGTCCACGGTGATCCCGTCGACGCAGAGCTCACGCAGCGCATCGAAGGCCGCGGCGGTCCACGCGAAGCCCTGCAGGAGGCTGTGGCAGATGACGGGTTCGAACGCGTTGAGCTGCAGCTGACCGCCCTCGGCGGCCATGGTCACCGTCACGTCGTTGCCGATCACCCAGAAGGCGACCTGGTTGACCATCTCGGGGATCACCGGGTTGACCTTGCCGGGCATGATGCTCGACCCCGCCTGGCGCGCCGGGAGCTGCAGCTCGCCGAAGCCCGCCTGCGGTCCGGAGGAGAGGAGCCGCAGGTCGTTGCAGATCTTGGACGCCTTGACGACGATCCGCTTCAGGACGCTGGAGGCCTGGACGAACGCGCCCGTGTCGCTGGTCGCCTCGACCAGGTCACCGGCGCTGACGAGCGGCTGGCCGGTGAGGTCGGCCAGGTGCCGGACGGCTCGCCTCCGGTAGTCCGGGTGGGCGGTGATGCCGGTGCCGATCGCGGTGGCGCCGAGGTTGATCTCGCAGAGCAGTCCCTGCGCGTCCTCCAGCCGCGCCAGCTCCTCGCGCAACGTCACGGCGTACGCCCCGAGCTCCTGGCCCACCGTCATGGGGACGGCGTCCTGGAGCTGGGTCCGGCCGATCTTCGGCACCGTCCGGAACTCGACCGACTTGGCGGCGAAGGCATCGGCCAGCGCGGCGGTGGCCTCGGCCATCCGTGCCATGGCGGCCAGCAGCGCGAGCCGTACGGCGGTCGGGTAGACGTCGTTGGTCGACTGGCAGCGGTTGACGTGGTCGAGCGGGTGCAGCTCGTCGTAGCTGCCCCGCGGCAGACCGAGGAGCTCGAGGGCCCGGTTGGCGATGACCTCGTTGGCGTTCATGTTCGTCGAGGTGCCGGCACCGCCCTGGATGACGTCGACGACGAACTGGTCGTCCAGCGCTCCGGCGCGTACGTCGTGCGCGGCGGCCGCGATCGCGTCGTACCGTCGGTCGTCGAGCAGGCCGAGCTCGTGGTTGGCCCGCGCGGCCGCGAGCTTGACGGCCCCGAGGGCCGCGACGAGCTCGCGGTGGGTCCCGACCGGAGTGCCGCTGATGGGGAAGTTCGTGAGCGCGCGGGCGGTGTGGACGCCCCAGTAGGCGCTGGCTGGGACCTCGTGCGCACCGAGCGGGTCGTGCTCGGTCCGGGTCAGGGGCAGGGCCATGGTCATCGTGCGGTCGTGTCCTCGGCGATGTCGAGCGCGGTCCAGGCCAGGGCGGTCGCGGCGTCGAGCAGCGCCTTCCCGGCGTCACCGCCGATGCAGGCCGCGGCGAACTCTGGCTGGTGGTTCAGGGCCGGGAGAGACCCGATCCCGATGTAGGGGTGGATGGCGGGCACCAGCTGGGAGACGTTGCCCATGTCGGTGGAGGCCTGGTTCATCCGCCGCGCCGGTGAGCTCTCGTCGAAGACGCGCCCCAGCTGCTCGGCGTTCCGGACATAGGCGCGCAGGGCCGGCTCGAAGGTGCGGAACTCGGCGTACGGCTTGCTCTCCGGCGTGATGTCGAGCGTGCAGCCGGTGGCGACCGCTCCCGCCTCGAAGCACCGCCACACCTTCTCCTCGGTCGCGGCGAGCTGGGCGAGGGACTGGGCCCGGACGTACCAGCGGCCGTCGGTGCGGGCGGGGATCGCGTTCGGCGCCTCTCCCCCGTTGGTCATCACGCCGTGCACGCGGACCGTCGGCGGGAGCTGCTGGCGCAGCAGCCCGATCGCGACCTGGGCAACCGTGAACGCGTCGGCGGCGTTGACGCCCTGCTCGGGGTACGCCGCGGCGTGGGCGGCCTTGCCCTGGAACGACACGTGGGAGTGCGAGACCGCGAACGGCTCCGCCTCCGCGACGTCGACAGGCGCAGGGTGTGCCATCATCGCCAGGTCCAGTCCGGCGAAGGCACCGCGTTCCATCAGCTCGATCTTGCCGCCACCGCCCTCCTCGGCCGGCGTCCCGTAGACCTCGATCGTGAGGCCCGCGTCGTCGGCCAGCGGCGCGAGCGCCCGGGCGGCGCCGACCGTGATGGCGGAGATCAGGTTGTGGCCGCACGCGTGGCCGAGGCCGGGCAGTGCGTCGTACTCCGCACAGAGCCCGAGCCGGAACGGGCCGCTGCCGAAGGTGGCGAGGAACGCCGTCTCCAGCCCGAGGTAGGCCGGGGTGACGTCGAAGCCGGACTCCTCGAGCGCCTCGGCCACCCAGCGTGCCGAACGGTGCTCCTCCCAGGCCGTCTCCGGGTGCGCGTGCAGCTGCTCGGAAAGGCGGATCAGTCGCTCGGAGTCCGCGGCGACGGTCCGGGCCGCGTGGTCCTTCATCGCTTCACTCATCCCCGGGGACGCCGTACGACGGCGCGGCTTCGGGGGCGAGGGCGCGGGTCACGTAGTCGTCCCGCTGCGGGAGCCAGACGTCGAGGAGCTCACGCAGCGCGGCGATCGGCTGCTCGCTCCAGTCGACGCGCAGGTCGGTCACCCGCCACGGCACGTCGCGTACGACGGCCAGGCCGGCCGAGCGGAGCGGACCCGCCTCGCCGCCGGCAGCCAGACCGGCCTCGAGGGCGGCGAGGAGTCGCTCCTCCAGCTCACCGGCGGCGGCCTGGAAGCCGTCGACGACCGCATCGATGACTGCGGGGTCGGCGAGGAGGTTGCCTGCGGCGACCATCCCGGGCGCCACGCGGTCGGCGTGGATCCCGAGCGCTCCGGCTCCGGTGAACGCGGCACCGACACCGTCCAGGCCGAGGACGGTCAGCTGGCGGTGCTCGACCAGCTCGCGGCCCTCGACGATGCGCGCCAGGGCGCTGGTGGCGTCGAGCCCCGCCTGGAGGGCGTCCAGCAGCTCGGTCCCGAGTCGCGGGTCCGTGATGTTCTGCGAGGAGGCACCGCCGACGCCAGGACGCAGGTGGAGGCAGCGCGCTGCGACGGCCGGGCTGGAGGAGGTGACCGCCATCCCGACGGCACCGCTGCCGTCGGTGGCCAGGACGGAGAAGGTCACTGGTCGCCGCCGGGGATGACGGCGATGGCGTCGACCTCCACCAGCCATTCGGGGCGGGCCAGTGCGGAGACCACGATCCCCGTCGAGATCGGGTGCACGCCCTTGGTCCAGCGACCGATGGTGCGGTAGACGGTCTCGCGGTAGCGCGGGTCGACGAGGTAGATGGTCAGCTTGACCAGGTGCTCCATGCGGGCACCGGCCTCTGTCAGGAGCAGGTCGATGTTCGCCATCGCCCGCTCGGTCTGGGCCTCCACGTCGCCGACGCCGACCGACTCGCTGGTGTCGAGGTCCTGCCCGATCTGGCCCCGGACATAGACCGTGTTGCCGGCGACCACGGCCTGGCAGAGGTCGTTGTCGAGGTTCTGCTCGGGGTAGGTGTCGCGGGTGCTGAACGGGCGGATCCGCGTGTGTCCGCCGGCGACGATGCTCACGTTGTTTCCTCACTCTGGTCGGTGCGTGGCTCCAGTCCACCGCACCCGATGGCATGTGTCCAACAGATGTTTCCCACAACTGGCATCAGTCAAATCGATGCAGAGCGA
>Ga0070698_100004534_pt1 | contig 15264 bp, 13 predicted proteins | sample KBSK1502metaG_FD_65477 | JGI IMG/M metagenome (GOLD analysis project Ga0070698, IMG submission 65477) | Corn, switchgrass and miscanthus rhizosphere microbial communities from Kellogg Biological Station, Michigan, USA - KBS K1-50-2 metaG | ecosystem: Host-associated > Plants > Roots >...
AGCCGGGCATCTGCTTCCGATTCTGCCGACGTCGTCATCCTGCGAGACCTGGGTCCGCTGGTCGAGCTGCGCAAGAGTGTGGACCGCTGGTTCCTGTTCGCCCTGGTCATCACTGTCGTCACTGCTCTCCTGATCGCCGCCTGGCTCTCGGCCCGGATGTCGCGGCCGCTGGCGCTCCTCGCCGAGAAGACGGCGCAAGTGGACCTGGACCGGTTGGACCAGGATTTCGCGACTGACAGGGAGGACGAAGTAGGCGCGCTGGCCCGCTTGCTCGACGCCATGACCCGACGGCTCCGGGCCAGCGCGATGCGGCTCCGTGAAGCCGAGCGGCGCGCCGCCGTCGGCGACCTGGCGCGACAGATCAACCACGATGTGAAGAACGGCCTCGCACCCATTCGCCACGTGCTGCGGCACCTGGGCCAGGTTGCGGAGCGGGAGCCGCAGAACCTGGCTGGGATTTTCAAGGAGCGCTCCGCCACGCTGGACTCGAGCATCGAGTACCTCGATACCCTGGCACGCAATTACGCCAAGCTCTCCCCGGCGCTGGACCGGAGCCGGACCGACGTCAATGCGGTCATGCGCGACGTCGCCCAGTCGGTCCCCCCGGGTTCGGTCCAGGTGGAAACCCGGCTGGCGGCTGACTTGCCTCCGGTCCAGTCTGACTCCATCGTCCTCCGGAGGATACTGGAGAACCTGGTCACCAACGGAATGGACGCGATGCAAGGGCAAGCGGGCACCCTCGTCATCCTGAGCGAAACGGTCGACTCCGCGCCACCCCGGGTCCGGATCTGTATCACGGATTCGGGCCGCGGCATGTCGCGCGAAGAGCTGGACCGCGCCTTCGATGACTTCTATACCACCAAGGACGGCGGCACCGGACTGGGACTCTCGGTGGTGCGCAGGCTGGTCTCCGACCTGGGCGGCACCCTGCGGGTGGAGACCAAGCCGGGGCAGGGAAGCCGGTTCATCGTCGAGCTGCCGGCCACGGCCGGAGGGAGCGCCGCATGACCCGCCTCCTGATCGTCGACGATGTCGCCGCGCTGGCGGAGCAATACGCCTACGACCTGAAACGGCTCGCCGGTTATGAGGTCAAAGTGGCAACCAACGGCCCCGCGGCGATCGAAGCGGTAAGCGGCGGCGAGGTGGACTGCGCCATTCTCGATCTCGAGATGCCGGGAATGGATGGTTTCGAGGTCCTGCGAGTGCTCAAGCACCGGGGCGTCGAGACCCCCGTCATCGTGTACACCGGCACCGGCAACTACGAGCGCTGCGTCCAGGCGGTACAGCTAGGCGCGGCCGGGTTCATCGACAAGGCCGAGCCGATGGAGCGAGTGGTGCAGGAGGTCGCGGCCGCAATGGAGCGCGCTCAGCTGCGCCGCGAAGTGCGGAACCTCCAGCGCCGGCTGGGGGAATCCACTCTGCTCGGCCATAGCGCGGCCATGGAACGGACTCGGCAGGTCATTGCCCGGGTAGCGCCGGTACCCAGCACCGTGCTGATCCTGGGCGAGAGCGGCAGCGGGAAGGAAGTGGTCGCCCGCGAGCTGCACCGGCTGGGAGCTTATCCGACCGGGCAGTTCGTCGCCATCAACTGCGCCGCGTTGCCGGAGCACCTGGTGGAGAGCGAGCTGTTCGGCCATGAACGGGGGGCCTTTACCGGCGCCGTCGGCATGCGGAAGGGCGCGTTCGAAGTTGCCGATCGCGGCACCCTCCTGCTGGATGAGATCGGCGAGCTGCCGGCCGCCGTGCAGGCCAAGCTGCTCCGGGTGCTGGAGGATCGTACGGTGACGCGCGTGGGTGGCCAGAAGCCGATCCCGGTGCAGGTCAGGGTGCTCGCCGCCACCCACCGCCACCTCGAGGAGATGGTCAAGGCCGGCCAGTTCCGGGAAGACCTCTTCTATCGCATCAATGTCCAGGTCGTCGCGGTGCCTCCGCTCCGGGAGCGGCGCGAGGATATCGTCCCGCTGGCGGAGCACTTCCTCGACGAGGTCTGCCGCCGGTTCGGGGTCTTGCCGAAGCAGCTCTCGGGCGAGGCGAAAGAGCGGCTGGTAGCTTACGACTGGCGGCGGAACAACGTGCGAGAGCTTCGCAACGTGGTGGAGCGCATGGTGGTGATGGCGGATGGAGACGTGATCAGGATGGAGCACCTGCCGGCGGAGATCGGCGGTAGACCAGGGTCGGGCTCATCCGATAGTGACTCGACGAGCTTCGAGGCGCAGCGCATCGAGGCCGAGCGGAGGATCATCCTCGGCTCGCTGGAAAAGAACGATTGGAAGATTACCCGGACGGCGGAAGAGCTGGGGCTGGCGGATCACGCGAGCCTGCTCAAGATCATGCGGCGGCTGGGGGTCAAGCGGGGGGAATGACGAGGACCGGCGTCGTCGAATTCGCGTGACCGGAACCCAGCTCTCCATCTATACCCCGTCCCCAGCATGCCGTCTGCCCCTGATCGGTGATTCCGCAGTAGGTGCTCCCACCCGGTGCCAACGCCCGAAACAGGAACGTGCCGGAGATCCGGGTCGGTACATCGAACCGGCTGGTGGAGCCGACCGGATCGTTCCCCACTTCTCCACTGGTATTGGGTCCCCAGCAAAACACCGCCCCTGAGCGATCCCGCCCACACGACGTGAACCGGGCCGATGCGATCTCCACGAAGCGATGACCGCCGGACACCAGGACCGGCTTGGCGCTTTCCAGCGGAGACGGCCCGGCTCCCAGCGCGTCGATTCCCCAGCACCATGCGACATCGTCCCCGGTAAGCGCGCAGGTGTGATAGCCGCCGGCGCTGATTCGGGTGAACGCCGGACCCGTCACCCGGCGCGGGTTGGGGAGAAACGATGGGTTGGGATGGCCGTTGGGAATCGGCAACGCTTCATAGCCCCAGCACCATGCAATCCCGTCGGGGGCCAGCGCGCAGATGTGGGACAAGCCGGCGGTGAGCGCGCTGAAGGTCTTCCCACCCGCGGCGACGACCGGATCCGCGGAGCAGCGAAGCCCGCCGCAGGCGGTGCCGGTGTTCGCGTTGCCCAGCTGCCCGGTGTCGTTCAGGCCCCAGCAATAGACCTTCCCGTCGGTCGCAAGACCGCAGGTGAAGTTGGTTCCTGCCGCAAGCGCGCGGAAGCGAAGTCCGGTCGCGGCCGAGACCGGGCTGGGTTGGCAAGCTGCCGTGCCGCACTGATTGTCGGGGACAGAGCTCCCCAGCTCGCCGAAGAGGTTGCTGCCCCAGCACCAGGCCTTTCCGTTTCCCTCCAGCCCGCACATGTGAGTCGCGCCGCCGGTGATGGATGTCAATGCCGGAGCTCCTCCCATGACGACGGGTGTGGTGTCGACCGGGGTGAGACCGATGCCGAGCTGCCCTTCGGCGCCGTGGCCCCAGCAGACGATCGAGCCGGCGTCGATGCGGCAGGCGTGGCGGGTCCCCATGGCGAGTCGCGCGAGCTCGGGCTCGGGATTGGGACCGGAAGCATCACTGCACGACAGGAGCGCGACCAACGGCAGCAGCGCCAGGTACTTGGAGCTTGTCAACGGGATTCCGTGTGATTAGTCAGACAAGAGACGAGCCGAGCCACGCAACGCGCACTCGGCGGGTATCGTGGGGCCCCCCCGAACAGAATATTGCCCCCGGACTACTTGAACCTGGTAACCAGAAAATCGCGCGACGGGTTCGATTGGACACGCGATTCCCGTCCGCTTGGTGTTCGTCCGGACACATCCGTCGGAATGGTCTTCTCCGCTCCACGATCCAATCCTAAAGCAGTCAACAACTTCCACGCTCGGCGCCAGTCCGCCCGCCGCTGGTCATCCGCTTGCCTTCCTCCATACCGACCCCGTTTCACTACACCGGCGCTCCGGCGCCCCCTAGAGGAGGAAAGTATGACCCGCACCATCTCGCTGTCCCGCGACCAGCGGCTCTTCGCGGCTTTGTTCGCACTGTCGCTCACCCTGGTTGCCTGCGGTGACAAGTCCAAGGACACCGTGGTCTCCGACCAGACCGGATCGGTTCCCGCGATCACGGCCGGCGGCACCGATTCTCCTACGCCCGGCATCGCGACCAGCGGGGCCCGGCCGGCCGTGTCCTCGAACTATGAGGACGGGGAGAGTGCCTACACCCAGGGCCGATTCAGTGATGCCCGGGACATCTTCGAAGCGTACGTGACCACCCGGCCGGAGAATTCGTTCGGCCACTACATGCTGGGCCTGTCGGCATGGAAGAGCGGCGACTTCGCTCGGGCGGCGGAAGCCCTGGAGCGGTCGATCGCGCTGGACTCGACCAATCCCAGGAGCCACATCAACCTGGCGCGGGTCTATATCGACCTCGGCAGGAAGCCCGAAGCCCTGGAAGAGGCCCGGAAGGCACTGCTGCTCGACTCGGCTTCCAGCGATGCCCGCCGGGTGATAGCCCGGGCATTTCAGGCCGAGGGCCATGTGGACTCCGCGATCGGCGCTTACCAGCAGGCGCTGGCCATCGACGACCGGGACGTGTGGTCGATGAACAACCTCGGCGTGCTCTATCTCGATGAGGGTGATGTTGACCTCGCGATTCCGCCCCTCGCCCGTGCCGTGCAGCTCCGTGGCACTTCGCCGGTGTTCCAGAACAACCTGGGGATGGCGCTGGAGCGCAGCGGACACGTGGTCCTGGCGAAGCAGGCATACCAAGCGGCGCTGGCGTCCGACAGCAGCTACAGCAAGGCGTCGGTCAACCTGGACCGGGTGACCGCGCTGGTGGTGGACTCGACAGATACTTTCAGCGTCGAGGAGCAGGCGGAAGGGTTCCGGATCCAGGTCGGGATGTGGAAGGACAACCTGCCGCGCCCGATTGAGTCCGATAGCGTCGGTCAGGTTACGCCGGACAGCATCAAGCAATAACAGTTCACCACGGAGTCACGAAGCCCACTGAGGCTGCACGGAGAAAGCTTGAAATGGCTCTCCGTGCAACCTTCGTGTCTTCCGTGGCTCCGTGGTGAATTTGTTACTTCGATTTTTCTACGATCTTCTCGAGGATGCTCTTGGCCAGGTCCTTGTCCCACGTCACGGCCGACTTGCTGGCTACGACCTCGACCCGGGTGGAGCTTCCTTCGGTCTTCAACGTTACGGTGACATCCCGGTCGTTGCCGGTGCCCTTGAGCTGGCGCTCGGTGCTGCCGTCGCCGTTTTCCGAGCTGCTCTTGGTCTCGGTGATGCCCAACTCCTGGAAGGTCTGTTGCGCTGCCCCGAACACCTTGTCAATCGGGGCGACGACCAGCGACTCGGCCCCCCGATCGGAATAGTAGATACCGGCCCCGAGCCCGCCGGCCGCGGCGGCCACGCACCCGCTCGAAGCAACCAGGGTCAGGACCAGGGCCAGCATTCCAAGCTTCGTATTTCGCATTATCTCCGCCTTTTTGGATGTTCCCCCAACCCTATATCCCGGCAGGGGTCACGTCCTGCGACGGAGGTCACATTTGTTCGTCGGCCGTTGGCCCATACAGCGGGGGGACCGGAATCCCCACCAGCCTGAAGTACACCGTCAACTGAGCCCGGTGATGGATGCTGTGGCTCATGACCATCTGTCGGTATACTGCGGACCTGGGAATCGTGAAGAACTTCCGGTCTCCCATGCGCAACGTCCAGGGCACGTTAAAATCCGCGTCGCTCGCGGACATCAGGGCCTGCCGGGCCTCTGCGCTGCTGCTGTCGAACAGGTTCAGAATCTCGGCCCGGGTTTTCGGGGGATCGAGGCGCCAATCCTTGGCCTCCGGCGAGGCAAGATCGATCTCTGTGCTCTGGAAAGTCATGCTGCCCCACTGGGGAAGCCGAGCGATATGATGAGCCAGCTGTCCCAACGGCATGGACTTCTCATGCGGACGCCATTCGAGCTTGTCTTCCGGGACTCGCTCCAGCACGGTGCGCGTCGCTTTCATTTCGGCATCAAACTCGGGTAGCAGCGACTGAGCGATACTCATGTTTTCATTTCTCCAGAAAGTGTCTTTTCTTACCGTCCTTCCGTCCTTCCGTCCTTCCGTCCTTCCGTCCTTCCGTCTTACCGTCTTACCGTCAAAGTGATCTTCGAAGGCCGCCCGCGATCATGGTACACCGTAATCCGTGCCGGGGCCATGACGTCGCCGGTAACATCCGAGTAACCGGTGTGCAGGTTGCGCGAGAACCAGGGGAAGAACGCCGCCGAGACCTGGATCCGGATCCGGTGGCCGGGGAGAAAGCGATTCCCGGTCAGCATTCGCGAGAGTTGCAGGTGATACACCCGGTTAGGGACCAGCAGCTGGGGACTCACCGTGCCATTCCTGGCGCTGGCTCGCTGCACGGTGAGCCCGGGATGCATCAGGTTGTACGCGGTGCCATCGGGCGCGACGTCGAGCAGGCGAACGTAAAAGTCGGTGTCCCGGTTGTCCACGCTGAAATAGAGATCGGCGGTGACCGAGCCTACGACGTCCACCGCGCTGTCCAGCGGTGCGGTGTCGAAGCTCAGCAGGTCGCTCCGGCCGGTGAGCCGATTGTAGTCGTGCGCGCCGTAGGTGTCGCCGTAGGGATCGGTGAGTGGGTGTTCCGGGTCGGAGAAGAAGACGCTGAAGGCCTCGTCCTCACGAGGGCGGGTCTTGAGCAGCCGTCCATCCGGCGCGATCGAGTCGCCGCCGCTCAGGTAGAGCGGCATTGGGAGCGTGCCCGGCAGCGGCCAGCGATTGGCGGTGAGCCACTCGTCGGCGCCCATCAGGTAGACCCGGACCCGGGGCAGCGTATCCACCCCGTTCTGGACCTCGCGCACGTAGCGATCCATCCAGCTTAGTATCAATTCGTCGTAATCCAGGGCGGCGTTGTCGCCCATCCGGCGATCGCCGGCCTTGCTCTGCTGGATCCCCCCGTGCACCCAGGGCCCGATGACCAGCTGGGTGCGGGACGGCCGCCCCGATCGCGCGGCTCTGAGGCCCAGGAAGTTCTCGATCGCGCCGGTGGGGCCGTAGCCCTCGTCGTACCAGCCGGAAATGTTGAGCACAGCCGCCGTGGTCTTGCGATAGCGGGTCGTGAGGTCGGCCCAGTCCCACCACGGATCCGTCGGCGGGTGGTCCAGCCACTCGTAGTACCACGGTGCCGCGTCGTGGAGGGCTTCCAGTTGATTGAGCGGCAGGTAGTCAAGCCACTTGTTGCGGTTCGCGTCCCAGTCCGCCGCCACCTGCTCATCAGTGCGGGGCGCCCGGCCCAGCCGTTCCAGGGCATCGGGCGCGATGTTGAACCAGGCCCAGCTGATCCAGGAGAGGTCCCACACGCCACCGGAGTAGAAGAAGGTTTCCGGCCGGGAAAAGGTCATCGCGGGGACCATGGCCTTGAGGTGGGGCGGGCTTTCCACCGCGGCGAGCCATTGAACGGCGCCGGGATACGAGAGGCCGAAGCTGCCTACTCGTCCATCCGACCACGGCTGCGTCGCGGCCCACTCGATGGTGTCGTAGCCGTCCCGGCCCTCGTTGCGATAGGGATTGAACTCGCCGGCTGACGCGTAGCGGCCTCGCACGTCCTGGATGACGACCGCGTAGCCTCGCTCCACCGCCTTGGAGAACGTGGTGTACCCGTCTTCGGCGGCCTGTTTTCCGTAGGGGGTGCGGTACACCAGCACCGGAAACTGACTGTCACCGGCCGGGCGCCAGACATCGGCCCGGAGGATCACGCTGTCGCGCATCATCACGGCGACGTTGGTGTCCCGGATTACCTGCGCCGGTAATGGTGTCGCACCGAGTGTGAGTAATGCGGCTACTAATGCGGGGTGAGATTGTTTCGCACGAAAGCGCGAAAGACTGCAGAAAGCGCGAAGAGGACGTAAGATTCGTGTCATAGTCATCCTGATGGTTTTCGCGTTTTCGCTGTTTCGTGTTTTCGTGATGAAAAGCGTCGTTCGCAATTGTGCCCGGCGATCCCCATGACCATCTGACCTACATGGCTGCCGTTCCCGTGCTGATCGGTGTTCCCTATGATGCCAGCTCGTCTTTCCAACGGGGCCCCGCCGAGGCTCCGGCCCACATCCGCCAGGCACTCTGGTCGGAGTGCAGCAACACCTGGACTGAATCGCTCCGTGACCTGAGTTTGCCGGGCGTGATGGCCGACGCGGGCGACGTCGCCCTGACCGATGCGACCATGCTGGCGGACGTGGAGCAGGCGGTGCGGAGGGAGTTGTCCCAGGGCCGAACACCGCTGGTGCTGGGCGGCGACCACTCGATCACCCTGCCGGTGGTGCGGGCCGTGCACGGGGAGCGTGGCGCATTCTCCATTCTCCACTTCGACGCCCATCCCGACCTTTACCCCGAGTTCCAGGGCGATCGCTTCAGTCATGCCTGCCCGTTCTATCGCGTCCTGGAGGAGTCATTGGCGACCGGCCTGACCCAGGTCGGCATCCGGACCCTGAGCGGCATCCAGGCCGAATCGGTGAAGCGCTGGGCCGTCACGCTGGTTTCGCCCGAGGACTGGAACCGGGGCTGGCGGCCCCAGCTGGATGGACCGGTGTACCTGTCCATCGACCTCGACGTGCTGGATCCGGCCTTTGCCCCTGGACTCTCCCATCCCGAGCCCGGCGGTTGCAGCACCCGCCAGCTGATCACCGCGATTCAGCAGATCAACGTCCCCATCGTCGGCGCCGACATCGTCGAGTTGAACCCGCGGAACGATCCCGCCGGCCTCACCGCGCGGGTCGCTGCAAAACTAGTGAAGGAAGTGGCCGACCGGATACTGGCCTGATTGTCATTCCGAGCGCAGCGAGGAATCTCAAGGTTCGTTCGGGCTTGAAGCTTGAGATCCCTCGCTCCGCTCGGGATGACATTTCCGCACCTTACGTCCACCCTCTCAATTGCCTCAGATAATCCCTCAGCACCAGGAACTTCTCGTACACCTGCACCCCCTTCCGCTTCTGCCCGAACTCGGCAAACAATTCCCGCAGCTTGCCCCGCCGGGTGACGTAGAACCGGAAGGTCTCGGCGAAATCCTCCTGCGGATGCCGTGAGGCATACACGCTGACATGGTTGGCCGGCGAGACCGCGACCCGCTTCCGCTGGAAGTACACCCAGGTATCGTCCATGCCGCGGTACGCCTTGTCCACTTCGCCAAAAGCTCGCTTGAACCGCTCGGTCTTGGTCCAGGCCCAGTGGTGATAGAGGAAGCTATGTCCCAGCTCGTGGGTGATGAGGCCCACCAGCATGGTCCAGGGGATCTCCTCCCGCCGCGCCGGGCCCACCACGTAGCGCTGTTCGATCTCCACGATCTTGGGATACCGGGGGTCCACGCCGGAGATCCCGGGCCGGAGCAGGATGCGATAGCCCCAATCCAGGATCCGGCTGACCAGCAATAACCGCCGCACCCGGGTGAGCGCCCGAGGAATGAGATCGCGGCCCGTGGCATCCTGGCCGCACCAGGGGCAGGTGCTCATCCAGTCGTCCACCCCTCGGGCGCAATGGGGACACTCGCCCTCGAACCTGGTGTCCTCGTTCCACTCCTGCTCCCGGCCACACCAGGGGCAATACGGCATCGGGTATTGCACGCCGCCGCCGCAGCCCCAGTCGCAGCGGGCATCCATGCGAAAACCCTTGGGCGCCTTCAAGGGATCTTCGCTCGATACTCCTTCTTCGTAAATATCGACCCCGCACCACGGGCAGGTCGAAAAGGTGTCGCTCACCACCCAGGCGCAGTTGTAGCACTCGGCGCCGGTCACCTGGCCGGTATCTCCCCAGCGCTGGGCCCGGGCGCAATGGGGACAGAAGGACCAGAACCGCTGCAGCTGATGGCCGCAGATGCAGCGCAGCTCCGGCCGCGGGGTCGGCTCCCGGTGGACCCGGCGTCCGTTACTCATGGCGCGCCATCGCTTCCCGGGTGATCCGGTTGATGAATTCGGGGTAGTCCATGCCCGCCTTTTCCGCTGCGTTGGCCACGTCGTGTCCCCAGCTCAGGAAGGGATTCGCGTTGGCTTCGATGAACCAGACTTCGCCGCTATCGGTGAGTCGCACGTCCAGCCGGGCGTAGTCCCGGAGCCAGAGCGCGCGATACGCCGTCCGGCAGATCTCCTCGATCCGGCTGCGCGCCGCCCTGGAGATCGGCCGGGCAAACACATTCTTGATGCCTTTTCGGTCCCGGTAGGATTCGTCCCACTTGGCGTACTGGGTCGCGATCCGTTCCTCCGGCTTGGTGCGGCGCCGGTCGAAGATCATTTCGGTGATAGGGAGGATCTGCAGCTTGTCCCCGTTTCCGACGATGCTCACGTACAACTCCCGCCCGTCGATAAACTCCTCGGCAATGGCCGGCTGGCCGAACCGCTCGTGCACGAACGCCACCCGCTCGGCGAGCAGCGGCACATCGGTCACCACCGACGCCTGGGCAATTCCCGCCGAGGCGTCGGTTGAGAGCGGCTTGACGATGAGGGGAAACCGCAGATCGGTGGCCTTGGGAGGCTTTTCACCCGGCCGCCAGGTCGCAAAGGCGGGCACCGGGATGCCGTGGTAGGCGAGGACCTTCTTGCTCATCGCCTTGTTGCGGGTGACCAGCAGCGCCAGCGGGGGAGAACCGGTGTAGTGGTAACCCTCCGCCTCGATCATTCCCGCGAAGAGGTAGTCCAGGTCGGCGGCTTCGTGGAAGGATTCGGCGCCATTGAAGACCAGCTCCGGCTTCACCACGGCCAGGGCGGTCGCCAGCTCCTGCATGTCGTCATGGATGCCGACCAGGTGGACCTCGTGCCCCGCCTTGTGGAGCGCGTCCGCGATCTGGTACTCCATGTCCGGTTCCCGGTCGTCCCAGGTCAGGACCTCCTTCTTCAGTTGCTCCCAGTGCTGGGCCGAGGTCCACCCGGACCAGGGAGTGTCGAAGACGACGGCGATACGCATGGGGACACAACTTAAGGCGTGCAGGGTGCAGGGTGCAGGGCCGTCATTCCAGTCTGCTACCTTTCGTCGCTCCTGGCCGGGAATCCATTTGAGGGATTCCTCCGTCTGTTGGGGTGAATCGCGGTTTTTGCCGGGTCAAACAGCCGAGCACCTACAGCAAAAGGAGCGAGCGACCATGCCCAACCGGCGCACTGCCATCGTGTTGGCTTTCCTCGTGATCTTGGGGTCTCCCCTCCGGGCCCAGATTCCCGAAAAGTTCGAGAACCTGAAAGTGCTGCCCGCCGACATCACCCGGCCCCAGTTGTTGCAGGTCATGCGCGGCTTTGCCCTCGGTCTCGGCGTCCGTTGCCAGTTCTGTCATGTGGGGGAAGAGGGTGCCCCGCTTTCGACCTTCGACTTCAAGTCCGACGAAAAGCCCACCAAGCGGACCGCGCGGGTGATGCTCAGGATGGTGCACGACATCAACGCGACCTACCTCACCCAGCTCGATACCATCAGCCACGACCACATGGCCATGGGCGGCGATCACGATCACGCAGATCATATCGAAGTGCAGTGCGTCACCTGCCATCGGGGAAATTCCCGTCCCCAGATGATGGAATCGGTGATGACCGAGCTGGTAGCGGATAGCGGATTGCCGGCGGCGGTCAACGCATACCGCGAGCTCAAGCGCCGCTATTACGGCGGTTTCGCCTACGATTTCCGGGAACGCCCGCTCAATAGCGTGGCGTTCGATCTCCTGCGCCAGAACAAGCCGGAGGATGCGTTGACCATCGTCAACTTGAACCTGGAGTTGAATCCGGAGGCTGCTTCAGTGTACCAGCTGCAGGGTGATGCCAACCTGGCCCTGGGCCGGCGGGATGCTGCGGTGGCGAGTTACCGAAAGGCGCTTGAGCTCCAGCCGGACAACCCGCCGCTCAAGGCGAGAGTGGACTCACTTTCCAACTAGCGTATGGCTTATGGCAGGTGGCCGATCAGCTACAGGTCTCGGTCATCGGCATTGGATATGAGCATCGACATTTGCCATAAGCCATATGCCATAAGCCATCAGTTATCGCACTCGAAGTAGAGCCATGTCGGTCTGGGCGGTGGACAACGGAGCGCCATCCGGCGCGGTATAGGCGATCCGTGCATCCCGGCCGGCGTGGATCTCGAGGTAGCGGGCATCGAGCTCGTCCAGGACCAGGTTGGTGACACCTCCACCGGTCGCGATGTAGGCATCCACCAGGGCCGAGCTGGGGAAGAAGCGGCGCAGGTTCCACATCGGGTCCTGGATCGCGGCGCTGGTGCCCGGCAGTTCGTCGGCGTACCAGGAAAGCAGCCACTCACCAACCGCCTGGTTCGGGGTCCGCGATTCCCCGCTCAGGTCATTGCTGATCTGGGTGAAGGTCAGCCGGTTGCGAAGCCCGGAGAATTCCTCCAGCACCCGGACCTCCGGCTGGCCCGCCGCTACGGCGTGGGAGATGAGGCTGCTGACCATGCGGCAGGCCATGGGATAGTCGATCGCACCCGAAACAGCGCGAGTTCGAGGCCGATCCGTGGCCAGGCCGCAGAGGGAATAGACCCGGGCTCCCTCGGGCGTGGTGGTGTAGGGTGATTCTCCGAGGTTGTCGGTGAAAGGGTCGGGGTGGCCGTTGAGCACCCAAAGGTGCCGCAGCACGTCGGCGTAGCCTTCGGTGGTCCACTCCCGGCGTTGCGCGGCGTAGGAGCCGGATCCCTCCCGGGCAAAGTCCGCCAAGTGGGCGGTCTCGTGCGCCGCGGTGGAAAGCAGCCGGGCTTCCCGCACCGGAGTACCCCGAAACAGCGCGGTGCCGTCCAGCCAGATGAAGTCGCTGGTCGCGGGCGTGCCGTCGCAACCCGGACCGGCATTCCACCCCGGGTAGGCATATCCCCGCGCCGCCGCCGCGCTGCTGTCCGTCATGAGAATCGGAATCCGTTCCTTCCGCTGCCAGCGCGGGAGGGTTGTGGCAAAGAAGGGGCGGATCGTGGACTCGTAGTCGTTGAGAAACGTCAGCAGCCGCTCTTTCACCGCCCCGCTGCTTCTCGCTTTCCGCAAGGTCGGCCGGTCGAACAGGACAACCAGGTGGGCTGAACTGGCGACCACGCGCCAGTACTCCGGTTGGCGACCGGGGCCGTGGAGGCCGAGGAACCGTCCATTCCGCGCCCTGGCGGTGGCCAGCAGCATCGAATCGCCGATGGCCGGGGCGGCGGAGCAAGTGGTCTCCACCGGGAGTACAGTGTCCCAGGGGTCACTCTCGAAGTAGTTGATTCCGGGGAGGTACGTCTGCCTCAAACCGGCGGAGGCCGGCCGGTCCACCAGCGGAGACGGCCGCTTGGGAAGCGCGCGTTGCCGGCTCACCAGCTTGCGGCTGCCGGGCCGGTACTCGGGAGTGATGGTGACCTGGGCCCGGATCTCCTCGGGGTGAAGTTCGCTGCTGTCCCGGTCCCAGGCGAAGGGCATCGCCAGGTAAACACCGGAGTCCGCCACCTCCACCGAGCAGCCGCGCGACACCGCCGCGGTCGCCAGCACGTGCTCCCCCGGATCCAGCGACACTCGATAAGGGATTGAAGCGGCGGCCAGGCTCACCGTGGCCCGTTGCCGGCCCCGGCGCAGCTCGACGTCGTAGCGCACTCCGCTGCGGAGGCAGGGCGCAAAGAGGGAATCGGGGACGTCCACGGCCAGGTCGGTCGAACTCGCTTCGAGGGTCTTGGCGTTCAAGCCCCCGATCCGGACCTTGATCCCGGCCAGGTCGATGCCGCGGAGATGAAGCGGGCGGCCCGGCTCGAGCAGGCTATCCACTGGGAACACCCGCAGGTTGACCGGGCCTACCAGCCCCTCGTCAGCCCGGCAGGCGAGCATGACAAATAGTCCGAGGGCCAGGAGTAAGACCCCGCGCCCGGTGCGAAGGAGGAACCTCAGATCTCGAACTGGTGCCATGATCGCTCGGTCAGATGCCACTACCCCCATCCCTCGGGAATCGAAGCGTTCATTTCAATGGCCAATCGGATCAATTCCCGCGCCATCGCTCCATACGGCAGAAGAGCCACCAGGCTGCCCCGGGTCAGCCGCAACTTGCCGGTCATCAAGGCGGTCAGCGGGTTCTGCCGGCCTGACAGCACATCCCTCCATGTAGTTCCGGTCCCGGCCAGGACATAACTCGCCTCTGAAGGCTCGGGTTCCGGAGCGGGTTTCGTCGTGAGGCATTCACCATGGCGAATCTCAACCCGTACCGACCGTTGCGGCGCCTCCGGGGCTGATGACTGAGTCATGACCAGGGTTACGTCCCCAGCCCAGACGCCCGCGGCGGCACGGAATGCCGGATCGCCGTTCAGGGCCTGGCACCAGGATCGGGCCCAGTCTTCTGAGAACGCTTCCACACGAATCTCCGTGTCAAATTGACGGTTAGGCGATAGGAGGCTAAGGGGGTATGGCTCGAAAGTCGACACTTTAGGGTGACTTGTGTCACCGCTACAAGTCCCGCCAAATGAGCATCTTGCACCCCGATCCAAGGATGTAGCCCGTTTCTGAACTCCACCTTAGGAGGTAGGTCAATGTCCCCGAATCGCCTTCAGTCTGGCCGGGCCGCAGTCTTGGGGCTAATGGCCGCGGTTGGTTTGGCAGGGTGTGCCAGGGTAACCCCTGAGCAGTTGCAGACTGAGCTGACCGCTGTCCGCTCCGAAATGACCACCGCAGACAACGCCCTGTCCGGGCGTATCGATGCCACCGACGGCAAGGTGACCGCGCTGACCTCGCGGCTGGATTCGCTGGAGCGCGACCTCCAGGCGCTCCGCACTGAGTTCAACGCCAGCATCCAGCGGATGGAGACGGCGGTGCGCTTCAACGTGCCGGTGCATTTCGATTTCGATGACGCCACGGTACGGGAATCCGACCGGGCGATGCTGGATCGCTTCGCGCAGGTCGTGGGCAAGTACTACACCGGTTCGACCATCACAGTCGAGGGCTTTACTGATCCTGCCGGCAGCGCGAGCTATAATCAGCACTTGGGCCAGGAGCGCGCCGAGGCGGTGTCCAGCTATCTGAGCGGGACCGCCGGGTTGAGTGCGGCCACGCTCAAGGCCGTCAGCTACGGCGAGGCCCGGAACCGCCAGGTGGTGCCGGATGCACAGGGACCCGGGGACGCTGGAATCGAGAATCGTCGGGTCGCCCTGGTGGTAGATTTCGCGGGTAACTCCACCCCTCCGAGCACGACCGCCGCAGCCAACTAAGCGGCCGGAAGGTGGAGGGGTCGATCCGAGATCAAACCGATCTCAGATTGACCGAAAGCGCCGGGGTTTCCCCGGCGCTTTATTTTGTACCTATGCAACCCACATTGGCCGCGGCCACCCGCTTCTGGCTCAAGCTTGGCTTCATCAGTTTTGGCGGACCCGCCGGCCAGATTGCGATCATGCATCGCGAGCTGGTCGA
>Ga0070698_100004535_pt1 | contig 15260 bp, 16 predicted proteins | sample KBSK1502metaG_FD_65477 | JGI IMG/M metagenome (GOLD analysis project Ga0070698, IMG submission 65477) | Corn, switchgrass and miscanthus rhizosphere microbial communities from Kellogg Biological Station, Michigan, USA - KBS K1-50-2 metaG | ecosystem: Host-associated > Plants > Roots >...
GATGTACAGCCCCGAGCCGCCGACCAGGACGGGGGTGCGGCCCTCCGCGAGCAGCCGGTCGATCTCGGCACGCGCCAGCCGCTGGTACTCGGCGACGCTGGCCGTCTCGGTGACGTCCCAGATGTCAAGCAGGTGGTGGGGTATCCCCTGCCGCTCGGCCGGCGACAGCTTGGCGGTGCCGATGTCCATGCCGCGGTAGAGCTGCATCGAGTCGGCGTTGACGACCTCGCCGCCGAGAGCGCGCGCGAGGCCGACCGCCAGGTCCGACTTGCCGGTGGCGGTGGCGCCGACGACGGCGACGAGCATGACCGTCAGCGGCGGGTCGGCATGCCGAGCAGGACAGGCCGGGGGGGTACGGGGGGGCGGGCAGCCCCCTCGTGCGCGGGGGGGTCCAGGGGGGTCGTCCCCCCAGGAGTGACAGCGGCCTGGCTCGCCTCCCACGCGTCTCCCGCCCTGGTCCGGCGCACCGCGAGCGGCTCGCCGTCGGCGATCAGGTAGTGCGGCGCGGTGCCGGTCACCGTGGTGGTGACGATGTCGCCCGGCCGCGGCGCGGTTGAGTGCGGGGCGAAGTGCACCAGGCGGTTGTCCCGCGCCCGGCCCGACATGCGGTGCGTCGCGGCGTCCTTGCGGCCCTCCCCCTCGGCCACCAGGACCTCCACGGTCGTGCCGTCGAATCGCGCGTTCTCCGCCGTCGCGACCTCCTCGACAAGCGCGACGAGCCGGTCGTACCGGTCCTGCACGACGTTCGCGGGAACCTGGCCATCCATGGTCGCGGCCGGGGTGCCCGGACGGATCGAGTAGCGGAACGTGAACGCGGACGCGAACCTGGCCTGCCGGACCACGTCGAGGGTATCGGCGAAGTCGGCCTCCGTCTCGCCGGGGAACCCCACGATGATGTCGGTAGTGATGGCCGCGTGCGGGATCGCGCGCCGCACGTTGTCCAGGATCGCCAGGTAGCGGTCGCGGCGGTAGGCGCGGCGCATCGCCTTCAGCACGGTGTCCGAGCCGGACTGCAGCGGCATGTGCAGGCTCGGCATCACGGTGGGCGTCTCCGCCATCGCCTCGATCACGTCGCCGGTGAAGTCCCGCGGGTGCGGTGAGGTGAACCGGACCCGCTCCAGCCCTTCGACCTGGCCGCAGGCGCGCAGCAGCTTGCCGAACGCCTGGCGGTCGCCGAACTCCGCGCCGTACGAGTTCACGTTCTGCCCAAGCAGGGTGACCTCGATGACCCCGTCGCCGGCCAGCGCGGTGATCTCCTCAAGGATGTCGCCGGGGCGGCGGTCCTTCTCCCGCCCGCGCAGCGACGGGACGATGCAGAACGTGCAGGTGTTGTTGCAGCCGACGGAGATCGACACCCACGCCGAGTACGGGGACTGGCGGCGGGCCGGCAGCAGGCTCGGGAAGGTGGCGAGGGTCTCCTCGAATTCGGCCTGCGCCTCCTGCCGCTGCCGCGCCTGCTCAAGCAGGCGGGGCAGGGCCCCGATGTTGTGGGTGCCGTAGACGACGTCCACCCAGGGGGCACGCTGGATGATCTGCGCGCGCTCCATCTGCGCCAGGCAGCCGCCGACGGCGATCTGCATGCCCGCGTGCGACTTCTTGACCGGGAACAGGTGACCGAGGTTGCCGTACAGTCGGTCGGCCGCGTTTTCCCTGACCGCACAGGTGTTGAACACCACCAGGTCGGCGGTCTCGCCGTCGGCGGCTTTCGCGTACCCGGCGTCTTCGAGCAGCCCGGCGACGCGCTCGGAGTCGTGCGCGTTCATCTGGCACCCGTAGGTGCGGATCTCGTAGGTCCTGCCTTCTCCCACCTGACCAGGATAGGGGCGGGCGCGTGTTGTGGGGGCCTGTGAACCTCTGCAGGCCTCGTGATGCTCTGCAGGCCGCTGTGATATTGCATTGGTCCATGACTGAGATCGCGCCATACGGGTCCTGGACATCACCGATCAGCGCCGCGGACGTGGCCAGAGGGGCGGTGTCCGTCGCGTTCCCCGCCGCCGCGGGGGAGGAAGTCTGGTGGCAGGAGAGCCGCCCCGCCGAGGGCGGCCGCGTCACGATCATGGCGGCGGGCGGCGGCGATACGGCGCCGCGGGAGCTGCTGCCGGCCCCGTGGTACGCGCGCAACCGGGTGCACGAGTACGGCGGCCAGTCGTTCCTGCCAGTGCCGGAAGGGCCCGGCTTCGATCTCGTCTTCGCGAACTTTGCCGACCAGCGGCTGTACCGGTCGAGCGCGGCCGACGGCGCGCCCGCGCCGCTGACCCCGGACGGCGCTGGGTTCCGGTTCGCCGACCTGACCCTCTCCCCCGACGGCGCCGAGATCTGGTGCGTGCGGGAAATCAGCCGCCCCGACGACGGCCAGCCCGAGCCCGGGTTCCACACGGGCGGCGGCATGAAGGTGAGCCGCGCGATCGTGGCGGTGCCGCTCGACGGGTCCGCCGCGTCGGACGCCGCCGCCATCCGGGTCCTGGTCACCGGCGCGCAGTTCTTCGCGTTCCCCACCGCGTCGCCGGACGGCACGAAGCTGGCGTGGATCAACTGGGACCATCCCCGGATGCCGTGGGACGGCACCGAGCTGCGGACCAGCGCTGTCACCGGCGGCGCCGTAACCGTGGCGGACTCGACGCTCGTCATGGGCGGCCCCAGCGAGTCGGTGCTCGCCCCGCGCTGGCGCGACGACCAGACCCTGTATGCGGTGTCGGACGCCTCGGGCTGGTGGAACCTGTACGAGGTGCCCGCGGCCGACGGTGCGCCGCGCCCGCTGCACCCGGCGGAGGAGGAGTTCGCCGGGCCGCTCTGGCAGCTCGGCGGCCGGCCGTTCGAGCTGCTCGGCGACGGGCGGCTCGCGGTCCTGCACGGCCTCGGCGAGCTGCGCCTCGCCGTCCTCGACCCGGCGTCCGGCGAGCTGGCCGACATCGACCTGCCCGGCTACCGGACGGCGCAGGCGCAGCTCGCCGTCTCTGGCGAGGTGGTCGTGCTCGTGGCCGCCGGCCCGCGCACCCCCTGGTCGGTGCTGCGGGTCTCCCCCGGCGGCGCGGTCGAGACGCTCAGGCAGCCCGCGGTCGACGCACCCGACCCCGCCTACCTGCCCGACGCGCGCCCGGTACAGCTGTCCGCTGGCCAGAACGGGCCCGTGGTCCATGCCCTGGTCTACTCTCCCGCCAATCCGGAGGTGGCCGAGCCGGCCGGGGAACTCCCGCCGTTCATCGTGCATGTGCACGGCGGCCCGACCGCGAACTCGGTGCCGGTGCTCAGCCTGGAGAAGGCGTTCTTCACCAGCCGGGGCATCGGGGTGATCGACGTGAACTACGGCGGTTCCACCGGGTACGGACGGGCGTACCGGGAGCGGCTGCGCGGCGAGTGGGGCGTGGTTGACGTGGCCGACGCGATGCACGCCGCGCTGGCGCTCGCGGAGTCGGGCGAGGCGGACCGCGCCAGGCTCGGCATCCGGGGCGGTTCCGCGGGCGGCTGGACGGCGCTGGCCGCGGTCACCAGCGGGCTGCGGGACGCGTCCGAGGCCGTGTTCTCCGCGGCGACGTCGTATTACGGCGTGTCGGACCTGCGGCCGTTCGTGACGGACACGCACGATTTCGAGTCCCGGTACCTGGACGGGCTGATCGGGCCGCTGCCCGCGGCGGACGCGCTGTACGAAGAGCGGGCGCCCGTCGGGCACGTGACGCCGCTGACCTGTCCGGTGCTGCTGCTCCAAGGGCTCGACGACCCGATCGTGCCGCCGTCGCAGTCCGAGGCGATCGCCCGTGACCTGGCCGCGCACGGCATCCCGTACGCCTACATCGCGTTCGAGGGCGAGTCGCACGGGTTCCGCAAGGCGGAGACGAACATCGCCTCCCTGGAGGCGGAGCTGGCGTTCTACGGGCAGGTGTTCGGTTTCACGCCGCCGGGCGTCGCGCCGATCAAGCTGTCATAGGCGGGGGGCGGAGAGACGGGCCCGTTCGGGATAAAAATCGAAGGCAGCACGGGTGAGAGTCGTCGCGGTGCGGACGGCGCTCGCGATCGCGTCGTCCGGCGCGAGGCCGCACAGGTCGGTGAGGGTGAAGAATGCCTCGGCGCTGACCACGACGGCCAGGTCGTGCTTGAGCCGTGTCATAGCGGCGGGCGGGAGGCTCGCCGCGAACGGCGCGAGGGCGTGGTCGATAAGGCCGAACCGGAGGCCGGGGCGGGCGTTCGCGGTGCCTGGCGCGGTGATCGTGTGCGAGATCGCGGCGCGCACCGAGCCCTCGTAGGCGTGCACGCCGCGCAGCAGGTACTCGCAGGCGAAGGCCACCCGTTCCGCCGGATCCGCCGACGCCTCGACGGGCTCCAGGGCCTGCGCCGGGTCCGGCCACAGCCCGGCGAGGGCCTCCCGGATCAGTGAGATGAGGTCAGGGAAGTAGCGGTACATGGTGGCCTCGGAGACCAGGGCCCGCTCGGCTACCCGCGGCATGGCGACCTCGGCACCGGAACGTATCAGCTCACGGCAGGCGTCGACGATCGCCCGGCGCGTGCGCTCCTTCTGTCTCTCCCTGCCCTGTCTCGCCCCGCTGGCGCCCTCGCCGGGCGGCTTCTTGCTGTTATCAGAAACGGTCGCCGCCATCCCTGCTCCTTCATGAAGGTCCGCTCTCTTCATGAGAGTTTACTTGCATGAATTGCGATAGCAAGCTATCTTCGTGAGAGTCAACTCTCATAAGTGGCCTTGCTGGGGAGCTCTCATGGCTAGGGAATCGATCGTCGGTCCCGACGGCGGTGACGTCATCCGCCTCGGCCCCGCCACCGTGCGGATCATCGAGGACGGCAGCACGACAGGTCACCGGCTCGGCATCGGCGAGATCACCGTCGCGCCCAGGTCCGCGGGACCGCCGCAGCACCGGCATGCCCGGCACGACGAGGGCTTCTACGTGGTGTCCGGGACCGCCAGGTTCACGATCGGCGCTGCGACGTACGACGCCCCGGCCGGGACGCTCGCGATGATCCCGCCGGGCGCGCCGCACACCTTCGCCAACCCCGGCGACGAGCCGCTGGTGATGGTGAACACGTTCACGCCCGACCTGTATGTGCAGTACTTCCGCGACCTGCGCGAGATCGCCGCCGCCGGCGAGGCGCCGACCCCGCAGGCGACCGCGCGGGTGATGAGCCGGTACGCCACCGAGGTGGCCGACGACTACGCCCCCGAGTAAGGAGAGCCCCCATGTCCTCGCGTTTGTGCACGGTATCCACGCCGCATGGTGACGTCCCTGTCTCTGTAACCGAGAGCGGCGCCGGCGGCCGCCCCGTGCTGCTGCTGCACGGCGGCGCCGGGCCCGATTCGGTCACCGGGTTCGGCGGCGCCCTCGCCGGACGGTTCCCGTTCCGGGTGCTGAGCCCGGTCTACCCGGGGTTCTCCGGCACCGCGCGCCCCGGCTGGCTCGATTCCATCGGCACGCTCGCCGGGGTCCTCGGCGGCCTGCTCGAGGACCTGGACCTGACCGACGTGATCGTCGCCGGCAGCTCGATCGGCGGCTGGGTGGCGGCCGAACTGGCGCTGGCCGCGCCGGAGCGCGTGGGCCGGCTCGTGCTGATCGATCCCGCGGGCCTGGACAGCGCCGCCCATCCCATCGCTGACTTCTTCTCGCTCACGCCCGATCAGCTCGCCGACCTCAGCTGGGCCAACCCGGAAGGCCACCGCATCGACCCGGCGGCGCTGCCCGAGGCGCAGCGGGCCATCCTGCTCGGCAACCGGGAGGCCCTGCTGGCCTACGGCGGACGCTCGATGGCCGATCCCACGCTCGCCGCGCGGCTCGGCGGGATCACCGCGCCGACGCTCGTGATCTGGGGCGAGGCCGACCGGATCGTCACCCCCGGCTACGGCAAGGAGTACGCCGCGGCGATTCCCGGCGCGGTGTTGCGGATGGTGCCGGCGGCCGGCCACCTGCCGCAGCTGGAGAACCCGGAGGCTGTGCTCGAGCTGTTCGGCGAGCTGGTCACCGCGGACGGCTACCAGTAACGCGGCTGGCCTGGGATGGTCTCCAGGTCCGCGAGCACCAGGGCGCGGTCTTCCTCGTCGGTGATGTTGTCTACGGCAGCGAGGGCCCGGTCCGTGTAGTGCCGCGCCTTGCCGGCTTCCCCGGCCACCGCGTGGGCGCGGGCCAGGGCCTCGAAGGCGAACGCCAGGTCCCAGCCGGCGATGCCGTTGTCCTGGCAGATGTCCAGGACCCGCTGCGCGTGGTACCGGGCGGACTCGGCCATCTTGAGGATCGCGTAGACGCGTGAGATCTGCCATTCGCCGCGCGCGAGGTTCGCCGGGGTCGCCTCCGGAACCAGGCCCCAGTGGTACCGGGAGGCGTGCGCCGCGTGGATCATGCGGTCGTCGTCCTCGATGGTCCGGTTCTTCTGGTCCATGAGCCGCCAGGTCTCGTTGAACAGCTGGGCGGCGAGCAGCCGTTCGTCGGTGACCGATCCTGTTCCCGGCGCGCTTTTCGTGGTCGCGGAGTTCGCCATATGAAACAGCGTATGATCCCCGGCGTGATCACTGGAATGCACGCCATCGTGTTCTCCCCGCAGGCCGAGCAGGTCCGCGCGTTCTTCGCCGACGTCCTCGGCATGCCGTCGGCGGACGCGGGAGGCGGCTGGCTCATCTTCGCGCTGCCCCCGGCCGAGCTCGCGGTGCACCCGGCCGACGGCGCGACCCGCCACGAGCTCTACCTGATGTGCGACGACATCCAGGCCACCCTCGCCGCACTGCGGGATAAGGGCGCCGAAATCGCACGGGACGTCTCCGACCAGGGCTGGGGGCTGATCGCGGCGATCCGGCTGCCCGACGGGTCTGAGCTGCCCATCTACGAGCCGCGGCACCCGTCGCCGCCCCATCCCTGACACCCTGGCGGGCCGGGCGCGCGGCCTTGGGCGCATACTTGCGCGCAGGCGGGCAGTTTGACTTGTGACCCGAGCTTTTTTGGGTGTGACCCGAGCTCCGGAGCTGATCGGAGGATCAGAGCATGAATACGCCCGGCTACAGCGCAGCCGTCGTGGCCAAGGCTGAGGCCGACGGCGTGCACGGCACCGAGCTAGCCGCCCTGCGCAGGCGACTGCGGCAGCTCGGCGAGCGGCAGGCCGGACTCCTGCCTGGCGAGGACCTTGAGCCGATCGCGGACCTGCCGCACCTGGACGAGCTGCCCAGGCCGTCACCTGGCCAGGCCCGTGACGTGCTGGACCGGCTGGTGATCGTCAAGCTCAACGGCGGGCTGGGGACGAGCATGGGCCTGGAGGGTCCGAAGTCGGTGCTCGAGGTCAAGCCGGGCGCGAACTTCCTCGACGTCCTCGCCAGGCAGGTACTGGCACTGCGTGAGCGGCACGGCGCCCGGCTGCCGCTCGTGCTGATGAATTCCGCGGTCACCCGCGACCCGTCACTGAAGGTGCTCGACCACTACGGAGACCTGAGCGCGCCGGGCGTGCCGCGGGACTTTCTCCAGGGCCGCGAGCCCAAGATCCGTGCCAGTGACTTCGAGCCGGTGCGGTGGCCCGCCGACCCGGAGCTGGAGTGGTGCCCGCCCGGGCACGGTGACATCTACCCCGCGCTGGCGGCGTCCGGCACGCTGGGCGCCCTGCTCGACGCCGGGCTGCGCTACGCGTTCGTCTCCAACTCCGACAACCTCGGCGCGCTCGCCGACGTCCGGATCGCCGCATGGCTGGCCGCGGAGCAGGTGCCGTTCGCGCTGGAGGCGGTCCGCGGCACTCCGGCCGACCGCAAGGGCGGTCACCTCGCCCGTTATCAGGGCCAGCTGGTACTGCGGGAGACCGCGCAGGTGCCCGACGGCGACGACTCGTTCACCGACGTCGAACGCTGGCGCTGGTACAACACCAACAACATCTGGATCGACCTGCGCGCGCTCAAGGACTTGCAAGCCGCCGATCCGGCGGCGCCAGACCTGCCGCTGATCGTCAATCGCAAGACCGTCGATCCGCGCGACCCGGACAGCACCCCGGTGATCCAGCTCGAGTCGGCGATGGGCGCGGCGATCGGCTCAATCCCCGGCGCCCGCGCGGTCCACGTTCCCCGCTCGCGGTTCGCGCCGGTGAAGACCACCAACGACCTGCTCGTCGTGCGCTCCGACGCCTACGAGCTCACCAGCGACGGGGAAATGAGGCCCAGCTTCGACGGCCAGGAGCCCGTCGTCACGCTGGACGAGGAGTATTACAAGCTGCTGTCCGACTTCGAGCAGCGGTTCCCCGGCGGGGCGCCGTCGCTGCGCCGCTGCCACCGGTTCGAGGTCGAAGGCGACGTCACGTTCGGCGCGGACGTCGTGGCCATCGGGGATGTGCTGGTCACCGGCCCGCGGCTCGTTCCGGACGGCGAGATACTCGGCGAAGGAAACTTAGCCGTGGATCGCGCCCGCCAACGCGCGGGTGCCCGGGAGGGGACCGTCATCCGACCAGGCGGGTGAGCATGAGCGCGGCTTCGTCGTCGATCCGGATGGTCGCGCCCGGCGCTACCGGCTGGTTGCGGTCCATGATGCCCCGGCCGTCGGGGAGGTGGCCGCGCCGCACGTAGATCCGTTGCGCGGCGCCGTAATCCGAGTAGAGGCCCACGCCGAGGCCCACCACCCTGCTGCGTGCTGAGGCTGCTGATTCGACGCGGTGCAGCAGCGCGTTCCCTATGCCTTCCCTGCGGTGCTGGGGCAGGACGTTGAGATCGGAAATCTCGGGGATCTGGCGGTCAGCGAACGGGCGGTAATCCGAAACCCACAGAAGCGTCACGTAACCGGCGAACTCACCGCGCCATTCGGCAAGGAAGGCGAGCCGCCGTCCTTCTTCCTGCTCCGCGAGGTAGCTGATACAGCGCGGGCGGCTTGTGCCACCCGAGAGCGGTAAAGGCAGCGCTCATCGTTTCTGGATCGGATTCGCCCATCAAGCGGATCACGGGCTGCAAGATCACTCGGGCCACCATCCTCCTCGCTCACCGGATGAGCAAGGCATTTACCTGAGCTCTCGCAAGACGCTGCCCTCGGTCAAGGCCGGGCGACGGCAAGACCTGGTCGCGCGGGCACGATCGAGGTGACCGCGGAGTACCACTGATCTCGCCGGCGCGGCAGATGAGGATGTCCGGTAGTTCGGAAGACCCCTTGGTTGGCGGGATGCGGGTCCAGCGCGCGACGCATACTGGCGGCATGCCCGTACGACTGCACCACATCGTCGTTGATGCTCACGATCTGCCCGGCCTGGCCCGGTTCTGGACGCAGGCGCTTGGCTGGAGGGTACTGAGCGAGCGCGAGAACGAGATCGTCATCGGGACCGACGAGAACGCGCCCGTCGGCATGTGCTTTATGCCGGTCGCCGATCCCAAGACGGTCAAGAATCGCGTGCATGTTGACCTAACCAGCAGCGCGGCCGATCGCGATCAGGAGATTGACCGCCTTCTCGCGCTCGGGGCGCGCCGGGTAGACATCGGACAGACCGGTGCCGAGTCCTGGACTGTCCTTGCCGACCCCGAAGGTAACGAGTTCTGTGTCGTCCGCCCGAAGGAAACGCTCATCCGTTAAGGCACAGCACCGAGAACAGTACGTGGACCCTGTCCGCGGCATGAGCGGTAATCCGTCGAGTTCTGTCGCTGCGGACGTCGTGCCTGTCCGAAATGCGCTGAACGGCTAGGCTTCCGGCCCGGCCGACCAGGGTGTGATGGGCCGTTCGAGAGGCTTACCGTCCAGAATCACGTTGATGCGCTCGCCGAAGAATGCGATGAGACCGCGCACCCGCACCGCATCGTGCAGCGGCTTTTCATAGGTCCAGGCGATGTCGGGAAGAACGCGACTGCCGATGGTTGCCGACCAGTAGGACGCCTGTCCCTTGTAGGCGCAGTAGGTCTGTGTGCCGGTGGGGACCAGCTCGGCCAGGATGTCCGCGCGCGGCAGGTAGTAGCGGGTGGGCAGCATGGTCTCAAACAGCAACATCGGCCGGGAAGACTCGGCCAGCACCTCGCCGTCCAGCTCCAGGCGGACGCGGCGCGAGCTGGACAGGACATCGATGCGGTGGAACGGGTCGCGTGGATGGGCGACGTTCAGCTCGTCCTCCTCATACCAGGCGTCGAAGGCCCCGAAGTCCAGGACCACGTATCCGGCCAGGTCCGGGTCGGCGGGGCAGAACCCCGCCCCGGGCCGGTCCTGGCCGCCGGCCCGCACGTCTGCCACGTGCCCCTCGGCGGTGTGCACGGCGAAGGGATCCGCCGGGGAGAGCACAGGGTGCGCGGACACGTCAGGCAGGCGGCTCCCGACGCCATCGGCAGCGCCGGCGGCGGCCGTGCCAGCCCGGACCACCTCACCGGCGACATCCTGCAGCGGAACCGCGTAGGACGGCACAATCCTGCGCGGCTCCCAGACCAGCACAGCCCGGGTGCTGTCCACGACGGTCGCGCCGCCCACGACGGCCCGGACGCGCTTGGCGGTCGGTTCGTGCCGAAGCTCGCCGATCCCGCCAGCCAGCAAATCACGCATCTGAATGCTCATCGACCCGGCCTTTCACCTCGATGCCTCCCCCAGCATGACCTCAGACTAGGCCGCAACAACCCCGCTCGGCTGCAGGCAGGCAGGCCCGGTCGGCTCTGCAGCGCTCGCAACGCCGTCGCCCGGTCATCGGAGGTCCGGGCGTCGAGCAGTGTGCGGGTTATCCGCGGCCGGTGGCGGCGAGTATCCGGGTGATGCTGTCGGCGAAGCGGGGAAGCGCGTCGGGGTCGCCGGCGCTGCGCGTCGGGTTGAGTTCGCCGATCGACAGCGCTCTTCCCCGTGGATCGCGCGCGGCCAGCGTGAGGGCCTGTTCGGCCTGGTCGAGGGTGGGCCCGGTATTGCGGCCGCCGGTATCTTCGGCCAGCGGGGCATCGGTGAAGTCCAGCACGTCGACGTCGAGGTGGACCGCGAGCGGGCCGGCCGGGAGGCGGTCAAGCGCGGCCGCGGCGGCGCCGGCCGGGTCGGCGGCCAGCGCCTGGCCGGTGGCCACGGGCAGGCCGAGCCGGGCCGCCTGCGCGCGCTCCCAGTCCGTCGCCCGCTGCGGCTGCACGCCCAGCCATGCCACCTGGTAGGGCTCCAGCAGCGGCCGGGGCCCGAACGCGCCGGCCAGGACATCCACGCACCCCGGCAACGCCAGCGCGTGCGCCAGGCCCATCCAGTCCAGCGCGCCGTCCGTCGTGCTGCCGGGAGTGTTGAGGTCATAGTGCCGGTCGGCATACAGCAGCCCCGGGACGCCGGCCTGCAGCCGCCGCAGCGCCGCCATGACCCCGAGCGCGATCGTGCAGTTGCCGCCGAGCACCAGCGCGAGGTCGCCGCGCGCCAGCACCGGCCCGAGCCGGCCGGCCAGCTGGCGCAGCGACTCGGCCGCCGGGCCGGCGTTCTGCGCCAGCGGGTGCTGCCGGTCCGGTTTCCATACCTGAACAGGCAGGTCCCCCTCGTCCCGCACCGCAAGCCCCGCCGCGATGAGCCTGGCGGGCAACCCAGCCGAGCGCAACGCCGCCGGCGCCAGATCCTGGCCGGCCGCGTAGCTCGCCGCGCTGCTCGGCACACCCACGATGGAGATCCGGCTCACCGGGCGAGCATACCCACGCGCACCGCAGCGCACGGCTCAGCCCCGCCAGCACAACCGCGATCCACAACCGTCAGCCAGGATCAGCCGAATGGCAGACTCCTGAAACGATCAGGTATAGATGCTCATGGAGTACGCGGACATGACCGGGCTCTCGCCCTGCCAGTAGCGCTCAACCCTGACTGCGGCATGAGCGCGCATTGCGAGCGAGCCGGTAAGGGCGCCAACTGTGAGCTCCAGGCCACCTGAGGCATGCGCCCGGTGGTCCAAGTAGCGTGGCAGTCAGCCCGTCCAGCCGATCGGAGGCGCACATGTCCCAGGCAATCGCGGGGCGAGGTGACCGTGTACTTGGCAGGAGCCTGCTGACTCTCGCTAATGTGATCACCGCCGCGGCGCCGCTCGCCGCGGACTGGAACGACTCGCATATTTTCAATGAGCGGTGGCCGGCGCATGCCCGTTTCCACGCCGTGACCGCGCTAGCGATGACTGCCACGTTGTCGTTGGCCAACATCTGGTCGCTGTGGTCCGGCGGGAGCAGTCAGCCCAGGGAACGGTTTTTCGCGGCCGCCGTTCCGGTCGCTTACTGGGCGCCGTTCTTCCTGGCCCCCGTGGTGCCCGGCACTGCAGTCGATGATCCGCCGTACCCGGTCAAGCGTGTGGCAGGCGTGCCAGTCAGTCTGCTGGGCGCGGCGGCCACCACCGCCACAGCCGCCGCTGGCTGGTTCATCGACCGCCGAACTACCAGGGTTCAGGCAGCCTGACCATCAGGAACAACGTGGTCCCGATAGGAAGCAGCTCCGAACCTCTTGGCGGCATGACCGAGCGTTCCGGAAGCGCAACGATCATCGCGGGCGCGGCTGAGGATCCGGTACCGCGGTCAGGGGTGAAGCCGCAGGAGCCGGCCAGCCAGATCGGCGTTCCCCGCGATCACCTGCCTGCGCCGGTGACCCGAGCCGACGACTGTGTGAGAAGCTGGCGGCAGCACCTCCGAAGCGGGGCCGCACGTGGTCAAAGGAGACCGTCATGAGCGTCTACAGGGTGACCGAGATCATCGGGACAAGCAGCACTTCATGGGAGGACGCGGCAGCGGAGGCGATCAGGACCGCCGCCGGGACGATCCGCGATCTGCGTGTAGCTGAGGTCGTCAAGCAGGACATTGCCCTGGACGAGGGTGGGGCGATCACGTACCGCACCAAGCTCCAGCTCTCCTTCAAGTACGAACCTGGCCACTGACCCCAGGTCATCGGCTCCCCACGCTTGCTCCCCACGCTGGCGGGTCGAGTGCGCCAGCTTTCGGGGCCAATCCCGCTGCCGTGCCTGAATGGCCCTTGTGCACGCATCGTCAACACCAGGAACACTTGCCCGGTCGGCGGCATGACGGGATGGTTTCGCTGCACCGGAGCTTGCGGCTCGTACGGGAAATGCAGGCGACTAGGGATTCCTGCACTTAGCCGCGGCTTCTGCGCTCCGACGATGGACTGGGCAATTCCCATGCCGGAAGACTGGAGTCTTGCGCTTGCCGCCCGATCGGATAGCTGTTGCCGTCGAACGCTCTATGGAATACACGGCGTTCTCGATAGGATGCAAGGCCCGCCTTGCCCTTTTAACCGCTTTAGGGGTCACCGCCCGCTTCACGGCGCGACTCGGGTGCATGGCACGGCGGACACACGGATAGGCCAGGCCCTGCGGTCAGGACCCGGACTGAGCACAGTGGCATGGGCGAGCATGCGTTAGCTCACGCGGCTATCAGCGGGCCATACAATTTCGCCAGCGCGGTCCTCCGGGACGATCAGGACCACTGCCTTGGCCGCCAGCGCCTTCGCCGAGGCAGTCCGCCGAGCGCTCAGGTAGCGCCGGAGGGCATCCGCAGGATCGGTGCCAGGACGGACGGGAAGCGAGCGCCCGAGGAGATCGACGCGTCTACCTGAGTAACGCGGCGGATCACCGGAGTATCTGCCGAACTTCGAGGGGCCAAAGTCCCGCGTTCCACGCCACCGAGGCGGGAAGGGCCAGTCGTCATACTGGGCATAGCAGGACCAGACGTCGAAGTCCTTGACGCCATTGTTTCCGTTCACGTAGTGCAACGCAGCGCCCTGGCATAGGACCCGGCCGAGGAGGCGCCCGGCGTACCGCCCGGAACCCTGCCGATTCCGGCTGAACAACTCCGCCTCGGCGTCGGCGGCCAGCACGGCCAGTCGAAGCAGGTCAGCCATTTCGATCCGCTCCAGCGACCGATCCGGACCCGTGGGCATGCAGCCATACTGTCACGACCGATGCCGATCCACCGATGCCGAAACGAACGGTATGCGGAATGAGCGGGCGATCACTCCGAGCGCTGGCTATGCATAAACATACGGGCCTGGCCGCTGCATGCTCGGCCGTACCGGGATCGCCAACGGTACAGGAAGCTCCTGATAACCGTATAACGCACAGTGACCCGTCGGGCTGATCCGCCGCCGAGCCACGCGGCAAGCGGCGTAGTCGGCCACACAGAACAGACCGGTCCATCCGCCAGGTCACAGAACCACTGCAGAAACCACGCTGGCCGGCCGGGCGTGGCCCGGCCGGCCAGCGGCTGGTTCGTGCAGCAGCGGGGCCCGGGATACGGAGCCGAAGCCCGGCCCGGTGCCGGCGCTGGTCCCGGTCAGAAAAGCGACGGGGTGCTCCGCAAGTTGGTCACCCGGGTCGCGGCGTGGTTGCACTCGGCGACGATGGCGGCGACCCGCCGGCCGATGCGGGCCAGCGGGCTCCCGACGCCCTGGGTCATGTTGTGGTTCATCATTCCTCCTCGATCACGACACCCAATCTAGCCGCGCCACGAGCCCTGGCCACGCCTACTAACAAGACCGTAACGATGATTCTTCGAAAACATGCAGGATTCATTCATCCTTCTCGCACGGCCCTTTGCTGACCCGTTCCCCGGCGACATCGGGCCACCTGTCACGGTCCTGCGGCGCTGCGGCCGCGGGGTGAAAGGCAGCCCCGATCCGCCTTCGTCAGGCGGGTCGGCCGACAACCACCACCCCGGCCTGTCCTGTGCGAGGCCGAGTCCTTCGCTCGCGGCCAATCCCCTGGCAGCCCGGCCGCCGGGCCAGGCGAGGCGATATCCCACCGACGAGTCTGCTAGACCGTCGCACGTCAAGTAGAGCCAGGCAATGGTTCTGAGAGACGGTGTGTCCTCCGCCGGGTGATGCGCGACTCGTCCGCCAACTCATCCGCGACAGTCCAAAGCGCGGATCGCGGCCATGAGCGAGCGTTTCCGCGGAAACGCCTTGTGAAATTCTGCACAAGACTCTCCGCGGGGAACGTCATAGGTGTGACTGCCAGCCCATAGCGAGGGTCTGGCGTCCTGTCGGCGGCATGACCGGGCGTTTCCGCGGAAACGTCGTGGACGTGGCTGCGGGCGGTAGGAACAATCAGAGCCGACGCGCTGTCCCTGGTATGACAGCGCATTTAGGGAGCCGGACGACTGACTCATCTGCTGTTAGCCCGATTTCCGTTGGTGCTAGGCAATCCCGCATGGTGGGGGCAGCGGCCAGATAAGGTCGGTGCACGGCCGGGAGGGGCGTGATGACACAGCAGCCGCCAGCGGGTCCACTGGGCGCCGACATCGCGGTCACGCACATCCTTGTGGTGGCCGACCCCACGCGCTCACGCGACTTCTGGGTGGATGTGCTGGGCGCAGAGCTGTACCGCGAGTACGGGGGGACGAGCGTGGTGCTGCGCTT
>Ga0070698_100004536_pt1 | contig 15258 bp, 14 predicted proteins | sample KBSK1502metaG_FD_65477 | JGI IMG/M metagenome (GOLD analysis project Ga0070698, IMG submission 65477) | Corn, switchgrass and miscanthus rhizosphere microbial communities from Kellogg Biological Station, Michigan, USA - KBS K1-50-2 metaG | ecosystem: Host-associated > Plants > Roots >...
TTCTGGTATTGCACCCGGTTTTTTCCAAATTCCACCGTGTTCACCTGCGCATTAGTTTTCAAAGAGAAGAAAACTGCAGTAAAAAGGATAAGTCTGAATTCTTTCTTCATAAGATCTGTCCTGTTTCGTCTATAATTATTAAAATCGGATTTAAGTAGTGTATAGTTGCTGCAATAATTCTTGTATTTTATTTTGGGAGGCCGGCAATAGAGCCCTGATGAGACTTCAGTTGCGACGCTCCGTTTAAAGGTTCGGTAATTCTAATCATCTTTTCTTACCCACCCCTTTCAATCATTTATTTATTACAAACTCATACTACCCCTCCACAGGAGGGGATGAAAAGCTTGCAGTTTAAAAGAACTTTATTGGCTCAACAAATCTATTCATCAAAAGACATTGCACAAATCAAGTGTGTCATTTCTTACTTTTGGCTTTGTGCGATAGCAAGCCCCTCCTTAGGAGGGGTTTGGGGAGGCTTCTGATTTTAAAAGTACGGAAAACCATTCATGTTAAGCGTTAAGACATTTACATTTAATCCCGTCCAGGAAAATACCTACGTTTTGTATAACGAAGCGGGGCAGTGCTGCATTATTGATCCGGGTTGTTATTTTCAGCAGGAGAGGGAAGAGCTAAAGAACTTTATTGAGGAGACAGGCCTTCAACCACTGTTGCTGCTTAATACCCATTGCCATCTCGATCATGTATTTGGCAACAAATGGGCTGCCAAAGTTTGGGATATTACACTTCATATACATGAAAATGAAAAACCGGTGCTGGATTTTGCTTCGCAAAGCGGAGAAATGTGGCAGATGCCTTTTGATAATTATGATGGTGAATTAATTTACTTGAAGGAAGGAACAACCATCAAACTCGGAAATGATGAACTAGAGATCCGGTTTACCCCCGGTCATTCACCCGGCAGTGTTTGTTTTTATCATGAGCCCGGTGGTTTTGTAATTGGCGGCGATGTTTTATTTAATGGCAGCATTGGTCGTACCGATCTGCCGGGCGGTGATTTCAATACTCTAATAAATAGTATTCAAACCCAGCTATTCACTTTACCAGATGAAACAAAAGTTTATTCAGGTCATGGGCCGGTGACAACTGTTGGGTTTGAGAAAATGAATAACCCTTTTGTGAAATTATATTGATGATAATTTTAAAAACGATATTTTATTCCTAGGTTTACTATTCCTGAAACACCTAAGCCATTATTAAAAGTGATAGAAAACTTTTGGAGCTTGAAATCAAAACAGATCAGGTATAGATGTATTGCCGGGTAAGTATCATTCCTTTCATTTGCGATTCCATAAGATGTTTCTGTTGCTTTCTTAAAAGTTACTCCTGCTGAAATTCCTGAATAGATAATAACCTTCCTGGTTTCACGCCAGATAAAATCACATCTTCCAAGATAACTATTGAAACTATAGTTATCCTCCTTATCATCGATCCAGAACTTGTCAAAAATTATTTCTGGTCCTACCTTGATTTTTTTAGAAACCCTATACAGATATCCAGCTGTTATTACAGGATTTACATGATCTTTTCGGACTTCAGTTGAAAAAAAATCAAGATGGTTTAATGTTTCAATGATGAATGGAGCTGTACCAATTCCGGCTGATACATGGAACTCATGCTTTTCCGACTGGCCCCGACTCACTAAACCAAAAGTTGATAAAGCAATAAGGGGAATGATCTTTTTCATAATAAAGAATTTATAGTAAACGGAACTTTGGTGTCTATTTGAAAATCCCTATTTCAATAATTAAGATTGTATATAGTAGTTGTGTTTCTGGGGCAATAAATAGAATCATAGAATTGCCTTGAAATATTATTTTTTCGTGCATACCACATCAGGTGTACCTTTTTATCTGCTGCTACATCGCAGGCAAGTGTCCCGCTGGCATTTGCACCCCCATGTACAAGGTTCCATTGGCCTACATAACAATTCTGAAGATCTTCATACCGTCTATTTACACCACCAAATACTAAATTGGCTGCCTCAGAAAAAATAGTAATGTCCAATTTGTCACTTGTATCGAAAGGTGTTGTATTAGAAAATTTTATTTTAAACCCGGTTAATTTAGCGGCCTTAACATCCTGTGAATAGCTACCTGAAGTAAACAGTGATTTGTCTAAATACAATGTATTGTGGAATAGATAAGTCCGGTTATTATATAAAATATAGAAATAATAATCTGTTGCATTGGTCCATTCATTAAATGAACATTCAAATGTTCCATCGTTTTGTATAGTACCCGAACCAATGTTTTCCTTGAAAGCAACGCCAAACCATATGCCTGCGTTTGCATCATGGCCATCAACCCCAATAGACCCACCTCCAGTCACACCTTCACCAGTAAAATCATCAATTATTTTTCCAGAGAAATGTAGCTTTCTTGTTTCAATTGATTTAGTACAGCTTAATAATAGAATCACGCTGAAACAAATTGTTATTGCCGTAAATCTGCTTCTTAAAAGGTGTTTCATAAAAAAAGATTTGATTAAAGAATGATTAAAAATAGAATCTGAGAAAGCCCATTCCTTGGCAAATTTTGCAAAGCGAAAATGCGATTTGCAGAAATTGCAACTGTGAAACAATAGAATGCTTTTGATTCTAAGTCAGAAGTTTAGCGGGAGATCATGCAGGATTTGCAGCGAAGTATTTTCCGATATATGGAAGTCTTTGTAGCTCTTTCTTTTCAATCCGTGATACAAAAAAGGTAAACAACAATAATAATAAAGTAGCAGAGCCGATACTAAACCAGATATTATTGTAAAGCATCAACAAGCCGCGATGGGCTAAATAAATCAACACAACCAAAACAAGATAGGAGATTAGTTTTTTCTTTGCATAAGGCACGGGATAATGTTTCTGTCCAAGTAGATAGCTAATGATCATCATAAATAAATAACAAGAAAAAGTAGCAATAGCTGCGCCGAGATAATGAAGTTTTGGAATAAGAATAATATTTAAAGCAACGGTGATCACAGCTCCTACAAAAGTGATCATAGCGCCGGTCATATTTTTGTTTGTTAGTTTATACCAAATGCTCAGGTTATAATAAATACCTAAAAAAATATTTCCCAAAGCAAGTATTGGCACAATATATATTCCTTCGCCCCATTCTTTTGATTTCCGGGTGATCACCCACTCAAGTACATCCCGATAAAGCCCGATGAATAAAAACATAAAGCAACAAGCGATCACAAAAAATTTCATCACCCTTGCATAAACACGTTGTGGATTTTCTTCTGTTGATCGATTAAAGAAAAAAGGCTCGGCGGCCATACGGAAAGCCTGTATCATTACTGTTACCAATACCGCAAGACGATATAAGTTTCCAAAAATCCCTAACTCTTTATCTGCCTGCACCGGAGATACATCGACGACATGCCGGTATACTAAACGACTCAGCATATCATTTATCATTCCACCCAGCCCAACAATAATTAATGGATAGCTATAGTGCATTACTTTTTTCCAAAGCTTCGTGTTGAAGTTAAGTTCAAGCCCTTTGAATTCTTTCCATAACAATAAAAAAGTAAAGATGCTGCCGCATACATTTCCCAACAAATAAAAACTAATGGGGTCAGTTTTATCAAAAATTAAACCCAGGAAACTATCCGGGTTTTTTTTCAAATATTCCGGAAGCAAGCCAAGGGCCAGAATTACTACAAGAATATTTACCACGATTCCGGCTACACGGACGAATGCATATTTTCTAGGCCGGCCTTCCTGCCTGAGTTTTGCGAAAGGGAGTGTAGCCAATGTATCAAAGAAAATGATCCAGCACATCCATGTTACATATTGTGGATGTTTGCCAAGTCCCGCCGCATCTGCAATGGCAGGGCGGAAAAAAAGAAGAATGACTGTAAATAATATAGTAGTGAAAAAGACAGAAAGTGAAAGTGTACTGTATAATCTTTTTTTATCTTCTGATTGAGAGAATCGAAAATAAGCAGTTTCCATTCCGTAAGTGAACAACACATTTAAAAAAGGAATGATCGCATACACCTGTGTAAGATCGGCCGTTGTACCTGCATGCGAAAAAATGAACGGCAGGCTAAGATTCATCAAATAACCGAGAAAGCGGCTGGCAATGGTGGGCACCCCATACCACAAAGTTTGCCCGGCTAGTTTTTTTATACCACTCAAAGGAATTGGAATATTTCAGCAAATGTACTCTTTGAAGCCTGATTACGCAATGGCAAAGCTTCAAGAACCTCAATTTTGTCTTTACCGTATCTTTAACTAAAATAACTATTATGAGAAAGTTTATTTTTTCATTTATCTTTTTATCAGCATCATTGTTTTTAAAAGCCCAGGCTTACGAAGGGAAAATTGAATACAATAAAGAAAAGCAAGCCTGTATTGTAATGGATTATGATTATCCTCCGCAGGCTGTAGAAAATGCCATCATTTCAAAAATGAATAAGCTTGGTTACAAAGGCAAAGAAGAGAAAGGCATGTTTAATAAAGACAAAGGTTTCCGTGTGTACAAAGGCGCAATGATAGGAGATATAAGCCCGAACCGTTATGACTACATAATTAATATAGACCGTAAAAGCAAGAAGGAATCTGACGCAGCAGTTTTATATTTAATTATTATGAAGGATGATGGAAATGCCTTATCGCGATTGAATACACAGGAACTCGGCAGCGCAAAATCTTTTTTATATAATTTATTACCTGATATTGAAGAGGCAAATCTTGAATTGCAGATAGCGGCGCAGGAGGATATAGTAGCCAAAGCCGAAAAAAGATTGAAGTCATTGCAAAGCGATAAAGATGATATGGAAAAAAGAATAAGAAAACTACAGGACGATATTAAGGATAATGAGAAGGACCAGGAAAAACAAAATGCAGAAATAGAGAACCAGCGCAAAGCTCTTGAGGCGCTGAAAGGAAAAAGAAAAGGTTCTATTTAATTAATGCGTTTGATAAAAGCGCAGATCTTTTGTAAGTGTAGAATCAGTTAAAGCACGAAGGAAAGCAACAAGATCAATTATTTCATTGCTGGTAAAATGAATCCCATTTACTAATGATGGATCAAGCGTAGAACTTGGTTGTACATTATTACCATAGTGTTCAATACAGGCTTTCAAACTTTGGTAGCGGCCATCATGCATATAGGGATAAGTAATAGAGACATTTCTTAACGATGGCACTTTGAATTTTAATGAATCTTCTTTTTTACCCGTAACAACTAATCTTCCATAATCTTTTAAATAAGGATCAACTTTCAAACCGATATTTCGATAAGAATAATCAGTGAACATTGGTTCGGGATGACAGGAAGCACAATTGGTTTTATAAAGAGCATAACCTCTCAGTTCGTAATCGGTGTAAACATTTTCACTTCTTTTTACCTGGTCATATTTTGAATTGGCCGTGATCATTGACACAGTGAATTGCGCCAATGCCTTTTGCATTCTTTCAATGGTAATCTCTTCTGTGCCAAATGCAACTTTGAACATGTGACGCGTATGTGCATCGCTTCGAAGCCTGGTCAATACATTACCGATCTCTTCTGCCATTTGATTTGGCGCCTGTAGTGGGTCCAAACATTCATCTTCGGGGCTTTTAAATTTTCCATCAGCATGAAATGCATCTTTCCATGCAAGATTAAAAAGCGGCGTTGCATTTCTGTTTGAATGCTGATCACCGTAACCGTGGCTTAGATCATGATCATAAGTGCCAAATACTGCCACCTGGTGATGGCAAGATGCACAGGGGTAATGACCATCTTTGGAAAGACGGCCATCATAAAACAACATTTTACCAAGTTGAAAACCTTCTTCTGTCAATGGGTTTTTTGAAAATTCATATAGTGGTGCAGGAAAACCAGCCGGTATTGTAAATGTCAAACCCGTTTTACCGGGTACATCTTCCTGGCCTTTTCTGCAGGCATTTATTAAGAAGCTTCCGGAAAGGGTTACAAGAAAAATTATAATGATCAATCTCCACTTCATCAGGCTGTAAATTTAAGAAATATAAGCAGCATTACATATTGTGAGGATCAACTCTTCTGCGACCTTCTTTTATATCACCCTTTTTCTTTTTTGATTCCAATCTTTTTTCTTTTGCAGCTTTACTTATTTTAGTTGGCTTACGTTTTTTCTTTTTCTCCAATGCTTTTGTTACCAGCTCATTTATTTTACGAATTACTTCATCTTTATTTTCAAGCTGTGTACGGTATGTCTGCGATTTTACAAATAACATTCCTTCATTATTAATGCGATTGGATAACCTCTCAGTGATAATTGACTTTTGTTCTTCAGTAAGAATTTGCGAAGCATTGATATCGAAATAGCCAATAACGGCAGTTTCTACCTTATTAACGTTTTGCCCGCCCTTGCCACCGCTACGGGTAGTTTGGAAACTTATCTCATTAGAAAGATCAGGTATGTTTAGTTTATCGTTTATAGTTTTTGATTTTTATTGATTAAGTATATCAAATTTAAGAACCATAAATGACAAACTATAAACGATAAACTTTTATCTTGCAATTATGAGAGCGATTGTTCAAAGAGTAAGCAAAGCCAGTGTAGAGATCGATAACCAAATTTATTCTCAAATAAATAATGGCTTGCTTGTGCTGCTTGGTATAGAGGATGCAGATACTGTTGAAGACATTGAATGGCTTTCCGGAAAAATTGTAAACCTGCGGATATTCAATGATGAAAATGGAGTAATGAATGTTTCAGTAAAAGATAGTAATGGAGATATTCTTGTTGTAAGCCAGTTTACCTTACATGCTTCTACAAAAAAAGGAAACCGGCCTTCCTATATAAAAGCCAGCAAGCCGGAATTTGCCGTACCAATGTATGAAAAATTTATTCAGCAGTTAATTAGTGATCTTGGGAAAAAAGTTTATACCGGTGTTTTTGGGGCAGATATGAAAGTGGAGCTATGCAATGATGGACCGGTTACGATTGTGATGGACAGCAAAAACAAAGAATAGATAATAACTGATAACTAATAGATGATAGTTTTTAAAATTATCATCTATCATCTTTTAAACTATCATCTTATTTCACCCCCATTTTTTCAGTAAATCTCTTTCCTTCTAAAGTTTCAATCATCATAAAGAAAACTTTTTCTTTTGATGGTACGGTAAAGGAATATGAGTTTGTTTTCAGTTCTTTTTCTTCAATAAAACGATGTCCGCTTGCGGTCCAAACCATTAACGATCTTAAATTCTGTTTTGATTGAATGGTTATTTGCCGGCCATTTGTTAATACCTTAAATGGCTTTGCTGAAACTGGCGTAGCTACTTCTGTGTTGGGTGTTTGCTTCACTTGCCCATGTATGAAACAAGTAATACTAAAAAGTGCGGAGACAAGAATAGCTTTCAGGATAGATGGCTTCATCATAGAATACTAAAATTGGAATTGAATAATTGTCCCGATAGCTATCGGGATTATAGTATCAAAGGGTAGGTAATAACACGAAAGGGAGATGAAAACGTCAAGAATCATGCTAAATTGCATAGACTCAACAAAAATTTTGTTATGACTATTAATGAAGCACAACAACAGGTAGATGGTTGGATAAAAACCGTTGGCGTCCGATATTTCAGTGAACTAACCAATATGGCGATACTTACTGAAGAAGTGGGAGAGCTGGCCCGTATCATGGCCCGTACTTATGGCGACCAGTCTTTTAAAAAAACAGACCTGGATAAAAACCTGGCAGATGAAATGGCCGATGTGCTTTGGGTATTGATCTGCCTTGCCAACCAAACAGGTGTTAATTTAACTGAAGCATTTCAAAAAAATATAGAAAAGAAAACGAATAGAGATGCGGAAAGACATCAACAGAATGAAAAATTGAAATAAATAACTATTTTATTTTTTTAGATCTTCTAATCTCTTTATCTCATAATAATAAGCAACAAAAACCAGTGCTCCGAGGATAAAGTATAAGTAGTCCACCAGTTTTTAATAAATAAATAAAAAATTACACTACCAAAAAATAAATACCACGAACGCATATCATAGTGATGAGGTTTGAAAGCAGCATCAATTTCTTCTTTAGAAAAACCTTCCTCTCAAATTTTCTTTGATTTCGCCTTCAGGAAAACCCCGTCGTAATTGCTTTTTTATATCTGCAATTTTTTCCTCAGTCATAGTATTTATAAAATAAAGATACCCCCAAAGCTGTTGTAATCATTGGGAATCAATTTAATTTCTTCTTTGGCATTATGTATGTAAGCTATTGGTATGACCATTTTTCCTTTTATGGCACCCAAAAGATTATGGAGTATATTCAAGCGATCTGTTTCTGACTTTATAGATGATAATGTACTTAAGCTAAGCTCATCCCTTGCTTTTTCTACCATTTTTTCATTGCCAGGATTATTGATCATCATCGTATGGCTTGCCACCATTTTTTATGGACGTGAAATTATCGAAGGTCAGATCTATAAACAGATAGAAGGATTCGTCGGTTCGGCAGCGGCAAGCAGTATTCAGCATACAATGCAATCATCTATGTTTTCTGATTCAAGCAAGATCGCTACGATCATTGGTTTTGGTTCTCTCATTATCGGGGCCACAGCAGTGTTTGGAGAAATACAGGATTCAATCAATCTTATATGGAAACTAAAATCAAAACCTAAAAAAGGCCGCGGCTGGTTGCGATTAATTATCAATCGTCTTCTTTCTTTTTCAATAATTGTAAGCATGGGTTTTATATTGCTTGTTTCACTGGTCATTAATGGTGCAATGGATTTATTGTTAAATCACCTGTTGCAAAAATTTCCTGATGTAACGGTGGTCGTACTTTATATAGTCAATCTCATTCTTACATTTTTTATCACCGCATTTATTTTCGGTATCATTTTTAAGGTATTGCCAGATGCAAAGATCGAATGGAGACATGTAAGAGTAGGAGCATTTACCACCGCTTTCTTTTTTATGGCCGGAAAATTTTTGATCAGCTATTATCTTGGGCATAGCCAAATGACGACGGCCTACGGAACAACCGGGTCCCTCATCGTTGTCCTGTTATGGGTATATTGTTCCGCAATGATCCTTTACTTTGGCGCTGCCTTTACCAGGCAATATGCAATAGAAATGGGTTCTAATATTTATCCTAATAAATATGCTGTATGGGTTGAAAAAATTGAAGTGGCTTCCAAACAACCACTACCTAAAACCACCGACGGACAAAAAGTAGAGGAGGAAAAAGCACTGGAAGAAAAAACACAGGAAGAAAAAATGCAGTCAAAAAACTCATAACACTTAATGCTATTGCGAAAGCTTTTCGACTCTTATCTTTGCCGCTATGGCAAACGATCAGAACAGGTTCCAGGCAATTATTTCTCATGCCAAAGAATATGGCTTTGTTTTTCCCAGCAGTGAAATTTATGATGGACTGCAGGCTGTTTACGATTATGGCCAATGGGGCAGTGAATTGAAAAAGAACATAAAAGATTATTGGTGGGATAGCATGACCCGCATGTATGAAAACATTGTGGGCATTGATGCCGCTATTTTCATGCATCCAACGACATGGAAAGCGTCAGGTCATGTTGATAATTTCAATGACCCCATGATCGATAACAAAGACAGCAAGAAACGTTATCGCGTTGATCATTTGATTGAACAACATGCGGAAGAACTGAAACGCCAATCAGATCAAATTTTAGAAGATATAGGACTTAGAAAAACAAAACAAGAAATTAGCGAATCTGAATATCAAGTAGAACAGGAAAAGGCATCAAAATTCTATAAGAAGGGGGAAGAAATCCTTGAGGAAATGGAGAAACTACTTGCAAAAGATGATTTTGCCGGTTTAAAAAAATTAATTGATGATAATAAAATAAAATGTGCAGTAAGCGGAACAAGTAACTGGACCGACATTCGTCAATTCAATTTAATGTTCTCAACAGAATTTGGTTCCACGGTTTCAAGTGATGATGCAGACAATAAAGTTTATTTAAGACCTGAAACCGCGCAAGGGATATTTGTTAATTTTTTGAATGTGCAAAAAACAGGAAGAATGAAAATTCCTTTTGGTATTGCACAGATCGGTAAAGCATTCAGAAATGAAATAGTCGCAAGACAATTTATTTTCCGGATGAGAGAGTTTGAACAAATGGAAATGCAATTTTTCTGTAGACCAGGAAGCCAAAAAGAATGGTTTGAGTTTTGGAAAGAAGAAAGAAAAAAGTGGCATTTAGGTTTAGGAATTCCTGAATCGAAATATAAATGGCATCCACATGCCAAACCAGCTTTTTATGCTGACAATGCAGGGGACTGGGAATATGAATTTCCCATTGGGTTTAAAGAAGTAGAAGGTATTCATAGCCGAACTAATTATGATCTTACCCAGCATCAGAATTTCAGTAAAAAGAAAATGCAGTATTTCGATGCCGACATTGATCCTTCAACCGGCAAGGCATATGGTAATTATATCCCATATGTAATCGAAACTTCAATCGGGCTTGATAGAACTTTTTTACTAGTATTAAGCGAAGCATATACCGAAGAGGATTTGAGCACTTCTGAAAAGGAGGATAGTAGAGTCGTTCTAAGATTTTCTCCTAAACTTGCACCCATGAAACTGGCTGTTCTTCCATTAATGAAGAAAGATGGCTTGCCTGAAATTGCAAGAAAAATTATGGATGATTGCAAATCTTCATTCCGCTGTTTTTATGAAGAAAAAGATACCATTGGGAAACGTTATCGCCGTATGGATGCAATTGGTACTCCATTCTGTGTTACTGTCGATCATCAAACGAAAGAAGATAATACAGTTACCATCCGCTATAGAGATACGATGCAACAGGAAAGAATTCTTTTGAATAGGGTAAGAGAAACTGTAATGACAGCAATTCAATAATTATCCACCCCGGGAGATCAATACACCGATATAAGCCATAACTAAAGCGATAAGAAGCAGGAGTCGGCCAGACCATCGGGCAATCAATTTTATCTTTTGATTTTCCATTTGTTTAATTACTTTTCTGCCAACAAGCAAGTCGTGCATCAAACTGATGGTAATCATTAAAACAAATAAAATAATTTTTAGATCTACCAGCTGACCATATCGGGTCATAATAAAAAAATCCAATGAAAACCTAATGCCTCTTAAATAAATATTCAATAGACCGGTGATCAGCATTATGGCGAGAACGATATATCCGTAAAAACGAAATTTCAATCCTGTTGCCATTAACAAATTCTTTCTGTCGGGATTATTTTTAATTCCCGGAAGTAATACAAATGGTAGGAATAACATGCCACCGATCCAAAATGCTGCGCCAATAATATGCAGCCAAACATTTATGTAGTACAATTCATTCATGCAGCTAAGTTAAAAGAACTTGCTCCGCTAAGAATAGGAAATTTGATCTAAAAAAACGTTCAAACCTTACATCAATCAGCTTTTAGGATGATGTATGTCATATCTTAAAACTGGTCATTCAGAGTACTTTGAGTAAATATTTCTTTACCTCAAAACTTCTGAAATGGAAACCACTGTTTCTCCGTCAGCCAATAAGCAATCAACAAGTAAGGACAAGAATACTTTTTCCATAATGGATGGAAATGAAGCTGCTGCTTATATTGCTTATAAAACAAGTGAGGTCTGTGCTATTTATCCTATTACACCTTCTTCAGCAATGGGTGAATGGGCCGATGAATGGAGCAGCGATGATAAAAAAAATATTTTTGGCGAAGTGCCAAAAGTGATAGAAATGCAAAGTGAGGCTGGTGCTGCCGGGGCTATTCATGGCGCATTACAAGGCGGTGCATTGGCATCAACATTTACCTGTTCTCAAGGTTTACTGCTTATGATCCCTAACATGTATAAAATAGCAGGAGAATTAACGCCTGCTGTTTTTCATATAGCAGCAAGAGCTATTGCAACACATGCACTTTCCATTTTTGGCGATCATAGTGATGTGATGGCAACCAGGTCAACTGGCTTTGCAGAATTATTTGGCAGCAATCCGCAACAGGCAATGGATATGGCAATGATCGCACATGCAGCTACGCTTAAAGCAAAAATTCCTTTCCTGAATATTTTTGATGGCTTCCGCACTTCACATGAATTGAACCAGGTAGCAGTTATACCGGATGATGTAATTAAAAAAATGATCGATGAACAAGCAGTGAATGAACATCGTCATCGTTCAATGAATCCTGAACATCCTCATATTCGTGGTACAGCACAAAATCCCGATGTATTTTTCCAAAGTCGTGAAGCATGCAATCGTTTTTACAAACATGTGCCGGAGATCGTGGAAGAAACAATGAAGAAATTTGAAAAACTTACAGGACGTTCTTATAGACTCTTCGATTATCATGGTCATCCCGAAGCAGAACGTATCATTATAATCATGGGTTCAGGTTATGGTCCCGTACATGAAGTGACCGATTATCTCAATGACCGTGGTGAAAAAATAGGTTATATAAATGTGCATCTCTTCCGTCCTTTTTCTATCAAACATTTAATGGATGCTATTCCGCCGACAGTAAAAAGAATTGCGGTGCTGGATCGTTGCAAAGAGCCGGGTGCCATTGGTGAGCCATTGTACATGGATATAATCAGTGCCTTGCACAGCGATTGGGAATTTAAAATGCCAAAAGTGATCGGTGGCCGTTATGGTTTGGCTTCAAAAGAATTTAATGCCGGCATGGCCAAAGCAGTGTTTGATGAATTGAATAAAGAAAAACCAAAGAATAATTTTACGATCGGTATTGATGATGATGTCACCCATACAAGTTTAGAATGGGATAAAGATTTTTCACTTGATTATCATCACTTGTTCCGTGGATTGTTCTTCGGTCTTGGCGCAGATGGTACTGTCAGTGCCAATAAGAATACAATTAAGATCGTTGGTGAAGTAACAGATGATTATGTACAAGGGTATTTTGTGTATGATTCAAAAAAGTCCGGTTCCCTCACCGTGTCGCATTTACGTTTCAGCGAGCATCCAATACGCTCTACCTATTTAGTTAATTCGGCAAACTTCATTGCTTGTCATCATTTTAATTATTTAAAAAAGTATGATGTATTAAAAGATGCTGAAGAAGGAGCTGTGTTCCTGCTAAATGCACCTTATCCAACTGAAGAAGTATGGAAGGAATTGCCAATGAAAATACAGGAGGAGATCACTCATAAAAAACTAAAGTTTTATGTGATCAATGCTTCAAAAGTTGCAAAAGAAACAGGCATGGGCTCACGGATCAATTCTATTTTGCAAACTTGCTTCTTTGCGATCAGCAATGTGATGCCAAAAGATGAAGCAATACAGTATATCAAAAATGCAATTAAGAAAACTTATGGCCGTAAAGGCGATGAAGTAGTGCAAAAGAATTTTAAAGCGGTTGATCAAACGCTGGAAAATCTTTTCGAGATCGACTATTCTGATTATGCTACTGGCAATAAAGAAATAGAAGCGCCGATCAGCGGTGATGCTCCTGAGTTTGTACAAAATGTACTGGCAAAAATTATTTCAGGTGATGGGGATGAACTACCTGTAAGTGCCTTCCCGGTTGATGGTACATATCCAAGCGGCACAACAAAATGGGAAAAAAGAAATATTGCGGAGCAAGTACCTGTTTGGGACCCAGAACTTTGTTCGCAATGTGGCAAATGTTATTTTGTTTGTCCGCATGCAGCAATAAGAGTGAAAGTTTATGACAGAGAATGTTTAACCGATGCCCCCTCTTACTTCAAACATACTGACCCCATCGGTAAAGAATTTTTTAAAGACAAAGAAGCATATACTTTACAAGTTGCTGTTGAAGATTGTACCGGTTGTAAACTTTGCACTGAAGTTTGCCCGATTGAAAGTAAAGAACAGCCCGGTCACAAAGCAATTGATATGATGGATGTAATTCCTTTAAAAGAAACGGAAAAACAAAACTGGGATTATTTTCTTTCATTGCCGGATATTGACAGAACAAGAGTAAACAAAGCAACTGTAAAAGGTTCTCAATTGTTGGAACCACTTTTTGAATTCTCCGGGGCCTGCAGCGGCTGTGGTGAAACTCCTTATTTAAAACTGCTCACCCAATTATTTGGCGATCGTATGCTTGTTGCCAATGCAACAGGATGCTCATCCATCTTTGGCGCTAATCTGCCTACTACACCATGGACAACGAACGAGCAAGGTTGCGGACCGGCATGGGCCAATTCACTTTTTGAAGATAATGCGGAATTTGGTTTGGGTATCAAGCTAGCAACAGATAAGAAAAGAGAAATGGCAATGCGACTGCTGAAAGAATTACGTGAAGAAGTAGGCGGTGAATTAGCCGATGCAATTTTAGCAAATACAGAAAACAGCGAAGCTGAAATGATTCAACAGCGTAAATATGTAAATGAACTAAAGAAACGCTTAAGAGATCTGAGAAGAGAAGATGCATGGCGATTGTATTTGCTTGCAGAATTCCTGGAGAAGAAATCTATGTGGATCGTTGGTGGCGATGGTTGGGCATATGATATCGGTTTCAGCGGACTCGATCATGTGCTGAGCACCGGTGAGAATGTAAACATTCTGGTGATGGATACAGAAGTGTATAGCAATACAGGAGGACAAAAATCAAAAGCATCTCCAATTGGAGCTAGCGCAAAATTCTCTATCAAAGGAAAAACAACAGGCAAAAAAGACCTGGCAATGCAAGCCATTGCACATGGCAGTGCTTATGTTGCACAAATTGCAATGGGGGCAAATGATGTACATGCACTCAAAACAATTTTAGAAGCTGAAGCTTACCCCGGTCCTTCAATAATTATTGCATATAGTCATTGCATTGCACATGGATATGATATGTGTCATGGGTTGGACCAACAAAGTCTTGCTGTGAAAACCGGTTATTGGCCGCTCTTCCGTTATAATCCAACAAAAGAAAAAGGACAACGCTTTACTCTCGATTGTAAACCGCCTTCAGTTGCATTGAATGAATTTCTATATCAGGAGAACAGGTTTGCAACTATTAAGAACAATTACCCTGATAAAGCCAAAGAGTTTCTTGCTTTGGCTAATACAGGTGTTCAACGTCGCTGGGAAACAATTGAAGCATTAAAAGGCCTCTGATTTGTCATCCTGTCCCGATAGCTATCGGGAGAAGCGAAGGAAGTAGTTGTCGTGTAAAATAAAAAGGAACCTCATTTAAGAGATTCCTTTTTTAATTTTTTGTGAAGGATAGTAGGAAAATCTATTGCCTGACCTCTAATGCTTCTGTCCTTGTCAAATTTAATGGAACAGAATATTCATGCTCTATAAAATACATATC
>Ga0070698_100004537_pt1 | contig 15257 bp, 13 predicted proteins | sample KBSK1502metaG_FD_65477 | JGI IMG/M metagenome (GOLD analysis project Ga0070698, IMG submission 65477) | Corn, switchgrass and miscanthus rhizosphere microbial communities from Kellogg Biological Station, Michigan, USA - KBS K1-50-2 metaG | ecosystem: Host-associated > Plants > Roots >...
GGCCAAGCTCTCCGGAGAAGTCGAGATCATTTTCAAGAGCGACTTCTTCAAGCTCGACAACTTCGCAAACATGTATTCCGGCGTCACCGCCGGCGACCGCGCCGCGCTTCAGGGCGGTGCGCCGGGCGCTCCTGGCGCGGGTCCGCCTGCCGCACTCCCCGCCCGTGTCTGACGCATGGCTCTCGCCCTGCTTCGGCCAAGCCGAGTTCCCGGGACGCCCGGTACCGTCGCGTTCCAGCTCGATCTCGGCGGCAACCGGTACTGGCAGTTCGCAATCGGCGACGACGCGGTCTCGAGTGATCGCGGCTTTTCGGTCCTCGGCGCTCCGGTGTTCACGTCGCCGATCATGGGCCCACTCTCGCCCCAGGCGCTGGGTCGCACCGTGCTGGAGATTCCGTCGTCGCGTTTCGATCGAGACCACCGCGCGGTGCAGGTCATTTCGTTTCGAAGTCCCTCGCGAGACGGCCCGGCCGTATCCGACATTCGGCGGGTCGGCGTGGCGCCGCGCGAGCAGCAGGACTTTCCGCCCATCGCATTCACCAACACCGATACCGGCGACGGACGTCCGCGCGCCGGAGACTACGGGCTCAACATGAGGCTCGACGAGATGGAGACCTACACCGTGGAAGCGCATCGCGCGGCGCCGTGGCGTCACGCCGAGCCGATGGGATATCGAGAGGTGGAGTCGATGTCCGGTCCGATGTTCCTGCAATCACTGGTGCCGGCACTCAAGGGAATCCTGGGGAAAATGGTACCGGTGCTTGGCGGACTCCTGGCCAAGGCGCCTGCTGTTGCCGGCGCTCCCGCCGCTGGAGGCACAACTCCCGGGGCCAGCGGCGAGGTCGGGCTTCTCTCACCCGAGACGGTCAAGCTGCTCACGGAATTCCTTCAGCAACTCAAGCAGCCGGCGGCCGCGACGGAGCCGGCGAAAGCCAGCGCGCTGGGCATCGACAATCGTTATGCAGTTGCCACGGAGTACTCGCACGCGACGGTCGCTCCGGCGCTCCTCGCCGCGCTTCCGGCGCTGATGCCTCTGCTGGAGAAAGTGCTGACTCCGGAAACGATCAAGGGAATTCTTGACGCGGGGAACCCGACCAAGATCATCGGCGCGGTCACCGACAGCGTGAAAGAGATCGGGAAGCTGGGACTCGACTTCGACAAGCAGTCCAACGAGCACCTCCGAGCGCTCAACCCGATGGGCGTCCACGCGCCCGTCGACGACCTGCTCAAGGGCATGGGCTTCGCGGCTTCGGTGTCGTCGGGCGTCGTGCGGGAGAAAGGGGAGCCAGCGTATCGTCGCGTGGAGTCCGTCGAGGTGAACTTCGTGGGCGCGTCGCCGGTTACGATCCACGGACGCTCACGCGTCTGTTATCGCAAGGGTGAGGAGATCGCGTTCGCTCTGGACGTCAAGACACCACGTCCGATTCCCGAGGCGACCGTCTCGGTACTCGTGAAGGATCCAGCGACACGCAAGATCCTCGTTCGGAAATCAGTGGGTGCGTCCCAGGTCAACACCGGACGGCTCGCAAAGCGGATCGCATTGACCGGCGACGACCTGAAGCCGCTGCAGACGGGCGAGGAATACCTCGTGTGCGTGTACCTCACCTGGAAGAACGCCAAGGGCAAGGTGATCGGCACGAGCCGCACGCAGATGATCACGCTGATCGGTGAATATGTGTTCGATCGCGTCGAAGAAGGGACCGTGGTCCCGCTCAACGACGTTGCGAAGTATCGCCCCTTCTGGCACAAGGCGTGGCAAGGCTCGTTCAGCAAGGAGCTGTACAAAGTGGACTTCGAGGGGAAGTACTACTACGTCCTCGAGCCGGCGCGCGGAGCGAATGCGCCGATCGAGACAACCGCGCTTCTCGAGAAAAGTGACGCGCACGCGAAGAAGGGCCGCCTGAAGAGCGGAATGACGACGTCTGTGGGCGCGCTCAACGCGCTCATCCCGCTCGTCTCCAACGGCAAGCCGCTACCCGAAGCGCAGCTGTCGGCGCTCTCGTCGAGTGACTTCGTCTCCCGATTCAACACGGCGGCCAGGTTTCGCGCCGCGCTCAGCGGGAAGCCCGGCATCAGCGGCGCCCTGTGGATCTATCCCGAGGTCAAGCTGCACGAAGTCGTGCTCTTCAAGGCCGCATCCACCGACGCCGATTCTCACGTGCGTGAACTCACGGAGGAACGCGTGCGCTTTCCCATCCCGGTCAGCATCCACGTGATCGGCGCGAGGACCACGACATGACCACCGATCGAACTGATTTCCCCGTGTTCGAGGCCGGTTACACGCGCGCCCTTGGCGACACGCCGGTCATGCTCGACGGCATGGAAGTGGTGTTCGACAAGACGATCGGTCTCGCGCCTGTCACGCTGGTCCCGAAAACAGCGAAAGCCGAGACGAACGGGGCAGCACGTGGCTGAGCTGCTGGTTGACGCCGAGGCGCCGGAGAACGACTGGAGCTTTCAGCTCCCGCCGTTCGCCGAGCTCGTGGCCGGACTGGCGGAAATCGACATGTCAGACGACGTCGAGAATGAAGGCGTCATTCAGGAAGCGGAACTGGAGGAGATCCGGCTGTCGTTGTCGATCGAGCTCGAGGTGCGCGACGATGGTGGCCGGACGCGCGTGACGGGATCGACGCCGACGCAGTGGACCGAGACCACGGTCCTGCCGGCGTTCCACCGGCTCTCGATGCGCATAACGAGGAGCGACGATGCCTAAGGGCGGCCCGAGCTGGCGGCTCAACTCGTTCCTGGATTCCCTGATCCTGGAACTGGACCGCGCACAGGACACGCTCGCGCTCAAGGGCATCAATCGCAAGCTCACTTACACGGTGCGCGACCTGGATCTCGAGCTGCACCTCTTTCCGGACTTTGACGGTCGTGAGCTTCGCTTCACGACCGCGGCGCCCGGGGACACCGGGGCCGCCAAGATTGCCTTTCAACTCGGTTCGATCACCGATCGCCAGATTCGCGAGACGACGCGCGAGCCGCCCAGTCGCGACGACGTGGCGATCGACGTGGTGGATGACATCGACGACGACACGAAGCGGGAGCTGCAGAAAATCGGTGTCACCACCGTCAACGACATCGAACGCATGGAGCGCAGCAACGTGGACCTCAAACGAGCCAGCAGCAACGTCAACTACAACAAGCTCGCCGGCATCCTGAACCGCACGAAGCGCCGGCAGAACGCGCCGTCGGTCGCCAAGGCCATGTTGGTGCGTGAGGTGGATGCGCCGGTGCTGGCGCTCGAGGGCATGAACCTCGCGTCGGCGGCGTCGGTGGGCGACTTCCCCATGGCAACGCTCAACGCCACGCCGGTGCGCATCATCAACGCGTCTGCGCGAGAAGTACGGATTGCCCTGGAGCCGGGATTGTTGCGCGAGGGAGTGAATGAACTCCGTGTGGCGCTCGATCCGTATGCCGTGATCACACTCGACGTGCACGCCTGAGGAGATCGGCAGTCATGAAGAACCGTATCGCATCGCTCTTTGCCCTCGACTCGCTGCTCGGCGGGCCCACCAACGGTCATGGCCCTGCCACGCACCCGGCCGGACACCAGACGAAAAAGAAGGCGTCTACGAAGGCGCGACGTGGGCGGAAGAACAAGGAATCGCAGCGCGACGTGAAGAGTGTCGACACGGGTGATCCCATACGGTGCCAGCACGATGTCGCGTATCAACCCGCGGCGCCGGTGGATGTTGGAACTCAGGCACCCACATCGACACCGGTGGCGCATCAACTCGGCGACGAATACGACGTCGAGGCCTTCGAGGAGACTGACGAGGACGACCTGACACCTCGGTTGGCCGATGAAGACGAATACGAGCGGCTCGAGACGGCGAGTGGCATGCCCTGGGAAGAAGAGCCACTGCCTGCGCCTGACGAGGAGCTGGAAGCGCCCACAGTTCGCGCGGAGTCGTATCGGAAGCCAGCCACGTTTGCCGCCGAGATGACGGCGGTGGAGCAGGATCTTGCCGAGCTGGCTGCGCGCACGACTCCGCCGGCTCCTGTCGCGCCCGGATCGACCGCCGATGATTCCGGAGCGGAACCGACTTCGCCACCTGCTCCGAAACCTTCCGGTCACACGGTATTCGACCAGATGGCGCAGGGCATGGGCTACGCCACCGAGTTTCGTCTGCCACCAATGAAACTGAGCCAGGTCTTCTCGGCGCTGGACCAGCAGCTCGACGCGGAGGCGATCAAGTCGGCCAGTGCCGCGCCAGCCGCGGGTTCGGCGCCAGCCGCGGGTTCGGCGCCAGCGGCTGGCACCGTGGCGTCGGTCCCGCCGACCGAAACGCTGATCAAGGATCTCGTGGAAATGCCTGGAAGGACGCCGGAGGCCGAGAGCACCCCCGTCACCCCAGGATGATTCGTTGCTCCCGCGCGAGCGGGAGCCCCGTACCTGTCGCACCGCACGTGGAGACCAACGCATGTCGAACCGATTGCTCGACCTCGAAAAGTCGTTAGGTGGCGGCGTCGCGACCAAGAAACAAAAGCGTCGCGCGAAGCAACGCGCTGGGACCACGGTGAAATCGCCGTCGGCGCCGCCGGTGACTCCAACGCAGCCGGCGGCCGTCGCCAAAGCGGTTCGCGCGATGGGGGCAGTGAACTACCGTGTCCCGGGACTTGTCGCCGCCATCAGGCAACCGTCAGGCAAGACCTGCTGGGCGACCGTGACCACGATCATGATGCAATGGCGCCAGCAGGCGTCGATGTCGATAGCGACGGCGATCGGCCGCGTCGGGTCCACGTGGCTGGCGATGTTCAACAACGACCAGGGACTTCCCGGAAACAAGAAAGCGGCGTTCCTGACCGCGGCCGGACTGACGCATCAATGGCCGCAGAGTCGCACCGCGGAGGGTTGGGAAGCCTTGCTCCGCCAATTCGGCCCGATCTGGGTCACGACCGACGAAGATCCCAGCGCGAACTTCGCCATTCACGCGCGCGTCATGACTGGGATTCGCGGTGATGGTACCGAGTCCGGCACAACGCTCGACATCGTCGATCCCGGCACCGGTACCGCGTACACGGAGAACTTCGGCGCCTTTCTCAGGAAATACGAGTCCGAGGCGCGTGAAACGAAGGGGCCGGCGCGCATTCAGATCGTGCACTGGCCGCAGGACGCCGGTTTCAATGTGGCCCGGAGCCTGGGGGCGCAGCAGGACGCGTACGCCTTTTCGCTCAGCGCCCAGACGTACACGACGGTCGACAAGGCGGAGTTCGAGCCGAAGTACGACGAGGCCCGCCCCGGCGACACGCTCACACGGGCCAAGTCCGCCTTCTCGTCCGGTCTCGCGAAAGTCAAGAAGCTTACCGCGGCCGACGTACAGTGGGCAGCCGATAACCTCTCACCCGATTATCGCCACCTGAACAAGCCGATCGACACCGCGGCGTTCGTGCTCAAGGGAAGCTGCATCGAGCGACTCGTCAGGCTCAACTACTTCTCGCTGGACGGCGCCGATCCCAAGGTGGTCTTCGGGCTGCGTGGCTGCACGATCGACTCGAACCAGTCGACGTTCGCGGACGGCGTCTCAGCGCGCGAGATCGCGCCCAATCACATCGACAACCGCTGCATCCTTGGCGTCTGGGACAGCGCCACCGGCAAGATCGTGGTGTTCCAGGCTTCCACTGTCCCGAACTGGGAGTACATGGAAGCGTATCGGCAGAACCACGGCGACAAGGCCAACATGCTTCCGTGTGGCAAGTACGACATGGTAGTCGGCACGCACCGGCCGAAAAAGGAAGATGACAAGGGGAAGCTCGTAGACAATCCAGGTCGCGTGCAGGGCGCGCTGCGCAACGACAACAAGGTCGTGGTGCTGCGGTCCGAGGATGACCTGTCATTCACCGTGAAGGACACGTGGGACGAGACCACGGCGTATGACAACATTCATCCGGGCATCGTGCCGGTGAACGACGCCGGTACAGTCCCCGATTACTCCTCGGCCGGCTGCAACACCATTCCCGGTGGGTCGAAGAGCGATTCTCCCTCCGGAGCCTGGGCGGAGTTCCGAACCGCGTTAGGCCTCGACAACGCCAATCCGACGAAGCACGATGGAAAGAAGTTCGCATACGTCCTGCTGACGGGGCGCGAGGCACGACTGGTCGCCAGCGGCAAGGATACCGACGCGCCGGCCCGGCTGCGATTCGGTTCGGCCGGGGCAGAGGTCCGCTCCCTGCAGGAGAACCTGGCCAAACATGCGAAGAAGCACTACACGGCGAAGCCTGATGGCACCTTCGGGCCGGGCACGGCCATGGCATTTATCCGCTACCAGAAGGACCGGGACGGCGGCGCTGCCGATGGCGTGGTCACGCCGGCCGACGCGACCGCGCTGGGCTTCACGCTTCCCGTGCCGGCCGCGACCACAAAGCAACTCGGCATCCTCGGCGACGCGATCGATTTCGCGCGTGGCATCTTCAGCAAGATCATCGACAAGGTGTCGGTGCGGGACGACGAGGGGCGATTCGTCATGACGAGCGACATCGCCGAGATCATGCATGACGACACACCGTCGCTCGCGCCGTGGACGAAAAAAACCGCCAATTTCGCCTTCAAGGCGTATTCGCCCCCGTCGGGCGTGAAGGACCTCCTCCGGCTCGACATCAAGACCGCGAAGGTCTACCGGTTCCTGTTCACGCTGTCCTTCGAGTACAACGGTTACGACATCCGCGAGGCGCAGATCCAGCGTGTCATCCAGGGCTCATCGACGATGAAGGATCCGAAGCTCGAGGTGAAATTCGTGGCGAAGCGTGCCACCGGGCCGCGCGCGGAGGTGTCACGCATCGACTTTGTGATGAACGGGAAGTGGGATCCGGGTGTGGGCGACAAGTTCATTGATTTCGGGGGCAAGGTGTCGTGCGAATCAGACGGCGACATCGCCATCGAATTCACGCCGGCGAAGATTGCCGGGCTCGAATCGACCTCGGCCGGGAATTTCAGCAGCGTAAAGACGACCAAGCTCTCGGTCCCGAAGTTCGACAAGCGGTGGCATGCGGTGTTCTTCGCGATCGACAAGGACGTCATCACCGATACCGAGATGCAGCTGTTCAAGAACTGGATGCGTTCGCTGCAGAAAGAGGAAATCCGGTGGCGGCGGCTTCGGGAGGGCGCCATCCCGATCTACGTCGACGGCTACGCGAGCCCGACGGGGAAGGGGCAGCACAACCAGGACCTCTCGCGCAAGCGAAAGGAAAAGGTGAAGAAGCTGCTGATCGACGAGCTCGGATCGGGCGCCAAGATCCTCGATTCGGCGCGGGGCGAGGCAAACCCCGGCGAGAAAAACGAGCAGGAGGACTTCAGCCAGCGCCGGTGTGAGGTGTGGTTCGAGATACCGTTAGGCTGAGCCGTCGCGGTGCGCCCGCTCCTGGGCGCCCGCGCCGGCTAGACGCCCTTCTCGTGGAGCAGCTCCAGGAACTGCGCTGGCTCGCCGATCTCGAGCAGGCGGTCTGGAATGTCCGGCTCCTTGCTGAACTGGGCAATCTTGCCTAACACGGGCAAGTATTGGTTCGAGACCTCGAGTGGTGGGGCGACGATCAGGAAGAAGAACTTGACCGGTTTTTCGTCGATTGCCTTGAAGTCCACGCCGGCGCGTTTGCGCCCGAACGCGACTCGCAACTTGTTGACGACGAGCGACCGGCAGTGGGGAATCGCGATCTGGCGTCCAATGCCGGTGGAGCCGAGGTTCTCCCGGCGCTTCAGCATCTTGAAGAGCGTCGCCTGGTTCTTCTCGTCCAATCCGAGCAGAACGATGAGCTCCTTGAGGATGTCGTCTTTCGAGTCAGCCCTCAGTTCGAGCTGGATGGCGTCTTCGGTAAAGAACTCGCGTAATTCCACGGATGCGGATGGCGGATGTCGGATGGGAGATGACTGCCCATCTGTTACAGGCAGTCGGGCCGGCCCGGCAACTTAGTCCGTAAGTCAAAGCCCGTCAAACCCTTGCGACCTGGAGTTGCAATGGGTTGCAAGGGAGTCCGGTCGCCATGCGCGACGGGCCTCGGTGCACGCCCATGGGGGCGGGGCGCGTTCCCCTTGAATGACTAGAGGAAGAGTGACATTATTGGGACGTACTCCACTAGGCATCCAAGAGAAACGCGATGCGCGCCACTCGCACCGATCTGCTCCAGGGCACACTGGACCTCATCATCCTGCAGCTGCTGCACGGCGGCGCAACGAACGGCTGGGACCTGACGCTCCGGATCCAGGCCACCTCGAAAGACGTGCTGTCCGTGAACGCCGGGTCCTTGTACCCGGCGCTCTACCGGCTCGAGGCGAAAGGCCTGATCAAGGCGACCTGGAAAACGACCTCGAAGAATCGCCGGGCCAAGTTCTACGCGCTGACGCCGGCCGGCCGGCGACAGTTGGCCGCCGAACGCTCGACCTGGGAGCGGTTTGCCGGCGCGTTAGGTGCGATCCTCAAGACGAGCGCGGAGTAGCCGATGTTCCACGCCCTGCGCAGCCGGCTGCGAAACATGTTCCGCCGGGAGACGGTGACCCGCGAAATGGAGGAAGAACTCCACCAGCACCTGGAGCAGTCAGCCGAATTGCTGGTTCGCCGCGGCATGACACCTGACGAGGCGCGACTGGCGGCGCGTCAGGCCATGGGCAACGCCACGGTCATCGTCGAGGACGCGCGCGTGGCTCGCCGGACGCGGTTTCTCGATGACCTCCGTCGCGACACACGGCACGCGGCGCGGGCATTGGCCCGGACTCCCGGGTTTACGACCGTGGTGATCGTGACGCTCGCCCTGGGCTTCGGCGTGAACGGTGCGTTTTTCGCCGTCATGAAGCGCGCAATGAGTCCCTCATCCGTCCCGGAGGCGCACACCTGGCTGATGATCAACGACCTGTGGTCATGGGAGGAATACCAGCAGGTGAGCGCCCAGAGCCGGTCGATGACCCAATGGTCAGCCAGCAACGAGGAGGTCGTCCTCCTCGTTGCGGACACGCCCGAGCAGAACCCGGAAACGGTGCGCGCGCAGTTCGTCACCGATGGATTCTTTCCGGCACTGCGGGGACGCCCCGCGCTCGGTCGCGTCTTCACGCCGGCTGAAGTGGCGCCTCCCGTTGGCATCGCCAGCGTCATCCTCAGCCATGCTTTGTGGCGCCGTCGATACAACAGCGACTCCACCATCGTCGGGCGTGAGATCCGGCTGGCGGACGGACAATCGTTCACAGTCGTTGGCGTCATGCCGCGATTGTTCTCGGGACTGAACCTGCGAACACCAGACCTCTGGCTTCCGTTAGGCACACGGGCACGCCTTCCCTTTACCGGCGACACGGACCGGACCGGCGGGACGCCCAACTGGTTTGGCGCCGGTGGCACCCCGTTCATGTTCATCCACGCCCGGCTCAGGCCCGGGGCCGCCTTCGAGTCCGCCCACTCCGAACTCCGGCTGCTCGTGGAACGTCTCGCGTCGCGAGGCGACTCGACACGCGGGCGCGACATTGCAATGGGAATGCACCTTGCTACCAAATCGGGCATCAACGGTCCTGGGGAAATCGCTGGAGTTGGCCTCTTCCTCGGTGCGGCGTTCAGCGTCCTGCTCATTGCGAGCGTGACGGTGGCGAACCTGATGTTGGCGCGCGCCGCGGCGCGGCGTCGCGAAATGGGCGTTCGACTCGCACTGGGTGCTAGCCGGTTTCGCGTCGTCCGGTCGTGGATGACCGAATGTTTCCTGCTCTCGCTTGTCTCGGCGGCGGCGGGAGTTGTCATCGCCTCATGGACCATGCGCGGCATTGTTCTGAGCCCAACCTTCACGCAGTTGCTCAAGGGTGGAGACCCCGAGATCATTGCGCACGCGATGGCGCCGGATGTGTCAGTCGTCTTTTACCTCATCGCGCTCGCCATCCCCAGTACGCTCGTCTTTGGTCTCGTGCCGGCCCTGCGCGCGACTCGCCAGGATCCCCTGACCACGATGCGTGGCAGTGCCGCCGGCGCGACGCAGGGCATGGAACGGGTCTTCCTTCGTCGCGGCCTTGTGGTGTCTCAGGTGGCGCTGACCACGGTATTGCTTCTTGGTTCGGCGATGATGGTGCGTGGCGTGCAAGTCGCAACGACGGTCGACCCCGGGTTCCGGCGACACGACGTCATCGCGGTTTCGCCAAGCCTCGCGCATAACGGTTATGACTCGGTTCGCACGGAACGATTCATGGAGGAGTTCCTGGCGCGCCTGGCAACCATTCCTGGCGTTCAGGGAGTGACGCGGGGCAACGTCCCGCTGGAAGACCCATCGCCTGCACTGATCACGCGGCCGGGCGAACTTGTTGCCGAAGGGACGACATCGAACGGGAGCTTCAACGCGGTCGACGAAAACTTCTTCGAAGTGCTCGGCGTCGATGTCGTGCGCGGACGCACCTTCACCAGGGCGGAGGTCCTCGCTAACGCACCAGTCGCCGTCATCTCACAGCGAACGGCTGCGACGTTGTGGCCGGATCAGGAAGCGGTTGGCAAGATCATCTCCGTCAGCCCGCTAAGCCGGATGGGGCGAAACGAGCTGGCGGAGGGGACGTTCACGCAAGCGCGCGTTATCGGGATCGTGCGCGACGCGCAGATGTCGGTGCTCGGAATAGTGAACCGCCGCTATGTGTACCTTCCCGGCGACTATTGGACAACAATGTTGCGAACCAATGGTGACGCGGAGATGACCCAACGCGTGCGCGCCATGACGCGACTGATTGACCCTAACGTCGTCGTCCGCGTGCGGTCACTCGACGAGGCGATCTGGGAATCGTCAGGCTGGCTCGAGTCCGCCAAGCTGATGACCAACTCGTCGGCCGTGATGGGATTGTTGTCGTTGCTCATGGCGGTGGTGGGACTCTTCGGGCTCACGGCTTACGCCGTGGAACAGCGCACGCGCGAGTTCGGAGTGCGTATGGCGCTTGGTGCCGATGCCGGGAACGTCCTCGGGCTCGTTGCCGGTCAATCACTGCGACTGGTGGCCATTGGCGCCGCGATCGGGGTCGTGGCCGCCATTGCGACCGCGGGAGTTCTCCGGGCAGTGCTCTTTGGCGTGCGCGGCAACGAACCGGTCGTATACGTCGTGGTGGTAATGCTCCTGGGCGTTGTGTCGGTCCTGGCCTGCTGGATCCCCGCGCGTCGCGCGACGCGGATCGATCCCATGACGGCCCTGCGTTCGGACTGATCGCGGCGCTTTTTGCGCTGCCACGGCCATCCCGGGTGGTTAGGTTTCCGGGATGAAATTTCCGTACCCGGTCGACCACGAGATCGCGGTCATCCTCGCCCCGATGGCGGGGGTGTCGGAGTCTCCATTCCGGCGCATCTGCCGTGAATGGGGAGCGGATGTCGTCGTCACCGAGTTCTTGTCGGCCGAGGGGATCCGCCGGGAAAACGCGGCCACGCTGGACAAGCTCCGCTTCGGGCCTGACGAGCGGACGATCGGGGTCCAGATCTTCGGCGCCGAGCCGGACGCCATGCACGACGCGGCTCGGCTGGTGACAGACGTGTTTCAGCCGGATTTCATCGACATCAACTTCGGCTGTCCAGTCAAGAAAGTCGTGAAGCGCAACGGCGGATCGGGTTGCTTGAAGGATCTCGACCTGGTCCAGAAGGTGATCGGCGCTGTCTCGTCAGGCACACATCTTCCGGTCACGGTGAAGATCCGAAGTGGCTGGAACGAGGAGAAGCGTGACCCGGTAGGCATCGCGCTGCGTTGCCAGGACGCCGGTGCACGCGCATTGACGCTGCACCCGCGCACGCGCACGCAGATGTACACGGGCGCGGCGTCGTGGGACGAGATCGCTGCGGTCAAGCAGGCGTTGAGCATTCCGGTGATCGGGAATGGCGACATCAAGACGGCTGAAGATGCGATCCGCATGTGGAAGGCGACTGCCTGTGACGCGATCATGATCGCGCGCGGATCGTTTGGTCAGCCGTGGATCTTCACGCAGGTTCGCGCGATGCTCGAGGGAAGCGACGTTCCGCCTGTGCCGACCGTTGAGAATCGGTTCGCGGTGGCGATGAAACATGCGCGCATGGCGGCGGCGTATGAACACGACCCTCGTGGGGCGGCGATCGAATTCCGCAAGCACCTTGGCTGGTACGTGAAGGGGCTGCATGATTCGGCCGACCTTCGCCGACGCTTGCACGCGGTAAATGAGTTGAGCGAGGTCGAAGGGATTTTCGCGGATTATTTGCGGGGTTACGCTGATCGCGTTTCGGTTGAGCTCCTCGCAAGTTGACTGCTCCGGAAAAGACTTGAACCACAGGGAGCACAGGGAGCACAGGGACTTCTTTAGGTTCCTGGCGGGACTGTGCCGTTCAGCATGCGCTTGATGCCTTGCTTTAGCCGGTACACGTGAAAGTTGATCAACAGCCCGGCTACTCGGCTGCTCAGTTTCAGGTGTGACAAGAGTTGTGCTTCGTGAACCTCGGTCAGCCTTCTGATGGCCTTGACTTCGACGATGACGATGTTTTCGACCAGCAGGTCCATCCGGTATCCCACATCGAGAACGAGCCCGTCAAAGATTATCGGCACCGGCAGTTCGGACTCGACACTCAGTCCTTTGCGAGTCAAGTCATGTCGCAGGCACGCTCGATAAGCGCTTTCCAGCAGTCCCGGTCCAAGGATCGAATGGACCCTTATTGCGGACTGCACAATCATGCCTGTTATCTGGTTTAGCTGCATTTGAATAAGCTGCTCGAAGCCGTCACCACTGCGTCACCTCATGACGAAATCGTCTCTCTGTGTTCCCCGTGCTCCCTGTGGTTCAAATGTTTGTGAGGATCTCGGCCGCGCCGGCGGCGTTCTGAGCGCATAACCATGGACCGAGCACGCATTCTCGAGATGCTGCGCCTGGTGTCATCGGGCGATATCAGTCCTGCCGACGCGGTGCGGCAGCTCTCGATGGCGCCGTTCGAGTCGCTCGACTTTGCGACCATCGATCATCATCGCGCGCTCAGGCAGGGGTATCCGGAAGTCGTGTATGGGGAAGGGAAGACCCCGCAACAGGTGGTGACCATCACCGAGCGGATCATGGAGCACGGGCGCGCGGCACTCGTGACTCGCACGGACCTGCCGACTCGTCAGGCACTGGGCGCGCGGTTCCCCGAAGCCGTCGTCAACGAAGTCGCTCGAACCGTGAGGATCGGGACTCCGACACCGACGGTGTCGCGAGGTACGATCCTCATCATCACTGCCGGGACGAGTGACTTGCCGGTGGCGGAAGAAGCCGCGGAAAGCGCGATCGCGATGGGGAACCAGGTCGCGCGGCTCAACGATGTCGGCGTGGCCGGGATTCACCGGCTGCTGTCGCAGGGCGACGCACTCACGCGCGCGGGCGTTGTCATCGTGGTGGCGGGCATGGACGGCGCGCTACCGTCCGTTGTTGGGGGACTTGTAGCCTGCCCAGTGATCGCCGTGCCCACGAGTGTCGGCTACGGAGCCAGCCTGGGTGGATTGGCGGCGCTCTTCACCATGCTCAACTCATGCGCGGCCGGCGTGACGGTCGTAAACATCGACAACGGGTTTGGGGCTGCGGCGGCGGCGACCAGGATCAACAGTCGGGACTGACGTGTGACTGGTGACTAGTCGCGGTTCACGTGACGCCTTCGGCGAAGAAGGCCGACCGAGGTGCAGCCTTCGCGGATTGCTTCTTCTTTGTCGAAGCCATTACTCCGCAACACGGGTGTAAACAGCGCTGACCATGGTTCCATCGCCCTGACATCCGGAACCGATCCGCTCGTCTTTCAGCAGAGTCGTTCCCCGGATCTCGAACCTTGTAAAACCAACCGTGTTGGTCACCGAGAGTTTGAGCTGGTCACCTTGACCAGAGATGCTTCCAGTCAATTCGTTGGCAACGTGAGTGCGGCTTCGCTGCGGCTGCGACACGCCAACGGTCCGCCAGACATCGTTCCAATAGTGGTAGACACGGCGATACGAGCCATCGCCAGTGAAGAAGATCGTGTCCGAATATTCATACTGCCACCGGAGCCCGTCGCAGATCGCATCCCACGTCAAAAGCGGCTGCACGGTCTGAGAGCCGAGCTGAGTGAGGGCGTATGTCGCGCTCTGGGTCGACAGCAATGACACCAGAGGATTGGTCTGCAGATTCGGATCCGAGGGCGCGTCGGAACAGGCTCCGACTACGACTACGGCTGCGAGGAAGGGAAAGCGCATTCTCCTCTGCGGCTGAAAGGTCCGGCCCTGCAGACGGCGCCCCGGTGGGGCACGATGACCGCCCATCATAGGGCCGCACCGATAACTCCCGCAATGACGAACTGGAATCCGGGGTGCTGGTCGAGGGACGAGGCGCCGCCGACGGCTCACTGAGCGGGATCGGGCAGGTGACAACGTCCAAGGGTTCGCAGCGGCCTTCACTCGTTAGGACGAGCCCCACGATCCGCAACAGGTATCGGTGGCCGGCACCCGACCACATAAAATGGCTCGCTCCGTCCCTCGCTCGTTAAGAGCAGCCTGCGCCCGTCCCACCACCAGCCAACGCCCTCGCCCTGATTCTCCTTGAGATGAGCGATGGAACAGATGGTCGACGGTCTTCCGTGGCCCGGCAGGCCCGACGCCGAGTCCATCGCAAACACGAAGATTTCGGCGTACGTCCTCACCGCGAGGAGCTTTCCGTCGCGGGAAAGCGACGCGTCAGAGATCGTCCGACCCAACGTTTCACCGGGAATAATCGGCAGGCTGTCGACGAGACGCGCTGTCACGATGCCTATCGAGTCCCACGCCTCGGGCGCGAGGCGGAAAACGAGCGCGGGCCGAGGCCGCCCCTGACCGTCGAGCAGACGCCGCTTCGTGATGAGGAAGATTGAACCGTCGCGCGTGACATACATCGCCTCGACGTCATGCGGGTGATCAGCGTAGCGGAAATCGAGCCGATCGCGAACGGGAATCTGGATTGGGGAATCGGGCGTCGATTCTCGCAGTGTCGGCTCGTCGACCTGATAGATCGTCACCTGCGTTTTCCGGGCGTCGTTGTCGCCAACATCGCCGATGAAGAGACAGGAGGCGGCACGGTTCGCGCCGCACGGTCCGAGCGACGCGGCCTCCCAATCCCGGTTTACTGCCCCCATGACTTCCAAGACGCCTCGCTGCGCACCCGTCGAATCGAACACGAACACGAGCGGTTCATTTCCCGAGTCATTCACTCCAAAGATGATCCCGGGCTGGGTCACACTCGTGACGGCTACCGAGTTCTCAACCAGGTTTCTGTGGAGAAGAGTCGAAATCTTCAACACGGATGTTGGTTTGGTCTTGTCGTGCAGCCCTGAGTCTGCGCCGGAGCA
>Ga0070698_100004538_pt1 | contig 15256 bp, 13 predicted proteins | sample KBSK1502metaG_FD_65477 | JGI IMG/M metagenome (GOLD analysis project Ga0070698, IMG submission 65477) | Corn, switchgrass and miscanthus rhizosphere microbial communities from Kellogg Biological Station, Michigan, USA - KBS K1-50-2 metaG | ecosystem: Host-associated > Plants > Roots >...
CGATGAGCCAATGCAACATCGGCGGCTTGCGCAGAAAAGGGATACTACCCACGCGCGGCACCAACCAGTCCCCCGAGGCGAGCATATGGAGGGCGGGCAATGCGCGTCGCGGCTCTTCGTGCTTCAGTTCCACGGATCCGAGACCGGGCAGGTAGATTCCGGCCCAAATAATCGTCGTAAGAACCAGAACCTGTAACCGGGTCGGTCGGGTGGCGATCTGACGGACGACTCGATTGAGCGTTAGAGCAACCATCAGAGAGCTTTCCCATTAGCGCTGGGCGCCCGGCGGCAATGAAAGATATAAAAACGTTTGATCTTGCGGCCATCTTCTCGAGCAACCAATTCACCGACCCGCTCGATACTTGGGAAATCTTCATTCAGCGAAGTTGGCAACCGATCGAAATCGGAAACGAACAGTGCGTCGCTCGTCGGCCGAACCTGGCGATAAGTTGGCCAAAGCACGATCTGATTGTACGGAGCACTCGAGACTGGCATGAACGTGTCTGGTTGACCGGGCAAATAAAAGGAAAGCAGCGCGGCACTCATGTATTTGTTAGTGATAATGACTCGGACGCCCGTTTCCGTTTCCAGGGAGTCTATCTGAGCGGCTAGGTCCCGCGAGCCACGCGCACGATCCAGTGGATCCTTGCCGGGTGGTAAGTGAAGCCAAGCAGTTTCATGAAGCGCCGCGGTCTCAACCAGCGCAACCAGCAGTCCAATTATTCCGAGCCATCTAGCCCACGCGAATTTGGCTGCGAGTTTGCTCCATTTGAAAGCTAACAAAATCAGGCCGCTCACATACGCGGCTGCAGCCCAGTTGGCTTGGCTGGTCTGTTGAAAACTGATGAACAGGTAAAATAAGAATAATGGAGCAAAGAGGGTCAATAAATACGTAACTTCGCCACGCTCCTCCGGTTTGGTTAAGCCCGGCCAGAAAATAACCAGGATCATCCCCACGAAAATTACTGGAGATAGAACTCCAGCTTGCCCGCCAAGAAAGACGAGCGGGTTCAATGGATTGATATGCGGTTGCTGATCCAATGCGCCGCGGTGGAAAAGAAAGCGGCTGGTTGGCCAATCGTTTACCCAATTCCAATAAAGCACCGGAAGCAGAAAAAGAAGAGCGACCAAAACCATCATCCAGAAGCTACCTCGGAAAAGATGCTTCCGGCTGGGAGGATGAAACAGGCAAAATACGGCGAAAGAAATTAATTCAAAGGCACCAGTGTATTTCGACAACATTCCAAGGCCAACCAGAACTCCAGTCAGAGCCCATGGAGCTAGCCGCGTTGTGTCTTTGGCCCGCCAAAAAGTGAGCGCAGCAAACGTCCAGAAGAACACGTAAGGGGTATCAATGGTCATCAGGATCGCTCCCACGGCAAAAAGCGGAGCAATCCCGGCCATGATCAGCGCCCAAAGCGCAACTCGATCAGAAAATAGCTGCCTGGCCAGTAGGTAGATACCGATCCCAGTGGCACTCGAAAGAATCACCGCAAAGAAACGAATGCCGAGCACCGTTTGTCCAAACAAGGCGGTACCGGCGGCAATAATCCATGCAATCACTGGACCTTTGTCGAGATAACAGATGTCCAGGTGCCTGGACCAGAGCCAATAATATGCTTCATCTCCTACCAATTCGAGATGGGTGCAGTACCACAACCGGTAGACGCTGAAGGCGAAAACAGCAATGATCACCCAGAAGAATTGGGAGCGAAGCAAAGCGGCTATTTTCATTCAACAATGGAAATATCCTGACGCCCGCAAGTCCGCGATTGTTCAATCTGAATAGACCAAACGAAAACAAGCGCCGTAAACGACAACGCAGCGATCGGCTGCAATGCGTGTAGATAATTGTTCTGGCGAATCACCGGAACCCAGGCATTTAACGCATCGGCAACAATAAACAACAGATAAGTCGCAGCTAACCAAACGCGGAGAGGATCGAGGGGCCTGTCACCAGATTGTTTGGATTGCCACGTTGCCGCGCCGGCGAAGGCCAAGGATGGAGCGAGAAACACGTACGTAGACAGCTCGGTGGCCGGACCGAACAGAGTGATCCAGAGACAGCCGAGCGTAAACGCCATCCAAATCAAGCCGCGCTCCTCCCAGCGTGCCAAATGGCGAGCCCACCAACAAAACAGTGCGATTGCACCTCCAGCCAAGGCCTGCAGCACCAGGTAGCCGGAAACTGTAATGGGCAATCGAATAATCCGGAGCAACAGCCAAAAATCTCGCCAGGTACCAAGTGCTCCGGCTACGCGACGCTGATCTGCGCCCAGGCAAGCAAACCAATCATGATATTGGTGGAGGACATATTGCGGCTTTTGCAACACGAGTGATAGAAACCACAGACCGCAGAGCGACAAAAGCAGCCGAGGCCCTAAACGCCATGGGTAAATCACAACGAGCAACAATCCGATAACCAACGGGTAGATTTTGAAAAATGTTGCCGCGCCGATGAGGAAGGCACCGAGAGTCCATCTTCGCGCTTCGATGGCGACGCAAGCGCCCAGGAGGAGTCCAATTACGAGCAGACTTGCCTGTCCATTGTTCAAGTTCCCGAGCGACAATGGTAGCAGCAGGAATAACGGAAAATACTCCGAAGAGATCAAATCCTTACCGAAATGGCGCAGCCAAAGAATGAAATTCGTAAGGTAAACGCCAATGATCATTAGGCGCCAAATGGCCGCTCCGAAGGACTCGGGCATCCAAGCAAACAACGCGAAGAATGCCGCTGCCAGCGGGCTGTAGAGATATTTCCCAACGTGTGAGTAAAGATTGGTGCCGTTCAGCCATGCCTCCCCGGCATCTCGGAAGACGGTAAAAACGGTGTTTTGATGAGGGGCCGCGACCGCTCGCACGACCACAGCGATCACGGCGACCGCCCAAACCGCGATCACGAGTCTCCCCAACCGCGCCGGTGTGTACCGGAACGTGCGAGGAGCATAGGATGTGGTTCTCATCGAATCTGACCAAGAAGCGAAAAGGTAGACGGGCAATTGAGTAAATCAGGACGAGAAGTCACGCGAAATCTGCATTAAAAACTCATTTTCGTTTGCCGCCGAGATCTGGAGAAAAGGCCAGTCGGGCGACAGGGGATCGACAATGCACCCAGGAGGATCAGGCTGCTTTACCCCTCTATTCCTTTCACACTCGCCTCGTCGGGAACGGAAATCGCAGGATTAGTGCGCCGTTTACGTAGAAGAACCAGACCGTTCCCGGCAAGCACGAAGGCGATACCGAATGCGCTGAGGAGAGTTAGCTGATATTTTTCGAATGCGGCGGAGAAAAGAAGTGCCACGATCGGGAATAGAACGCTCGTGTAAGCGGCGCGATCCGGGCCAATCCGTCCAACGAGCGTCAAGTAAGCGCCAAATGCTATTGCCGAACCAAATAACGCCAAGTAGAGCAGTGATGCGATGTAGCTCTCGGACGCGTCGAAACTGAATTTCGCTCCCGATAGCAGAGCGTAAGCGAAAAGCACGACTGTTCCGTACAGCATTCCGAAAGCGTTGGCCGGCACGACGGGGATCCGCTCCTTTTGCAGCTGAGCTGAGACCAGGTTACCAAAAGATGCCGTGAGAGTTGCGCCCAGACTGAGCACGATTCCCCAGATACTTTGGGATCCAGAATTTATCGTTCGCAGATCCGGCCAAAACGTCAGAATAATTCCCAGTAAGCCAAGGATTGCACCCGCGATCACCTGACGGTCCGGCCGTGATCCTAAAAACAGCCAGTTATTCAAGATGCTGAACACCACCAGCAGCGAAAAGATGATGGCAACGCTACCCGACACCAGATGTTTCTCGGCTTCGTAGAACAAAACGTAGTTGACCGAGAACAACGTCAATCCCAGCAGCATCAACAGGAAATGCTTCCGAGAGGAGAAGCGTAAGTGTGTCCCACGTAGCCAGCACCAAACGAATAGAATCAACGTCGCCAGCGCAAAACGGTACGCTACCGAGACCTGTGTTGGTGTCCCATTAAGTTGGAAAGTGATCGCATACCAGGTCGAACCCCAGATGGCGACGGTAAGTAGGTAGAGGAAAAGATTCTTCACTTGAAGCGGGAAAGAATTTAGAAGTCGGAATTCAGAAGCCGGAAGCCAGAAACTAGAAGAAGGAACCGTTCCTCACCCATCACCAATCCACTGTTTCAACACGGTTATCATGGATGTCTTCTGATTTCCGGTTTCCTCTTCTAGCTTCTGGCTTCCGGCTCCTCAACCAAGTCGCCTTTGCAAGATGATGCTTCGTCTCATGCGCTCGGCAACGTCGGATCGTCGCAATCCGTGTCCCAGTCGAGTGCCCGCGGAGGATAGAACGGCGGAATGACAGCCCTATGTCAGGAGATTCTGGCGGACTCTGCGCATAATGGGATCAAGCGCGGCGGGACGACTACCGGTCGCAGGTTTCGCTCCTGGACCTTAACCACGAACCGGAAATTCACCCGAAGGAGTTACTAGACCAGTTGGTCAATTCGTGATTAGTTCCCGTTCTGTGGAACTCGAACGCCGCCCTCCGGTTTCGGGGACCACCGAGTTGCCGGTCAATGGTCTCGGCACGGAACTTTCACTAAAAGCCACTAATGCACCACAACCAAGCAATGATATGACTTATAACACCAAAGCCTATGCTGCGCCGAGCGCCACCGAGCGCTTGGGCCCGTTCACACTAAGTCGCCGAGAAGCCGGTCCTCACGATATTCAAATTGAGATCGTGTACTGCGGCGTTTGCCACTCGGATATCCATCAGGTTCGCAACGAATGGGGCAACTCGATCTACCCGATGGTACCAGGACACGAGATCGTCGGCCGGGTAACGAAGGTGGGCGACCAGGTAAAGCAGTTCAATGTGGGCGACCTCGCCGGCGTTGGCTGTTTCGTCGATTCTTGTCGGGAGTGCCCCAACTGCACTGCAGGTCTTGAGCAGTATTGTCGAAATGGTCTGATCGTCACGTACAATGGCTATGAGAAAGATGGTAAGACCCCTACCTACGGTGGTTACTCCACTCAAGTCGTAGTCGATGAAAAGTACACTCTAAGAGTTTCCCCTGACCTGCCTCTGGAAGGCGTGGCACCGCTGTTGTGTGCCGGGATCACTACCTATTCTCCTCTGCGCCACTGGAAAGTTGGGAAAGGGCATAAAGTGGGGGTGCTGGGTCTGGGAGGTTTGGGCCATATGGCGGTCAAACTCGCGGCTTCGTTTGGTGCGGAAGTGACCATGCTAAGCGGTTCTCCTTCCAAAGAAAAAGACGCGAAGCGCCTCGGCGCGCATCATTTTGCTTTGACGTCAAACGAAGAAGCGATGAACCGCCTCAATAATCACTTTGATTTCATCGTCGACACCGTATCTGCCCCGCACGATTACACCAAATACCTGAACACTCTCGACACCGATGGCGTGATGATCTGTGTGGGCGCTCCTCCGGAGCCCACGCCGATCCCGGCGTTTAGCCTGCTGTTACAGCGGCGAAGCATCGTCGGTTCGCTGATCGGCGGTATTCAGGAAACGCAGGAAATGCTGGACTACTGTGCCGAACACGACATTACCTCGGACGTCGAAATCATCCCAATTGAGCAGATCAATGAAGCGTACGAAAGAATGTTGAAAGGAGATGTGAAGTACCGTTTCGTGATCGATATCGCGAGTTTGAAGAACTAGGGGAGATCGCCGCTCCGGTAGGGATCGGCTCCCGACTTCGCAAAGCCTACGTCGCGGCTACCTCTGTGACGTTTGCGTACCTAAATGTTAGGGCGCGCCAAAGCGTAGCGACGGCGGCCTGCCGGTCCGTGTGCGGGTTGTGAGGTAGATCCCTCCCATGGAACCCCAGCGACGAGGCCGAGTTGTGCCGGATGCGCCCGAGCCTGCGACGTAGGCTTTGCGAAGTCGGGAGCGCCTCGCTACCGCGTATTTTTCCGGTTGACCATTGCCGGTTAGCCGCTAACGGTTTGCCTTCCAGATTCGAAGTTTTGGACCTAGAATCTGACGCCAACCCATGCATCCGTGATTCGGCCGGCATGAATAGAACCTTTCCCAAGAGTAATGATCGATCGTCGTAGATTTCTTGTCTCCACGGCCGCCGCCATCGCCACTTTCGGATTGCGCCACTCAGCATTGGCCAACGAAGGGCTGAAGCTCGCAACAGCAGAACATTTTTCGTTCGATGCTTTGATCGAACGAGCCCGGAAACTCAGCAGCCGACCATACGTTCCTGTACCGGCTCCGACCGATGATATCCTCGATCGGATTGACTATGAGGCGCTGCAAAAGATCAGCTTTAAGACCGATCATGCTCTCTTCGCCGATGGCCGATTTCCTTATCCCGTCAGCTTTTTCCATTTGGGAAAGTTCAGCCGACAGCCAGTCCGGATGCATGTCTTGGAAGACGGTTCCAATGGCGCTGTCGCCCGTGAGATCATCTATGATGAAAGCTATTTCGATATGCCGCCGGATAGCCCGGCTCGCGCCTTGCCCAAGGGCAGCGGTTTCGCCGGTTTCAGGTTCCAAGAAAGCAAGCTCGGCGATCAGTCCAAACTTGATTGGCACAAAAACGATTGGGTCTCATTTCTCGGTGCCTCCTACTTTCGAGCCATCGGAGAGCTCTATCAATATGGTCTCTCTGCGCGCGGCATCGCGCTCGATGTAGCCGTACCCGACCGCCCGGAGGAGTTCCCTATTTTCACCGACATCTACTTCGCGCCGCAGAAGCCGGATAGCGATTCCGTGACAGTTTATGCGTCGCTGGAAGGTCCGAGCATCACGGGTGCCTACCGATTCGATATGCGTAGAGCCAAAGCGGTTTGGATGGATGTGGACTCGACGGTGTTTCTCCGCAAGGATATCAGTCGCTTCGGAATCGCTCCCATGAGCTCGATGTACTGGTTTTCCGAAACAATCAAACCGACCGCCGTTGACTGGCGGCCCGAAGTACACGACTCAGATGGGCTCGCCCTGTGGACCGGCGCCGGCGAACGCATCTGGCGCCCGTTGAATAATCCTACGACCACTTTCGCCTCCGCTTTCAGCGACGAGAACCCTCGGGGTTTTGGTCTCATGCAGCGCGATCGCGACTTTGACCATTACCTCGACGGCGTTCATTACGAATTGCGCCCTAACCTTTGGGTGGAACCGCTGGAACATTGGGGAGAGGGCTCGGTGCAGCTGGTGGAAATCCCCACCGATGACGAAATTCATGACAACATAGTTGCCATGTGGGTGCCGGCCGAGCCGGCAACCGCCGGAAAAAATTACCGCTTCCGATACCGCCTGCACTGGGTTGCGAATGAGCCTTTTCAAATGCCAATCGCCTACTGCGTTGCAACTCGACTGGGAAATGGAGGTCAACCGGGTCAGCCGCGACCGAAAGGGTTGCGCAAGTTCATGGTCGAATTTCGCGGAGGCACGCTTTCTTCCTTACCGTTTGGTGTCAAACCAGAGCCGGTCCTTTGGGCCTCGCGGGGTGAATTCTCTTATATTTTCACTGAAGCAGTTCCCGACAACGTGCCGGGCCATTGGCGCGCGCAATTTGACCTTGCGGTCATTGGAAATGAACCGGTGGAAATGCGGCTCTTCCTGAAATCCGCGAATGAAGTTCTCTCAGAAACCTGGTCTTACGATTACCATCCGCAGTTGAGGGTGAACGAAAATGTTTCTTGAACGTTTGGCTAAACAGAGAATCGCTAGGTGCGGTTACTGTGTTCCGCATCGAGCGGCAAAGTAGTGCAATGTTGGCGTATACCCAATCCGACCGATTTCATTCGACAAAAGCCGATCCCCCCATAGTATACTGACGCTCGACCCAAAGCCTTGACGTAGCTCATGCTGTTGCCTAATTTCGGCCTTTTATGAAGATCACGCTGCGGTATGTCCTGCCGCTGACGATTTTTTTGTTTTTGCTGCCGAACCGTTCCCCCGCCCCCATCATTTATCGCGAAGGTGAAGGAATTGTTCCGAGTGAGGCTCAAGACATCGAGATCAAGAAGAACGCGCAAGAGCAGTTCGATCTAGCTCAGCGCTACGAAGAAGACCACGACTTTGCCCGGGCGGGAGCGTCCTACCGATTGTTGGTCCGCCGTTTTCCGCGCTCTGATATCGCTGCGACGGCTCAATTTAATTCGGGGCGCATGTACCAGCATCAGGCTAAGCTGGATGCCGCATTCAATGAGTACCAAGGGCTGGTCGAGAAGTATCCGCGAAGCAGCGAATTCGAACCGGCCCTGGAAGCCGAATACAACATTGCTAAAGCGTACTTAGACGGGAAACGGGTTGACATATATGGCGTTCCGACCCTCCCCTCTATGCCCAAAGCACAGGAAATGTTTCGTAAGATCGTAACCAACGCCCCTTTCAGCAAGATCGCGCCTCTCGCGCAGTACGGAATCGGACAGGCATTGGAAAAACAGGGATCGATCGTTTCGTCGGTAAACGCCTACCAACAGGTCGTCGACCGATATCCGAATAATGACGTTGCGGCCGATGCCATGTACCAGATTGGTTACGTCTATTTTCAGGCTAGCCGCGAGACCGGCTACGACCAAACCGCCGCGGTTCGAGCGCAGGAAGCATTTGAGGATTTCTTAGTGCGTTACCCGAACAGCAGTAAGGTGGCGCAAGCACAAGACAATCTGAAAGCTCTGCAGGGTCGCAAGTCGAACGATTCGTATAATATTGCGCGGTTCTACGACAAACAGAAGAACTACAAGGCTGCCTACGTCTATTACAATGAGGTATTGCAGCAACAGCCCGATTCGCAAGAAGCGCAGCGGGCAAAGGAAAGAATGGATCAGATTCGATCGAAACTCGGCGACTCCGCTTTGCAAATCGGGACGGAAACAGCTGAGAGTGGGCAGACCGTGGCGGAACGACGCAAGCTGCAGACCCAGGTCGACACGGCCGCGCGATCGGATTTCGTAGGTCCGCCTGCCCCCACCCCAACGCCTTCAGCCTCACCTGGTTTGACGCCGGCACAGAAGAAGGAAGCGCTTACTCCGCAAAAAGACGTCGCACCTACCGAGCCTAACCTTCCGACACAGTAGTCCCCAGATGGGTCGAGCAATCATTTTCCTGGTGGTCGCTCTCCTCCCGAGTTGCGCCGGCTATACCGTGGGTCCAATCCAACCCTCGTTTATGAAAGGAATGCACAAGTTGGCCGTGCCGATATTTGACAACAAAACCTACGAGCCTCAGATCCAAACACTGGTCACCACCACCTTCATCAAACAGCTACAGCAGGACGGCACCTACGAAATCACGGGCCTGGATCAAGCCGATGCTGAAGTTCGTGGAATTATCTATACGGTGACTCGAGTAAAAGCACGTTCCGTTATTGGCAACGTACTCGCTTCATCCCAGTTTAACCTTCAGGTACAAATCCGCCTGCAAGTCGTCAATACCCGTTCCGGAGCAACCATTGGGCAGCGGGATGTCACGGGGCAGACGACCTTCTTTGTCGGCAATGATCTTCCAACTCAGGAACGCCAGGCGATCCCGTTAGCTGCAGAAGACGCTGCCGTTCAGGCAGCGAGTTTTTTGAGCGAAGGATGGTAACTCCGTGCTCTACGTAGTTGCCTCTCCGATTGGCAATCTGGCCGACATTACAATTCGGGCATTGGAGATTCTCCGCCAAGTCGACTTGATTGCAGCGGAAGATACCCGTCATACGAGTATTTTGCTTCATCGTTATGAAATAAAGAAGCCTCTCACCAGTCTCCACGAGCACAATGAAGCACGCCGCACGGCCGAACTGGTTGAACGGCTCCGAGTTGGCGCCAACATTGCGTTGCTTACCGATGCCGGTACTCCCTCGGTCTCGGATCCAGGGTTCCGTTTGATCACAGCCTGCCACCAAGCTGATCTGCCGCTGACTATCATTCCAGGTCCCTCTGCAGTACTCACCGCGTTAGTTGGTTCCGGCCTGCCGACTCACGCCTTTTATTTTGGCGGCTTCTTGCCGGTAAAAAGCGGCCAACGAAGTCGTGAATTGGCTGTCGCGATCACCCGAAACTGCACATCGATTTACTTCGAGTCGCCCCATCGTCTGCAGAAATCGCTGGTGGAGCTTGAGGCTCTGGCACCGGTTCATCCGATTTGCGTGGCCCGAGAACTCACCAAGCAGTTTGAGACTTTCCACCGAGGCACGGCTCACCAACTCAGGAAACACTTCACCGACCAGCCGCCACGGGGAGAGATTACTCTTTTGATCGCTCCCGCGAAATCAGGAGCTCACGAGGACAAATCCAAAGCTCGCGACGAGGCTGCCCCCTTGTGCTGAGGGGCGGGCGCACGTCGCCGAACCCCAATCAATCTGCCTCGTCTGAAAGATACTGAGCCAAGCGACTCACCGCTCCGGGGTCCTTAGCCAATTCGTCGAGAATAAGATCTCGGTTTTTCTCGTCCAGTTTGCCAGTCGCCAATTTTTTCAGGCGAACATCGAACTCCGGATCGACAGCGCTCACCATGCGACCGCCGACCTCCCCGTTCAGGCTTTCTAGAAAGCGGAAGATCGTCTGAAATTGTTGCTTTTCATTCATTTATGATTCTTCATCTCCTCTCGTCAGACTCAACGGAATAGCCCGGATGTCACCGATGCCACCGTTGGTTCCTATCTAGTGGACGGCCAGGATTGGGCGGGTTGCATTTTTTTTCCATCAATCAAAGGGCCTCCGATATCAGCCCCGGCCTCTCCTCCAGAAGAGAGATGCAATCGTCCCAAGTGATATCGAGGTAGGGATCCAGAATTTTCAGACCCCACATGACCTGTTTCCTTATTCCTTCCTGAGTCTGCGCCAACTCGCGGCTTATCGTCGCCGCGTGACAACTCAACATCACCGCAAGCCGTTGTTGTTCCACGTCGTGGATATGAACCAGGCGCAAAATGACCGACGCCCGCGAAGACAAGCTGCCGAGCGCTTCCGCGAGGGCGTCGCTGAGAATCGCAACAATTTCGGAGTCACCGGGCGAATCGGTGCCAGCCGCCGCTAGCGTTTCAGTAAAGTCGCGATCATCGTGCTCATCCCGCGTCCGAACGAGATTTCTATATTGCGGGCTACGCCACCAGCTCTTCAATCGCGAAAGCGCAACGACGGTCAGCCACGATCGCAATGGCGCTCGTCCTTGATACATTTTCAATAGCGGAACATTCTTGCCGTCTCGCGGAACTCCAACAATGAGGTCAGCCGGAAGACTATCGGCAATTTCCCGTGCCTTTTCCTCCGAACACTTGTCGCGACATTTTGAAAGGAGCACTCCCAAGACGGAAGAAAGCTCAGATCGCACTTTCATTATCGCCTCTTGGTTCCCTTCCATCGCTTGACAGGCCACCGAAAGATCGTTCTCAATTCCCATAGACAAACCGGCTAAGCCCGAAAAATAACCACCCACTTGCTTAAAGTCTATGGCAAACGCTTTTGCCGGAATGACCGAAACTTGGAATGAATTGGCCTGCACGTTGGCCACCCTATCGCAAGCGGCGCTATAAGTATTATATCCTTGATAAGCTGCTCTCCTTTCAGTTTATTGCCAAACCCGTTCTTAGTACGTCTTGTCTCGCTGTGCCCGTCGTCAACTGCCCAATTTCTCGGCGCGGTATAGCTAACTCTCGTGATACCATACACCGCATGCGCCTAGACTCACTGCCAGTCCCTTTGCCGTTCCGATGAAAGTTTACTTATGAGTTCTCGAGTGAATTTTCTGCCGGATGAACGTTTCCTCTCCTTGCGCTCCGCATTGAAAGAACGACTGCACAAAATGGCCGACGTCCTTACACCCGAAAACATTGGCGGAATTCTCGACGTACGGATCGAAAACGTACTGCGTGATGCGTTTGATCGAGTCGGCGCCGACGAAGGTAGCTTGTGGCTGCTCGATCCCGAGAGAGAGCATCTGGTCATCGCCTACAATACGGGAGCGCAAGCGTCAGAGATTGTCGGCTTTAAACAACCGGTCGGTTCCGGGATTGTCAGTACCTCATTGGCAAGCGAACAAGGATTCGCCGAAAACGAGGTCTACAAGCACGAATTGCATAGCCGGTTGCTGGATGACAAGCTCAGCCTTACCACCTATGCGATGATTGTCGTACCGTTCTATTTTTTGAATGCGTGTCGCGGAGTCATCTCTTGCGTTCAGCTCTTTAATGTTCGTCGTGAGGCTGATGAGACGGTTCCAGCCGGGCCGATTCCTCCAGGTTTCGATATTGAGCAGCTCAATCTAATCAAACGAGCTTCGTTGATAATTAGCGATTTGATTGATTATCGTCTTTTGCGGGTCACGGTCGGCTGGGACGGGCACTGATGAGAACACGATCTTGGATCTCCGTCGAACAGGCGCGAGAAGCAATGGTTGCCGGCAGAGGGACCGGGGTCCGCATTGCGGTCATTGACTCCGGAGTTGAAGCGGATCATCCGGACTTAGCCGGATTGAAACTAATCGAAGATGTTCACGTCATTGGTGACGATCTCCGGCTGCATGTGCGACCGGGCGATGGAACTGACCTATTCGGCCACGGCACCGCTATCGCTGGGATTATCTACGGTTTGGCTCCCGAAATCGAGCTCGGAAGCTTTCGGGTCCTAAGCGCCAACAACATCTCGCGCACCCAAATCATCTGTGAGGGCGTGAATCTCGCCATCGAGCGGGATTACGATATCCTGAATTGCAGCTTCGGTTGCGGTGTCGCCGATCATATTCACCAGTATAAGTCCTGGATCGACCGCGCCTACCTGAGGGGCATTCACATTGTGGCGGCGTGCAACAATGAAGACTTCACGAAGCCGGAATGGCCGGGCTATTTCCCCTCGGTAATCACCGTCAATTACGGCAAAGTAGAAAATAAAGAGGATCTCTACTATAAGCCTGGCCACCTGGTTGAGTTCATCGCGCGTGGCGCGGACTTTGAAGCGGCCTGGAAGGGCAAGCGGCGACGGCGCTTATGCGGAAGCAGCTTTGCAGCGCCTCATGGGACCGCGCTTCTAGCCAGGATTCTTTCTGTCTATCCCGATCTCGCCCCGCTCCAGGCTAAATCCTTGCTGCATCAGTTAGCCAAGCCGTGGAGTGACCAGATCGCGGTAAGGCCGACCCGGTGAGGCGGACCGTTTGGCGTATCGGCGTATCGGCGTGTCGGCGTTTGGCGATCCCGCCAATGGTGGCTATCGGTAGAACTTGTTGACCGCGTTGGTCAGCTCATCATCGGCAAAAAAGCTCGTTGAGGCTCCGGAAAGCGTAGGCGACACTTGCGGTGCTTGAGCTCGCGAAAGCCGTATAAATCAGTGCGTGGATCCACCCGTTTTTGGGGTTGGCAGTTTGTTGGCAGATTTTCCACAACCGAGTCTCAACCTCGGTTTGGACCGGTTTCGTTTTTGGCTTCTCCCATCCGACTTCTACGGCCGGCTGAGGTAACCAAAAAGCAGATGAAATAGCTGAAGCTGACGAATTCATGGCATTGAGTTTGGTGGTTGGCCGGTCTTGGGTCCGAACAACTGGATCAATGACCTTCCATCAGTCTACAAAGGAAAGGAGATGGCGGGGTTTCACAAAAAGCGCGCGACAAATACGATTTCCCGCTAGTTGCGATCAGAAAATTGCCCTGATCGAATAGACTCTTGCGACTGTCTCTGCTGAAACGGATGCTCGCGTGGCACCCTTCTTTTGGGGGGAGAATCATCGATCGGATTGTCGGCTTTACTGTAGCCGGCATTTTGTTGGGAGCCGGGAGCACGGAAACGCGATACCGCGTGCGTTTTTAGAGTGGCAGGCAGCGCAGCGATTTCGGTCCGGAGGATCATGGGATGAGCTAGATTCTCGTTTGCCCGGAGCCGGATGGGAGCCTGGAAAACAGAAAATAAAGTTAGGGCGAAACAGCTGACCAAAAGCGTGTATATCGCCGCACGGGCCCACCCTTTTTTTGGGTTTGTCGTTTGTTGACAGATTTTCCTAGGCCATATCTCTGTCTCGGATTGGATCCGTCTCGCCTTTCGCCCCCCTTTCTCGGAAACCTCCGTACGAACTGAAACAAAAAAAACCCAGAGAGCTTCCGGTCTTCCCAGCAACCGGTGAACCACGGTTAACTCATCTTGCCCGGAAATACCGACGACCGTCACTCCAACCGTTTGCTTTATCGCTCCATAAGCTTCAACGGCAGGTGTCGCCGGCTCGCGAATCCGAAGCACAGAATCGATGATTGAAATCCAAGCATTCATGGCTGGTGGGAAATCATCGGCCGAACGCTAAACCAATGATCTTCCGTCAGCCTACAAAGGAAAAGCGAGCGGTTGGTTTCAGGAAATTTGCCCCATAGAGCGATTGGGCGCTTTTTTCCGGTGCTGCGGAACGTTTAGTCCTAAATTGCATTAAGTAAAAAATCCCCCGGGCAAGCTTCGAAAGCTTGTCTCACTAGTTCCCGATTCGACGGACGTTAAAAGAGAACCTTATTTTTTGGTGAGCTTCCGTACGTGATCAGCCACGGTGGTCAATTTTGCCTCGAGGCGTCCTACCGTCTCGATCAGAAGGATGCGGGTCGCAAAAAGTTGATCACCTACCACGTGAACCCTGATATCTGTTCCAGAAACAAGCTCTTGCAGTTGCACAGGCGCACCAGGCTTGCAGAACAGCCCGGCGAGCGTCCTTTCGGTTAGGAGGCGGGTTCCAATGAAGCCACCGCCCGCAGATTTATAAATTACCTGGCCGTTCCATCGCTCATAGAAACGCCTTGCCTCGGAAAGGCTACCAGTTACGAGCGTGGATGGTCACTTCTTCAGCAGAACCCAACACGAAACGTTTCCATCCTTCGGAGTTATTGCTCAGAACCGCGTCTGTCGCTTGCAGGCCGGACTGCTTCATCCAAGATCGCCACAACGAAACGGGAACACTATTTGAAAACCAAAAAATCGGCGGGTAGCGATTGATGACCGGGCATTTCAAACTCCAAAACCAGCCAAACCAGGACGCCTCCTGTTCAGCGCGAACGTCGAATCTTTGCCCGGAGTCAGCGACATCCACCTGCGGATAAGCAAACTTCTGAATGATTGCAGCAGAGATCTGGTTCTCATGCAATGCTCGCCCATCGGCCAGCCGGTGCTCAGATGAGGAATGTCCCTTCTCAAATATCCAATTGAGCCCTACATCCGAGGTGAGATTTGGGACAGCTCCATCGCGTAGAAGTAAGTCGATTCCGTCGAGCCGAGATAGAACACCGAGGCCACGTTTGGGTGCCGCAATGAGGCGGCGGCACGAGCCTCGCGGATAAATCGGCCCTTCAGCAC
>Ga0070698_100004539_pt1 | contig 15254 bp, 9 predicted proteins | sample KBSK1502metaG_FD_65477 | JGI IMG/M metagenome (GOLD analysis project Ga0070698, IMG submission 65477) | Corn, switchgrass and miscanthus rhizosphere microbial communities from Kellogg Biological Station, Michigan, USA - KBS K1-50-2 metaG | ecosystem: Host-associated > Plants > Roots >...
ATGAAATAACAAAGGATGACGAATAACGCGATGAAGGCATACCCGGCAACTCGATGAATTTGAGTCCACAACCTGCTCCTACTCGCAGGCATGCCCGTCAACATGGTCCACACATTGAAACCTGCAAGGAATACAAAGAGGCCGGCCAGAATCACGCTAACGACTATGCTCACAAAAATCTCCGAAGGTCAGGTAGAGTTGTACGTGGCATAGACTGCTCATGCTCTCACGCGAAGAGTTACTTATCGTGTGGCTTTGCTCTTTGCTCGGTCCCATTCGCTTTCAACGGATGGAGGTAGATCTTGCGAGTTCTTTAGGAGAGTAACAATCTGCCAGATCTCTTCGTCCGAAAGCATACTTCCCCATGCCGGCATCCCGGTGTTCCTTATTCCATGCTTGATAACCCAGAAGAGTTGGGAATCGGTGTATGCCGGTAATCCGCCCTGTAACTGCGGTGCTGGTGGATAAAACGACTGCCCGTACACACTCGCCCCGCCAGCAGGAGTGCTGTGGCATCTAGCGCACATGGCCTTATAGATATTGAGTCCAGCCTTAAGATTATCTTCATCCAGTGAAACGGGATTCTTCTCCCCAGGGGCTCGCCGAGCAACGGAAGCGTGCAGCACAACCGGCATGATCTTCGCTTCTAGTCTTGGATGCGGCCCGTCAGCGGTCACCGGCATGAGTCCCAGCATGGTTAGCGCGAGAATTGCAATTGACGCCAACGCCAAGGTTAGGATTACGCCTAATAGGATGTTACGCATTTTTTGACTTCCCAATGGGACTCCAGGTTGTCGAACTTGACGTGAGCCGATCCAGGAAACTGAACAAGATGGGAGAAAGCAGAGAAGCCAGGATGAGTCTCAGAGTCCATACGGACCGGGTGCTGATTTGTGGCGCCACGATAGCGCTGCTAAGTCGGACAACGCTCGTGAACCCACACAACGTAAGAGAAACGAATAAGCGAATGATAATCTGTCTCAATTGTCACCCCTCCCGGAACCCGCGGCCAGCAAGTCCCGCCTTCGTGGCACGCTGAGCTCGACGTCCTATAAGCAAGACCTGCCTGTCCACTAATTTATTCCGACAGATTCAGACATAGCTTGATCCAAGGCGTCTTTGTTGCAACAGTCCGTTGCTTGAGCAGGCGGCGCAATTTCAGACGAGCTTTGTGGAGTTGCGATTTCGATGTTCCAACAGAGCAGCCCCGGATCTCCGCGATTTCGACGTGTTGTAATCCTTCAACATCATGAAGGATGAAGACGGCTCGATATCCGGGAGACAGTTTGAGAATCGCTTCATCCAGCGCGAGCCGGTCGAGCAAATTGGAGCTCCCTGGAACGCTTTGCACGATAGGCCGCTCAGGCACTTCACCGTCTTCGGTTAGTTGCTCTCTTTGAAGAGTTCCTCGAAGGGCTGTATCTCATCGCGTACTATCCCTGGTTCTTCTTTGACAGGATCTTCTCTTGCCATAACGTCCTCGCGCGGGCCGCTTAAAATTCGAATTCCACCTACGTTTCTATGACCTGCGTCTCTGTATGGCTATACCACTCTTCCCCGGGCTATATTCCCTGCCATGAGATTGAGTTCGAAGCGGGAATAAAAACGGTCAAAGACTGGTCTTAATAGTTGATGGCGTGGTAGGGCAAACAGGAAGAGCAATTGCAAGACGAAAGACTCGCCAGTTTTGAGGACGCGGTCTTACCGCACCTGGACGCAGCTCATAACCTGGCGCGTTGGCTGACGCGCAACGACTCCGATGCTGACGATGTCGTTCAGGAGGCTTATCTACGGGCATTTAAGTTCTTCGGAGGTTTTCATGGCACGGACGGCCGATCCTGGCTGTTGTCGATCGTAAGGAATACCTCCTACACCTGGATGCAGCACAATCGCTCGCCTCAAGTCAGCGTTCCGCTTGATGACGAGCTGGAGGACATTGAGAGCGAGGATTTGGATCCTGAAGCGCTCCTGCAACAGAGCCAGGACACAGAGATCGTGAGACGAGCGTTGGAAGAACTAGCCGTAGAATATCGCGAGGTGCTGGTACTACGTGAGTTGGAAGAAATGTCGTACAAGGAAATCGCTGGAATTATCGACTTGCCGCTGGGTACGGTCATGTCGCGTCTGGCCCGCGGACGCAAGCGGTTGCAGGACGCTCTAACGAAACACATGCGGCGGAGGTTTTAAGTGAGTTGCCAAAGAGCACAGGAGCTAATTCACGGCTACGTTGATGGTGAGCTGGATCCAGCCAACAATTTGGAGATTGAGCGCCATATAAATGAATGCCAGGTCTGTGCGAACACCTATCGCAGCCAAACAACATTGCGTTCTTCTCTGAGGGATAAATCACTCTACTACCCTGCATCTGAAAAGCTGAAGAAACGCATCCAGTCGGCGGTGAGAGAGGAGGCCAAGTCCGAAAGATCTCCGCGCGCCTTAGGCTGGCGCTGGGTCGCGGTTGGAGCGTCCCTGGCCTTTATGGTTTTGATCGGAGTGCTGATGTGGAGGATCTTGCCGGGAGTTAGTCGTCCTTCCAGCGATGAACTACTGGCCCAGGAGCTAGTCTCGAATCACGTCCGTTCGCTGTTGCTCGGTGGGAGTCATCTTACCGATGTGCTCTCTTCCGATCAGCACACAGTCAAGCCCTGGTTTGACGGCAAGGTGGATTTCGCTCCACCGGTTAAAGATTTTGCCGGTCAGGATTTTCGTCTTTACGGTGGTCGGTTGGAGTATTTGAATAACAGAAGCGTGGCGACACTCATTTACCAGCGCCGCTTGCATTACATCAATCTGTATATCTGGCCGACTGAACAATCTGGCTCGACAGGGGAAGTCACGTTCCAACGCCAGGGATATAACCTGATCCATTGGACCAGTTCAGGCATGAACTACTGGGCAGTATCCGATCTCAACAACGTCGAGTTGCATGAGTTTGCGCGTTTGGTACAACAACAATAGTGAGACCGGGCCCTTTCGCGCATTCGCGCTTTAAACTGAAGAATACTCTTCGAGTTCCTCTGCTATCAGTACGAGTATCGTGTTTCTTCACCTCCCTTGCACATTGATAGCTTTGCCCCAAAGTCTCTTGCCGAACGTATTCTCTGTGCCTCTGTGTCTCTGTGGTTCGTTTCTCCTGAGCAATAGTTAACCACAGAGGCACAGAGACGAAGAGCCCCTTTCGTCATTCGAAACAAGACTCGCTCACTGACTCATTTATTTCCCTCTATTCCTGCGGCTGAACGGTCATGCTCCCGTGGAATTTTTCAGGTGGCAGTACGGTATGGAGTAACAGAAGGCGATAAGGGTTGGTCAATTTGGAAACAGCTCGTTGATTGAAAAATCGCCTGGTTCATAACCAAGAGAGAACCAACTTTGCTCTCGGTGATGTAAACGTAGGTGGGCGCTGTTGGGGCAGTTATTACGCCGCCGACCTCTGACAACAGAGCAAAGTGCTTCGCGCCGGACAGGTTATCGAATTATCAACGGTCATAACGTCTCAATAGTGTTGAGGGTACAAATTTGTAGGACATAGCGAAGTGGCAGACAAGAATGTCGGCCGAAGTATTGGGTCAGGCGCGAAAGCGATCGCACTTGATCCTATATTTCTTAGTTTTGTAACCAATGATTCGTTCTGTACTGTCGAGAAGCTTTGCCGCCTTGGCCCGGTTTCCACGTGAGGTCTTAAGTGCATCCTGAATCAGATCCCGCTCATATGCCTCCATTGCTGAAGCGAGTGATAAGCGTGTAACAGTGTCGGAACCTTCTGCCGTCTGTAGCGATGGGGGCAGGTGATGACCATGAATAACGTTTGACTCGCACACCAGAACAGCGCGCTCAATCACATTCTCGAGTTCACGTACGTTGCCGGGCCAGTGATAGCTCGTGAGCATGTCGATTGCGGGTGTGGAAATGCGCTTGATGCGTTTGCTATGTTCGCGCTCAAACTTCTCTACAAAATGCTCGGCGAGCAACAGGATGTCAGGCTTGCGCTCTCGCAGCGGAGGCATAAATATGGTGAAGACGTTGAGCCGGTAGTAAAGATCCTCTCGAAATTGCGTTCGCTTAATGGCCTCTTCGAGGTCCTTGTTGGTGGCCACGATTAGCCTGACGTTTACTTTGATTGTTTCAACGCCGCCCAGTCTTTCGAACTCGCGTTCCTGCAGCACGCGCAGCAACTTCACTTGCGTGGCGAGGTCGAGATCGCCGATCTCATCCAGAAACAACGTGCCGCCATCCGCCAGTTCAAACCTTCCTTTCTTCCGCGACTGAGCCCCTGTGAAGGCGCCCTTCTCGTAGCCAAAGAGCTCAGATTCAATCAACGTGTTGGGAAGGGCAGCACAACTTATTTTGACAAACGGTTTGCTGGCACGCAGTGAGTTGTAGTGGATGGCGTGCGCAAGCATCTCTTTCCCGGTGCCAGATTCCCCACGCAGCAACACAGTGGTGTTGGTGCGGGCCACCTGCGTCACCTGCTCGTAGACCAGGCGCATCGGATTCGAGTTCCCGATAATGTGACCAAAGTCATAACGCTCACGCAGCTCCTGCCTGAGATGAGTGTTTTCGTCCAGTAAGCGCTTCTTGTCGGCCTCGAGGCCCTGCCTCACTTTGAGTGCCTGTGCCGTCATTGTGGCAATTACACTGAGAAACTTTGTGGTGCGGTCATAGTCGCGCTCTTCCTTATAGATCAGATCAGCGCCTATGACGCCGATGGCTTTGCCGCCGATCACTACGGGCACGCAAATGAAACTGATTTCCTTTCGAGTAACATGTTGCTCATAACCTCGCAAGCGGTTTAGCAGCAGCGGCTCGCGGCTGACCTGGGGTACGACAACCGGCCTACCGCTTTGAACAACACGCCCGATAACGCCCTCTCCGATGCGATAACTGACGCGGTGAGCAGATTCTTGATTAAGGCCATAGGTACCTTCGATACGGATCTTTGCGCTCTCTTGATCCAACAGCATTACAAAACTGCGCACCATGCCGTGATGCCGTCCGAGTGTTTCGAGTGTGGCAGAGAAAGCGGTTTTTAGATTGCTCGCGTCGGCCAGGATGCGACCGATTTCGACCAAAGTCGCAAGCTTTCTGACCTCACGGCGCTCGCGCGAGATCAGTTCGGGACTCTTGGCTCGCGGACCGTTGCCAGTTGATTTTGCGACGCGTTCAGTAGCCACCATGGAGCGGCATGTTGAAGCGTAGAGTTCGACAAGTCAAAGTGAAAAGTTTTATGGCTACATAAATCGTCTTACATTCTTGTAGGTGGCAACGCTCAAACCTACAAAGTTGTAGCACTAGAGACGCACAAGGTACTTAAAGACTCAGCAAAACAGCTGTGCATCTTGCGGCATACGTCTTGTACTACGCCGCGAGCATTAGAGCTGCCGATTCTGAGGAGTAGAACGAATGTTCAAAATGCTGGCGCTGGCTTGTGTGCTTTTAATGGCGACACCTTTAGTTGGTATTGCTGGTGATCCAACCGGAGCCGGAACGGGCCGGGGCTCGGATGTGGTCGCAGCAAATCCGGCTGCTCCAACATTGCAGGAGATCGCGACCGAAGTAGGTCACGCAAAGATCGCCGGCAATTTTGTTTGGATCCTACTGGCGGGATTCCTGGTGATGTTCATGCAGGCTGGATTTGCTTTTTGCGAGACCGGCTTCACTCGCGCAAAAAACGCAGCGCACACGATGGCCATGAACCTGATGGTTTATGGGATCGGTTTGCTTGGCTATTGGATCTGCGGATATGCGTTGCAGATGGGCGGCGTTGGTGCGGTTCTCCCATTGGGCGGTACTGCTCCACTCAATTCTGAATACACGATCACAATTGCCGGCCATTCCCTCGGTCTGTTTGGCACGAAGGGCTTCTTCTTGGGCGGCGACACTTACGACGTTGGCGTTTTTGCACTCTTTTTGTTCTCGATGGTGTTCATGGATACGGCCGCAACGATCCCCACCGGCGCGATGGCTGAACGTTGGCAGTGGGGATCATTTGTCATCTATTCGCTTTTCATGTCGATGCTGATCTATCCGCTCTTCGGAAACTGGGTTTGGGGCGGCGGTTGGCTCTCACAACTCGGTAAGGAATTCGGGTTGGGCCACGGCCACGTCGACTTCGCTGGCTCGTCTGTCGTGCATCTGGTTGGCGGAGTCGCGGCATTCGCGGGCGCCAGAATCCTCGGCCCACGCATCGGGAAGTATGACGCCGGCGGAAGAGTGAACGCGATTCCGGGTCATAACATCCCGATGGCAATTCTTGGAGTTCTCATACTTGCGTTCGGTTGGTTTGGCTTCAACGCGGGTTCAACGCTGTCGGGTGGTGATCTGCGCATCGCTGTGGTGGCCGTAAATACCATGTTGGGATCAGCGGCAGGGGCAGTGGCGGCAATGATCGCGATTACCTATCTGCGCGGCAGGCCTGACTTATCGTTCATGGCGAATGGAATGCTCGCCGGGCTCGTGGCCATCACAGCGCCATGTGCTTTTGTTAACAGCACGGGCGCCGTTTTGATTGGTCTGATTGCTGGCGTCCTGCTTGTCGGCGCGACCATCTTTGTGGAACAACGCATGAAGATCGATGACCCTGTAGGAGCCATCAGTGTTCACGGTGTCAACGGCGCCTGGGGAGTTATCGCGGTTGGTCTGTTTGCGGATGGAACTTATGGTCAGGGCTTGAACGGCGTCGCAGGTGGAGTGCGTGGGTTCTTCTACGGTGCCGGCGTGGCCCAACTCATGGCAGAAATCATCGGCATGGTTGTTTGCATCGCATTTACCTTCACCGCGTTCCACGTTCTCTTCAAGCTTGTTGGTTACCTAATTGGAAACCGTGTCTCCGTAGCGGTGGAGTTGGAAGGTCTGGACATGGCAGAAGTCGGCGTCTTGGCTTATCCCGAGTTTTCGCCGGCGGTGCTGTCTGTCACGGCACAGCCCGAAGTAGTACCAGTTGCTGCGGTCTCGCCTGTTCCTATCCTCGGTGAAGGGCTCGCTGTCGCGGAAGCCAATGCCGGCTAAACCACAAAGAAGAAGAGACACAAAACAAGGTCTCTACGACCCACGCAACGAGCACGATGCTTGTGGCGTGGGTTTCGTCGCGGATATCAAGGGTCGGCGTTCTCAGCGCATCGTAAGAAATGCACTCGAGATCTTACTAAATCTCGAGCATCGCGGGGCATCAGGTTGCGAAGCCAATAGCGGTGATGGCGCCGGCATTATGATTCAAACTCCGCACGAGTTTTTGCTAACGGAATGTTTGCGGCTTGGCCTCCAACTCCCGGCCTTTGGTCAATACGCTGCCGGCATGCTCTTCCTGCCCACTGCTGAAGGGCCTCGCAAAGCCTGCGAAGCAATACTGGAGAAGATCATCGTCGAGGAAGGTCAGGAGTTAATCGGTTGGCGCGACGTTCCCACAAACGATTCTCTGATCGGGCCGACTGCACGTGATTCCAAACCAATCGTGCGCCAGGTCTTCATTCGTTGCAATGAGGACCTAAAAGACGACGCTGCTTTCGAGCGCAAGCTTTATGTAATACGCCGGCGGGCCACGCGCGAAATAAAACGTTCGAACATCGATCAAAGCGCGGCTTTTTACGTCTCGAGCCTGTCGTATAAGACCCTGGTCTACAAGGGAATGTTGACCGCCAGGCAACTGCCCGAGTTCTATCCCGATCTGATGGCCGACACACTGACGTCGGCACTGGCCATCGTACATTCGCGTTTCAGCACTAACACGTTTCCCAGTTGGGCCCGCGCGCATCCTTACCGCTATCTCGCACACAACGGTGAAATCAACACGCTGCGTGGCAACGTAAGCTGGATGCGTGCGCGCGAGGGTAAGTTTGCGTCATCCCTCTTCGGAGCGGATCTGCAGAAGGTGCTGCCCGTCATTGACTCCGACACCAGCGACTCGGGAATGTTCGACAACGCGCTTGAAATGTTTCTGCTTGCCGGTCGTTCATTGCCGCACGCCCTGATGATGATGGTTCCCGAACCGTGGACGGGTGATCCATTCATGAGTGCGGAAAAGCGTGCGTTCTATGAATATCACTCGCTGTTAACCGAGCCGTGGGATGGACCGGCGTCGATCGTCTTCACCGATGGATTCGTGGTCGGAGCGTTACTCGATCGCAATGGTCTCCGTCCGGCTCGTTACTACATCACCAGCGATGATCTGGTTGTGATGGCCTCTGAAGTTGGCGTTCTCGATGTCCCCGCCGATCAGATCACCGCGAAAGGAAGCCTTAAGCCCGGGAATATTTTTTTGGTCGATACGAACAAGGATCGAATCATCGGCGACGATGAACTGAAACACACGCTGGCGACTGAACATCCTTACCAGGACTGGCTCGATGCGAATATGGTCACGCTGGACCACTTGCCCGAACCACCGTATGTTCACGAGACCAACTACGAGACGATTGTGCAGCGCCAACGCGCTTTCGGTTATACGTATGAAGATCTGAAGTTGCTAATCGAGCCGATGGCTTCGACCGGTAATGAGGCGGTTGGTTCGATGGGTACCGACACGCCCCTTGCGGTTCTCTCGGAACGGCCGCAGTTGCTCTACAACTATTTCAAACAGCTCTTCGCTCAAGTAACAAATCCGCCCGTTGATGCTATTCGTGAGCAGTTAGTGATGTCTGCGGATACGTGCATCGGTCCCGAGGCAAACATACTCGAGCCCTCGCCGGAGTGTGCGCGCCAGATCAGATTACCATCACCCATTCTGACCAACGAAGAACTGGAAAAACTGCGACTCCTCGGTGATTCCGAGAGCATCTGGGGAAAAGCGGGATTCAAATCTCTTACCATTCCGACGATCTTCCAGGTGGCCCAGAGAGGTAAGGGACTCAAGCAAGCAATAGATAGTGTTTGCGAGCAGTCGAGTGCAGCGATCGCAGCCGGATACGATCTCATCATTCTCTCTGACCGCGACATCAGTGCCGAGATGGCGCCAATACCGGCATTGCTTGCCGTTGCTGCCGTTCATCATCACCTGATTCGTGAAGGTACGCGCACTCAGGTTGGCTTGATAGTTGAGAGCGGAGAGCCCCGCGAGGTGCATCACTTCTGTTTATTGCTGGGCTACGGAGCTGCCGCGATCAATCCCTATCTCGTGTTTGAAACGCTTCACGATAGCGTCGTGAAAGGTTTGTTTTCAGCCGTTGAGATGCCCGCGGCCCTACAGAATTATGTGAGTGCCATAAACAAGGGAATCATCAAGGTCATCTCGAAGATGGGTATCTCAACGACGCAGGGATACTGTGGCGCGCAGATCTTCGAAGCCATCGGCCTCCATCAGGACACAATCGATAAATACTTCACGTGGACCCCTTCACGTGTTGGCGGGGCAAATCTTGATGTGATCGCAAAAGAAGTACGACGCAGGCACGCGGTGGCTTTCAGCGATGGATCTGAAGAGCAAACACTCGACAGCGGTGGTCACTATCAGTATCGCAGAGATGGTGAACCGCACATGTTCGATTCACGAGTCATTCATAAGTTGCAGGCGGCTTGCCGGACAGGAAATTATCGGACCTTCAAAGAATATAGTGAGCTGGTGAACAGCCAATCTCGCAATCTCTTCACACTCCGTGGATTGATGGAGTTCCGATCTATTCGCGCGCCGGTTCCGATTGAAGAGGTAGAACCAGTCGCTGCGATCGTCAGACGGTTCAAAACCGGTGCGATGTCTTATGGCTCGATCAGCAAGGAAGCTCACGAGTCGCTTGCAATCGCAATGAATCGCATCGGTGGCAAGAGCAACACCGGTGAGGGAGGCGAAGATCCGGAGCGTTATTTCGGCGATGCCAATGGCGATTCACGCAACAGCGCCATCAAGCAGGTAGCGTCAGGAAGATTTGGAGTTACGAGTCACTATCTGGTCAACGCGCGCGAGCTACAGATCAAAATGGCACAGGGCGCGAAGCCGGGCGAAGGCGGCCAACTGCCCGGAGAAAAGGTGTACCCGTGGATAGCAACCGTCCGTTACTCGACGCCGGGTGTTGGTCTAATCTCACCACCGCCTCATCACGACATCTACTCAATCGAGGACCTGGCCCAACTCGTCTATGATCTGAAGAACGCAAATCCCGAGGCGCGGATCAGCGTAAAGCTGGTTGCCGAAGCCGGGGTCGGCACGATTGCGGCCGGCGTAGCGAAGGCTCGCGCCGACGTGGTCCTGATTAGTGGCTACGATGGCGGCACGGGCGCATCGCCGCTGACCAGCATCAAGCATGCAGGCGCTCCGTGGGAGCTCGGTCTGGCTGAAACGCACCAAACGCTGCTGCTGAATGATCTTCGCAGTCGCATAACGATCGAGACGGATGGGCAGTTAAAGACGGGCCGTGACGTTGTAATTGCCGCACTGCTCGGCGCGGAAGAGTTTGGCTTTGCTACCGCGCCGCTTGTCACGCTTGGCTGCATCATGATGCGCGCTTGCCACTTGAATACGTGTCCCGTCGGGGTGGCAACGCAAGATCCCAAATTGCGAGCCAAGTTCAACGGTGATCCTGCAAACGTGGTCAACTTCATGACGTTCGTTGCGGAGGAAGTACGCGAGCTCATGGCGCAGCTCGGATTTCGTAATCTGAATGAGATGGTGGGCCACTCGGAGTGCTTGCAAGCGAGGAAGATCAACCATTGGAAGGCACATGACATCGACCTGTCACAGATACTCTTTCAGCCGAACCTTCCTGAGACGGTTGGTCAATACTGTCAGGTAACTCAGGACCATGCGTTTGAAAACACGCTTGACTGCACAAGACTACTTGATATCTGCCGTCCTGCGCTGCGGGCGGGTGAACCGGTGTCGGCGACACTTCCCATTCGTAACTTTCATCGTGCTGTCGGCACCACGCTGGGAAGTGAAATTACCAGGCAATACGGACCAGCCGGATTGCCTCACGATACGATTCAGCTGTGCTTCGAAGGTTCGGCCGGTCAGAGTTTTGGGGCCTTCATCCCAAAAGGTATCACTCTCCGCCTCGAAGGCGATGCCAACGACTATCTCGGCAAGGGTCTATCCGGAGGCAAGATCATCGTTGTTCCTCCCAGGAACTCAACTTTCACACCACGCGAGAATGTGATTATTGGCAACGTTGCGTTGTATGGCGCGACGAGCGGGGAAGCCTATATCAACGGCATCGCCGGCGCCAGGTTTTGTGTTCGTAACAGCGGGGCGAATGTGGTGGTTGAGGCGGTCGGTGATCACGGTTGTGAATACATGACTGGCGGCCGGGTGATCGTATTGGGCCAGGTGGGTCGTAACTTCGCCGCCGGCATGTCGGGCGGTATCGCCTATCTGGTTGATGAAGCTAAACAGTCGCAGCAGTTCTGCAATCTGGAGATGGTTTCCTTGACTCCGCTCGAGGATCAGCAGGAGGTCGAGTTTGTGAAGGACGCGATCTTTCGTCACGCCGAATACACGGGTAGTACGCGCGCCACTGAAGTTCTTTTAGCCTGGGATCAGTTCGTCGCCAGTATCGTCAGAGTGATGCCAAACGATTACCGGCGCGTGTTGGAGGAAGCAGTCTTAGCCGCGGGCTTTCACGGATGAATACGGATCTAGTTAAACGTAGGCTGCCAGTCTTGCGCGCGGCTGGGGAACGCGTTCACGACTGGAACGAGTTTCACACGCATCTCGCTGAATCGACTCTGCGTGAGCAAAGCGGCCGCTGCATGGACTGTGGCATACCGTTCTGTCACACGGGCGAACTGTTTGACGGCGCTGCTTCCGGATGTCCGCTCAACAATTTGATTCCCGACTGGAACGATCTCGTCTTTCGTGGAAACTGGAAAGCGGCGCTGGAACTCTTGCACAAGACAAACAACTTTCCGGAATTCACGGGCAGAGTTTGTCCCGCGCCATGCGAAGGTTCCTGCGTGCTTGGAATCGCCGGCGAACCAGTTACGATCAAGACAATTGAGTGTGCCATCGTCGACCGCGGTTTCGCTGAGGGTTGGATTGTTCCTCGGCCAGTCAGGCGTCGCACCGGAAAGAAAGTCGCCGTGGTTGGATCAGGGCCCGCAGGTTTGGCTTGCGCGGCAGAACTGAATAAGACGGGCCACTACGTGACTGTGTTCGAGAGAGCGGATCGAATCGGCGGGCTGCTTATGTATGGCATCCCAAATATGAAGCTCGACAAAGCTATCGTTCAACGGCGTGTGGATCTTCTGGCCGCTGAGGGCATCGACTTCATCACCAACACTGAGGTTGGCCGCGGCTATCCTACCGATCGACTATTGTATGAGTTTGACGCGGTTGTTCTCTGCGCCGGGGCTACCCGTCCGCGCGACCTTTCTATAGAGAATAGAAATCTACCAGGCATTCATTTCGCCACGGACTTCTTGCACGCCAATACGAAGAGTCTGTTGGACGACAGTCACGCGAATGGAAACTACATCTCAGCGAAAAACAAAGATGTGATCGTCATCGGAGGTGGCGACACCGGTACTGACTGCGTAGCCACGGCCCTGAGACACGGCTGTCGAAGTTTGGTCCAGCTTGAAATCTTACCGCTGCCACCTATCGCCCGAGCGGTTGATAATCCCTGGCCGCAGTGGCCAAGGATTCACCGCTTCGACTACGGACATGAGGAAGCCATGGCTTTGAGTGGCAAAGACCCACGTTCGTACTCTGTCATGACCAAGCGGTTTATTGGTGACAAACGTTTGGAGGGTGTTGAGACGATCGATGTCGTTTGGAAGAAGGAAAGCGGTCGCGCCTCCTCATTAAGTGAGGCGCCAGGTACGAAGCGCGTGTGGCCCGCTCAACTCGTACTGCTCGCAATGGGCTTTCTGGGCGCTGAAAGGGAAGGACTCATTTCGCAACTTGGCCTGACCGTAAACGAAAGGGGCTTAGTCCCGGTTGATGAAAACAAGATGACAAACATACCGGGAGTGTTCGCCGCCGGCGACATCGAGCGAGGCCAGTCGCTGGTTGTCTGGGCCATTGCTGATGGACGCAAAGCAGCCGTCTCCGTCCACAACTATCTGAAGAATGCCCACGACGGCTCATTAGAAAATTCCGGCCTTACCGCTTTAACTCGTCATAAACAAAATTAAATTGCCATAGGTGTGCAGCCATGTTACTGATCGCAAAGTAGTCTTTGACACGTATTGTCGTGGCAATTTAGGCAACTTGCTCCACGTAAAAAACTGCTAAAGAGCTGCTAGGTATATCCAAGCTTCCTTTGGAATCCTCGCGCACTCTGAGGCGCGAGGTTTTTTGCTTCACGCCAGATTCGAGCAGTCCCGCCTTTAAGAGTCACGCAGGTATTTCAGCTTGCGGAGTGTGGTGATGTTCGCCTACACGTGGGCAAAAGGAGCTTGTATGGCCACTATCAAAGAAGAGGATCTGAGAGTTGAACTCACCGAGGAAGAATTTGATGAGGACGAGAGAGTCTACGGCTTCGATACGCTCGCACTACATGGCGGTACCTCTCCTGATCCAGTTACCGGTGCGATGCTCACGCCAATTTATCAGACGACCACATACGCGCAGAGAGGGGTCGGCCAGGATAAGGGATTCACATACAGCCGTTCAGCAAATCCAACAGTCGCCGCGCTCGAAAGACGACTCGCTGCGTTGGAAGGAGCGGAGTTCTGTACCTGCTACGGGACTGGGTTAGCAGCTACTACCGCGCTATGTTTGGCATTACTACGCGCCGGTGATCGGGTAATTGTTTCGCAAGCTGTTTACGGTGGAACCGTTCGACTCCTTCGAGACATTCTGGCCCCATTCGGTGTTGCGGCCGATTTTATCGATAGTTCAGACGAAGAAGCAGTTGTACGAGCTTTAAAAACACCAGCTCGTTTCGTCTTTATCGAAACACCCGCCAACCCGACGCTGAAACTCACGGACATCGGACTCGTAGCGCGGCATTCTTACGAAGCCGGTGCTCTGTTAGTTGTTGATAACACGCTCCTTACTCCAGCACTTCAGCGTCCATTTGATTTCGGCGCTGATGTCGTCCTCCATTCGACGACGAAGTTTATTGAAGGTCATAACGCGACAATCGGCGGTGCGCTTGTTACCAGAGATGCGAAGTTGCAGGAACGGTTTGCGTTCGTACGAAATGCCATCGGTGCGATTCAGTCGCCGTTTCCCGCCTGGCTCACCTTGCAAGGCGTAAAGACATTGTCGATGCGGATGCTTTGGCACTCAGAGAACGCGATGGAGGTCGCTCGCTTTCTCGAGTCTCACCAGCGGGTGAGCAGTGTTATCTATCCGGGTCTGAGATCGTTTCCGCAGTATGAGTTGGCCCAAAGACAACAGCGTGCAGCAGGAGCGTTGATTGCTTTCGAAGTTGAGGGTGGTGTCGAGGCTGGCACTCATCTGATGAATTCTGTTCGCTTATGTACGTTGGCTGAAAACCTCGGTGCAGCGGAGACAATCATTACGCATCCAACGTCAATGACTCACGCAGATGTGCCACCAAAGCAGCGCGAAGCGGCCGGCATCACGGATGGTCTCGTGCGGCTGTCGGTGGGACTGGAAGACACAAAGGATTTGATTGCCGATCTTGAAAAGGCGTTAAAAGCGTGAGGTATCAATGACGAATCACTCCAACATCGTTGTGCTGAAGTTTGGTAGTTCCGTTTTACGAAGCGAGGCCGATTTCGCCAGCGTCGTCCATGAGATTTATCGACACTGGCGTGAAGGCATGCGCGTAGTCGCAGTTGTTTCCGCGGTAGGTAAGACAACCGATCAACTGTTACAGCAGGCGCAGCGCATTTGTGCTCAACCCGAAGGCGCCGCTTCAGCAACTCTCCTCGCGACCGGTGAAGCGGCTTCGTCTGCTTTGTTATCGTTAGCTCTGACTCGTTCGGGTATCCCTGTTCGTCTGCTGGACGCCGTGCAAGTTGGACTTCGGACCACAGGCGGGCATCTGGATGCTAATCCCGTTTCAATTGATGCTGCTCGGTTGCTTGAGGCGACACGATCTGAAGTAGTTGTGCTGCCCGGATTTGTCGGCCGCGGCGAAGACGGCGATACAACACTTTTGGGCCGCGGTGGTTCAGACTATTCCGCGCTGTATCTCGCACAGCAATTACGGGCGCAGTGCGTGTTGGTGAAAGACATCGATGGGCTCTACACGAGTGATCCCTGGAACACTTCTGTTCGTCCTTCACGGTTTATCCAGGCGAGCTACGACACCGCATTGCGCATTGGCGGGAAAGTCGTACAACAGAAAGCGGTGCATTTTGCTGCTGCCAACAAACTTCATTTCTCAATCACAAGCATCGGCTCAAGCAGA
>Ga0070698_100004540_pt1 | contig 15254 bp, 19 predicted proteins | sample KBSK1502metaG_FD_65477 | JGI IMG/M metagenome (GOLD analysis project Ga0070698, IMG submission 65477) | Corn, switchgrass and miscanthus rhizosphere microbial communities from Kellogg Biological Station, Michigan, USA - KBS K1-50-2 metaG | ecosystem: Host-associated > Plants > Roots >...
GTGTTGCTAAGTTCGGCGCTCCAGCGCTTGTGTCCATTCACTTCGTATTCCAGGACACCGCCCCTATGCCCTTCCCCATCGGCGGCAAGCGGCACATAGTTGCTTGTTTCTTCGGTGTAATGGGCAATGCCATGCAGCACGGTTATTTTCGCCAGCTTGACCCATTTGCGAATGACGTAAGGATCGCGGCGGAATAACAGCGATAGGACGTAATTGGAAATGGTGGGGTTATTCTTGGCGGTGAGCCAGCCGCTAAATACGGCGGCTTCAAACTCTGTCAGATTGTTAGAGGTTACATTGATGTAGACCGAGCGGTAGAAGCCGGGATTGTTTGTGATGACCAGATTGAGCGGATCGAACCCGCGTTCCTTTTTGGGCAGCTTCAGCGCCATGTCGACTAGTGCTGTTGATAATTTCTTGTAACCGATTAGCCAGATGCGTTGACCATCCAACCGCCAATAGGTATCGTGCCCGGCGCGCAGCCAGCGGTCAAAATTGCGGGTGCTGTAGCGAATGCCATAGTCGGTGAGCAGTTTGCGCAGATCGTCGCGTGTGAGCCAGTTGTAGCCTGTTTGCCGCGCGTGTTCCTGGATAACTAGCCATAGTCGGTATTGTGCCGACTGACGCAGCCCGACAGCGATGCGGGCTAACTCCACATCACACTTGAGCGCGCTGTCCGTTTCGCTTGCATATGTATTGCCAGATGAAATGACACTCTCACGGGAAGCGTGTGCGTCCTTGAGGGGAGAAACATCAGCCACCACACCCGCCCCGGCCAGCAGCCGTGCAACGGCGTACTCGTTGCGCAGCGCCCGCGTCGGCGTGTAGTCAGCGCGCGAGGTTGCCACCGCCTGCCCCTTTCCAGAGGCAGGTAGCGCGCGTGTCTAACATGTCGTTAACTTGACATATAGGACATAGATTTGCTAAGATAGCAATACGCACGGCAACCTGCTTTGTGCTACTGCTGAAAGTCGAAACTTGGTAGGGGACGACTTCAGCGACCCGACTTTGAAATGCCCGCGAAAGCGGGTGTTTTTATTCTACATGCTTCCAGGTCAAACCTTTTTTGATTGACCACACAACTGTCGTCCCTACCCCATACTCACGAGATATTGACGACAAAGATTGACCTGCCTGAATTTTTTCTCTGATTTGCCGAACCTTATCAGGATTCAATTTCGCCAGTGAAACACCTTCACCCTTTTTATAATTCGTGGCAGATGACGGCGGGGCGTTAACTTGTTTCCAGTATTCACCCCGAATTGCCCGCGCTGCTGTGCGCCGTGTAACGCCGTATTTTGTGGCGATTGCTTGCTGGGTCATGCCCTGCTCATTATCTTGTCTCATTTGCTCAACAATAGCGGGGGTTAATTTTGTGTGGTTCAACGCCTCGCCGTAAGTAAAAGCTCCACCATGTCTTTCAACGCCGCGCTTATGAGCATCGGGGCTATCAGACCATACCAGATTATCCAACTTCAGATTTAAGGGGTTGCCATCCTTGAAACTTGCCCATGCGTGCTCAGATGGTGGCGGACTGATGAACGTTATAAGTAGTAATTTTGCCACTGAAAAAGTTTTAAGAACGGCATTATCAGACAGGTTAAGCACCTCGTATCCCTTCCAGATTTTAGTTTTCATCCGGCGCGGTACTTTAGGCAGTCTTACAGAACGACCATGAGGTTTAACTGACCATATTTGTCCGTCTATGGTCACAGCATAGAGCGGCCAATCTGGAATATCACGCACGTCATTGCAACCCGACATGACGCGGATTTTCTGCATTAAGCTTTCGGGGATCGAATCGTAACTTTCCATACGCCCTATCCCGCAACTACAGAGAACTCACCGTCAATTACATTCGATCCAGCGGTTAATGTCGGCAAAGTGCCCCTGCTGGCTATGTATTCGGCAACTGTGATTTTGCCATCAACTAACAGGAAGGGTATCAACATATCTGAACCGGGACTAAACACACGATTGGTTACAGCTACTTTGAGCCAGTCGCGCACATTCCAAAGGGCTTGGATCATAACCGCCCCTTTTTTTACTGATGTTTCAGATTTCATAGGCAAACCCGCAACCTTAATTACGCCTTGCATTTGACCATAAACAAAGCGAATTTCGTAACCATATCGTTTTGTGTTAGCCGATCCGAATATGCCGGGAATGAAACCCGTTACCATCGCTCCAAGTTTGCCCATCTCAATACTGATTTGCTGTTGACCTTTGATAGTCTGCTCACCAACGGAGGATTTACTGCTAGGCTTATGCGCTGTAATGCCTACCGTGTAATATGGCGCAAAATCCTCCGTTGCGTCCTCATAAAATGGTACTTTGATTTCTGCCACCTGCTTATCGGGCGTGAATACAAATTCCATGATCCCCTACCCTTCTAACAAAAAAAGAACCCCTATCGAGAGCCGACAGACAATTGCTTAGGTTGCCGGGGCTGCTCCCAATAGGGGCGAGAAATACCTTATATGATTTTGATGATTACGGCGAATCATTGGTACTACAACTGACAACCTAAGCACCTTTATTATCGCTCAAATAGCCGAGAAAGTCAAGCGAGAAATGAGATCGGTCTCATTCGCGCGCCCGCCGCACACGGGAGCCGGGGGCGCTAGGCTGCTAGGCTGGCGGTGCTGCAAGCCGCTCTCGTGTAAAGATAGCGCGTTCGATCAGCGCGAACGTTACAAACTGATATTCGTCGAAATAGCGGTATTGTGTCCCAAGCGCGATCCATGCGCCTTGATTGTAAACCCGCTCATCAATGAACACGGCCTCTCGAAAGTGTTGGCGTATGAACATCTTCGCAGCTTCAACACTTTCAGCGATAGCGTAAAGTTCCCCGCCGGTATCACCGACGATTGGTTCAGTTTCGAGTTCAAGTTTGTACAAGTGAATGCACCATACAGTTTCCATCGTGGTCGCCCTCCGTCGGCGGTTGCGGGTGTTAGGCTGCAAAGACGCCCGTTGCTATGCATACGAGCGTCCTGCGTGGCTAGTTACTGAAGAAAAGCCATGAAGTTATCGACGATCTCGGACGCATCCGGGAGCGCAGCAGCGCTAGCGACGGCGACGGTTGCGGCGTGCGCAAAGCGCAGGACAGAAGCCCGCCGTCAGTTATCGTGTGTGTGCTTCCAATTTGCGCCGCGTACCAAGTTATAAATATACACCGGATGGATACCGAAGCGTGCAGCAATCGTTTCCCGCTCAACGCCATCAGCGTACAACTTGCGAATTTCATCCACCTGCCCGGTTGTGAGTTTAGCGAAGTGATGCGCCTCACCTTGTGGCATCAGCGGCTTATCACGGATCACGCCGGGGTCAATCCCTTGCCATGTATCGCCGCGCCGGATGCGGGCGATAGTCTGATGTGCTACGCCGTAATCGTCGGCGATGTCCTGGTCGATTTCAGTCGCACAGCGCCGCTTGATTTCACGTACAGCATCTTCAGTTAGTCGCGAATTTCCAATATCCTCGCCCTGTGCTTTCATACTGTCATGCGCAGCTTTGTTTTCACCGAAACGTTCCATATCTGCCCATTCCAGGTTAGACACATTGTTGTTGGTTATATCGCCGTCCACATGGATCACGAATAGATCGTTTGCATTGGGCGGTTCACCGATGAAGGTTGATGCAACGATCCGCGATACAGACCGCGATGCAAGATTAGCGTGTTCATCCTGCAATTGGATACCTAGAAACCCGCCGCCTTTGGGGTAAACATGAAGCACGCGCCGTTTCGGTTTCCCCCACTGACGTGAGTTGGCTTTGCGTACTGACCAGATTTGCCCGTTGGTCGTGACCACATATCCGGGAAACTTCTCAGGATCGAATTCGCGGGCGTCATCCGCGCCAGACAGGACGCGAATTTCAGCAAGCAATAGGTCACTTACAGGTGGGTATGGTTCGATTATTTTGGGCTTATGATAGGCCATGCAGGTCTAACCTTCCTATTGCGTGTGCGGAAGCAGAACGCCCGCGCGCGGCGGGCTTCTGCGGGGGCTAGAGTCCGAGGACTCCCGCTATTAGGTTGCTGCCGTTCGATGTGCCGGTGCGCTGATTGAGTACGATGGTCGCGCCGTCGTCTTCGTCGTCGAATACGGGTAGCGCGATGGTGTGCGATGCGAGTTTGCCGATGCCCTGCCCTGCTTGTTTCATGGCGGGAAAACCTGCATTCCTGGAATCGGGAATTTCATAAGCGGCGGTGTGTTGCTGCAATTCCCCTTTCAGACGATTAGCGACAGCTTCGGCGATGCGGCGTTCCATGTCACCAGAGTCCGGCGGTGTCGGCGGTGACGCACAGACATTTGGGAAGAGTTCATTGAGTAGAGCGGTATTCCCATTTCGGAGTTGAGCCAGCAGGGTTAGTGCTGTTTTGATTTCGTCTGTGAGTACCCTGCGAGTTGCTAAGTCGTCAACATGTGACTTCAACCCCGACTGCACATCTTTTCGCGATAGCCTGAATTTGTAGGTCGTTCCGGTCTTCATTTTGCCTCCTTAGTACCTTTTGTACCCACAATTTCGGCAAGTGTAAAGCGGTTCGTTGAAAAAGTCAAGCTATTCGTCTGAAAGGATTCTTTATTTCCGGTTTCTTATCTTCCATCAATGTGTATGGATCGCCGTTGGCTTCCTTGTCATGAATGAAAATTTCTTGGATGCTTTTAACTAACGCGAGTTGGTTTAGGCTTAGTCTAAACCATTCCCCGCCCATCCGATCATCGTTGAAATACTGATGCAAGGAACTTTCAACTACGAACATATCATCTGTAGCGATGGTGTGTTCAACATTCATCGTAAATGGCGCTTCAACTGCCCCCATAGAATTCATCCGCCCTGGAACATCCTTAGCAACTCCAATTTTATATATATTCTGAAAACCAAAATAAACGACGTACACAAACCCCCGGTGTCCATACCATTGATGCGCCATACTGTGACCATATTTCAACCGTCTATCGAAATCCCTTCGTAAACGAGCGTGCGCATCTTTTCCCCTGCGCTGGAGAATTTCTATTAACGATTCATCTGTACTGATCCTGGGATTATCGTAAAATGGGAATTGGTGTTTCGTGGTAGAATCAGACATGATAGCAAATTGTCCTTTGCTGTCTATGCGCCCGCGCTATTCTAGTAGTGTGGGCGCTTCGTTTGATACCAACATTATACCAAACATTTGACAGATAAACAAATTCGCTTATCATTGATGTATACAGGAGGATCAATGGCTAAACTCACGTTAAAAGAAGTATCGCAGAAACACGGCGTTAGCGTTGCAACGTTACGCAGGTGGATAGGGCAGGGCAAAATCCCGCAAGCGGAACAAACACAAATCAAGATCGGGTCAGGGTATGTGTGGCTCATCCCTGAAGAAGCGGAAATACCCACGCCAGTCGAAGAAGGCGCGCGGCATCCTGATTATGACCGATCCCCCAAAAACTAGGGGTTAACGCAAATCAATTAACTTGCCTATTGACATGATAATCTAATTCGCTTATCATAGAGATATAGTCAGTTAGAACCCAAACACGCAGGCGGCCACCGCCGCCGGAAACGAGGACATGATGACGACCACGAGCACACGCGAATTAGTCCCCTACAGCCAACTTACCAAAGCGCAACAAAGTCTTGTTTGGGCGATGCATGAATGCGATAGTATTGACAGCGAATATTCAAACGCTGCTGTTCTTAATCGCCTCGTTCGCAAGGGATGGGCAAGAACATTCACGGTATTGGGGCAATTCCGGCGTAATGGCAAACCTACAACGTGGTACACATTAACAATGCAAGGTGAAGCCACGATACAGATTATCCGCTAGACAAACGGAAAGGGCGACCCACCTCGACAGCAAAAGTCGCCCCAACGTCCACTCACTGACAGCAAGTAGACAACGAAGGATTTTAGCACATCATGACGAACTTCACCGACCAACTTTTTGAACACATCATGTACGCGGTAGCCCGCCGTATCGCGACACTGGCACAAACGAACCCACAAGCGGCGGCCAACGATTTCGAGCAACATGCGCGTGAAATGTCAGTTGACGAACGGCGCGATTTTGAGCAGGCTATAGTGGGTTATGCGATTGAGAGAGGGTAGGGGTATGAAACAACCAAACTCGATTGACTACACCACGAAACGCAAAGGGACAAAATTAGAGGGTAGCGTTATCGACTACTGCCCAAAATGCGGGCGTAAGGGTCTCAGGGTTGAATACCTAGATGGTATGGTCATATTTGAGCATCAGAAGCGATTTAGTGGATTTGCTTGGGAAATTACCGATAGCCATATCATCCCTTCGCAGTTATCCCTCAAGGAAGCAAAAGCGCGTGACCGCCTGTACGGAATCAAACGGTTACAGTTCTTTCGCCAGGGCTTGAAGTGGCCTCATAGAGAAGCGTGGTTGTTCTGTAAAAATCAGCCCGTAGAGGTTATTTATACCGAAATGGGGCAGGGCGGTTACAGTTGGGATGATAAGTCTTGGCGGAAACAACGTTAGCAGCAAGCAGCCCCAGCGCCGTGCAATCTCGCGCGGCGGGGGCGGGTAACTAGGAGAGGTGTAGGGGTATCGTGGGTATTGGAAAAGCGATCAGGATGTGTCGGATACAACGTGAATTGAGCCAACAAGAACTGGCAAACAAAGCGGGAATTTCAATTGCTTATCTGTCACTTATTGAACGCAATAAGCGCGATCCTGTCCTCTCAACGGTTGAAAGTATCGCCAGCGCTTTGAGTGTGCCTTTGGTTGCGCTGGTTTTTCTGGCGGCGGACGAAACAAATCAGGGACAGTTAGGTAATGAACTGTGCGAAAAACTATCTTATGTGGCGTTCCACTAGCATAGAATTTAGATATTAACCGCCAATTCCGGCGGGGCAGGTTAACAAGGCGGCGATGCTGCCGGAAGTATGGCGGCGCGCGAATTCGAGGTTACAGGGGAGGTTTGAGGATTATGAATAAGCGAGAACTGTCGAAGCCTGAGGTGTACGAATTACTTTTGGGCGCGGGTGTCACATTTGATTACTACCGAGGGGTATTCACATTCTGGATCGACAGCACAAAGTATTTTGTTCACCCGTGCCGGTTTGGACAATTCCTGTGGACTGAGTATCCGATTTATAAAGCGAAAGATTTTGAGGTTATCAAGAAATAGTCCAATACGACGCAGACGGCCTACATCGGAAGTGTAGGCCGCGCGCTAATCATCTGCGCTAGGAGGCGCAAACAATCATGTTAATGCACAGTCAGAATAGCACACGGTTCGTCAGCCCGTCAAGCCTGCCGCCTGTGCGCAGGATCACCTATACCCGCTGGCAAGGATCGAACCGTATCCTCAAGGGTACGATCAAAGAAGAGCGGGAAGTCGCGGTCAAACGGTGGCCGGGTGTTGTGGTCACAGAATACCGCGTCAAGCCGGACGCGGGGCAAACGAACCTGAGTGAACATTGGGTCAATGAATCAGACGTGATTGAGATTATCGAGAAGCCTATTTGTGCCCGCTGTAACGATGTTGGCTACATCTCGCTTCGTGGTGACGACGATTGCGCGTGTCCCGTCTGCCAGGACATTGGCGAGGTCGTGTACTAAAATGGACGCTGAGAAGGTCAAGGCGCTATTCGTCGCGGCGGGCGTGACACCGAAGCACGTTTGCGAGTGCCGCGATGCACGGCGGCGGTCTAAGGACATGGTGTCCTGGCTTATCGTGCTGCCCACTGGCGCGCGAATACCGGCGCAGGTCTGGGAGCGGATCGAAGCCGGAGCCTGGAGTTCCGGCAGTAGTTACGTGGTTCAATTGAAAAGTGCCTAAATTAGGCGTGAAAGGTAGTGGGGGTGTGAGAATGATTTACGAACATCTGGGGAAGTACGAGATCATGGAATGGGCTACAAGTGGGGAATGTGGGGTATGGTTCTATCCAGGGGCGATGGATGAGGTTAACCCGATTATCGTTCTGCCCACCGTTGAGGCGGCGCGTATCTGGGTAAGCAAGCAACTCGCCGCTGCACAGAACCGCGATACTGGGTGGCCGCAATATGACTTGAATGAACTGGGGTTCAGTGCTATGGGTTTGATCCCCGCAACCGAAGCGGCCCGTGCGGGGGGGGACGACAGCGGCTACAGCGAACTTCTCGATAAATTGAGCGCGCAAATCAAGCGGCTTGAGCGCGAGAACAAACATCTCAAGGAAGCGCTGGAACCGTTTGCAGAAGCGTGGTTACAAGTGCCGTATGGATTGCGATCAACGCTTCGCATATGGAATGGGTTGCTTGACGATGAAAGTCGCGATGTGTCGATAGGCATTAGTACCGACACATTACAGGACGCGCATACGGCGTACTTCAATCTGCCGAAAACAAACGCCACCGGCTGACGCGGGCGTGTGGGTGGGATGGGTAGGGACGCGGCATGTCGTGTCCCTGTTTTGTTTCTAGCCTACGCTGCCCTTCACATCAATCGACACATCGGCACTTGCTGACTCTACCTTAACTGACGTGACATTATTTTTCCAACCATACAGCAAGTCGATCACCACATTGATAACGTCCGAACCGAGGCCGATAATCACGCCGGTAAGCACGGTTGCAAACCACGCTGGGATTGTGGGTACGCCGACGAACAGCGATAGGTTGCCCATCAATGCCACCGCGATACCAGCCAACACTTGCACGAACACCAGAATAGCGTCCTGCACATCGGTGCTATAGGCCAGCTTGCGAACCGACGGCTTCACGAACTCCACGAACCGATTTACAGCAGCCGAAGCCGCTAACACTACTGAGAAGTCCATTTTTATATCTCCTCTAAGCGGCTTTATTCGCCGCAATATCTAACGCTTCTGCAAGATGATTCCACGCTTCCCATTCTGCTTTATGATAGGCGGCGCGGGCGCGGGCGAATGCCGCGTTGAACGGTTGCACAAATGGCGCAGGCGGTTCTGGTGGGGGAGGGGGAAATAAAATAGGCGGTATGGGATCGGGCGCGGGCTGCTGGGTAGCGTTCGCGGCGATCAGGGCGCTATGTAGAATCTTTGCAGGCTCCACATCGAACGCTTCCCACTGCGGCGTTGTACTTCCGTAGCAATAAACACATGCGCCCCGGATATAAGGTTCCGTCCACAGTGTATTGCGCGCCTTCACAATTTCGGCGGCGTAACTTTCCTCGGATATGCCAGTAGATCGCCAGCCGTTTGTTTTCACATCTCCGTATTTGTCGCGCCCCATTTCAGAGAATATCACGGGCGGCATATCGTAGCCACGCATTTTTAATAGGCGTTCGATGTCCCGGTGACGCGCCGCTTGCCCATCTTCAGGCCGCAAACCGTTCTGCCCCCAATATGGATGCAATCCCCAAAAGTGCGTCTGATAGCGCTTGAAGGCATCGAATAAGGGTTTCACAACTTCCCATTTAGCGCTATCAGAAAACCATGAGAAGTCAGGATGCCCCGCGCCTTCGTTACCCACCACAAGGGATAGTCCAGCCGTCGCGTACAATTCCATCACGCGAATGAGCCATCTTACGCGGTCACGTAAATCAGCAATCGGCGCCTTGCTATCCGCTTCATTGAGACAATACAGCGGCATTCCTGGCTTACTAATGCCCCGTTGGTTAATGAAGTATTGCTCAGGACTAATCACCTTCCACATGTGGCCTTCGTTGGGGTTGTACTGGCGATATACCACAATCGTATTGGGTAGGGCGCTGTGCATCGCCTGAGCAAAATCGAAGTCATCCATGCACACAATTGCAGAGGCGTTAAGCTGCATCAAAAAATGGGATAGGTAATCCTTTTCGGCGGCGCTGCGATCCTGACCTGAGCGCGCTTTCGGATGCAAGTTAATGCCGAGTCGAAGTGTCATCATTACCCCGCTTTCGGGAGTTCATCGACTGAGGGCGTACCCGTGTTCACGTTGACCACGTTGACGGCGGGTGTCTCCTGAGTGGCACGCACCTTCTCAGCGCAAGCCTTATCGAGCGCTTCGATAATGGCACGTTTGAGTTCTTCAAAGAATGTATCTATCGGCTTATCGGTAGGGAATACGACCCAGGCTTTATTGAATATCTGCCCGACAACCTTTTGAATATCTTCACTTGTGTCTTGCAGTGCCCCTACATCCTTGACAACCTGCTGGAGCGGCTTACTGCCAACGGTCACAATTGAGGTCATGGCGCTGGCAGCATCCGAGATAATTCGGTCACGATCCCCCTCGCGTTTTTGCTGTGCCGTCCACAGGTCGGCAATACGATTCATGCTATCGCCGACTGATTGAAAAGTTTCAATATATCTGTCATCGCGATCCTTGTCGGCTTGTTTCTGCGCTTGCCATTGTACATGACGATCTTCTTCGATAGCATCAACCCGCTTGATTTGTGTTCCCAGCAATTCCGTTATCGTAGTTTCATGGCTATCGCGGCGTTCGTTTTCTTTCGCCGTCGTGCGCTGGATGTTGATAACGATGTAGGCCAGGATCACATAAACCGGAACGTTAGATAGCCCTTGTAGCAGCAAGTCGGTTAGTGTCGATGGCGGGTTAGCCGCTGTGGGGGAGACTTGCAGCAGGAATATTCCCAGGAAAAGCGGCAAGCGGGTCATTAGTAATCGCATGTATTTCGCTGCCTCGGTTTTCGATATGTCGCAAATCCGGTTATAGTTATCATTAGCTTGGCTCCTCTCGTGAGCTAAGTGACCGCCGGGGCGTGTCTCATGCGCCCCGGTTCGGTGTGTTATCGATAGTTGTGCATCCACGCTAGCCACGCTTCGTCTGCATAGTCCATCGCGGTAACGATCTTGTAGGCGCACAGCAACAGCGCGTAGAGCGTCAGGGTGAGTAAGGTGAGGTGTATCATGGTTAGGCGATCTTCTCTAGCAAAATCTGTGTGTAGTGCTCAACCGCTGATGCCTCGTTAATCACTGCGCCTAGTCCATTGGTTGCGCGTGCTTGTGTAACATAATACTGGACATCGTACGCATCCGTCCCGTTGGCTGTGAATTCGGCGAATAAAGTTGCATTCACCCCTTGATTGGTGAGCATGAAATGATTGGCGGATGTTAAGATTACAGTCGTCGTCGTCACATTTCGTAATCGGATACGGACGCTCCCTGCTGTAGTCGTGCTGCCGATGAAGGGTGAATTGATCTGAATGCGGTAGCTGCCTGAAAGCGGCGTGAATTGGTTACTCGAAATTGTAACAATTCCATCCGCGTCAACGACTTCGGTGTTCAGAACGCGCGTCGTCCAGGTGGTCGCGGTGCTACCGCCGCCCGCTGTGTTCTGGGCTTGCTGCTCCTCAATTACCGCGAACTTATGCGGCAAGCGGGCTTCATCCAACGTGCCGGATGCGATTGCTGCCGCGCTGAGTGTGCCGCCGTCGTCCGTGTCGAGGTGGTCGTGGTTGGCGTTGGTGAAATCGGCAATCGTGGGCGTGGTGAGCGTTTTATTCGTGAGCGTAACCGTATTGCTGTCGAGTACTACCGCTCCGGTTGCATCAGGGAATGTGGCGGTGCGATTACCCGTCAGAGTAGCAAACTTCAGGATGCCTTTTTGCGAGGTCGTCCCGTAGAATTCCAGGATCGCATCGTTGCCCGTGCCAATGGACACCACGCCTGAAAAAATCTGCGCGAGATACGGCGGCATGATATTGACCTGCATCGTACCGGTTGTCGCGTGGCTGGTCAGAATGTGGCCTAACCGCTGCGCCCAACCCGCGCCCGCTGCCGGGGTTACGTTGCTCATTGTCCCGGCGGTTGTGGATAGCCACATGGACGCGCCCGCCGTAAAGCCGCTGGTATCAATCCCCGCCAATATACCAAACAGCATCATACGGAAATAACTGTTATTGGTGGCAGTATCCATCGCAACGCCGTCGGCTAACGACGATTGACTGGTCGAACTGACAATGTTCGCGTCTGCCAGTGCCACCGACGGATACCCGTTCGATGCGCTGTTTACAGATAACCATGTACCTTTATTCACGGTTGAAGCGGTCACGTTGCGGCAGATAATCCACATGTCGCGACCATCGTAGAAGACTTGTCCGCCCGCGTCGATGTACTTCTGAACCGTGAAACCCTGATCGTCCGCAACCCACAACCGCGCATGGTCACTCGCGGGCGTGCTCGGCGTACTGGCTTCGGCGTAGTCTACAAAGTCGGTGACATTTTCACCGGACACGGTAGGCGTTGCGAGAGTTGGTGAAGTACCGAACACCAGCGCACCGCTGCCGGTTTCGTCGGAAATAGCACCCGCAAGCCCAGCGCTGTCAGTAATCGAACTGACCACACCGGTTGTTGTCGTGACCTTCATTAAGCCGGTTGCCAGCGCGGATAGGGCTTGCTCATTGGTCAATGTAGCATCGGGCGTCTGTGTGATGTAGGTTGCATTGGATGGGGCAGGGGCAGCGCCAGAACTGGCCGCCGTCGCCCGCCCTTTGCTATCGAATGTGACCGAGGCATTGGTATAGCTTCCGGGCGTAACTGCGGTATTCGCCAGTGTCGCCGCCTGGGAACCGGAACCGGGGCCAGCGGTCACATCGCCCGTGAGTTCGGTGATACCGGAACCACCAGAACTATCCGCAACATTAATGAACTGGCGCAGGTCTAAGAAATCGTCGCCGCCTGCCTGGATATTCCCCGGCGTGATACCGGTTTGCCCATTGAATACTTGCCATGCCCATACCGGAATGTTGGCGCTGTCTGAACGCCCGTCTAAACATTCCTGTACATCGTCGATACCTAAATCGTCCTGACTGGTTTTCGGCGTGCTGATAACCGTTTCCAGCGTGTTATCCGACGGTTTCCAGAACAAACACGCGATACCCCACTCGCCCGCGCCGCCTGGGATGGACGATGTTAAGTCCACCTGATCGCCCATAAACAATGTAACTACACCGTCGATGATTGCTAAGAACGGTTGAACCGTGACAATCATGGAATTGGCGGCACTGCTAATCGGGTGGCTGACCAGAGTGGTAATACGGTATTGGTTTATGTAATATGAGTTGTTGTCATCGGCGGTGTTATTAGCCGTCGGGTTGGTTCCAGATGCAAGTAGGGCGGGGTAGTCTGCCCCTACAACCGCCCAAACCTTATCATAATCATACTTAATCAGGACACCCATACCGGGTATCTTTTTCATGCTGGATACACGGAAGGGCACAACCATTGGCTGTGAGAACCCGTTCGCATTCTGATAGCGAACGTAAACATAGCCGTCCTGTCCTTGAACATCAACGCGACCATCAGCATCACCCAGAATGGCGCGAAAAACGCGAAGTCCCACAATTTTTTGATATTCGTTAGCCAGTTGAAACAATTGTTGATTGTTGGTCATATTGGTTTAGAAGGGTTCGAGTCCTATAATCTGGTCACTACTAGGAACTGATTTAGTCGTAATCAAATTCGACCCATGTGATGGACTTACAATGATCCCATCCGTCCCATTCGCGATAAACAGTTGGTTACCAGTCGCATCGCTTGGGCGATAGCGGATATAATTCGCATCGTCGGCGATCTGTCCACGATCCGTCCATGCCGTCCCATTGTTCACACTTGTAATCAGGTGAACTTCAGTTCCGAATAACAGAACGGCAGCATATCGATTATAGAGTTTATAGCACGCATCGGCACAATTGGGTGATACCGCAACCCCATATTCCCCACCGATGGTTTTGGTGATGTTCGTGAACACCGTTCCACCCGCGCTTACATACCACGCGGCCTCGTTGCCAGCAGTCAGCACACTTGAGTACACGATATAGTCAGGCGATGAACCGCTGTTTGCCGCCCCGCTGCTTTTATAGCGCGGAATGATAATGCAGGAGGGTTGCGCCCCGGTGGGCATCGGATCACCATAGGCTGTATATGTGCCGCCTAATGTGGTAGCACGGTATACTTGTCCATCGGCTCCGGCAAGGCTAACGGCTCCAACCTTCTGGGTATCAAATCCACCAAACGCCCCCGGCGTATCACCTACACTTAGCGCGCCGCCGAAGGTTTCGCCGTAATCAGGGCTGTATTGCACATTGACCTGCGCAGCGGTTGTGTACGTGATATGGGCTTCGGTAATCACCACTGTTCCGCCAGGGGCGGTATTACTACCATTTCGGAACCCGCAGAAAATTTGTGTGATTGGCTCCGTAATCCCCGCCACAGACCCCGTATATTCAAGTGTAAATGTGCCATTTCCCGTTGCGGGTTGCGGATTGGTGTCTAAACGTACAGACCCAGTACCATCCGTAGCGATAAAATTATTTAGGGTCGCATCAATTACACCATTTACAATTGAATAGGTGACGCTGAAATGGGTTACTGTCACGCCGGATAGCGGCACATAGCCAATCGCAACGCCCTGATATTCATTGGCAGGGTCGGAATCGCCAGGGGCGTCCGTTTGCGTCCATCCCACGCCCGGTGTGTAGGTTCCCACCGGCGCGCCGACGGTGAGCACTGTCCATCCCTGGTCGTCGATGGTGAAATCAAAATCAAGCGTATTGCTTTCGGTTCCGTCACCATAGACAAACACGCTGCCCGCTACGCTTGCGGCGCGGATCAGCGTGTAGAGGTCAGATAGGGCAGTCGGCGTGCAGATTGCGCCGGGGCTGGTGGCGTCCTCAGCAAAATTGAATTGACTATCCGTGCCATTGTTGGCGAGGTTATAACCGCCTTTGCTGCCTAGTCGTACCCATTGAAAACAGGTATCCGTATAATCTGTGTCGGGTGTGATTTCAGACCATGACGGCGTATTCGTCAGCCACAGGTCAGGTGCGTTCCAGGTGCGCGCTGTCCATAAAGCGACTAAGTTCCCGTTGCTGATCGCCGGAGAGCCGATATAAGGCGGCGTATCATCGATGGTCGGGTCTGCGGGTAAGTTAATCGTAGGAAGCGGCGGGAAACTTGGGAAGGGCGGTAAGACTGGAATGGTTGGAAGTTTGGGCGTGATTTGTGTCTGCGGTGGGTAAGTGACGGTTTGCCCTGGGTTCCCACTCGTCTCCTGCTTAAAAGTCGCCTGTACAGTCTTTGTTCCAATATCGTTATCCTGTTGAATTTGCACGCTGAATAACTGCCAACGGGTAGCGCTTGTATATGCCCGCCCGCCGGTTGTATCATCGGCGGCCAATGTCCAGGTATACCACTGTGAACGCGACGGGATCAGAAAGTTGTATCCCGGTGGCAAGGTCAGATTAAGAAAAACCCCGTTCCGCCGCTTGACCTCGTACTCATGCCCGCAGCGCGTATTGAGTTCGGCCTGCGCAAC
>Ga0070698_100004541_pt1 | contig 15252 bp, 19 predicted proteins | sample KBSK1502metaG_FD_65477 | JGI IMG/M metagenome (GOLD analysis project Ga0070698, IMG submission 65477) | Corn, switchgrass and miscanthus rhizosphere microbial communities from Kellogg Biological Station, Michigan, USA - KBS K1-50-2 metaG | ecosystem: Host-associated > Plants > Roots >...
CGCATCCAGCACGGGACGATCCGGAAGGGCCAGCAGGTCGCCTGGTGCCGCGCCGACGGCACGATCGAGAACGCACGCGTGACCGAGCTCTACGTGACCGAAGCGCTCGACCGCGTCCCGGCCGATGAAGCAGGCCCTGGCGAGATCGTGGCGCTCGCAGGCCTGCCTGAGGTGACGATCGGCGAGACGATCGCAGATCTCGACGATCCCCAGCCGCTGCCGGTGACCACGGTCGACGAGCCGGCGCTCGCGATGACGCTCGGGATCAACACCTCGCCGCTCGCCGGCACCGAGGGCGACAAGGTGACCGCCAGCGCGCTGATCGGCCGGCTCGAGCAGGAGCTCGTCGGAAACGTGTCGCTGCGCGTCCAACCGACAACGCGCCCGGAGGTCTGGGAGGTGCAGGGCCGCGGTGAACTGCAGCTCGCGGTGCTGGTCGAGATCATGCGCCGTGAGGGCTTCGAGCTGACCGTCGGCAAGCCGGAGGTCCTGACCCGCGAGATCGACGGCAAGAAGCACGAGCCGGTCGAGCGCGTCGCGATCGACGTCCCGGAGGAGTACATCGGCGTCGTCACCCAGCTGCTAGCGCTCCGCAAGGGCGCGCTCCAGCAGATGGTCAACCACGGGACCGGCTGGGCGCGAATGGAGTACCTGGTGCCGGCCCGCGGCCTGATCGGCTTCCGGACGGAGTTCCTGACCGAGACCCGCGGGACGGGGATCATGCACCACGTCTTCGAGCGCTGGGAGCCGTGGCACGGCGAACTTCGCACCCGACCGACCGGCTCGCTGGTCGCCGACCGCCGCGGCCAGGCAACGGCGTTCGCGATCGCGGCGCTGCAGGAGCGAGGCTCGCTGTTCGTAGCCCCGCGCGAGGAGCTCTACGAGGGCATGGTCGTCGGCGAGAACGCGCGCGCCGAAGATCTCGACGTCAACGCCAGCAAGGAGAAGAAGCTGACGAACATGCGCTCGGCCACGGCCGACGAGCTGGTGCGTCTGATCCCGCCGCGGCCTCTTTCACTCGAGCAGGCGCTCGAGTTCATCCGGGACGACGAGTGCGTCGAGGTGACGCCGAGGAGCATTCGCTTGCGGAAGGTCGAGCTCTCCGCGCAGAAGCGCCAGACCCAGGCGTCAAGGCGAAAGCGCGAGCGGGACGCGGCTCCGGCTTAAAGGGAGCCGACCGGTCAGTGGTCGAAGGCGCCGCCGGCCTTCTTCTTGGCCTTTTTCTCCTGACGCTTTTCCTTCAGCGTCTTCTGCGGGACCTTCTTTGCTAGCTGCTTGGGTTTCTGCTGGCCTTTCACGAGGCTCCTCTCGTCAGCTTGCTGGGTCCATTCAACCGGAGTTGGTTCCACTCCTCCACACCAGCGCAAGATCGACCGGCAGCCCGCGAGCCGGCCTTGGTGCGCTTTCGATGCAGTTGCGTGACGATTTGCGCTTGACAAAACCAAGTGTCGGACACGTGCCTGAAGCGTCGGGTCTGAGGCGAACATGTCACTCAGGTCCCCACCCGCTCGACGCTTGACGGTCCTGACGCTATGCTCGAACCATGACGGCGGCACTTGCGGCAGCGGCGAAGACCTTCGAGCAAACGCTCGAGGAGCTTGGGATCACCGGCAGAGAGCGCGAGGTCGATCCCTCGGCTCTGGGGCGCCGCGCCGCGCTGCTCGCGGCGTCGGACGTCGTCTGGCACAAGCACCTCGGGCCGATGTACTCGTCGAAGCAGGTGCGCGAGGTGATGGGGCGTGGCACGCGGCAGTCCGTCAGCGAGCTCGCCAAGCGCGGTCGCCTGCTCGCGCTCCCCGAGGACGACGGCCGCCTCGCATTCCCGGCCTTCCAGTTCGGGCGAACCGGCAAGCGGTTGCCGGCCCTGGAAGAGATTCTCGAGCTCTTCGACGGAGCAGTGGAGACGCCGTACACGGTCGCATCCTGGTTCGTAACCCCCGAGCCGCGGCTCCAGGGCAAGACGCCGGCCGCCTGGCTGCGCGCCGGCCGCCCAACCGAGCCCGCGCTCGATGCCGCGACACGGTACGCCCAGCGCCTGCGGCGGTAGCACTTGAGCCCGCTCGGGCTGCCACCCGACGATCTGACCCGGTTCCCGGCCTTCGGCGTCGACCGCCGCCGCTCCCTCTACCGCATCCATCGCAGCGACGTCGGGCCCTGGTGGTTCTCGGGTGACGGCACCGGACGATTCGACCTCCGCGATGGCCGCGGGTCGTGTTACCTCGCGGCGACGCCGGTCGGTGCCTTCATCGAGGTCTTCCGCGTCGCGACCGTGATCCCGGAGGCTGAGGTCGAAGCGCGCTCGCTGAGCAGCCTGGTGCCGCCGACACGGGCGAGGCTCGCCGACTGCACCGTCAGCGCCGCCCGGAAGTTCGGGATCACCGGCGCGATCCACACGCAGCCGGACTACACCGTGCCGCAGACTTGGGCCGAGGCGTTCGCGGCCGCCGGCTTCGGCGGAATTCGCTACCGGGTCAGCCACGACCCGGCCCAGCGCGAGCTCGGCGTCGTCCTCTTCGGCGCCGCGGGCGAGCAGTCGTTCCCGGTTCGGCGAACGGAGCCGGTGCCGGGAAGCGTGATCGAGGCCGCACGCCGGCGGTTCGGGCTCATCGTGGCGCCCACACCGGGCTGATGGGCGTCACCTACGATCGCGCGATGCGTCCACGGCCGAACCGGCTCGACCGGCTTCCCGAGCAGTACTTCGGAGCGCTGCTCGCGCGCGTCACTGCCGCCGCGGCGCTGGACGGCGACGCGATCGTCGATCTCGGCCGCGGGAACCCGGAGACCGGGCCGCCGCAGCACGTTGTCGACACGCTTGCCGAGGCGGCCAACCGGCCGACCGCACACGGCTACGCGCCCTTTCGCGGGCTCCCGGAGCTGCGCGCCGCGATCGCCCATCGTTACGCAACCGTCTACGGCGTCGAGCTCGACCCTGACACCGAGGTCGCGATCGTGCCCGGAACGAAAACGGCGATCGTCGAGCTCTCGCTGACGCTGGCCGAGCGGGGTTCGACCGTTGTGCTGCCGGACCCGTGGTATCCGGACTACCCGTCCGGGCCTGCGCTCGCGGGCGCGGCGCTCGAGACCGTCCCGCTCGATCCCTCAAACGACTGGCAGCCCGACTTCTCCCGGGCGCCGCCCGATGACGTGGCCGCTCTCTATCTGAACTATCCCTCGAACCCTTGCGCGGCAACCGTCCGCGACGGCACCTTCGAGCGGGCGATCGAGTACGCGCGCGAGACGGTCGCGGCGGTCGTCCACGACTTCGCCTACGCGGACCTGCTCTTCGACGGCCGCCGGCCGCGCAGCTTTCTGGCGACGCCGGGAGCGAAAGATGTCGGCGTCGAAATGTTCTCGATGTCGAAGTCGTACGGGATGGCCGGCTGGCGCCTCGGCTTCGTGCTGGGCAGCGCGGAGATCGTCGAGCGGATCAACCTGCTGAACGACCATTGCCGCGTGGGCATCTTCCGCCCGATCCAGGAGGCCGGAATCGCGGCGCTGACCGGCCCGCAGGACTCTGTGGCCGAACGTGCCGCAACCTACGAGCGCCGCCGCGATCGCGTGGTCGAGGTCGTCGACGCCGTTTCGGAAGGGACGTTCTACGTCTGGTTCAAGCTGCCTGATGGCCTCACGAGCGAGGAGCTGCTGATGGAGCACCGCCTCGCGGTCGCCCCGGGCGAAGGCTTCGGCCCGAGCGGCGCCGGCTGGGGGCGGATCTCACTGGCCGTTACTGACGAGACGCTCGAGGCCGGGCTCGAGCGTCTACAAAACGCCCTTACTCGGCGCTGAGGCTCACCGCTCCGTCCTCGCGCAACGTCCAGTGCGGGTTGTGCGCGACCTCCCAGGGATGGCCCTCGGGATCGACGAAGACACCTGAATAGCCGCCCCAGAACGTTTCCGCCCCGCGGCGCGGGATCGTCGCGCCCGCGGCCTCGGCTTCGGCAAGCACCGAGTCGACCTCGGCCGGCGAGCGGGCGTTGTAGGCAAGCGTGACCCCTCCCCAGCCCCCACTATCCTCGACGACCGAGTCTTCCGCGAGCTGGTCGCGGCCCCAGAGCGCGACGATCATGCAGCCGGCCTGGAAGAAGACGACATCATCGGCCGGGGCGGCGCCCGACGCCCAGCCCAGGCCCTCGTAGAACCGGCGCGCCCGCTCCAGATCGCGCACGCCAAGGGTGACGAGACTCAGTCGCTGATCCACGCCGTATTTCTAACCGCTGACGAACTTCCGCGCCTCGCGCATGTACTCGGCGCAGGCGGTCTCGTCGGCCGGGGTCAAACCGACCCATTCCCTCATCGGCCGTCCCTTGCCGGCGTCGAAGACACGCCCCTCGCCGCTCGCGATCAGCTCGGTCACGCGCTCCGCGGGGAGTTTCACGACGAGCTGACCGCGCGTAGTGAAGGCGAAGAACTTGCCAGCCTCGGGATCCCTGAGCCCGCTAGCCGAGAGCATCTTGCCGCGCTCGACGCCCCGCAGCCGCTTGGCCGCGCCCTCGAAGATCGTCTCGACGTCAGTACTCGTCATGGCGGCGCACCCAGTATTGCCCTCGATCGCCCTCATCACGACCTTTCGGGACGAGGTCAAGGTAGTTGTAGGCGGTGTTGACGAGATCGATTCCGCGCGCATAGGCCGAGTACGTGTGGAAGAGCTGCTCACCCTCGCGGACAAAGACGCTCAGACCTTCTCGATCGGCTATGCGGGGAGCCAGCGATCCGTAGTTGTAGACGTCTTCTTCTTGCTGATTGGGGGCGAACGAGACGCCGTAGTCGAAGTTGAAGTCGGTCCCGCCCGATGAGACCCAGTGGAAGTCCCATCCCATCCGCTCCCTGTAGGCCTCGAGCTTCTCGAACGGCGCACGCGAAACGGCGGCGAAGGAGACGTCTCGCGCGTTCAGGTGGATCACGTTCGGGTTGAAGTTGTCCGCCCAGAAGGAGCAGCTCTTGCAACCGACGTCGTCCTCTGGCGGGAACATGAAGTGGTAGACGAGCAGCTGGCTGCGGCCGTCGAAGAGCTCGGCCAGGGTCTCCTCGCCGTTCGGGCCCTCGAAGACGTACTCCTTCTCGACCGCCTCCCAGGGCAACGCCTGCCGTCGCCTGGTCAGCTCGTCACGCGCGCGCGTGAACTCCTTCTCCTTCGCGAGCAGCTCCTTGCGCGCGGCGACCCAGTCGTCGTGGGCGACGGCGTTCACATGCCCTCCGGACCGCGGTCCTCGCCGGGATCGTCGCCGCCGCCGGCAATCACGAGACGCGGCAGGTAGTGATCCCAGCCGTGCGCGTGGCTCCGCGCGGCCTCCGCCCCCGGCAGGCCGTAGTGCCGGAACTTGAGGATGGTTCCCGCGCCGCTCGGCTCCAGCTCGAACTCGATCGTGCTCGATCCTTCAGGCACGGGATTCTGCCGGCCGCCCTCGGGCTCCCAGCCGAACGTGTGCACGAGCCGGTGCGGCGGGTCGAGCTCGACGAACTCGCCCTTGGCGATGTGCCCCTGGATCACATCGACTCGGTACTCCCCGCCCGGCCGCGGGTCGAGCCACGCGCGGCTCCCGAACCAGCTGGCCAGCTTCTCCGGGTCGACCAGGAACTCCCAGACCGTCTCGGGGCTCGCGTCGATCGCGAGCTCTCGCTCGACCGCAGTCTCAGTCGTCGTTTCCATGCTTCTCCCTCTCCTCTCGTTCGGCCTCGCGCTTTAGCGCCACGAGGCGTTCGTCCCAGAATTCCTCCAGAAACTCCCTCAGCTCGGCGAGCCCTTCCGGGCGGGCCCGATAGAGCCGTTTCGTCCCGTTGCGTCGCTCGCTCACGAGCCCCGCCTCCTTGAGGACGTTCAGATGCTGCGAGACCGCCGGCCTCGTCACGTCGAAGTGCGCCGCGATCTCGCCGGCGGCAAGCTCGCCGTCGCGGACGAGGGCCAGGATCTGGCGGCGCCGCGGACCTGCGATCGCTTTCAGCGCTGCTTCCACGGCGAGCTATTTAAGCAGAGGCTAACGTAAGGCGCAACTTAAATTGACGACGCGCTACCTCAGTGCGTAGGTTCGTGCCATGACCGAAGGCACTGTCGAGCTCCGGCTCGAAGGCGAGATCGCCGAAACGTGGTACCGGATCGACGGCGAGCTCTCCGACGGCGCCGATGCCCCCGCGCCGCTCGTCACGCTCCACGGCGGCCCGGGCGCGACCCACGACTACCTGCTCTCGCTCGTCGATCTCTCCGATGACCGCCCCGTCGTCTTCTACGACCAGATCGGCAACGGGCGCAGCACTCACTATCCGGGTCGCAACGGCGACTTCTGGACGGTCGAGCTGTTCGTCCGCGAGCTCCACAACCTCGTCGACTCACTGGGGATCGCCGGCCGCCACCATGTGCTCGGCTCCTCCTGGGGCGGCTTCCTCGCCCAGGAGTACGCGCTCACGCATCCGGTCGGGCTGCGGTCGCTCGTGCTCGCCGACACAGCTGCCTCGTTCCCGGACTTCGTGGCCGAGGCGAACCGCCTCCGGGCCGAGCTGCCGCCTCAGGTCGAGGCAACCCTGAAGAGGCACGAGGAGGCCGGGACGACGGACGACCCGGAGTACGAGGAAGCGTGCATGGTCTTCTACAGGCGGCACCTCTGCCGCCTCGACCCCTGGCCTCAGGGGCTGGTCGACTCGTTCGGGTGGATCGCGAAGGACCCGACCGTCTACCACACGATGAACGGCCCGAGCGAGTTCCACGTGATCGGCTCGATCAAGGATTGGCAATCGAAGGACCGGCTTGGTGAGATCGACGTGCCGACGCTGCTCACCTCGGGCCGCTACGACGAGGCGGCGCCGGCCCTGCAGGAGGCGCTTCGCGAGGGGATTCCGAATTGCGAGTGGACCGTCTTCGAGGAGTCTTCGCACACGCCGTTCGACGAGGAGCGCGCGCGGTACATGCAAGTCGTCGGCGACTGGCTGGCGAGACAGGATTAGCTAGCCGCGGACTCGTCTCAGGGACAGTCCCCCGTACGGATAGCTTCAGGCAGCGCCGGCGATGGCGTCGGGGACTGTCCCTACAACGCTGCGGTCTCGCTTCAGGGACTGTCCTCCGTACGGATAGCTTCAGGCAGCGCCGGCGATGGCGGCGGGGACTGTCCCTACAACGCTGCGATCTGCTTCAGGGACTGTCCCCGTGCGGATAGCTTCAGGCAGCGCCGGGGATGGTGTCGGGGGACTGTCCCTACAACGCCGGCGCCTTGGCAGCGCGGTTCGCGAGCTTGCGGCGCGTGCCGCGGGCCACGAACGCGACTGCGAGGGCGAGCATCGGCACCACGATCTCGAGCGCGTATAGCGCCAGCAACCCGTACAGGATCAGTATTGGTCCCCTCATCCCCAAGCGGAGAATCGCACGTCGATATCGTTCTGGCTATAGGCCGATCGGCCCATTGCTCCCACCTGGACGGCTAGGTCACCGCAGCTCCCGAGCCACCTCGGCGGCGATTCGTCGGGCGAGCTTGTCGGCGCCACCGCGGCGCCGGTGACGTTGGCGTGGCGGCGGCCTCGGCGAGTCCTCGAGCCGCGGCGCCGGATGCCCGTTCTCGATCCGCAAGCGCTCGATCAGCTCCGACGCCCCGTCTCGCGTTTCGGGGAACTCCTCGCCGCCCCGCTCGCAGAGCTCTGCGGCCAGCGCGTAGATCTGCCGCACGGTGGGTCGCACGGCCTCGATCAAAGCAGAGACCGTGCGACCCAACTGTGAAGAATGTGTGACTTCTCAGGTCTCTTCTCGACGGTGCGAGGCCGCAAGCTCCGGCAGGGCGGCCTCGTCGATCGCATCGCGCGGCACCACGGCGACCCGAATCGGCGTCGTCGCCCAGACCGTTGCCGTGCGCTTGCCGCCCTCCAGCAATGCGCGTTCGCCCAGCAACGCGCCGGGGCCGATCTCGGCGACCTGGTCGCCGTTGACCTCGACGTCGACCACACCGTCGAGGAGCAGGAAGAGCTCGTCGCCCTCCGTGCCTTCGGTCACGAGTGCCTGACCCTGCTCGATCTTGCGTCGCTCGAGCTTCTTGCCCTCGCGCATGATCGAGACGGAGAGCTCACGCTCGAGCTCCGATTCGACGGCGGTCGTCAGCGCCGGCGAATCCTCTTCGCCCCATGGCGTGTGCTTTCCGTGCGACTCCTTGTACCACTGTGCGAAGTCGATCGTCCCGGACTTCTCGACGAGCTTGCCCGAGTCGTCGTAGACCCAGTGGCGGGGGAACGGGCTCGCGCCCTCGAGGGAATGCTCGCTGGTCCCGTCCGCCTTGATCGTCAGACCGAGCGTCGTCCACGCGGATGCGGACTTGATCCGGAAGAACGGCTTGCCGATGACCCGCCTCGGCGCCGGGAGACCCATGTGGCCTCCGGCTGACTGCCTGAACTTGACCCAGCCCTCCCCGACCTCGGGCTCGGCCTGGAGCAGCGGGTACTGGACGGCCGGAAACGCCAGCTCGCGACGCCCCAACTTGATCCGGGTGACGCCGATGTGGCCGCCGCCCGAGTACCCGTGGCCGGTTGCCTGGCCGTCGTCGTCGAACTCAGCCCAGGCGCGCAGCTCGTTCGCCTCGCGGAAGGCGTCCGCCTCCCGCAACGCGTCGAGGTCCTCCACCTTGTCCGGCGGCGGATCGTCGTAGTGCGATACCCCCATCTCGAACGGCAGCTTCGGCATGCCCGAGATCGCCTCGGATGGAATCCAGGTGATCGACGTCACCGATTTCTCAACTCTCATTGCACGGCCCCTCTCTGCCTGCGGGTTTGACAACCCAAAGCTAAACCGGGCCGAGCCCAAGGTCTAGTGCCGTGACTCAGTCGCTCGAGGAACGGCGGCCACGCAGAAGGGCAAACGCTCCGGCCCCGGCCGCCAGCACTACAGCGACCAGCGACTTGTTCGGCTTGCCGCCTTCGATGGCGGGGGTTGCGTCGCGGGCCTTTTGCTTCCCCACGGTCTTGGCGACCTTCCAGATCGCCCAACCCATCAACGCGTTCCGTCGATTGAACACGCTCACAGCGCCACCGTACCCGACTTCCAGGCGGACTAACCGGAAAGCACACGACAGACTTGAAGCGAAGCCGGGACCTGCACGAGGCGCAGGCGCCTGAGCGCCTTACGCCGCTGTCGCTGGAAACAGACGGAGCTCGCACACTCCTCGCACTCACGCAGATGGGCTCGCAAGCGCCGTCTCTCCAGCCACGGGAGCCGCCCGTCGAGGTCGCGCGAGATCGCCCGCACTGCGGGGCCGCAGGCCGCAGGGTGCGCCATCGTCTCAACAGATGTCGATTTGCGGCGTTTCTTGCTGTCAGCCCAGCGGGGAAGGCAACGTGACCGGCGGCAGGGTGACCGTCAGGGGCACCACGGGCGTCGTCACCGACACTGTGGCCGGCGGCGCCGGTGTGGTGGGCACCGCTACCGGCAACGCCGGTACCGAAGCGCCGATCTTGTCGACGGTGCCTGTAATCGGGCTCGGCGCTGCCGCAGCGACGGGGGATCCCTGGGTCGGCGCCGCCGCGGCCGCGAGAGGTGTCTCCGAAGGCTGATCGTTGACCGGTGCGCTGCTCAGCGCGCCCTGAGCGGCGAGCGGCCGGCCTGGGTGCCGCAAGGCTGAGGCATCAACACGTTGCTGTGCGCCCGGCGTGCCCTGGCCGAGGCCGACTTGCTTTGCGCCCGACTGCCTCACGTCTTGGCGCATCGGAGTGCGAGTCGTCGACGGACTTGCAGTCGCGACCGCGTCGAGCGTCTTGGCCGCGAAACCGCCCGCGACGCCGGCGACGACGACCGCTGCGACTTTGAGCACCAGCTCCGAGCCCAGAACAGCTCCACCCCCGGCAACCGCCCCGCCGCTTCCCGCGCCGAAGAACGACGACAACGAGGCGGGAACGGGTGCGATGCTAAGGGCGCCGGCCAGCGACTCGCGGCGGGCTCGCAGGTTCGTACGGGCCCGGAAGAGCAGGGCCTCGACCGCCGGAACGGTCGTTTCGAGCACGTCGGCGATCTCGGCGTAGCTCCGGTCCTCGACCTCGCACATCACGATCGCCGCGCGCTGTTTGAAAGGCAGCCGCGCGAGCTCCCCCAGAAGCACGTCGAGCGAAGGCTTCTCGTCGTCGCGAGCTACCGGCTCGGAGACGTGCTCCAGTGGGATCTCCTGCGGCCGCCTGCCCGACTGGCGCCAGCGCATGCGGCAGACGTTGTGCGCGATCTTGATCAGCCAGTTGTGTGGCTTCCGGGGTTTCTCACCGCGCCGGAAGGCGCGGTAGGCGTTCAGGAACGTCTGCTGGGTGACGTCCTCGGCGTCGGCGGAGTTGGCCAGGACGGCCAGCGCGTACTGGTAAACCTCGGCGACGTGCTCGCGGTAGAAGCCCTCGAAAGCGGCGTCGAACGCTTCGTTTTGACGCTTTGGCCTCGATGTCGGGCGCAGAGAGAGGTTTTTACGGCGCCCGGCTCGCGCCGCGGTGGCGGCCTCCATGCAGTAAGAACGCCATACCCCTGGGACGGGATACGCGCCTTCCTTTTACAACTGAGCTAGGCCGTTGCTTTGGCGCGCTGCCGGTTCGGGACGTGGATCGGCCGGCCGAGGGCTACGAGGCCGGCTTCCTTGATCGCCTCCGACAGCGTCGGATGGGCCGTCATCCCGTCGGCGACGGTCTCGACTGTCGCCTCGGCGTCGATCGCGACCACCCCGGCCTCGACGAGGTCGGTCACGTGCGGGCCGACCATGACCAGGCCGAGCAGCTCGCCGTAGCGCGTCTCGTGGATCGACTTCACCCAGCCGATGGTCTCGTTCTGCATCACTGCGCGCGCGTTGGCGATCCAGGGGAACCGTCCCGTCGCGACGTCATCGCCGTACTGCTCGCGCGCCTCGGCCTCGGTCAGTCCGACGCCGGCGATCTCCGGATCGGTGTAGATCGGTCGGGGAACGGCCCGGTTGTCGATGATCGCGTCGTGTCCGGTCGCGTTCTCAGCCGCGACCTCGCCCTCGCGGAACGCCGTGTGCGCGAGCTGCCAGTACCCGGCGCAGTCGCCGACGGCGTAGATGTGGCTCACCGTCGTGCGGCGGTGTTCGTCGGCAGCGATTCCCGTGCGCTTGTCGAGCTCGACGCCGATCGCCTCGAGGCCGAGGTTCTCGACCGTCGGGCCGCGGCCGACGGCAACGAGCATCAGGTCGCACTCGACCGTCTCGCCGTCGCCGAAGTAGACGGTCAGGCCGGTGGCGGAATCCTCGACCTTGGTGCACTGCTTCTCCAGGTGGAGCGTGATCCCGCGCTTGGCGAACTGCTTGGCGAGCTCCTTCGAGGCGTCCTCGTCCTCGGCGGGAATCAGTCTCGGCAGCATTTCGATGATCGTCACCTCGGAGCCGAAGCGCCGGAAGATCGAGGCGAACTCGCAGCCGATGATTCCGCCGCCCAGGATGACGAGTCTGTCGGGAACCTCGGTCTGGGCGAGCAGGCCCTCGGAATCGACGCAGCGCTGGGAGTCGAGCCCTTGGATCGGCGGCCAGAGCGGGAAGGAGCCTGTCGCGACGATCGCGCTCTTGAAGGTGACATCCTCGCCCCCCTCGACGGCGATCGTCTTCGCATCCTTGAAGCGGCCCGTTCCCTTGACCCACTCGACGCCGTTGGCCTTGAAGAGACTCGCCACGCCCCCGGTCATCTGGTTGACGACCTGGGCCTTCCACTCGTTGGCGGTGGCGAAATCGAGTCTCGGCTCGCCCACCTGGACGCCTAGCTTGGCGAAGGTGTGCTCAGCCTCCTTCATCGAAAAAGCGGTCTGGACCCACGCCTTGGTCGGGATGCAACCGATGCGGAGGCAGGTGCCGCCGAGCTCCGGCTCCTGCTCGATGCAGATCGTCTTCGCGCCGAGCTGGGCCGCCCGGATGGCGGCCGTGTAGCCGCCAGGGCCGCCGCCGAGGACTGCGACGTCACATTCCATGGTGGCGAATCCTACTCAGGCTGGTTCAGCTGGGAGCGCAGCCCTCATGACGACTGCGCCGTCGTCCTCCCGCACTTTCTCGAAGCCGTAGCCCTCGTAGAGATGGATCGCCGGGTTGTCCTTCGCGACGCTGAGGCTGATCGCCTCGAAGCCGTCCTTCCGCGCACAGTCGAGCAGCGCCGACAGAAGCTCGCGGCCGAATCCGCGGCCGCGTCGGCTCGGAACAACCGCGATCGCCAGCTCGGGGGTCTGGGCATCGACGAAACCGAATCCCGGGTCCTCGGCGGTGAACAGCCGGTACCACGCCGCGCCGACGGGGACGAAGTCGTCGAACACGATCAGCGAGCGGTCGCCCGGCCGGCCCCAGCCGTTCACGTAACGGGTCAGCGGCGGCTCCTGTTCGCCCACCGGCGTCCGCCAGTAGAAGGCGTGGCGCAGCATGTCGCGGAGGAAAGGGACGTCTCGCGCGCCGCCGGATCTGATCATCGCCGCGAGTTTACGGCGGTCCGGGAAGCTCCTCGGCTAGCTGGATCCGGTTGCCATCGGGGTCGTAGACGTCGAGCAGGCGCATCTGGCCGTGCAGCTCCAACACCGTGCCGACCTCGATGCCCTCGGCGCGGAGACGGTCCGCCTCGGCTTTGATGTCCGTCACGTCCACGGTCGCGACGCCGGTTTCGCCCTCGGCCTCGCCCTCGGCGATCGCGATCTTCATCGCGCCGCGCTCCAGCGCAGCCCAGCGGCCCGTCTCGTCGAGGTAGGTCTCGCGGAAGCCGAGCTTTTCGGTGTAGAACGTCCGGCCGGCTTCGAGATCTCGGACGTGGTACCAGACCTGGACCGCGCTCACAGCATCAGGCCGGGCTCCTCCAGGAACGCCTTGACCGTTCGGAGGAAGTCAGCTGCGGTTGCGCCGTCGAGCGAGCGATGGTCGCAGGTCAGCGTCAGCGTCATCAGCGGCCTTGCTTCGAAGCCACCGTCGTCGGTCGGGACCGCCTTTGGCTCGATCGCGCCGACCGCGAGGATCGCCGCCTGCGGCGGATTGAGAACGGCGACGAACTGCTCGACGCCAAACATGCCGAGGTTCGAGATCGTGAACGTGCCGCCGTCGAGGTCCTCCTGCCGGAGCTTGCTCTCGCGTGCGCGCGTCACGATGTCGGATCGAGCGGCTGCAAGCTCGGCGATCGTCTTCTGCTCGGCCTGGTGGATCACCGGGACTACGAGGCCGGCCTCGATTGCGACGGCGATGCCGATGTTCGCGCTCGGATGGAGCTCGATCGCGTCGTCGGCCCAGAGTGCGTTAACTGTGCGGTGCCGCATCAGGGCTGCGGCGCAGGCCTTGGTCAGGATGTCGGTGACGGTCGGTCGCGGCCCGCCTTCTTTCGCCTGCTCGGCCAGGAGAGCGTGGAGGTGTTGTGCCCGAGTCATGTCGGCCGACATGGCGATCTGGAACGCCGGCGCCTCCCAGGCCTCGGTCAGGCGGCGGGCGATCGTGCGGCGGACTGAGGTCAGCGGGATACGCTCGATCTCGCCGCTCGGGACGGGCGCGGCCGTCGGCGCGGCTTGTGCCGGGATGGCGGCCGCGCGCTCGACGTCCTCGGCGACGACGCGGCCTTCGGGGCCGGTGCCTTTGAGCTCGCCGAGCTCGATCCCGCGCTCGCGAGCGATCCTGCGCGCGAGCGGCGAAGCCTTGACCCGGGCGCCGGCGCCGTTCCCGTCTGTGGTTCGTGCGACCTTGATTTGCTCGCCGGCCGCCGTCGCCTCGCGGCCGCGCTCGCGCTCCTGCTCACGCGCGGGGCCCGGGGAACCTTCTTCCTGCGGCGCCTCCTGCACCGCTTGAGCCGTCCCGCCGCCGATCGCCGAGACGTCTTCTCCTTGTTCGCCGATCACGGCAATGGTCGTGCCGACGTCCGCCTCGCCTTCGGTGACGGCGATCTTGAGCAGGACGCCGGAAGCCTCGGCCTCGACCTCTTGGGTGACCTTGTCGGTGTCGAGCTCGTAGAGCGGCTCGCCCTTCTCCACCTGATCGCCCTCGGCCTTCAGCCATTTGACGATCGTCCCCGACTCCATCCCCTGTCCGAGGCGGGGGAGCTTTACCTCGTTAGCCATGCCCACTCCGGACCGCTCGTAGGGACAGTCCCCCTCGGGGACTGTCCCTGAAGGCGTTACGAACCATCACGGTGCGAGTCATGCTCACTCCGGAGCGGTTGTAGGGACAGTCCCCATCGAGGACAGTCCCTGAAGGCGTTACGAACCATCGCGCTGCACCGTCTTCTGGATCGCTTCGAGCACGTCCTTGGCATGCGGGACGACGTACTCCTCCATCACCGGCGCGAACGGCAGCGGCGCGAACTTCGCGCCCACGCGCTCGATCGGGGCGTCCAGCCAGTCGAACGCCTGGTGCTGGACGACGGCCGCCACCTCGGCGCCGAAGCCCATCCGCGTCACCGCCTCGTGAGCGACCACGCAACGATTCGTCTTCTTGACCGACGCGACAATCGAGTCTTCGTCGAGTGGCTGCAGCGTCCTTGGATCGACGACCTCGACGGAGACGCCCTGCTGCTCGGCCTCGCCGGCTGCAGCGAGGGCCTCGTGCACGAGCCTCCCGGTCGCGACGACGGTGACGTCCTCGCCCTCGCGGTGCACGCGCGCCTGGCCGATCGGGATCGGCTCCAGCTCCTCCGGCACGTCCTCCTTGATTCCGTACAACGTTCGATGCTCGAAGAAGACCACGGGGTTGTCGTCGTAGATGGCCGACCAGAGCAGCCCTCGAACATCCGCAGGCGTCGAGGCGAAGACCACCTTCAGTCCCGGCACGCCGACGAACCAGGCTTCGACCTGCTGCGCGTGCTGGGCACCCGGCGACCAGCCGGCGCCGCCCTGCGTGCGGATCGTCAACGGCACCTTCAGCTGTCCGCCGGACATGTAGCGGTGCTTCGCTGCCTGATTGACGATCTGCTCCATCGAGATCGTCAGGAAGTCCTCGTACATCACCTCTACGACGGGTCGCATCCCCTGCATGGCCGCGCCGATCCCGGAGCCAACGAGCGCCATCTCGGAGATCGGCGTGTTGCGCACGCGCCGAGGGCCGAACTCCTCGAGCATTCCCTGGGTGACGCCCATGGAGCCGCCCATCTCAGCGATGTCCTCACCCATGATGAAGACGTTCTCGTCCTGGCGCATCGCCTGAGAAAGCGCGTCCCGAACGGCCTCGCGATAGGAGAGCTCAGGCATTTCGGGCCTGTCCGAGTGATGTAGATGTAGGTGTACTCCTCCACCGCTGGAGGTGTACACCTGCGCCACTTTTCAAAACCGCAGCGTCAGGCATAGACGTTTTTGAGCGCGTCCTCTGGCTT
>Ga0070698_100004543_pt1 | contig 15251 bp, 12 predicted proteins | sample KBSK1502metaG_FD_65477 | JGI IMG/M metagenome (GOLD analysis project Ga0070698, IMG submission 65477) | Corn, switchgrass and miscanthus rhizosphere microbial communities from Kellogg Biological Station, Michigan, USA - KBS K1-50-2 metaG | ecosystem: Host-associated > Plants > Roots >...
TAGAATATCCGGTAAGGTCAAGTGGTTTAACAATTCGAAGGGTTACGGTTTCATCGAACAGCCTGGCTCTTCGGACATCTTCGTTCACTACAGCGCCATTCAGGGCGACGGCTTCAAGACGCTCGAAGAGGGTCAGGAAGTCGAGTTTGAAGTAACCCAGGGTCCGAAAGGACCGCAGGCAGAAAACGTGATGAAGGTGTAGATCTCCCCGGCTTGCGTTAGCAACGCCACTGACCGCTTCCGGTCTTCCGGTCCGGTAAGCGCAAAAAGAAAAAGGCAACCTCTATTGGTTGCCTTTTCTGTTTGCTAGTCGATGATCTGGGGCTAGCCGTTTTCCCCTCTGGCCTTAAAACTAACGTGGCCACCCTCCACGTCAATAGAAAACGAAACTCGCTCACAACCGAGGCGTTCCTTTAAGCCGTCCGCTTGCGACGCGATAAGTCGATGAAACCGCGGAAAGGAAAAATCCTCCACCGACTCGCTGCACATTTTCTTCGCTTCAACCAGGGCGCCATAAATATTCTTCACTAAGTCGACATCCTTATGCGCGTCTTCGCAGACAAATTCCGCTCTCTTAAACTCTGCCACTGCCTGCTGTTTGGCGGTTGCTCTTGCTGTGGCCCCGGGGTCGCGGCCTTCCTCTCGGCCCTGCATGGTGCGGCGCCAAAGGTCGCGAAAAGCGTTGTAGCGGGAACCCAAAGAGTTATAACGATAGCGTTGGGCAAAGGTGAGACTGCGATCATCGCCTATGCGCTTCATGATGGTGTCAACACGGCCTTTCGTATCGTAAGGTGGCCGCTTTGAGGCGCCGTTAAAGAACATATCAAACTCGATTTTCAGACGGCGAATATCTTCCTCAAGGCGCGTCAACTGGTCGTCTACGGTAGGCTCGGAGGGGCCTGAAAGCCGATTATTCCTGGCTCTCATTTGTGCCCGGGCTAAGCTATTGCTGCCGGCTTTTGACTTAGTCACTGGCGAATTCTCCTTACAAGGCGGGAACAACGGGCGGGAGGCGCTTCACTTGGCGTGACCAGCGCAACTGGAATTGAGTCTAGGGGTTTCAAAAGCTCTGTGTCAACAACTAAGTATTGGCGCCGACAAGCCTTAGCTTGGAGCTCTCGGCTTTGCCTCAAAAGTCAAAATGCAGTTATTGGCCGTGGGGATTTCATTAATGCCCAACGGGTCGGGAGATCAGAACCTGCGGAAGGGAGATCAGAATCTGCGGACGGAAGATCAGAACCTGCGGTCGGGAGATCAGAATCTGCGGTCGGGAGATCTGAACCTGCGGTCGGGAGATCTGAACCTGCGGTCGGGAGATCTGAACCTGCGGTCGGGAGATCTGAACCTGCGGTCGGGAGATCTGAGCCTGCGGTCGGGAGATCTGAACCTGCGGTCGGGAGATCAGAGCCTGCGGACGGAAGATCAGAACCTGCGGGTTCCGCTGAAAGCGCCAAAGGCGCGAAATGTAACAGCCTGGGGCAGCGCCCCAGGAACTCGACCCTGCTGATTTGGGAAAGCGCTGAAGGCGCGTAATGCGGACAATTAGTGTTCGCTCTCGCAAGACCAACGCGCTAGCTATTATTTCGCGCCTTCAGCGCTCAACGGGGTTGCGGACACGGGTCCTGGGGCGTTGCCCCCAGGCTATTACATTTCGCGCCTTTGGCGCTTTCAAATTCTCGAACGGCAGGGGCACTGAAGTTTATCGGGACAGAGGCTGAAACGTGCGGTTTGCTCCGTTCGAAGGGAGCAGCTATCCTACCAACGCAAATCATCTCCAAATATCATGCCCAACCAAGCTCCCGGCAAAGACCTGACCTTGCGTGCGATCCCCTCGGTCGATCAACTACTTCGAACCGAAGAAGTCACCCTGCTGCGAAGTTCGATTGGATTGCCGCTTCTTACGGCCATGGCCCGCGACGTAACTGATGAAATGCGCAGGCAGATTCGGGCGGAGGATTCGGCGAAAAATACAAAAGACGATTTACTCAAAGAGGCCGTGGAAAGGATGAAGTCTCTTTGCCGCCGTGACGCTCTTTCAGGAGTACGTCGAGTCATTAATGCGACGGGCGTAATCCTTCACACTAACCTGGGGCGCGCGCCTTTGTCCGAAGCGGCGCGCCAGGCTATTGGCCAGGAAGCTGCCGGTTATTGCACTCTCGAATACGATCCAACCACAGGTGCGCGCGGCAAGCGCGGCGGTCATGTAGAGGAGCTTCTAACTCAACTCACCGGAGCGGAGGCCGCTCTAGTGGTTAACAACTGTGCGGCGGCCGCCTTGCTAATTTTGACTGTATTGGCGCGGTCGGGCGAAACGATAGTGTCTCGCGGAGAGTTAGTGGAAATAGGGGGCGATTTTCGTGTTCCCGAGGTTATGTCGAATTCCGGCACGAGCATGGTTGAGGTTGGTTCAACCAACCGGACGCGGCTTGGAGACTACAAGCGGGCCATTAACAGCAACACGCGCCTCATCATGCGTGTTCATCCTTCAAACTACCGAATCATTGGCTTCACTGCCGCGCCTGAACTCTCTCAGCTCGCGTCGCTGGCGCATGAGTCAGGGTTGCCGCTATACGAGGATGCCGGGTCAGGTGTGCTGAACGACCTCTCAGCATATGGCTTGGTGGACGAACCGATCATCAGTGAATCGATTGTCGCCGGCGCGGACGTGGTCTCTTTTAGTGGCGACAAATTGTTAGGCGCAACTCAGGCGGGCTTAATCGTTGGACGTCGCGAGATCATTGATCGTCTGCGCCGGCACTCACTTTACCGCGCGCTCCGCGTGGACAAGCTATCTCTGGCAGCCCTTGAGGCGACTCTCGATGCTCATCGCCGCGGCGCTTTAGATGAGATACCCACTTTGCAAATGCTGGCATTGTCAGCAGCCGCGATTAAAGACCGGGCGCTGCGATTCATTGAACTACTCGCCGAGGCCAGCGACTCCTCGGGACTAACAGCCACTACAATCGCGGGTGAGTCGGCCGTCGGCGGCGGTTCCGGTCCTAACGTCCACCCTCCTACTACCTTGGTTGCTCTGAGCCATGCAGTACTAAAACCAGATGAAATCGAAGGCAAACTGAGAAACTATTCACCGCCTGTGATTACCCGTATTGCAGATGACCTTGTTTTGCTCGATCTCCGAACTGTAGACGCTGGCGAGGAACCGGAACTGCTCGCGGCGCTACGATCGCTAAACAGCTAGCGCTCTTCGTCGCGGAGCGACGGTTGACTTTAGCCCGGCCTTTCAAGGGCGGGATCAGATCGTGGATTGATCCCGTCGCGTAGCGACGATTGAAAAAACTTCTAGTTCCAGGCGTCGCTACGCGACGCTAAAGGACTCGTCGACTGTTCCCGGCCTTGAAAGGCCGGGCTAAAGTCAACCGTCGCTCCGCGACGAAGACAAGCACCACACACTTGCCCCACCACTTGTTTTTCGTAGTCATTAAGAGTCCGGCCGTGTATAATTCACCCACTTTTGCAAGCCCCTGCAAAAGCTCCATTCGCTCCAACCTACTACGTCGCTTCAAACACCAGTTTTACCTTGGCACGTTTTTCTTATCTCAGATCGCTTTTGACTTATTCCGCCGTCGCTTTGTTGGCAGGTGTGCTTAGCCTTGGGCTCCGGTCGGCGGGACTGATGTCTTCATTAAAAAGCGCTTTTGTCCTGTTACCCAAAGGACATCCTTCCGCGACCCTTTCAGTTCCGAGCCTTTGGAAGGCCGCAGTTCTGATCTTCGCGGTTTCTTTCGTTGTGGCCTTAGTCGTCGGCCGCTTTGGAGGACGTCGTGCCTTCCTTTTCCTGGGCGTCGGCTTTCTTGGTCTCGCCGGGTTGAGTCTCTTTGCTTCAGCGTTTTACTCCCTTGATATTCTCTTCGCTCCCCTGGCCCTCGCAGCTTCATTCTCCGCAATCGCCGCCCAAACCCAACGACTTCGAGAACGCGACGTTGAACTGACTGAAAAGTTGAGTGCCGCTTCTGCAAAATTTGAGTCGGTTCGCGCCGATGAAGCTGAGAGCCGTTTGCTCAGCGGCTTGCAACTCCTGGACACCGTTCTTTCGCCGAGCGAAGCAATAGTCTTCCGTCGTGAGCGCGACGGCCGGCTGACTTTCTCAGCTCGCCTGCGACCTCAAAATCAAACTTTGGATACGAGTAGGAATTCCGCCTGGCGTGACGGTATTAGTTTGTGTGATCGGGCTATCAACGCTGGCGACATCATAGTCGAGAGGCTCGAATCGGATGTTGCCGCTGCAAACATCGCGCTGCCGCTTCGACACGAAGATCGCACGGTTGGAGCCGTTCTCATTCGCGTCACCAGAGAATTTGATGAGGACGATCGAGCACTGCTGACTGCGGTCGGCGGACAAATGGCGCGCAGCCTGCAACTTGAGGAGGCCCACAGGACGGAAAGTAAACGCAGCGCATTGGCCTTTTTCTCTACAACCGAATCGGAGCAGCGACTTGAGTCACTTTACGTCCTTAACGGTGTCATGCTGGAGCAGAGCGTGGGTGTTGGCGCGCTCTCTGAAATAGGGGACGGCGTGGCGCTTGGCTATTTCGATGGGAGGATAGCTTTCGCCAACCCAACGCTGTCGGATTTCGCCGGAATAAAGCCGGAAGAGACGCGCGAGATGAGCTTCTTTGATCTACTGGACAGATTCAAAACCGATGTTTTCGACGAGCCCGCGAGAGCTGTTCGCAAAGTCTTACAATCCGGCGAAGCCTATGAATGTGATCTTCACTTTCCCGATCGTAATGTAACTTTCGGGTTGCGTCTCGCGTTGGTGCTGGCCAACTCACACTTAACCGACGAAGCAAACGAGCGCCCGGCTCAACCGCTCTGCCTGGCCCTGGTGATTAAGGACCTGACACTCCTCAAGGAATACGACCAGTTGAAAAGCGACATGATTTCATTGATGTCACACGAGCTGCGTACCCCCATTACCAGTATCAACGGGTTCGCGGAATTGTTGACTGCAGACGAGACGTTGCCGCCGCAGGCGAAGGAATTTGTGACTATCATCGCCAACGAGTCGCAGCGGCTCTCGCGCATGATAAATACATTTCTGACTGTCACTCAGCTACAGCGAAAAGACCGGCAGGAGGTCCTAAAGATTCCGCTGAGACTGGACGAGGTTGTCAAAGAAACAATCGCCAGCATGCAATCGGTAGCCAAGAAAAGGCGCATACGTTTGGTAGAGCAACCCTCACAACGCCTGCCGCCTGTGGCAGCGGATAAGAGCATGATCACTCAGGCAGTTAAAAACCTGGTCAGCAATGCCATCAAGTACAGCCCAGAGCGCACCACAGTTACAGTGACAACTTCGCTCGAAGCTGAGGTGGTCAAACTGTCCGTTGAAGATAGAGGTTACGGAATTCCCGCTGAAGCCAGGGATCGAGTCTGGGAGAAGTTTTATCGGGTCGTTCGTGAAGGACAGGAAAAAGATGAGGAGTCTACCGGGCTGGGATTGTCCTTCGTTCGTGAAGTGGTGGAACAGCACGGCGGAACGGTAGGCCTCGATTCAGAAGTAGGGCGCGGATCGAAGTTTAGTTTTACGTTGCCGCGACTATAGACACGGGTAAAGGGGAATGGGTAAAGGTAAAAGGGAGGCCGAAACGGAGCCGAAACACTTTCTTCTCTTCACCGGTCCCCTTTACCATTCCCCTTTACCCGTTCCCCATTCCCCCTTTTTCCCTACTAAATCTTATTGATGGTTCCGCGACAGGATGGTGCTCTACAGACGCACCTTTTCTTGTCTGAGTGGAGCGTTGATTGGTAGTCGATCGTGATTTCTTCTCCGGGTTCGATATCGCGCAGGGAGATGAAAAGAACGTGTCCGTAGAGAATTTGCATGTAGGCATTAGGCTCACAGGAATGGTTGATGTAGTGCGTACCATTGCCACCGCGACTGCCATCCAGACTCCAGCGATTATTAATTGCACAGATGCGCAATTTTCGCCGGCTAGCCCTGCGATTGGCTTCGGCCTCTGTTATTCGCTCGCCGGTGTACTCCGCTATTTTTCGTCTGCTTTTGAAGTGAGTAACTGCAAAGCATCCTTTGCCTTCAATGGCAGATTTCCTGATCGTTAAGCCGGGAGCTAGCTTTAGTCTCATTTTGGAGTGCGCTGACCTGTCAGCGCTTTGGTCGATTGCGACCTGTCGCAATCACCAGTAATGAAAACAACGGAACGCCCGGGCGTCAAGCCGCCCAAGGCCAAAGCGGCGACAGGTCGCCGCACTCCAAAGAGTTGGCCGCCAACGCTGACTAGCGTGACGGCCATTGGAAAGACTTCAGTTGCGACTCGCGTTTATTTGAGCTTAAAGCTGCGGGCGATCAAATCCGTCTGGTTGCGAATCCTCGGGAGCTTGTCGCGCAGACCACTGAAACGCAATGCGTAGATCGTGCGGTTGTCGGCCTGCAGGTAGTAGATGCGGCCGGTCATTGGTTTCGCCGTCCTGATGAATTCGTAGGAGACAGTAACCCCGCTCAGCCGTCCAGCAAATTTTTCCTCTTTTCCTTCCACGAAGCCGGGGAGAAACCTCAGCTTCTGATCGAGGTCGCGACGAGCAAGATCAGACGGTGTAGTTCCGGCGTCTACCACTTCCTTGCGAATCTGCAGATAACCCTCCAGCCGATCTCCGTTAACGAATTCGGCATGCTCGTGCGCAGCGTCGGGTTCGGTAATCACTTTCCAAACCTGGGAAGGAAGCTCGATGGTATATCCGCCGGCGTCATAAACTTCTTGAGCGGCCGCAAATACGCCGCCACTCAGCAGCAGAAACAGAACAAACCCAGCTAAGAGGTGTTTCATGTTATTACCCAACTCCTTATGATCTGTCAGCGCTTTATCGGTCGACCTTTTGCAGACATCGGGCTTGAGCGTCCTTCGGGAGCGCTTCCGGGTTATTTTACCCGAATTCGATGCGCGCTGTAGACGGTCCCGTTGTCCTGAATCGGGCAGCACCGACCCGGCCAATTGGCGCTCAACTCTTGCTGGTTGCGTTTGTAATGGCTTCTCTTTGAATTGTTATTAACAACCCAATACCTTTCGCCGCCAGCGCTAATAAACTCTCCATTTGCTCGCGCGAGAATGGTTCGCGTTCTGCGGTTCCCTGCAGTTCGATGAAACGGCCGTCGCCCGTGCAAACCACATTCATGTCGACTTCGGCAATCGAATCCTCATCATACTTCAGGTCAAGCAGCGGAGTAGTTCCCACAATGCCAACACTGATCGCGGCGACTTCGTTAGTAATAATGTTGCGCTGGAGCTTGCCACTTTTGAGGAGGCGGTTAGCAGCTAGAGCACAGGCGACGTAAGCGCCGGTAATCGCCGCTGTACGGGTGCCGCCGTCGGCCTGCAGGACATCGCAGTCGAGGGTTATGGTGCGTTCGCCAAGCAAGCGCATATCTACCGCGGCGCGGAGGCTCCTGCCAATCAAACGCTGAATTTCATGAGTCCGGCCTGATGCACCGCCACGTCTTATTTCTCGCGGTGTCCTTTGTTGGGTAGCCCGTGGCAACATGGAATACTCAGCTGTAATCCATCCCTGGCCACTGTTCCGCAGAAACGATGGGACGCGCTCATCAACTGAGGCCGCACACACGACACGCGTCTGGCCCATCTCAATGAGAACGGAGCCCTCCGCGTAAGGCAAGTAGCCGGGAGTTATCTTCACTGGACGCAGCTCATCGAAAGCGCGCCCGTCAGTTCGTTCTAAGCTCATCGTGTCCCCAGACTTCAACCGCCTCCAGTACCGCCGGCGCCGTTCCTAAGAATCGTTCAGCAACTTTTGCGAATCGCTCGGCTGCATCAGTCACATAAAAATGGTCAAGGTCGTCGCATAGTTGGCGTTCGCGCGTCTCTTGCTCCGCTGGATTTGCTGAGAGGCGGTTTGCCACTAATAGCGTCTCCACCTCGGCCGCGGCTGCTTCTCCGGAATCTATCAATGGAACTTCCGATCCAACGGTCTCACTAATCAGCTCTCGAAGAATCGGATAGTGGGTACAGCCGAGCACTAAAGCGCCAAGTGTTTCGTTTCTTAAGTCACTCAAATACTCTTCGGCGACCGCGCGGGCCACATTGCTTTGACCCCATCCCTCCTCAGCAAGCGGAACAAATAATGGGCAGGCTCGCTCGATCACCGGAATGGAAGGATCGGTTTTCGCGATCGCCTGGGCATAGGCGCCACTTTGCACCGTAGCTTCGGTGGCGATTACGGCGACCTTTTTCCCAGTCGCGATTTTGGCAGCCGCCCTGGCGCCTGGTCCAATGACACCGACAACTGTAACGCCAACTGCAGCGCGAATGGCAGGCAGCGCAAGGGCCGAGGCTGTGTTGCAAGCTACGACCAACAGCTTGATGCCGTGGGCCTCAAGAAATTTCGAGTTCTCAATTGCGTAGCGCTCAACCGTGGAAAGTGACTTGGTACCATAGGGTACGCGAGCAGTGTCTCCCAAATAAACAAAATGCTCGTTAGGTAAGCGCGCATGCAGCGCACGGTAGACAGTGAGTCCACCTACGCCGCTGTCAAAGATGCCGATGGGAAGGGAGCGATCGCGGATTGCGGATTGTTGATTGCGGATTTCAGAATTCACAAGTTTCAGTTTTCAAATCCGCAATCCGAAATCAGCAATCGTAATGGTGGAGGCGCCGAGAATTGAACTCGGATCCAAGAGAAGCCGCCGAAAGACTCTACATGCTTAGTCACTTCTCTTTCCTGATCGTCGAGCGATCAGTTGTTCGCTTTGCACCGAGTAAGTGAAGTGACAAGACCGCGGTGAAAGCTAGCCCGACTTTATCTCGCGCGAACCCACGGACCGAAGGTTCGCGCCAGCTTATCTGAGTGACATCTCCCTCCACGCGCATAAGCAACTTGCGGCGAGACGCTAGCGGCTAATTAGGCAGCTAGAGCTAACTCGTTAGAGTTGGCAATTGTTTTTTCCCTAGGCTTTTTAACGAGCTGCTTAGAGAAGCCCGGCATGGCATCCGTCGGTCGCCCAAACCCCTGTCGAAGCCTGTCGCCCCCGTTTGCATCGATGATTATAAAGGATGAGGGGTAAGATGTCAGGTTGACTTCCAGCAACGATGGCGAAATGTTGACTTACCGCGTGTCTTAAGCTATTCCAAGAGTCTCCATCAACGCCTTCGAGGATAGACAATTATGTATGTGGAAACCTTAACCCTTGACAACATCAAGGCCTTTGCGGAACTCAAACTCGAATTTGAACGCCCTCGCCTTAACGGTTCACCAGCCTACGCGGGAATGAATTGTTTCGTGGGCGGTAACTCTTCGGGTAAATCCACCATTCTAAAATCCATCGCGATGGTTCTTTCGGGGCCAACGGTCGCCAACCAACAATTGATTTCCCCTGCAGGATGGGTCCGCCACGGAGCTTCCAAAGGAGTCATTGAGTCAAGGGTGCACGCCGATGAGGGAAAGGACAAGTTCCGAAAGAAAGGAGGGACTCCCGCGTTGAGCATTTTCACTGCGGGACTCTCATTCGAATCGGAGAACGGGAGTACCCCCGTGCTTAAGGAAAAACGATACATCACGCCAAAAAGGACGAAGGTGCTCAGTGCAGAACGTGGTCCCTGGAACACCGACGCAAGCGGTTGGTTCTTAGGTGGGTACGGGCCATTACGGCGACTAACAGGCAGTTCGAGCGAAGCATTGCGTTATGCCTTGGGTAAAGGAAATCTAGCAAGTTGCGTGACCCTGTTCCGTGAAGATGCGGCCCTAAGCGAAAGTGAGACCTGGCTAAAACAGGAACATGCTCGCACACTAGAGGATATCAGTGAGAGTCGAGAACCCTCACCCCTAGTTGACTATGTGAAAGAGTTTCTAAATGACGGCCTGTTGCCAAATGGATTCCAAATCACTCGAATCACTGTTGACCACGTGTATATGGCAACACCAAACGGCGGCGAACTTCCGTTGCGCGACCTTAGCGATGGTTGCCGCAGCGCTTACGCGTTGATGTTAGACATCATCCACAGCATGGCGCTGAGCTACGGGCACGCACATTTGTTTGGAAGAGACGCTGAGAACCGAATGATAGTAAATCACCCTGGAGTCATTCTAATCGACGAATTGGAGGCACATCTTCACCCCAGTTGGCAACGAACAATCTGCGAGTGGTTGAAGACTCGATTCCCCCTAGTTCAGTTTTTCATTACCACTCATAGTCCTTTAATTGTTCAAGCAGCGGATCTTGGTGGCATTTTTGTTTTGCCCTTGCCGAACGAGATCGAGTCGGGCCGAGAAGTCCGTCGCCTAAAGCCTCATGAGCAGGACCGAATTATTTTTGGTCGAGCTGAAAAAGTGCTGCTTGGAGAGGCTTTTGGCTTGAAACATACATGGAGCGTTCACGCGGATAAGCTTGTGAGTCAATGGGAAAAACTAGCGGCGCTGCGGGAGAGCAAGGGTAGTTTAGCTGCTGAGGAACAACGCCGCTATGACGCACTTACGAACCAAATGCAGATTGTCTTTGAGGATGATGAAGATCCACTGGGAAATGCGTAGACTAGCCCCTCGACCCATATTGGACGTCGCAACTCAAGAAAACCTCCTTGAGCAAACGAATTTGATTCAGGCTGAGACCACGGTTGAGCTTGAGAAGAAGCGCGCTCGACAACTATATAAACAGGCGCGCCAGAATGCTTGGTTCAATCCTATCATCGAGTCACTTCGCGGGCTCTGCGGCGAGGGAGAGCTCTGCATGTATTGCAGTTCGACAGAACCGTCGCAGGTCGAGCATTTTCGACCGCTAGGTCTCTTTCCTCGGCTAGCCTTCGAATACAACAACTATCTGTGGGTGTGCGACATTTGTAATCGAACACACAAGGGTGAAAAGTTCCCACCTGACAATTGTCTCGGGGCTGCTTTGCTTAATCCACTGGATGATGATGTGTGGGAGTACTTTTTTATCAATGAGGAACTGGGTGTATTGGTTCCACGGATTGATCCCGCCACTGGTGAACCATTCTCGCGGGCTACGAGTACCTGCGAAATTGTCGGAATCGATCGGGACAACGTCCAAATCAAGCGGCGCCGAAGATACAGAGGTCTCCGACTGGCAGCTCAAGCGGCGCTCGACGACTTCAATGCTGGAGTCTTAGAACAGGCGGAACTGGAAGCATTAATCGAAGAATGGCGATCAGAGCCCTACCAGGCTGATATCGCTGATTATTTTCTAAATGGGCCCGGCACTTCTAAAGAGCCATTCAAGTCTCTCTTACAAAGATAGAGCCACCCGCGAGGGACGTACTCAAATTCAAACTACCAAGTTCCCTATTCGGTATCGCCCACCCTACGACGCTATAATCGCCGAGCGGAAAGTAATTCCTGAATGAAAGACTGTGGGAAGCCACATTGCCTAAGATCGGCATCATGAAGCATTGTTAATATCGAGGACCGAACTGATATGGCTACAAAATCTTCTGATTCAAGGTTGAAATCATATTCTCCGCGGGCGATCGTTAACGCCCCTCCCGAAAAGCGCCGGCATCTTTTGCGCCGTTTTTGGTTCCCTGCAGTCTTGATGTTAGCTCTCGCTGCCGGTGGCTTAACCGGCATGATTGCCGCTTATGAACTCAACTATTCCCGCGCCGCGAACGAAGTTGCGGCGCTGGCAACCTATCGCCCGAGCGTGGTCACCCGCGTCTATGCCGACGATGGCGAGACTGTGATTGGCGAGTTTGCCCTCGAGAAACGAATCCCGCTCAAGTACGATGAGATTCCGCCGGTAATGAAAAATGCCATCCTCGCCGTTGAGGACGCGCGCTTCTATGACCACGTCGGCATAGACCCGATCCGTATCATCGGCGCCACCTGGAAAAATCTCACCAGCGATAAAGTTGAAGGCGGTTCGACACTCACCCAACAGCTGGCCAAGAACCTGTTTCTCTCCAAAGAGCAAACCATCAAGCGCAAGATGAATGAGTGGGCCCTGGCGCTGCAGATCGAACGTTACTACACCAAGAATCAGATCATGGAGCTTTATGCGAACCACATCTTTCTTGGCGCTAATGCCTATGGCGTGGAAGCTGGAGCGGAAACATATTTCGGCAAACAGGCGAAAGACCTGACGATTGGTGAAGCGGCGCTGCTCGCCGGCGTTCCCAAGGCGCCCAGCGAATATTCGCCGACGGCAAACCCGGTGCGGGCAAAAGAGCGTCGCGATCTGGTGTTGGACTTGATGGCCAGGAATGGTTTCGCGACCCAGGCAGAAGTTGATGCGGCCAAGGCCAAGCCAATCCAACTGGCCGATACCGCCTACTACCAATCGCAACCCAAGTCGAGCGCGTTTGATTATCCCGTCGAGACCGTCAGGCAGGAACTCGAAGACAAATATACAACCCGTGTAGCGCAGGGTGGCCTTGCTGTTTACACCACTATCAACGTGGAAGCGCAGAAGCGGGCTTATGAAGTATTGCGCGCCGGTTTGCGGAATTACGACAAGACGCATAGCGGCTGGCGCTCGAGCTACAAGATGATTCCTACCGCGGCCAACAACGGACAGGGACCGCCGACGGCGCAGGAACTAACCAACTACAAAGATCCGGACTGGTATGGAAACGACTACCACGAGGGACGTTTCTTATCGGGACTGGTGACGAAAGTAGATCACGGGAAAAACGAAGCCACGATTCGTTTTGGCAACTACACCGCGACCGTTGGTGCGGCGGATATGGGCTGGTCCAAGCGCAATCCGAAAGACGAGTTGAAACCCGGATATCTCTCCGAGTTTGAAATCAAGGAAGTTGATCAGAAAAGCCGGCGCTTGAAAGTTGAGTTGTCGCAAGTGCCGGCAGTGGCCGGGGCGATGATGACGCTGAACGCGAAAAGCGGCGAAGTGGTTACCATGATCGGCGGTTACGATTTCTACAGCGCCAGCAAGTTCAACAATGCGACGCAGGCTTACCGGCAAACCGGCTCCTGCTTCAAACCCTTCATCTACACGGCGGCCGTGGAGTGGGGCATGACGCCGGACACAACGGTGAGCGGCGCGCCGATCAAAATCGGCAGTTGGGAGCCTCATAACTACGACGGCTCTCTGGGCAACGGCGATCTGCCGATGAAGATGGCGCTGGCAAAGTCGATGAATGTTCCTGCCGTCCATCTGCTGCAAACGGTTGGCATTCAAACGGGCTCGCAGATGGTCAGGCGCTTCGGTATCAAAGTTCCGATGGCGCCTTATCTACCCTCCGCGCTCGGCGCTACAGAGGTGCCGCTCGATCAAATGGTTTCCGCCTACTCCGCTTTTCCGAACAAAGGCGTTCGCGTCGAGCCGCATCTGATTCGTCGTGTACTGGATCGCGATGGTGCGGTGCTCGAAGAGTGGGAGAAGACGACGTACAAAGTTGTGAATTCGTATGTGGCGCTAACGATGGTCTCAATGATGCGCGGCGTGGTGCAGTTTGGCACCGCCACCGCGGCGAGTTCTCTCGGAGTGCCGCTCGCTGGTAAGACCGGAACGGTCAATGATCACACCGACGTTTGGTTTATCGGTTACACGCCAACTTACGTGACCGGCGTATGGATGGGCTACCCGGGACGAAAGAAACCTCTGGGCAACGACATGACCGGCGGTCATGGAGCGCTGCCGATGTTCATAACCTTCATGAAGGATTTTCTGAAAGGGAAACCGAAGGAAGATTTCGACAAAGCGCCGGGAATGCCTGAGGACATGAAGGAGCTTTTCCGTCAGCGGCAGCGCGAGCTGCAGGCCGAGCGGGCCCAGTTTAATGAAGACGCTGCCAAGGAAGCTGACGAAGATACTAACGCGTCGCCGGCAGCGAACAGCACCGAGCCTAAGCTGGAACAGATGACTCTGCCGCCCCCGCCAAAGGCTGACGACGGCCCACCAAACCCGCAACCGCGAACCGAACCGGCGACTCCACATACTGATGGTCCGCCACCAGCTACAACCCGTCCGCGTGAAGTGGATCCGCAAAAGAAGAAGGGGAAGAAAGGCGGAGACGAACCGTAAAGACTTGGGGGAAGTGGGTAAAAGGGGAACGGGAAAAGGGTAACAATCAGCTTACCCTTTGCCCGTTCCCCTTTTCCCCTTTTGCTAGCCTTTTCCGCCGGCTTCATCCTTTCCGATTATGACCCCAAGCGCATGCGGCAGCATCTTGCGCCACCAGGGCCAATCGTGATCGACGTCGGCGCCCCAGAGATCGAGCTTGTGTGGAATCCCCTTGGCTTTGAGAATGTCGGAAAGATTCTGGCTACGATCAGGCGCTTCGTAGTTTCCCTGACCGGAGAGAATGTAAATGTCATCCGCCTTTTGCAGGATCGGCAGGTAGTAGTCGTCGTTCAGGTTGGGTAAATAATCGGCCGGGTTGTTGAAGTAGACATTGTCGTCGTAATAACCCTTCAGATACGAACGCACATCGTAACTTCCGCTCATAGCAATTACACCACGAAACAAATCCGGATGCTTGAAGTAAGCATTGGCTGCCAGAAACGCTCCTAGACTCGCTCCTGTCGTTAAGGGCCGAGCGTCCGGGCCGGCGTCGTTGCGGATTAAAGGCAAGACCTCGTCAGTGATGTAGCGATCGAAGCGAGTCAGCAACTCCGCCTTCATATGTGGCGGCATCTGCTCATTGAGCAAACTATATTTGTTGACGCTATTGATGGAGTAGGCGCGCAGCTTGCCGCTTTCGATGAGCGGCTTAATGGCATCGACCAGATGAAACCGTTCATACTCGAGATAGTCGGCCGCCGCGGTAGGAAACATCAAGAGTGGCTGGCCGGCATGTCCATATGCCACTAACGGCATCTCGGCGCTCAAGTTTTGACTGAACCAGGATGTTATTCGACGTTCCATGAAGACCTCTTTTCAGGCGGATGTATCCCGCGAATGCATACTCGGGTTTTGTTTTTGGCAGTGCGAGATATTCTCGCAGTTCACCGTTGAGCGCAAGTAAGCCGGATTACTTTTCCATCAGTGGTACTGGGATAACTGTGGTGCTTTTCGTCGCGGAGCGACGGCTGACTTTAGCCCGGCCTTTCAAGGCCGGGATCGGATCGTCGATTGGTCCCGTCGCGTAGCGACGATTGAAAAAACCTCCTGTTTCAGGCGTCGCTACGCGACGCGAACGGACTTCGTCGACTGTTCCCGGCCTTGAAAGGGTAATTACATACTTGACTCACTTGAGTTAAAAAGGCGCACTGGAAAAGGTAGAGGATTTAAGGTCCGAAGGACCGTCATCAAATAGCCACGGCCGTGAGGCCGTGGATAATCGAAA
>Ga0070698_100004544_pt1 | contig 15251 bp, 18 predicted proteins | sample KBSK1502metaG_FD_65477 | JGI IMG/M metagenome (GOLD analysis project Ga0070698, IMG submission 65477) | Corn, switchgrass and miscanthus rhizosphere microbial communities from Kellogg Biological Station, Michigan, USA - KBS K1-50-2 metaG | ecosystem: Host-associated > Plants > Roots >...
GGTCGGGCTGACCGTGACGCGCTGGATGGCGCGCCACCGCTGTGACATCAGCGCGAAGCCGCGTTCGCCCTGGTAGCGCAGGGACCGGAGCAGCGCGTTGCGGGTTTTCGTGTTGATATCGAGTTCGCCGTGGCGCGGTTTTTTCACCGGCACGAGCACGCCCGCGCCGGCTCCTTCATAGCCGGAATCAGCCAGGATGGGCAGGTCCTTCAGGCAGGGGCGGGCCCCGGGCAGGACCAGCTCGCGGGCGGCTGTCAGGTCATGGGTGCTGCCGGGCAGCACGTCCGAGACCCACAGCGGGATCCCGCGCGGCGCGGCCAGCGCCTGCACGTTCCCGGCGGGCTCGTGCGCCTTGCCGGAGTACCACTTATCGATCTCCCTGCCCTTCTTGCTGGTCTTCTTGTCCGCGCACCGGTCGGAGGAGATCAGCGTGCCGTCCAGGATCAGGTAGGGAAGCCCCTGTTCAGCGGCCTTGTCCAGGGCCTCGCGCAGGGACGGCGCCTTCGCCGCGAGCACCTCGACGGCCTCGTCCTTGTACCGGTAGGCGGTGGCCTGGGAGATCCCGGAGCCCTGGCCCAGCCGGCGGATGTCCGGCCGGTCCCGGAACCAGGCCAGCGTGAAGACCGCCTGCTTCCAGCAGGTCAGGGCACGTGTCCCCTTCCGGGTGCCGAGCTCGCGGCGGTGTTCCGCCAGCAGCCGGGACACGAACAGGACAAGTTGGAACGGGACGTCAAGAGTGACACGATAAGACAGCACGCGGAGCCTCCGGGAACGGAAGGGATCTTGGTCGAGACCTCTTGTACCGGGGGCTCCGCGCCTGCCCGGGGATCTCCAGTTATGTCCGCGTGTCTGCCCAGATAGGCGTTATGCCGCGAATGCCGGGTTTACTCTTGCTGAGAAAACCTCATAGAGCGGGCCAATATCACTACAGCTGGTATCGCCTTTACCGCGACGAGATTATACGGCGAGCATTGACTGGGAGCGGCCAATGTCGCCGCCAATTCAATCAACCGAGGAGACGCCATGACCACCACCGAATCCATCGCCAGCCAGGCAAACCAGACTCACGACCGTGACCGTGACCGGGACCGGGAACTGGTTCGGGCCATAACCGACGCGCTCATCCTCGCCGTCGGTAAGCGAGCGGCTCACCAGGCGTTCCGGCGCGCCAGGTCTCAGCACGGCGTGCAGGGCAGGGCCGTCCGTGCCGCCGCTCACCTGGCAGGCTACAGCGCGCTGCTTGGCTACATCTGGCACCATCGGCAAACATCACATCAATCCGCGGCCTGACCCCTCTTCACTCTTAATGCTGGACGCGCGCGGATAACCACGGTCCGTTCGGGAAAATAAAAAGAATAAATATCCCGAACGGACAGTGGTGCACGGGCCTGGAATGTGAAGAGCCCCGCCGCGGGACTCAGGGTGCCGGGGTTCCGGCGGCCCTCGTCCACTGACGCAGGACTCCGCCCCACCCCGCGCTCCAGCTCAGGATGAGCTAGTCCCGGTTACGGGCGCCGGCGGCGGCACTGGCCGGTCCCTGACCTGGTCGATCAGGTCGCGGAGCTGGTGGCGGCCGGCGATGCCGAGCTTGGGGTAGGAGCGGTACAGGTGGGAGGCGACGGTGCGCGGGGACAGGAACAGCCGGTCGGCGATCTCGCCGTTGGTCAGGCCGTGGCTGGCCAGGATGACGATCTCGCGCTGCTGCGCGGTCAGCCCGGCTAGCGCGTCCGGGATCGGGGCGGCCTGCGCGGTGACGCCGCAGGCGCGCAGCTCGGCTTCGGCCCGGCGGGTCCAGGGGGCGGCGGCCAGGCGGCGGAAGGTGTCCAGGGCGGCGGCCAGGACGGGCTTGGCGTCGTTGATCCGGCGCTGGCGGCGCAGCCATTCGCCGTAGTCGAGCCGCAGCTGGGCCCGCTCGAACGGCCAGGTCTCCCCGGCGGCGTCGGCGAGGGCCTTGGTGAAGTGGGCCTCGGCGTCGGCGGGTTCGTCGAGCAGGCCGAGGGCGCGGGCGGTGAGCTGCTCCAGCCGCGACCCAGGGTCCGGGTCGGTCATGGCCAGCGCGCGTTCGAGGAGGGTGCGGGCCTCCAGGCGGCGTTCGGCGCGGACCGCGGCGGCGGCCAGGTCGGCCAGGGCGAGGTAGGAGACGTGCTTGTGCAGCGGCGTGCCGTCGGCGTCGAAGAGCTGGCTGAGCTGGGCGTAGGCGGTCAGGTAGCTGCCGCCGGCCAGCGCGGCCAGACCCGCGGCGTGCCGGGCCCGGGCGGCGAACGCGCGGTATTCCGCCGCGTCCACGCTGGCCAGCGCGCTGGCCAGGAGCGGCGGCACCTGGTCGTGGTGGCCGCGCAGGGCGAGCACGGTGGCCGTGGCCAGGTCGGCCGAAGCGGCGACGGCCTCCATTTTGTACGCCGCGGCCGTGTCGCTGGCCTCGCGGGCGGCGGCGAGCGCCTCGTCCCACCGGCCGCTGTCGACGCAGGCCCACTCCAGCGCGGACAGCACGGCCCCGCTGCGGCCGCACATGCCGGGGGCGCGCAGCTGGCTGAGGGCCTCCCGGAGCAGCCGGACCGCGGTCCCGGTCTCGTCAAGGAGCCAGGCCGCCGCGCCGAGCGTAGCAGCACTAGGGCCTGGCGGCCAGCCGGCATCCGGTCCAGCAGGTCCCGCAGCCGGGACAGCTCGCCGTCCCGGCCGATCAGTCCGGTGTCCGCGGCTGGCCAATCCGGAAAAGTCCCTGCCGGCACGGCCTCAATATAGGCGGCGCGCTTTCCGGAACGGAACTGCAGTCAGGTTGCTGATGCCGCCCGCCGGTCCGACGGCGCGGGGTAATGGCATGGATGGCGCGAGCGCGGTGCGGCGGCGGGTGGCGCAATGCCGTACGTCACCGTGGGCTGGGAGAATTCGGGCGCCATCGAGCTGTACTACGAGGATCACGGGCCGGGCGCCCCGGTGGTCCTGGTGCACGGTTTCCTGCTAGACGGGCGCTCGTGGGAGAGGCAGGAAGCGGCCCTGCTGCTGGAGGGGTACCGGGTCATCGCGTATGACCGGCGAGGGTTCGGCGCCTCGAGCCGGCCCAGCGTCGGGTATGACTACGACACGCTGGCCGCCGACCTGAGCGCGCTTCTCGAACACCTTGACGTACGGGACGCGGTGCTGGCCGGGTTCTGCGCGGGAACAGGGGAGGTGACCCGCTACCTGGGCCGCTACGGCTCCGCTCGGGTGCGCGGCGCGGCGCTGCTGGCGCCGCTGCCGCTGGGCCTGCCCCGCCCGGCCGGTGATGCGGACGGGCTGGACTGCGGCCTGATCGACGGGTTCGTGCGCGAGATCGCCGCCGACCGGCCGGCCGCGACCAAGACGTTCCTGGACCGGTCCTACAACATCGACCTGCTCGGCGGGACCCGGGTCAGCGACCAGGCCTGGCAGAACAGCTTCCACGTCGCCATCGGCGCCTCTGCGGCGGCCGTGCTCGGCGGCGCCGCGGCGTGGGGCGAGGACTTCAGCGCCGACCTGGCCGCGATCACCGTCCCGATCCTGGTCGTCCAGGGCAGGCAGGACCGGTTCATGCCGCCCTGGGTTGCCGGGAACCGGCTGCCCGGCCTGCTCGCCCGGGCCTGGCACGTGGTGATACCGGACGGTCCGCACGCGATCATCTGGACCCACGCCGACGAGGTCAACCATGCCCTCCTGGACTTCATCCGCGCCCTGTGACCCGCCGGGGACGAGTGCAGTCAACATGCGGATACCCCGGCGCCATCCCGGCAGGCCAGCCTGAGACTGACAAACCGCTGTCCGCCGCCAGGGAAGGAAACCACAGAATGACTGCCCGACCGAATATCGTCCTCGTCCACGGCGCCTGGGCTGACGGCTCCTGCTGGAGCGGTGTGATCGAACGCCTGCAGGCCGACGGCTACCACGTGACGGCCCCGCAGTTCCCGCTAACCGCGCTGGCCGACGACGTCGCCCGGCTCCGCCACGTGCTCGAACTGCAGGACGGCCCGACAGTCCTGGCCGGGCACTCCTACGGCGGCCAGATCGTGACCGCCCTGGGCGCCGACGCGCCAAACGCGACCGGGCTGGTGTACATCGCGGCCTTCGGCCTGGACGAGGGGGAATCGCTCGGCGCGCTGCTGTCCCAGGGACCCACGCCGCCGGCGCTGGAGCACCTGTTCACCGATAAGCAGGGCTTCGGCTGGCTGCCGGAGGACGACTTCGTCCGCCACTTCGCGGCCGACGTCGACCCGGTCCGGGCCATGGTGATGCACGCCGTGCAGCAGCCCCTGGCCGGCTCGACCTTTACGGACGTCATGGGCGTCCCGGCGTGGAAATCGCTGCCGTCCTGGTATCTGGTCGCGACCGAGGACCAGGCCATCCCGCCGGACGCCGAGCGCCTGTTCGCCAGCCGTATGAGCGCGACCACCGTCGAGGTCCCGTCTAGCCATGTCGCCATGGTCTCCCACCCGGACGAGGTGACCCGGCTCATCACGACGGCCGCCGATACCACCGCCCGCTGACACTCCCGAGGAGCATTCCGCCATGCCCATGATTGACGTCTATGCGACGGCCGGGACGTTCGCCGACCAGCATCAGCTCGCGGTAGACCTCGCGACCGCGGTCATGACCATCGAGGACGTGCCCGACATCCCGATGTTCCGGCAGAACACCGCGGCCTTCGTGCACGAGCTGCCGGCCGGCAGCCTGTCCAACGTCGACGGCGACGGCAGCTACGTGCGGATCCAGGTCCTCACCAACGCGGGCGCGCTGGACCGGCGCAAGCAGCTGGCCGTGGTCGAGCGGCTGACCGCGATCGCCGCCGACGCGGCCGGCGACCCGGGGCTGACCGCCCGCACCTGGGTGCTGCTCACCGAGGCGCCCGACGGGGGCTGGGGCCTGGCCGGCCACGCGAACACTAACGAGGAACTGGTGGCAGCGGCCCGGGCCCAGATCGCGACGCTGGCAGCCAGCGAGAAGTCCGACAACCGTGCTAACGCGTGAGGCCGGCCGATAGCAGCCGCAGCTCCCGCGCGCGCTGCACTGCCGAGGAGCGATCACGAACTTGGAGCTTGGCGTAGATGCTGCGGATGTGCGTGCTGACCGTGTTCAGCGAGACGGACAGTTCGCTTGCGATCTCAGGCCTGGACAAGTTCGTCGGGAGATAGCCCAGCACCCTGAGCTCGCCTGGACTGAGCGTCTCCGTCGGCGGCGATGGGGACTGTTCTCCGGCCACCAGGGATGAGCCGTGCGTCACATCCAGGATGTCGGTGAGCAGTGCGGCGTGGGCCGTCTCGTGTGGCGGCAGCGCCTGGAGCAGCTCGCGTGAGCCCGTCATCGCGAACGGCAGGATCAGCCGGTCGGGCTCGGCGAGGGTCAGTGCGCGTTCGGCGGCCTGGTTCGCCGCGCGCTGGTCACCGAGCTCACGGTAGGCAAGAGCGCTCAGCAGATGAGATTCCACGACCGTGACGTAACCAATGACCGGTGCCGTGCCGTCCAGAACATCGGCCAGCGCGCCGAGAGCTCCGGCCGGATCGCCGTCTGCGAGGCCGATCACTGCGCAGGCGTTGCGGATTTCGCCCGAGTCGGCCCGCTGGCCGTCGAGCGCCCCCAGTGCAACGCGGGCTTCGCCGGGCATCCCAAGGCGGGCTTGCGTGGCCAGCATCCAGCCGGTTACCTGGCTCGCCAGTGCGTGCGATCCCTCAAGCTGCGATCGCAGGCGTTCGGCCGCGGTGAACTCTTCGAGCGCCTCGTGGTGGCGGCCGCGGCCGGCGTGAAGCATCCCTGTCGCCAGGTGCACCAGCTGCCTGATGCCGGGCCCGGTGTCTGTTTGCAGGGCCTGCACGGCGCGCTGCACCCATCGCTCGCCGTCGTCGAACTCGCCGGTCCAGATCATGTTGGCGGCGAGCGTGACCAGCGCGGGCGCGACCACCGGCTCCGCGCCCCAGCCGTGCTGCTCGGCCAGCGCTATCGCCTCCAGGCAGCGCCGCCGGGTAACGGCAAACGGGCGGATCTTCGACGCGAAACCGAGCTGCGCGAGGCAGCCGACTTCCAGGTAGGGCCGGCCGATGTCCCGGGCCAGGGCGGCGCCCTCCTGCAGGTGACGTTCGGCGTCCTCAATCGCCAGGGACCAAGCCTCGAGGGTCCCCAGGTTCATCAGGGCCACGGCGCGCAGGTCGCTGCCTAGCGCGATGTCTTCGTCTGACTGGCCGGTGACCGGGGAGGCAAGGAATCTGGTCTGCTCGATGACGCCGGCCAGGTGACCGCGCCGCCTGGCCAGCGACAGCTTCAGCGACGCGATCGCTGCCCGGAGGCGGCGCTGGCGATCTGGTGGCGTCGTCTCGGCGTGCGCCTCGGCGACCGCCAGGTGGGCGGCCGCCTCGTCCAGGCGTCCCTGCACGAGGTCAACTGTTGCCCGCACTAGGGCCAGCTCGCCGTGATCCGCGCACGCGCCCGGCGGGAAGGCCCGCAACAGCGCCTGGATGGTCTGGGTTTGCCCGTCGAGCGTCAGGCTGAACGAATGGTCGGCGAGCAGCCGGGCCGCGCCGGGCCAGTCGCCCGCCGCTTGCGTGTGCCCGATGGCGTCGGCCACCTGGCCATTCCGGGTGAACCATCCGGCGGCCCGCCGGTGCAGCGCCGGCACTTCTTCGGGCCGCGTCCGGCGCAGCTCAAGCCGGAGGAAATCCGCCAGTAGGTGGTGGTAGCGAAACCACGTGCGCTCGGGGTCGAGCGATACGACAAACGCGTTCGCGTCCTCGAGCGCCAGCAGGATCCGTTCCGAACCTGCGCGGCCGGTCAGCAGATCTGCCAGTTCACCGTTGACGCGATCGAGCAGGCAGGTGCGCAGCAGTAGCTGCTGGACGTCATCTGGCTGGCATTCCAGCATTTCGGCGATCAGGTAGTCGGCGACCGTGCGGCTGCTCCCGGAGAATTCCGCGACGAAACGCTCGGGGTCGGGGTGACCGTCCAGTGAGATTGCCGCCAGCCTGAGCCCTGCGGCCCAGCCTTCCGTCCGCTGGTGCAGCAGCGCTGCTCCGGCCTCGGACAGCGCGATGCCCGAGGCATCGAGAAGCTCGCGTGCCTCCCGCTCGGTGAAGCGCAGATCCGCCGCGCGGATCTCGGTCAGCTCACCTGCCAGGCGCAGCTGGTGCAGGCCCAGCCGGAGGTCGCGGCGCGTGGCCAGGACCGCGTGCACGTGCGGGGGAAGGTTCGTCAGCAGCCGTGTGAGCTGAGCCAGGGCCGGCGGCGACTTCAGCTCGTGCAGATCGTCGATGACCAGGATGACACGGCCGTGATGGTCTGCGAGCTCCGATAGCACCCGGTCGACCATCGCCCGCCCGTTGAACGCGGGTGTCGCTGCCGGCGGCCCCGCGCCGCTGGTTGCGCCGGAGGCATGACGGACCGCGTCGAGCACAGCAAGCCAGAAAAGCTGGGCGTCTTGCTGGTCGCGGTGCACCTGCACCATGGCTAGCCGGTGCCGCTGGCCCGAACGGTCTGCGGCGATATGAACGATGGTGAGCAGGAGGCGGTTCAAGATCGTTGGCAGCGACCGGGGGAGAAGGGCGCAAGAAGGCGAGGAGAGAGACAGTGAGCAGGGGAAACGGAAATTTCGAGTTGCGCGCGGAAAGTGGTGGTCCGTCGCGGTGCTCGCGGCTGGGTGAAAGCCGTCTCGGCTGCGGGCGCTTACGGTTTCTGGGTGGCGGGATCCAGCATCCGTTCGGCTTCATCTAGGCCGAGATGCCAGGGATAGTTGTCGATCAGGTTGCCCCCGGTGCGCGGCGGATGCGGCTGGATGCCGCCTGGCCCGAGAAGGATCCGCACGCCTTCGGCCCGCAGCGACTGGACGCTGCGCCGGAACGGGACACGGCTGGCGAGCGCCGCGTTGACGAACGGGAGGACCACGGTCGGCACGCCCAGGCCAGTGGTCTCGGCGAGTACGCCCAGGGCGTAGGTGTCGCTGATGCCCTGCGCCCACTTGTTGATCGTGTTGTAGGTGGCCGGGGCGACGAGGATGGCGTCCGGTATCAGGGATCTCGGTGCTCCTGGCGGGGCGTACTGGCTTCGTACCGGGTTGCGGGTCTGGTCCTGGATCGCTGCCTCATCGAAGAACTCCAGCGCGGCCGGGGTGGCGATGACCTGGACGGTCCAGCCGCGGTCCTGGGCGAGCTTGACGAGGATACCGATTGTGGTGGCCGGGCCGGCGCCGCACACGACCACGGTCAGGACAGCGCCCTCGGGTGTCACCTGGATGCGCCGATCCGGCTGGCGAACTGCTCGGCGTCCCGGCGGATGCTCCGCGGGGCCACGGCGGCGAGGTCCCGGGCCAGGGCGCGCACCGAAGCCCGGGTGGCGACTTCCTGCGGCGCGGTCTGTTCGGCTCCGCGGAGCGCGGCGTAGGCCTGGTGGTACCGGCCCCACTAGAAGAACGCCCGGGCGACGTCAATGAGCAGGCTGGCCTTCCGCTCGGTGACGGTGATTGCGGCCAGGTCGATCTGGCGGGCCAGGTCGATCGCGGTCCCGGCATCTCCCAGGGTGACGGCGACGTTGACGTGATGCAGCTGGGCGTTGACCGGGCCGAACGCGGTCCCGCGCAGGTTCGCGTCGGTGCCGACCCGGCGGGCGGCGTCAGCTGCCTCGGCGAGCAGCTCGTGCGCGGTGCCGCGCTCGTCGTGCAGGGCGGCGGCGATGGCTCCGCGCAGCAGCACCGATCCGTACACCGACAGGGATTCCGGAGTCTGGGTCCCGATCTCGCGGTCAAGCCGCAGTGCGTGGTTCCTGGCCGTGACGATGGCTGCCGGCAGGTGGCCGGAGCTCATCAGGGTGTGGGTGACGATCCGGGCGCTCGCCCCCACGGTGAGGGGATCCTGGCTGGCCAGCGCCGCGGTCATGCTGCGGTCGGTGGCCAGATGGGCCAGGCCGTGGTCGCCGAGCTTCAGCAGGAACCCGGCGGCGACATGGTAGGCATCGGCCGACAGCGCGTACGCGCAGAGCTTGTCATCGCCATCAAGGAAGCGGCATGCAGCATCGAGCTGGCCGAGCAAGCGGGGCAGGTGGCCGATCAGCTCGGAATAGCGGCACGCCTGATAGTGCTTCCTGGCGCGGCTGACGTCGCCCGTCAGAGCGGTGATATCAGGTGGCTCCTGAGAAGGTTCAGGCGAGGCGCCGGTCATCTGCGCGGTAAGCGCGAGCGGCTCGATGTCGACCGGCGAACGCGACCCTGCTGAAGCCGGAAGGATGGCGCTGGCCATGGAGATGCCGGTCAGCTCGACGAAGGTTCGCCTTCTCACCGGGTCGCTGCCCTCCTGACCGCCCGTATGCGCTGAGTGTGCTCTCGACTCGTCATTATCGCGGCCCGGCAGGCCGGGCTTGCGGTACAGCAGTTCGTACCGTTCGGACAGGCGGTGGTCGCCGCGTTCCCAGCCGCGGATCATCCGGACTAGCCCGTCGTGAGCGGCTATCGGCTCGCTGGCGGCACGACGGAGCTGCCTCGCCAGATCGGGCACATCCCACCCGCGCGATCTGCGCCAGTCACGCAGCTCTCCGCCGCTACTTTCGGTCATCGCGCATGCCTTCGCGTCGCCGTCGCTTCGGGAGCACGGCCATGCTCCCGGGTACTCAGGCGTGGTCGCCGCCCGGGCGGTGACGATGGCTGACCCGCCGCCGAAGGCGACCACGGCGTCCGCGCGGGCGTGCTCGAGCGATTGCCGGGCTTCTTCGACGGACCAGGAACCGCAGCTCAACACAGGGCAGCGGCCGGCCGCTTGAGCCGGGACGCTCGGCGGTGTCGCGCCCGGAGGCGGCCGTGGCCTGGCCGCCATTTTCGGTCAGCCCGTAGCCTGTCGGTATCCGAGCGTCCGCGCCGGGCAACCCGGTGCGGATCCGCTCGAGCAGTTCGGCGTGCACTGGCGCGCCGCCCACCGTGACCGATCGCAGACTGCGCAGATCCCGGGAGAAGACGTCCGGGTGGTCGAGCAGGCGGGTCACCATTGTCGGCACCGCACTCCACCGGCTGATCTTGTGCCGCTCGATCAGCATGAGCGCCTCGCCCGGGTCGAACCGCCCGGCGGGCATGACGAGGGTCCCCCCACGGTGATGGCTGCGTCCGGGCCACTCACCGACCGCAGGTACAACTGATCGCCCACCCGGACGATCCACACCGTGCGCGCTCGCGACAGCGAACCGGCCCTGGCAGTACCGGGCATAAGTTGCTACATTGTAGTGCATGGTATCCCCCACGAATGTGCGCTTCCCTGACGCGATCGACAAGGTTCTTGCCGACTACGCCCGCAAGGCTGGTGCCAAGAAGTCCAGCGTCGTGGTGGGGGCTGTGCGCGAGTGGCTGCGTATGCAGGCCCATCCGGGCATCGTGTTCGTCCCGACGGTGAGTGGTGAACGACGTGCCGCACTCGCGGTCGGACCGCAGGTGTGGACCGTCGCCGAAGCCTGGCAGCAGCACGATAAGGGCGAACGCACCGCAGCCGTAGTGGCGGACGCTCTTGGCCTGACAGTTGCGGACGTTGAGATCGCGCTCGCATACTGGGCCGATTACCGAGACGAGGTCGATGATCTGATCAGCCGCCACCACGCCAGCCAGGATGAGGCGTTGCACGCGTGGGAGCGTCGGCGAGCGCTTGATGCCGTCTGAGCATCCAGAGATCCGGTTCCTGCTCGATGAGCATTATCCGGGCTGGCTCGCTGATGAACTCGTGGCGGACGGCGTGGACACCGTTGCCTTGAACGTGCACCGGCCCGAGTTGCGCGGGGCCGACGACAAGCGCGTGCTCGAGACGGCCGCAGCCGAGGCTCGGGTGGTCATCACCGAGGACGTCAGCACCTTCAGTATTGCGATCGCACTGGTCCCCGACCATGTTGGAGTCGTGTACTGCCACCATGCCCGCTTCCCGCGCACTAAGGCAGGCCTGAACAAGCTCCGCAAAGCCCTCGGGGCGCTGGCAGCAGATCCGCCAGCGGGTCTTGGCGAGCATCCTGTGGTGTGGTGGCTCGCCAGTCCGGAGGGCTGAGTCCACGCCGCTGACGGTCGCCGCAGTCCTAACGATTGGCCAACACCACGCGGGATGATCTCTCGCGCCTCGCGTAACGACATTGTCCATTGGCTGTCCTCCGCCGTCGGCCAAGCGCGGCGCCTCCGGGCGATTCAAAGGCATCCGGCGCCTGGTGCTGCGGGCGGACGACCCTGGGTAGCGCTCGTATCCGACGGTGGATCCCAAGAGCCAAACCAGAGCCAACGGTCGCAGGCGCGAGGCCACGCCTGGCCACTACTAACCGTGATCGCCTCAGCGAGATGCCGTGTCAGGCGATTTCCAGCACCCTCCCGCCACGCTACAGACTTTGCTTACAAGCGAGGGGCCGGTGGTTCGAACCCACCCAGTGTATCCGCCAGTCTTCCTTGTGATCAGTAGACTGAAGTGGTGTCCATGCCCGAACAGCCCGCCGAGCCGGTGGTGCGGGTTTACCCGCCCGGGGAAGCCCTCCAGCGGGCTCGCCCGCTGCCGCGGCGCGAAGTGCTCGTGATCGAGGACGTGCCCGATGAGGAATGGGCAGCGTTCCAGGAGGCACTGGCTGAGGCATGACAGGCGCCTCCTCGCCGGACGTCGTGGTAGTGGACACCATGGTGATCAGCTGGCTGTTCGACGAACGGCCCAACCTGCTCGCGGACGTCTACCGCGACCTGATCGGGCCGGCCCGGGTGCTGCTGGCCTTCCAGACGGTGATGGAACTGCGGTTTGGCGCGTTGCGTGCCGGATGGGGTGAGCTACGGCGCTGTCGGCTCGAGCGCAGGATCGCCGAATTGACGGTTACCCAGCCCGACGACGGTATGATCACCGCCTGCGCGCAGCTGCGGGCCCGACTGCCACCGGATCGGGTACTCTCTCGGCGACAAAGGGAACCCTCGCGATGGCCCACATCGGGCTAACGCGGGCAGGCCAGAAGCCAGCCCGATCGCCAAGACAGCGTACGGGCCATCGCCCCTTATCAAATCCGCCGCTCCCTCTGCTGAGAGCTAGCCCGCCGTCGGTCCGACCAGGTGAGGTAGGCGGCGAGCGTGCAGATGAAAAGGTGCGCCTCGACCCGGCCGGCCAGGTAATGCCGGATCGGGCGGACATCAAGGTCGTCAATCTTGATTGTCTTGAAATCCCGTTCCACGTATTTGAGGTTCTTGTAGGTCCGCACCACGTCGGGCGCGTCCGCGGTCCCGGCGGTCATGGTGGTGCGGATGACGTAGATCCCGTCGAGCCGTGCCTCGGCGGCTATCTTCTCCTCATCCCGGCGGAAGATAAAACCATCTCCGGTGATCTCCCACGGCCCCGGCGAGTTGGTGTTATGTGACCGCGTGTACCTGATGCCTGGTTCAGGTGTAGCCGGTGAGATGGGGTACGGGCTCACCCCCGGTCGGCTCGCAGCCGCCCTTACCCGAATCTAACAAAGCACTACTGGTTGTCGGCTGCTCGGGAAGAGCGCTTGAGCGCTGTGGCCTTGGAGCAATGCGCGATCGACATCTCCTGGCTTGATGATGATCGTGATCGCGCCGTCGTGTGCCCCGTATCGGCGGCCTCGCTGTGGCGGCTGTTTACGAGAACCTGGTCGGATCCGGCCCGACCCGCTCGCCGCGGTCCAGCCCGGCGATTGCGTCCATCTCCTCGTCGCTGAGCCGCAGCGACACCGCCTCGAGGTTCCCGCGGATTCGCTCCGGCGTCACCGACTTCGACAGGACGACGTTCCCCAGCTGCAAATTCCACGCGAGGGCGACTCGGGCCGCGTTGACGTGGTGGCGCTCGGCGATGTCGGCGATGACCGGGAACAGGACCTCGACCTCGGCCTCCGCGAGATGGCTCCAGGACTCGGTGACGATTCCGTGCTCGTGGTGGTACGCGCGGAGGCGCTCCTGCTGGAGGAATGGCTGGAGTTCGATCTGGTTGACGGCCGGCACGACATCGCTCACTTCGGCGAGGCGGTCGAGGTGCTCTGGCTCGAAGCTCGAGACTCCGATGCTGCGCACCAGGCCTTCGCGCTGGAGGTCGATGAGCGTGAGCCACGTCTCCTCGTAGAGCCCGCGGCTCGGGGCCGGCCAGTGGATCAGGTAGAGATCGAGGTGGTCGAGCCCGAGCGTGGAGAGGCTCGACTCGAAGGCGCGGCGGGTGCGGTCGCGGCCCTGGTCGTTGTTCCAGACCTTTGTGGTCACGAACAGCTCGTCGCGCGGGAGCGATGACGCGGCGATCGCGGCGCCCGTCTCGGCCTCGTTGCGGTAGGCCGCGGCCGTGTCGATGTGGCGGTAGCCGGCCTCCAGCGCGATGGTGACCGCCGCCTCCGTCTGCTCGGGCGGAATCTGGTCGCCGCCGAAGCCGAGCTGGGGAATCGTGTGCCCGTCGTTCAGCGTCAGCGAGGGAATCGGCGTAGTGCTCATGGCGTCTGTGTTCCCGCGACGCGGCGCTGTCAGGCCTTGGCCAGAAGGCTCAGCACTCGCCGCTTCGCCAGCGCCGTGGCGGGCTCGTTGTAGTCGGGCAGGCCTGGGTCGGCGAACAGGTGCCCGCTGCCCGGGGACAGGAACATCTCCGCGGTCGGGACCGCCTCGACAACCGCGCGCGCGAGCGGTAGGTCTTCCTGTCCTCGTGGACCTGGTTCGCACCATCACGGTTCCAACCGGACCGGACGGGGCACGAGGACCGCCAAACGGCTGCCTCCTTTCTCACCGGGATCGTGAGGCCGCGGGACCGACCATGATCATCTGGATCAATGCAACGGTCTGCGGCGATATGAACCATGGTGAGCAAGAGGCGGTTCATGATCCTGGGCGGCGACTAGGGGAGGAGGACGCAAGAAGGCCAGGAAGGAGACAGTGAGCAGGAGAAACGGAAATTTCGAGTTGCGCGCGGAAAGTGGTGGTCCGTCGCGGTGCTCGCGGCTGGGTGAAAGCCGTCTCGGCTGCGGGCGCTTACGGTTTCTGGGTGGCGGGATCCAGCATTCGTTCGGCCTCATCTAGGCCGAGATGCCAGGGATAGTTGTCGATCAGGTTGCCCCCGCAGGAGCACCGACCCGTACACCGACAGGGACTCCGGTGTCTGCGCCCGATCCCGCGGTCAAGCCGCACCGCGTGGTTCCTCGCCGTGACGATAGCTGCCGGGAGGTGGCCGGAGCTCATCAAGGTATGGGTGACGATCCGGGCGCTAGCTCCCACCGTGAGGGGATCCTGGCTAGCGAGCGCCGCGGTCATGCTGCGGTCGGTAGCCAGATGGGCCAGGCCGTAATCGCCGAGCTTCAGCAGGAACCCGGCGGCTACATGGTAGGCGTCGGCCGACAGCACGTACGCAGAGCTCGTCATCGCCATTGAGGAAGCGGCATGCAGCATCGAGCTGGCCGCGCAAGCGGGGCAGGTGGCCGATCAGCTCGGAGTAGCGGCACGCCTGGTAGTGCTTCCTGGCGCGACTGACGTCGCCCGCCAGAGCCGCGATATCAGGTGGCTCCTGAGAAGGTTCAGGCGAGGCGCCGGTCATCTGGGCGGTGAGCGCGAGCGCGAGCGGCTCGATGTCGACAGGCGAACGCGGCCCGGTAGGTCACTGCCGGTCCCGGGCCGCGGCGACTCGGTCGGCCCAGTCCGGGATCGCGTCGGTAATTGGCGCTGTCATGACTGTTCCCGCGCGTGCGGCCGCCAGTTCCTCGTAGTAGCCCGGCTGACTGGCGGCGATCGCGATCAGGCTCCACACGTGGAGAAGACGCTGCAACTGCTGGTAACCGGCGGGGTCGTGCGCGGCATCCACCGCCCGGTGGTACTGGCGGAGGAACTCCTCACGCTCTCGTTCGGGGAGGTCTCTCAGGATCACCAGCGGATCGGCGGGGTCTTCCGTCGGCTGCGCGGTCACGTGCCTTAGCTTACGCTCGCCTGGTGTGCTCAGCCTGCCCGCCGCACCGGCGAGGACGCAGACGCTCTAGGACCGGTTCAGGCCATCCGACCGAACGGAAACGTGCGATGGTCAGCCCGAAGTCAACCCCGCTCTCCGCTTCATTCAGGTTCCGAAAGAAGCGATTCCCGCTCGACAGGGTCCGCCGAGCTCGGCATCGATCCTGAACGACTCGGCGTGGGCGGGGAGAGCGCCGGCGGCGGGCTGGCTGCCGCCGTCGCGCTGCTCAACCGGGACCGCCGCGGGCCTGCGCTGTGCTTCCAGTGGCTCGGCATCCCGGAGATCGACGACAGGCTCGAGACGCCGTCGATGCGGGCGTTCACAGATACCCCGCCCTTATCACTTAGTACCTTGACGGCTGCG
>Ga0070698_100004545_pt1 | contig 15248 bp, 17 predicted proteins | sample KBSK1502metaG_FD_65477 | JGI IMG/M metagenome (GOLD analysis project Ga0070698, IMG submission 65477) | Corn, switchgrass and miscanthus rhizosphere microbial communities from Kellogg Biological Station, Michigan, USA - KBS K1-50-2 metaG | ecosystem: Host-associated > Plants > Roots >...
ATCAGTTGTGGGAAATCCAGGTTAGAGCGTCTGTTTTTTTCTCTTGTTGAAAACATTTTATTTCCGCTGACGTGAATGGTTTTAGCATTGACGCCATGAACCGATGCAATGGTTTGCCCGTGATGACCGCCACTCGTCGGAAGTCTTTCGCGTGTTTGGCGTCAAATTTCAGCTCTGCCCAAAACCCGCCGAGACTCCAACCGTGCAAGTCCGTCATATCACAGAGCAAATCCACTTTGCCGTTTTCTCGAATCTTTTCTTCAAGCGGAGGAGCTACCGAAACCATGTCCTCTTTTGTGAGCTTCCCCGCAACGCGGAGGGCGACAAGCCGTCCGGAACATTCAGGTAACATCTGAAACATGCTTCAATCTAGGCCCTAAATCCGCTGGATCCAAATCGTTGACCGCACCAGAGCATCACGCAATTTAACCGCCGAGGCGCTCGTAAAGTGTGGGGGGCTGTGGCATAGGATTAGATCATATTACGCTCGCGTAAAGTTGCCTCAACCATTCTGGGCGCGCCAGCGTTAAAGGGTTGGCTGGTAGTTCTTCCGATGCTTTCGCTCGGGAGAATCTCACACTGAATATCCTATCATTGCTTTGGCGTAACCGCTACGCTGTCGTCTTAGCATTGAAGCTCCACCCGAGGTTCTGATAGGTTACGCAAGTGAAATGCCCATATTGCGGCCGCGAGATCGACAACAGCTTTATGCGCTCTGAGGTGGCTAAGCAGCTGGGCAGCGTAAAGTCGCCACGCAAGAAGAAGGACCCACGCGAGATGGCCCGGTTAGGGAAACTGGGCGCAAAGAAGCGTTGGGCGAAGCACAAGCGCGCCGCCGGCGAAAAATAAGAACACCTCGCTCTGTTTTGGCGTTGATTAGCGTTACTGTTATGTCATTGTAAAGCGTAACTGTAACGTTATGAAAAAGCCCAATCCTCCGCCACCGTCCGAATTCGCCCTTGAGGTCGAGATCGCCAGGCGTCGGGCGCTGCACCACGTGCATGATAGCAGCCGAATCCTGGTCGATGTGATGCACTATACCGATACCAACCACCGCCAGGCGTACACAGAAATTGTCGGTGCGCTAAACACCATTGAGCAACGTCTCATTGATCTCGACCCCAAAACGGCACAAACAAAACAACCATGATGACCCTCGAATACTTTTTCCTGCCCAGGGCAATACGCCTCTCCTGATAGCCTTGGCTAACGAACGCGGCTGCACCGCAGATGATCTCCTTCAAGAGCAACTTGACCGACTAAACGAAGATTCGGCCTTCAGCGAGAGGTTGCCGAAAACGCAGAAGAGCCCCCTCCTGCTACCCTGGTGGTTGAAAGTCGACCTGCGTTTTGACAGCCCGATCTATCTCTTCGGGTGTGAGGAGCACTTTCGTATTCGTTCGCACTGCCCCGGTTGACGTCACGGCTAGCGAGAGGGCGGCCGCAGTCAGGTTCTCGGGCAGGTCAAGAATTGTGAGGACGTCGTTCTCACCGAACGTGAAGAAGAACGCCTCGAGCCGCCCTCCCAGACTCTCCACCATCTTCTGCACTGCAGCGCGGCGCGCTGATCCACCCGCCTTCATAAGACCCTTTGCTCCCTCTGCGGTGTAGGCAGCTTCGACCAGATATTTCGGCATAGCTGACCTCCAAAAAAGGGCTGGTACACGGCGGTAGCAGACATGCGATCGCTCCGGATGCCAGTTGCCTTAATTTTAACTTTACGCGTCGCTTTGGTTTAAAGCAACAGGCGGGGCAGCTGCGACGTAAACCATGAGCACGTTCAAAAGATCGCTGATCGGCGTGAGCGCATTGCCTACTAGTCCGATGAGGATCAGTGCTACATCGGCCACAACCTGATTAAAATGCATGCATGAAGTGGCTCAACTGCTGTATCCCCAGGCTAATCCCTTCCGGCATCGGCATTGCCGGTCCGACGCTTGCATACTGGCTCGCTCTTTATGGTTTCAAGACAACGCTCGTTGAATCAGCCCCGCGTCTGCGCAAGGCCGCCAGATCGAACGCAGGATACGAACACCCATGACGCTAGATGATCGGATAGCTCCGATAATGCCATAAAAAATTCCGATACGGGTCAATCCAGTTTACGGCCTTTTTTGTACGATGCAGCTTTCGTCGTAAACAAAACTTTTAGGCCCATGTTATCCAATCCATTCGACACTCTCGCGCAGCGAATTAGAGAAGAGTTGCGAGAGGCCATAAACCGGGAGATTCGAATATACAAGCGGATCGAAGCCGAAAAGGGTCGTGATCTCTCTTGGGAGGAGGCTTGGAACGAATGGACCGAAGCGCATCGGGAAAATCTTCAACAATTCCTTATGACGCGGACGAGATAATATTATTGCGAAAAACGCCCGGATTCGGGGAAGCAAATTCGCCTACTGAAGCGTGCGCCCCGCAGGATGAGCGGACCACCAGCCTGCAGTCCAGTAGGATATCGCGCGTGGGCATGTCCGGCGATGCGATCCGCTCCAACATCGTCGAGACCGCAGCCACCCCAATTTCGCGGCACGGCTGATGAACAGTCGTTAGCGGAACCGGTAAAAGGTTGGCGTATTGGACATCATCGATGCCAACGATTCGTACATCTCTTGGGACCTGATAATTTAGCTCGATCAGACTGTGCATGACCTGACCCGCGGTTCGATCATTGGCGCAGACGATTGCTTCCGGTTTCAATCTATCCACGATCCGGCCAAGCTCCGCTGTATGGTCGCTGACAAGACGCTGAACCAAAGAAGGTTCGAACGGTGCGCCGGCTACGAAAAGGGCCTCCCGATAACCGGAGATTCTAGCTTCAACAGTTGACGCCGAATGCGCGTAAGCCACAAAGGCGATACGCTGGCAGCCGAGCTTGAGCAGATGCTCGGTCGCCAAGTACCCCGCACGGCGGTGTTCAATCGCAACAAGGTCGTAATGGCTTCGCTTTGGATATGGCAAAAAGCAGCGGTCCAGCAGCACGATCGGAATTCCAGCGTGTTCCAGCAAAGATATAACCGCTTGATTTATTCGGTCATTTTGGGGGGTCCATTCCAGGGGAGCAAAAAACACTCCGGCAACCTTTTTCACTACGTATTGCCGGCACAGTTCTAAGGTTTGCGCTTCTTTTGCCTCAGGAGCAGGGGTCGTATCACCCCAAAGCAGGGCATGCTTATGCAGCGCACAAGATTCCGCCATTCCCTGGCAAATCGGCCCGAAGATTTCGGTCTCGCCCAGATTCGGTATCAACAACCCAAAGAACAGGCTGCCACTGGTTGCGATACCATCGATGACATAAGTTCCTGATCCCGCACGGCGCTGCACCATCCCCCTTTGCTGCAGCTCGCGGAGCGCCCTCACTACCGTAATCCGCGAGGTTTCGAATTCTTCAACCAAGACAGCCTCACTCGGTAGCTTTTGACCGGGTTGATAACGTTTGGACAGAATGCCCTCCTCGATCGCCTCAAAAACCTGCCGATACTTCGGCTTTCGTGGAACCATGACAGGATGATATATCAAGTTTAGGTATAACTTTCAATCGAAAATTACACCAACGCATTGAACGCACATTAAAATCTCCGGTTTATACGATCGGAAAAGCCAAATTTGACTGAGGACTCCAGCAGTAATTTCGACTTGACATACTTATTTATGGCGCTACTTATATGCGCTTTTTCAAAAAGCAGATATATTCTATTGTCAAACTGTGATGACTTTACCTGCTGCTATAAGTCCTTTGGATGTGTCGTGTCGAACCGTAGCGCCCGATGATGTGATCGATTGGCACGCGCATTGGCACGACGAATTATGTTTGGTTCTGGAAGGGACACCAACCATTGGGCATGCGGGGAGCAAGCTCATTCCGCAAGATGATACCCTTTTCCTTTTTAGGGAAAGTGAAGAGCACGGTGTCTGGAACTTAGGAGGCGCCACGGCTCGCCTGTGGTTGCTCGAATTTCGCATCAACTCCGGCGTCAGGACTCATTTCCGCGAACTCTTCGATCGGACGCCCGAAAGACGGGTTCTCAAACTTTCTGCGGGTCAGCGGCACCGATTTTGTTGCCTCTGCCAAAAATTAGCGTTGGAAAAGGACGCGACTGGTTGCCTTAGCGCATTCGCGGCATCCGCTTGGCTCACCCTTCAGCTGGTAGACATTACGCGCTGGTTGTCGGCGAACTTCGAAGTCGACCTCGGAGATGGCACGGACGAAATCGATCCGCAGTGCTTCCAGCTGTGGCAGAAAATTCATCGGCAGGTCTTTCAACCATCCTCTCCCGGGCCAATGATTTTCGGCCTGAATCCCTGTCACGATTCGCTCCGGCACCGGTTTCGCAAACTCTTCGGAATTTCTCCGCAGGGAATGTTGATTCGCTTTCGGATGGATCGGGCCAAGGAGCTATTGCGAAACAGCAACCTTTCGGTCAAAGAGATCGCGTATGAACTTGGCTATTCGCGGCAACACGATCTAACCCGCGCGTTTCATAAGTACACGGGAACGAGTCCAAGCGAATGGAAAATGCGCGCGAACGGGTTTAAGCTGTGAGTTAAAGCCCAGCAAGCGATCGGCGCTTCAGTGGTCCCGAGGCACTGGCGAACGAGTCTTCTGGGCGACCCGGGAGCACGACTACATATTCCGGAAATGCTAAAAACTTTTCCTGATTTGGTAAAGACGCAGCGGGTTTCTTCATAAAGAATAGATCAAACGCATATGACTTCAGGCCAAACATCTGGGGGCCGGCGCCTCCGTTCGATGGAGGCGCTTCCCCGGTCTTCGGAAATCTTGCGCAACCGACCTGCTATCGAGATTCTACCCTTCGGGTAACTCCAGCTTTCTTGAACTGACTAATCCTAATTATTACCCCCTGAACATGAAGGTCACGACCGTTTTCCGGTTTGGAATAGAGACCACAGCCGGGTTGCTTCTGGCACTCGGCTTGACTGCATCGTTATTCGCCCAGCAAAAGCTTAGCGCGGTTGCTGTGGATCATCCCGAAAAATGAACTAACACGATATAAAAACTATCATGATATTATCCAATCGATTCGCGCCGTTGCTCATCTTTGAATCCCATCGGTTGTTTTTCGCGGCGTCGTTGAGCCTGCTCGCCACAGCAACGCTGACCACCCCAGTCTTCGCCCAAGCCAAGCTCAAATCTGTGGCCGTGGCGGTTAACGACTTGGGCAATCCCTTTTTTGTGCAGGTTGTCCACGGGGCGCAGGCCAAGGCCGAGGAAATCAACCCAGGGGTGAAGTTCGCGGCCGAATCGAGCAATTACGATGTGAACAATCAGACCAACCAGCTGGACAACTTCATTGCCTCTGGGGCGAACGTCATTTTATTAAACGCAGCCGACAGTAAAGGGATCGCTCCGGCAGTGATGCGTGCGAAGGCAGCCGGCATCACGGTCATCGCCATCGACGTTGGGGCCGAAGGCGGAGTGGATGCGACGATTACTTCGAACAACAAGCAGGCCGGTCTGGAATGTGGGCAGTACGTGGCCGACCGACTTAAGGGCAAAGGTCAAATCGTCATCGTCAATGGGCCGCCTGTAACCTCGGTGGTTGACCGGGTGGGCGGATTCGTTGAAGTGATCAAAAAATATCCGGACATCAAAATTCTGTCCCAGGATCAAAATGCTAGTGGCAAGCGTGATGAGGGTCTTCGGGTTATGACCGACCTATTAACCGCATTTCCCAAAATTGATGCGGTGTTTTCGATCAACGATCCGGCATCGATTGGCTGTGATCTGGCGGCCAAGCAGGCGCAGCGCAAAGACTTCTTTATTGCAAGCGTCGATGGAGCGCCCGACGTGGTACCCTACTTGAAGGACAAAGATAGTTTGATTGCGTGCAGTGCGGCGCAGTCCCCCTATGTGATGGCGCAAAAAGCCGTTGAAGTGGGGAACGATATTCTTAACGGCAAGAAGCCCGATCAGCCTCTTATCCTGATTCCTGTAGACCTGATCACCAAAGACAATGTCGACCAGTACAAAGGCTGGACCCGGTAGCGCTCGGCCGATTCTGGAAGTACGCCAGATATGCAAGAGCTTCCCTGGCGTACGCGTCCTTAAGAGCGTCAATCTTAGCATCTGGCCCGGCGAAGTGCACGCCTTCATGGGCGAGAACGGCGCTGGCAAGAGCACGCTCATGAAGATCCTGGCAGGAGCCTACCATCCGGACTCGGGTGAAATTATCCTGGATGGCAAAACGGTCCAATTTCGTACGCCACACGAAGCGCGCTTGGCAGGGATCGGCATCATCTACCAGGAACTGACTGTTGCGCCGAACCTGACGGTGAGCGGCAACGTCTTTCTGGGCTCAGAACTGAAACGTCTGGGGTTCATGGCAGATACGGCCGAAATGGATCGAAAAACCCAGGAAGTGTTGAATCGGCTCGGCGCCCGGTTCAAGGCCACCCAACGCGCGGCTCATCTTGCAGTGGCAGAACAACAGCAGGTTGAGATTGCGCGCGCGCTGTTCTACAAGAGCCGGGTCCTGGTGATGGATGAGCCGACAGCGGCTCTTTCCGATCGTGAGACCGATCGGCTTTTTGAGGTGGTGCGAAACCTGCGGTCCGAAGGCCTGGCGATTATCTACATCAGCCATCGGATGGCGGAAGTTTACGAGTTGGCTGATCGCCTTTCGGTTTTGCGGGATGGCGAGTACGTCGGCGAATTGAAGCGCGCCGAATTTTCTGCCGCTAAAGTCATCGAGATGATGGTTGGCCGGCGTCTGGAAGATTTCTACGAGCATACCAAGCGCGCTGCGGGACGTGTCGTGTTGGAAGTGAAAAATATGAGTGCCGGCGAGCGGGTGAAAAACGCGAGCTTCCAGCTCCGCCAAGGCGAAGTTCTCGGCTTGGCCGGCTTGGTTGGCGCCGGAAGGACGGAGCTGGCCCGGTTGATTTTTGGTGCCGACAAACGCAAGTCCGGCGAAATCTATCTGAACGGGCAAAAGCTGCAGATCAACCAGCCGAAGGACGCGATCCGTGCTGGAATCGGCTATGTGCCGGAGGACCGAAAGTTGCAAGGCGTTTTTCTCCAGATGTCCTCGGGAGAAAACATCACCATGAACATTTTGGGAGGCTGTTCGGCCTGGGGAGTGCTCAACTTCAAGAAGTTGAACGAGCGCGCGAATGCGGAAGTGAAAGCCATGCGAGTTCGGACCGCTTCGCTGAAGTCGCGAGCCGGCGGGCTTTCCGGAGGCAACCAGCAAAAGCTGTTGTTGGCACGCTGGCTTGAGATCAATCCAAAGGTCCTGCTGCTAGACGAACCAACTCGCGGAGTCGACGTCGGCGCGAAAGCCGAGATTTACGCATTGATTCAGCAGTTGGTCGATAAAGGGACCGCAGTTCTCTTTATTTCCAGCGAGCTCCCGGAAATTGTCGGGGTTTGCGACCGCGTTCTAGTCATGCGGGAAGGAGAAATCACCGGTGAGGTCGGGGGGCAGTCCGGGACAGAAATCACTCAACAAAACATCATGCAATTTGCGACGGACGTTTCACGGAGCGGATCTACCAATGGTAACTGAAGCTACGACACAAACGGCCGCGGTGGCGGCAGACAAGCGCAAAGAGTTCATCAGGTCGATGATTCAAATGGCCGGCATGGTCCCCGTGCTCGTCGTGATCTGTATTCTCTTCGCCTTTCTCACGCCGAATTTTCTTACCCAGAACAACATAGTCAACGTCGTTCGCCAGGCGTCCATCAATATTGTGCTGGCGGCCGGAATGACGTTCGTGATTCTCACTGGCGGAATCGATCTGGCCGTTGGATCGGTGCTCGGATTTACCGCAGTCATTGCGGTTGGCGTTTCCTTGATTCCGGGCTTGGATTGGGCGGCAGTTCCAGCGGCGTTGCTGGCGGGAGCGCTGGTCGGAGTGCTGACCGGTATGACGGTCGCCTACATCGGACTTCCCCCGTTCATCGTGACCCTCGGTACCTACACGGCGATCCGTGGCGCTGCCTACCTTGCGGCTGGGGGTACCACAGTAATCAACAGCAAAATCGGCTTTGCCTGGATAGGGAACGGGTACGTTGGCCCGGTGCCCTGGCTGGTGATTATCGCTCTCCTAACCATCGCGATTAGTGCTTTTATCCTGCACAGCACGGTTTTAGGCGTGCACGTATATGCCGTCGGAGGCAATCCTCAGGCGGCCCGGTTGACCGGTATTCCCGTTCCGTTGGTGTTGATTTTTGTCTATGGCGTAAGTGGGCTTCTCTCCGGTTTAGGCGGTGTCATGAGCGCCAGCCGCCTGTACAGCGCCCAAGGGCAATTGGGTATCGGTTACGAGTTGGATGCAATCGCAGCCGTCATTTTGGGCGGTACCAGTTTCTCCGGAGGAATTGGAACTGTATTCGGCACGCTGATCGGTGCCTTAATTATTGCTGTCCTCAATAATGGACTCACGTTGATGAACGTCTCCTTCTATTGGCAATTGGTCATCAAGGGAGCCGTCATCGTCCTGGCGGTAATGCTCGATAAATTACGGACCCGCGGCCAAGCGCTGTAGGCAAAAAGAAAGTGAGATAATCGCGGTTTTCTCTCTATGAGAAATCTCTCTCCTGTCCTGGTCGGTGGCGAAGCTCTCTTCGATTTTATCTCCGCAGAGATTGGATCTGGATTGGGCGTCAGTAAAACCTTCGAAAAACGGATAGGTGGTTCTCCGTTTAACATCGCAGTCGGCGTTCGGCGCTTGGGTGTCCCGGTCTCTTTCGTTGGAAAATTTGGTGACGACCAGTTCGGTGAAGCTTTGGTGGAGTTCCTCAAAAACGAGTCCATCGATGTGACGCACATTGTCCGAGGGGAAGGTACAAAAACCACGCTGGCATTTGTTGCCGTCGATAAGGAAGGCAAACCCGAATTTCGTTTCTATCGTGATCATGCTGCAGACATTTCGCTTCGGAGCGATGAGTTGAGTGAGCTCCAACCCGATGTTTTTTCCGTTTGTCACTTCGGCGGCATCGTACTGGCCGAGGAACCATCAGCTTCTGCGTATGCCTCACTGGCCGATCGTTTCGTTGAAAAGCGGATTCCCGTTTCTCTGGATCCGACGGTTCGGCAATCCCTGATCTCTGATCCAGATCGGTATCGTTCATTTCTCCGTAAAATGATCGAGAAGGTCAGCATTTTGAAGGTTAGTGACGAAGAGTTGCAGTTCCTGACCGGAACCAAGGACTTTGATGCAGGGGTCAGAGCGTTACCTGCCAAAGAGGGCGCACTAGTCTTTGTCACTCTCGGGCGAGAAGGTGCGTCCGTTTACCGGGGTGGGATTAGGCTCTCGCACGCTCCCGGGTTTGACGTCAAAGCGGTGGAGACAACCGGATGTGGCGACTGCTTTATGGCGGCTATTCTGGCGGTGCTTGCAGGCAATTCGATACCGAATTTAGCTCAAATGGGAGCGGACATACTCAGATCGAGCATGCGCTTTGCCAACGCGGCTGCCGCAATTGTAGCGACCCGGGTCGGCGCGGCGGAAGCGAATCCGACTCGACAAGAAGTGGAACAATTCTTAGCGGGAGATCGAGTGAGTTAAGGAAAAGGGAATGTGCCCCACCGACTGGATCCAGCGATAAAGAAACCCCCCTATGTCCCACCGCAACTCGGAAGAGGAGTTCAAAATATTAACTGCCGGGTTCTTTCAAGGCAAGATAACGCGGCGTCGATTTATTCGGCGGGCTGCGCAGCTCGGATTTTCGGCTGCACTGCTGAGCCAGACGATGCCGGCATCTTTTGCGGCCAATGACAACTTACTCGATTCGTCGCCGGTGGCCCCCAACGAGTCGCCCGTTACGAAGGAACGTGTCGAGTATCTGAAGTCTAAACCATACCGAAATACCACAATCAACGTCATGGTTCTTAGATCGGCGGTCGGAGACTGCTTGGAATATCATGCGCCGAGGTGGGAGGAGGAGACTGGCGCTCGCGTGAACGTGACCAAGGTTCCGATCGATACACTCCATGAGCAGATTTTTGCTGATCTGAAGACGGGGCCTGGTCAATATGACGCCTATCAGACCGCTGCATGGTTCTATGGTGACTTTTTCACCTCTCAGGAGCCGTATGTTGTCGAGGTCGCGCCATTTCTCAAAGACCCGAAATATCCCTACTGGGATCCCGATCAATTCTTGCCGGCAATGAAACGACTTTATACGTGGCAGGGCAAGTTGTACGGCGTGTTGTTTGATGCAGACGCTCAGATTTTGTACTACCGCAAAGACGTTTTGGGAAATGCTAACTATCAGGAGCGCTTTAAGAGCAAACTGGGTTATGAGTTACCGAATCCCCCGAAGAACATGAACGAGATGCATGACGTAGCATCGTTCTTCACGGGTTGGGACTGGAATGGCGACGGAAAGGACGATTGGGGAATTTCGCTTCATGCCAAGGTCAACGAACAGGGGTTTTTCCATTTCCTGACGCTTGCGGCTCCCTACGTCGTTTCACTGAACAACAAGTATTTTTACTTCAACCCGGACGACATGAAGCCCTTGATCAATTCCGAGGGACATCTCCGTGCCCTCGAAGATTATGTGAAATTCCTGGCCAATGGCCCGAAAGAACAAATCCATTGGACTCTTCCTGAGGGATGGAATCCGTTCCTTACCGGACACGCTGTAATGGAAGCAACCTGGGGCGATCTGCCCACATTAGCCCAGGATCGCGCCCACTCCAGTGTTCAGGGTCGAGTCGGTGCGACTATCATACCCGGTACGACCGAGGGCTTTAATCCCATAACAAGTCAATGGGAGAAATTTCCGCTTAACGTTGTCGGGAACACGAACGGAGGGAGCTGGCATTGCGTGATCTCGCATCTGTCGAAGAAGAAAGAGGCGGCCTATGATTTCCTTGCCTTCATGGCCAACAAGAAGAACGCCTTTTTTAATGTCACCAATGGTTGGACTGGGGTGCAGCCAGCCATGAAGTATGAATATTTTCCGCCGGTTGGTACCGGAAGCGTTGTGGAGTGGGAGAACCAGGGGTGGGACAAAGATGATGCGATCACGTATCTCAACGCGTATTATGCAAACCTCGTCCTTCCGGCTCAGCAAATATATCTGAGAATCCCCGGGGCCGCGGAGTATTGGCACGAACTCGATGTCCGGGTCTCGTCCGTTTTGGCGGGTGAGACGCAACCAAAAGCAGCCCTCGATGATATATTTCACGCATGGGAGCAAATCACCGATCGTTACGGCCGAGAGACTCAGAAGAGACTTTATGTGGAGTCCTATTCCGCGTAGGGCTCGACGTGATGAATGAGCTAGTAGGCACTAGCAAGTTATGAACCCAAAGACCCCAACGGAAGATACCCTCGCCATCATCATGGGCGGCGGCGCCGGCACCCGGCTGTTTCCCTTAACAAAAGAACGAGCTAAACCAGCAGTGCCGCTGGCCGGCAAGTACCGCCTGGTAGACATTCCGATCAGCAATTGCCTCAATGGCGGTTTTCGGCAGGTCTACGTGCTGACACAATTTAACAGCGAATCGCTGCATCGTCACATCACCGCCAGTTACAAATTCGACAATTTCACAAAGAGTTTTGTGGAAATATTAGCTGCCCAGCAAACGCCGGAGGGCGCAAGCTGGTACCAGGGAACGGCCGACGCGGTGCGCCAAAACCTCCGCTACTTTCTGGAGCGCCCTTACAGGTATTACCTCATCTTAAGCGGCGATCAGCTATACCGCATGGATTATTGCGATCTGCTGCAAGCCCACTTGCAAACGGGCGCCGACATCACGCTGGGCACGACTCCGGTCGATCGCCAGGCGGCCTCAAGCTTTGGCATCATGCACAGCGACGCAAAGCGGCGCATTTTTCGCTTTGAAGAGAAGCCCAAAGACCCGAAACTCTTGGACGAATTGCGGATTCCACCCGATCTGCTGACCGAGTTGGGTCGTCCGGCCGACGCCGAGCTTTACCAGGGCTCGATGGGTATCTACGTCTTTAACCGCCAGATTTTAATCGGCGCCCTGGCCAATAATTACGACGACTTCGGCAAGCACATCATCCCAGCCTCGCTGCAGAAGAACAAGGTCTTTGCCTATATCTTTCAGGGATACTGGGAAGACATAGGAACGGTACGGGCCTTTTTTGAAGCGAACCTGGCTCTGACCGATACACTTCCACCCTACAACTTCTTTGACCACCTCAACCCGATCTACACCCATGCCCGATTCCTGCCAGCCAGCAAAATTAACGGGGCGCAGGTAAACAGAGCAATCATTGCCGACGGCTGTATCATCACCAGCGCGAATATCGAGCGGGCGGTCATTGGTATTCGGAGCGTGATCGAAAATGGGTCTACAATCCGCAATTCAGTCCTGATGGGCGCGGATTTTTACCAGGAGGAGGATCCGCAATCCGCGCCAGACCGTCCCCCGCTGGGCATCGGACGACATTGCGTTATTGAAGGAGCCATTATCGACAAAAACGCCCGTATCGGGGACGGGGTTGTGATAACGCCCGACGGCAAACCCGCCGACATGGATGGCGACAACTATTACGTTCGGGACGGGGTCATCGTGGTCCCAAAAGGTGCTGTTATCCCCGCCGGAACTTCCATATGAGCACGCATCCCCTCGCAGGCAAACCCGCACCGAAAGACCTCCTTATTGACGTGAGCCGGCTCGAAGCCGCGTTCTACGACGCAAAGCCCGATCCGACCGACCCGAACCAGCTCGTCAGCTTCGGGACCAGCGGCCATCGCGGCACCAGCTTGAATGCGACATTCACGGAAGCCCACATTCTCGCCATAACACAGGCCATATGCGAATACCGGCGCAATCGGGGAATCACGGGCCCGCTGTTCATGGGTAAAGACACGCATGCGCTTTCCCAGCCCGCAGAACGCGTTGCGCTTGAAGTGCTCGCAGCCAATGATGTGGAGATATTCATCCAGCGCGACGACGGCTTCACGCCAACCCCGGTCATTTCGCGGGCCATCTTAACGCATAATCGGGACCGGTCGGATCGCCTCGCTGACGGCATCGTCGTTACCCCGTCGCACAACCCACCCAGCGACGGCGGCTTCAAATACAACCCGCCGAATGGAGGTCCGGCGGATACCGACGTCACTGATTGGATTCAGAACCGCGCTAACGATCTCCTGCACGCCGGCAACAGAGGTGTGCAGCGTATTGGCTTCGGCGATGCCCTCAAGGCGTCAACGACTCACTCGCAGGACTTCGTCAAGCCTTATGTGGAGGACCTGGCAAACGTCATCAATTTCGAGGCGATCCGCTCTACCGGCTTGAAGATCGGCATCGATCCGCTTGGTGGCGCGGCGGCTGCCTACTGGCAACCGGTGGCCGAGCGCTACCACGTCAATATCACCGTCGTGAACCCGAAGATCGACCCGACTTTCGCGTTTATGACCCTAGATCACGACGGCAAAATCCGGATGGATTGCTCGAGCCCCTGGGCTATGGCCGGGCTGGTAGCACTCAAGGACCGCTTCGACATTGCCTTCGGCAACGATCCCGACTCCGACCGGCACGGCATCGTCACTCCATCCGCGGGTCTTCTGAATCCGAATCACTATTTAGCGGTCGCTATTCGCTATCTTCTGACCAACCGCGTGCATTGGTCGCCAAACGCAGTCGTTGGCAAAACGCTCGTCAGCAGTTGTCTCATAGATCGTGTCGTCGCCAGCCTCGATCGCAAGCTTTGGGAAGTGCCAGTCGGCTTCAAATGGTTCACGCCCCGCTTGTTTGACGGCTCCTGTTGCTTCGGCGGCGAGGAAAGCGCCGGAGCCAGTTTCCTCCGTCGCGACGGCGGAGTCTGGAGCACGGATAAAGACGGACTTATCCTCGGCCTGCTCGCGGCCGAAATCACCGCAAATACCGGCAAAGATCCGGGCGCACATTACCAGGAGCTTACTGCCCAGTTCGGCACGCCGTATTACACCCGAATCGACGCGGCCGCCACACCCGAGCAGAAGAACTCGCTCAAAAAGCTTTCACCCGAAGCCGTCACCGCAACCGAACTCGCTGGCGAACCAATCACGGCGAAGCTTACGCGTGCTCCCGGCAACGACGCTGCGATCGGCGGATTAAAGGTTGTCTCGGTCAGTGGCTGGTTCGCCGCCCGCCCATCCGGCACAGAGAATATCTATAAGCTCTATGCCGAGAGTCTAAAGAGCGCCGAGCACCTCGCCGCGATTGTTGAGCAGGCCCAGGATATCATTAGCCGCTCTCTCAGCGGGAAATAAAAACCGCGCTCAGCAAACGCTTGCTGCTATTGGCGCAAAGTCGCCGAGCGTCGCCGGGATGCAATTTCATCCAGCCATTGGGCGGAATCCGTTCGCCCTCGCGAAATGACGCCGACGATGGTCACATCCTGGCGCTTGGCCCATTCAAGTTGGTCGAGTGTCAATCCGCCGCCGCTATAAGCTCCAACGGTTGGCCAAACCGGTGAGTCGAATGTACTTGGCCTGCTGATGCTCCGCCAGCCGGCGATCAAGATTTTCTGTTGAGCCGATGTAGTAACGCCCACACGAACCACGAAGAATGTAAACACTCGCAAGCCCTTTTGCCACAGATCCCTTGGTCGTTCGGTTTGAAGCGTTAGCCGACTCCCTTATCCATCGGCGAAGATGAAAACAATCGACAATCACCGGCGGATCAGGCTGTCATGGACTACGGAAAAATCCTTCTCCATGAGCACAACGCGACAGAAAGTCGAAGTCATTGTCATTGGGGCCGGAATCGCCGGGTTGGCTGCCGCGCGGGATCTCAGCATCGACGGATACGATGTCCTAGTGCTCGAAGCTCGCAACCGGATCGGCGGCCGCATTTGGACCTCGCGCGATTTGGGTGTGCCGACCGACTTGGGAGCCTCCTGGATTCACGGCTTCGAGGACAACCCCATCTCGCGGCTGGCGAAACGGCACGGGATTGAAATTCTCCGCACGGATATCTCCAGCGTTTCCCCCGCCCGCTACCGGTCTGTCGCCCTCTACGACGAGGACGGCCGCCGCCTCAGCAGACAGGAAACCGCCGAGATCTCCGAAATGATGGCCGACTATCTCGACTTCATTGCCCTCAAGCAGACGGAAGGCCGGGGGATGTCCCTCCTCGCCGTGGAGGAGGAATTTGCCGTCACCCAGAACTGGTTTTCTGGGACAAGGACTACGAGTTGATCGGCTATATGGGAAGCTCGGATTGTGACTGGCCTGAAATCGTCAATTTCCACAAAATCGCCGGTTGGTCCGTGTTGCTGGCTTTCAGCGCAGGCGCGGCCGGCGAGAAAAA
>Ga0070698_100004546_pt1 | contig 15246 bp, 21 predicted proteins | sample KBSK1502metaG_FD_65477 | JGI IMG/M metagenome (GOLD analysis project Ga0070698, IMG submission 65477) | Corn, switchgrass and miscanthus rhizosphere microbial communities from Kellogg Biological Station, Michigan, USA - KBS K1-50-2 metaG | ecosystem: Host-associated > Plants > Roots >...
CCCGGGCCTACTCGGCATGTGGAAACGGCAGCATGGTGAGGCTAGTGAGGCACCGGCCAACGAAAGGGCCGGTAACAGATAGGCCGCACCTACACCACCGCGCCACATCTCGACTCCACACAAGTCGCCGAAGACTCTGGCAGATGTCCGGTAACCCGACTCTGTCCAGGTCGCATTGGCGTATTCGGTGAGCGTAAAGCTTGGTCTCACCCTGCGCAGCCCCGATCGCACGAACGGCAAGATCGACGATAAAGTGTATTCCGGCATCGAAATCAAATCATACCGGATATAACTGCCGGGCAAAGCGGAGGGAATCATGAGCGACAACGGCACTAACGAGCGATAAACGTGGAATGCAAACCAAATTTGTACTTTTCGGTTTTTACAGGAGATCATTTCCTTTCAATTTCAGCTTTTCATAGATGAGTTCGTGACGCATACAAACAACGCCTGCAACTAGCTTAGTTTCAATGATTTCTGCCAGCGAAATGCGTCAAAAGTGTTCGCACGCTGCTTCTCAGACACACGCCCGTGAAAACTGCGATCCGCGCCGTGAAAACAAACGCACTCTCTGGTTTCAACGGCGCTGCACTACGCGCGACGCTGCGCAGGGTGTATCACTTTTCCCCTCCCTATAGGCTATCCCATCATTCATTTGAGGGGATAGGGGATAGGAGAGAGCGAAACTGCCCTCTCGACGGTCACAACCGTTTTTCCATTCATTTTATAGACATGTGCAAATGACCGGTGAGACCGGGATTATTTCTGTTGCCCTGGGTATCGCTTGAATTCTGCGGGATGCTCTTCCATTTCGCAGACAACCGGATACATAGAGACTTCACCTAGCCTCAGCGATAGTTCAGCGCTTCAGTTTTTAGCTCGCTGATTACTCTCTATCTTCCTGCTGCTCCTACTCTTCCTGCTGCTCCTGCTCTTGCGCCAGCTCTTCCTGCTAGCTTCCGCTCTTCCTGCTAGCTTCCGCTCTTCCTGCTTGCTTCTACTCTTCCTGTTGCCCTGCTCTTCCTGCCGCTCCTGCCAGGAGAGGCCGAAACTGCCCTCTTTTGCATAATTTCGGGGGCAAACGCGTGCTTCCAAATTCGAGTTGTCCGCTTATCGCCTTATCGCCAGTCAGGCGATTAGTTCCGGTTAAGCCGACGATACACCCGGAATCGTTTCGGTCGGTGTGAGACGCGCTACGCCTACGGGTATCCGGCTCACCCGCGTGCGCCCACCGAAAGTCCGGGCGGCCATCGGTGCAGCCGATATTAGGCGTATAGGATTTCGGGTGGTCATCCAACTTCCTTAGCCGGTCTTTTGCCAGCGGGGAATCAGTCGGGGGACTTCCCGCTGATACCGCCGATATTCCTCTCCGAACTGGTCAATGAGTTCATGCTCTTCTAGCACAGTGATGAGGTACAGCAAGGGAAACACCGAAACGAACAGGATGTACACCCCGAGGTAGTTGACCACCAGCGCGAAAGCAATTCCCGCGACGGCCGCGGTCAGGTACACCGGGTGACGCACAACTCGATAGATTCCGTCTTGCACTAACGTCTGCCGCCCCTCGGCGCATGACAACTCTGGGACACCCATCCGCATAGCCAAGGTCAAATGGCTTATATCCCGGGCGTACTTAAATCCAAGCCAAGCAAACATGCCGTAGAACAGTATGCTGACCCCGATCAGGGTCCAATTGGTTCCGAGATCCCGACCAAGGAGAGGTCTACGGACCCGAAAGACCAATACACCCAGGGCGGCCAGCATCGAAAAGACGATGAGGTAGGTTCGAAGCGGACCGAGCTTCCTCCACCAACGAGCCCAAGGGTGGATGACAAACCAAAATAAGAGCCCCGGAGCGTACACGATGAACGCGAGAACGCCGAGCAAGTATCGAATGTGATCCATCGCCGACCAGAAAGCGGGTGGGTGGGGCCGCTTGTCGGTCCGAACTATACATCAATGACTCACTTGGGTGCGCTACCTGCGTCATCGTCACGGCCACACGTCAACTCCTCGCTCGTTAGCCCCGGAATGGCCGCATCGCTTCGCATTGGGATCGTGGAAGAGTAGCCGACAACCCACCCAGAACCTCGAGCAGGTTGTCAATTTGCCTCTCGGAATTGTGAAGACTTCCCAATGGCGATTACTGATCGTCGCGTTGTACTGACAGAGCCCCGTCGACTGAATAAAACGCAATTCCTTGCATTGGGTTGGATGTTCCGCCGATGCGACTGAAGACGGCGGTAACGTCCGCACTCCCGCTCGCGCCCTGGAATCGGCCGGTTCCTCCGGTGAACGTCAGAGTGCCGGTGGCGTCCCTGAAGAGATTGGCATTTGGAGTACTGGCAGTTAAATCGTAGATCGCGCTCAAGGTATCTCCATTTAGGGCCGTGAATGTGACACAGCCGTGATTGGCGGGCCCGACTACGGTCTTTTGGATCGAAAGGGATAAGTCACCGAGCGAGGAGTGACCGGCGCCGTGTGCCTCGACCACAACACCCAGGGCTGGTCCTTCACAGTAGCTGACACCGGTTGTATTCGGCATTCCCGAGAGTGAGCGAGTAAACTTCGAGCGTTCCTCTATGGTGTGAGGCTGATACTCTCTAAGAGAACTCCACAAAACGCCGCAAAGAGTTTTCCATCACGCTGAAGATTTGAACTGAACTTCACAGCGGTAATATCTGGGCCCAGCGAGCACTCCTTGCGCCACGCGCTGCATCTCACTAAGCTGAAGCGGACAATTCGAGCAAGACGATTTCCGGCACGGCTACGAACTTCCTGTATGACGGCGCAAATGCTGTGCAGGAACTAATCGGCTCGAATACGGCCAACTCCCTAATGGGTGGGACTGATGAGGTCTTCCTGCGAACGGACTCTGCAGGCGCGAGGAACTTCCGACCGACGCGTTGGGAAGCACGATTGCGCTGACGGATTCTAGCGCTGCGTTTCAGACAACTTACACTTTCGAGCCCTTCGTGAATACAGCGCCGACCGGCTCAAGCACAACAAATAGCTTTGCCTACACTGGTCGCGAACTCGACGCCACCGGCCTCTACTTCTACCGCGCCAGATATTACAACCCGCAACTACAAAGGTTCATCAGCGAAGACCCGTTGGATTTCCTAGGTGGTATGGACCTTTACAGTTACGCTACCAATGATCCGGTCGATTTTGGTGATCCACTCGGTCTGAGGAGCTGTGATTGCAAGGTTCGTCCTCACCGACCAGACGCCTTCACAGATGTTGCTGGTTCATAAATAGGGAGGAATACTTTCCGAACTAGTAGAAGGGCCAAACACGAGGGGGTTGAGCTTTGAAAGCTCAACCGTCCTGCCCAAGAAAGATGCACAATATCTCTCCAGCGCGGAAAACAAGCCGCTCATCGCGTTGTTCCGGGCGATAAGACTTAGGCTGGAAAATGTTAATGCCGCCGTTCATCACGATGAGCAGGAAGGCAGTCTTTGCAGCCGTATGAGACGGCGTGACTTCATGAAATCGATATGTGCGGCGGGAGGAGCCATGGTTTGGGCTCCGCCGATAGACGCGTCCGCGCAGGCGTCCCGAAATGCAACCCAGCCCGAAGTAGCCGTCAAGCGCGTCCTGGCTGTTTTCAAGTGTCATCTCGACGTCGGCTTCACGAACACACAGGCTGCGGTTGTCCAGCGCTACTTCAATGAGTACTTCCCGCAGGCGATTCGAACCGCGGCTGAATTACGCCAACTTGGGAGGAATCGATACGTCTGGACTACCGGCTCATGGCTGCTCTACGAGTATCTCGAACAAGCTGGGTCCGAGGATCGTAGGAGGATGGAACAGGCGGTCGCCGCCGGAGACATCGCGTGGCATGCACTTCCATTTAGTTGGCAGACCGAGCTGATGGATCAGTCGATGATCTCGGGAAGTCTCGCATTCTCACGGTCGCTCGACCGACGATTTGGCGTGACGACGACCGGGGCGAAGATGACCGACGTACCCGGCCACACGCGCGGGCTGATTGCTCCCCTAGCCTCGCATGGCGTCACGTTTCTCGATATCGGTGTGAATAGTGCGAGCCGGCCAGCGGAAGTGCCTGCGCTATTCGTGTGGAAAGACAGGAACGGGGCGAGCGTGTTGGTCATGTATCACCACGGCTATGGAAACATACTGCAGGTCCCTGGCTCAGATCTAGCCGTCGCTATTGTCGTCCGTGATGACAACAGCGGTCCGCACACGCCAGAAGAAATCGCGAAAATCTATTCTGACCTGAATCAGCGATATCCAACCGCGGAGATCATTCCCACCAGTCTTACGGCGGTCGCGAATGCGATTGCCGCGTTTCGCAACAATCTACCCGTCGTAACTCAGGAGATAGGCGACACGTGGATCTACGGCATCTCGAGTGACCCTCTCAAGGTCGCGAGGTGTCGTGAAGTCGCCAGGCTCCGGCGTGATTGGCTTGCCGAGCAAACGTTTCGCGTCGGAGACGCGACCGATATTGCTTTACTGCGTCTACTGCTTCTGGAAGTCGAGCACACCTGGGGCACTGATACCAAGCGCTGGCTCGATTACGATCACTACAAACCGCAGGATCTTGCGGAGATGTTGCCCACGACCAAATACAAAGTCGTCGAGTTCAGCTGGGAAGAGAAGCGCCAGAAGTTGTTCGAAGCAATCGAGGTGCTGCCTGCTCCGCTTCGCGACCGGGCACAGGCCGCGATCCAGAATCTCGAGGTAACCGAGCCGGACTCGAAGGGGACTCCTCATTCGCCGGCACAGGAGATTGAAACCGCCCACTTCATACTGGGTTTCGATCCGGATAGTGGTGCGATTCATCGCTTGCGTAACAAGGGATCGGGGCGGGAGTGGGCTTCGCAGGACCACCCGCTGGCTCTCTTCTCCTATCAGGCGCTGTCGCAGCAAGACTACGGACGCTTCTTTTCCAACTACATCATCAGCACGGCCGATTGGGTTCCCAAAGATTTTGGAAAACCGAACATGGAAAAGTTCGGGGCGAAGAGCCAAACGTGGCGGCCCTCGCTTTCCAGCCTTCGGGTCGAGGAGACCTCGCACCAGCACAGGCTGCTCGCGCACCTTGAGATTCGCGATGCCGATGCGCTGCAGTCCGGCCGCGCATCGTTTCCGAGAAAGATGTTTGTTGAGCTCTTGTTGCCCAGTTCCGAGCCAGTGATTCGCCTAAACTTCTACTGGTTTGGCAAGCCGGCCACGCGCCTTCCCGAAGCGCTCTGGCTCACATTCCAGCCCGTGGCGTCATCGCCGCAAGGTTGGACAATGGATAAAACCGGCGAAGAAGTCTCGCCGTTTGATGTAGTTGCTTCCGGCAATCGCCAGATGCACGCTGTGGGCACGGGGATCCGGTATCTTGAGCGACAACACCTCTTTGCGGTCGAACCGCTCGACTCGCCCTTGATCGCGTTGGGCGAGATGTCCCCGCTGGGTTTCTGTCAGTCGCAACCCGATCTCTCCGGAGGCATCCATTGCAGTCTGTTCAACAACGCCTGGGGAACGAATTACGTTCAATGGTTCGGCGAGGACATGCGTTTTCGCTTTATCGTGCGAGCATGACACGTCCGTGGCGCTCAATCGCTGTTCGCAGTTTTGCTTGTTGACCATCATCCGTTCTGACGATTCGCGCATACGATTTGCAGTTTCGCGCAGAGATTTCGTTAGCAAACAGCGCGATGGGCGGCATGGCTGAAAATACCGGTCGTGTGCTCGCTTACTACGGTCCTTACTTGCTCCCGGCTGAGGCGGCGGATGCGGTGACTTCTTCTTTGTCCCCTTCTTTGTCTGTGGCGACACGAACGGCATCGATGTGCAAACCCTTATTTGCATCAAATCGTTGCTTGCGATCTAGGCTCTTCACAAAGTCTCGCGCAGGCTTGCCAATCGCTCCTCATCGGTTACCTATGGGATTGAAGCAAAGAAAACGTCTTGCTGGAAGTGCACGTTGTCGTTGGGATCCAGTACGTAATTGCGTCCATCGGTCCATGTCATGTAGTGAACAGGGGGATTAACGCCATCGTCAAATGCGACGTGATAGTTGTAGTCGCCCGCGTAGCAAGCCTGAACGTTAGGATCCGGCTGCTCCGGCTGTACGATGATGCGGTCCGAAATACGAGCATCATCCAGCCAACTGTCCCCGTTGTCGAGCGATCGCCGTCCCCAATACTCGTAGACCGAGCCGTTGACACTGTTACGACGATCATACCAAGCTGCCTGGACCAGGCCGGAGGGAGTTACTGACAGCGAAGGCATCCATTGGTCACGCCCGGTCGCGTCGGTATTGAGCAGAATGGGATCCGACCAAGTGGCACCTGAATCAACGGATCGTTGGTAATAAATATCGCCGTGGTCCGTGGACGTGTCCGTGGACGTAGCGGAGGCAAATACATAATGGATTACACCGTTCGGGCCAACGGCCGGCTGGCCCCAGCCCATGTGACGCCAGATTGGATTGATCCGGACAAAGTAGGAGCCGGCAGAGCAAAGCGAATCACCCGGTGCCGGGAAGCGCTCCCCCATGACCGCCGTAAACCAGGTCGTCCCGCCATCGAAGGATCGAAACATCCAGTTTTGGCGGGTGTTGAACTGGCCCCCACCTTCGTCCATGGCGGCAAGGTACACACTGCCGTCGTCCGGGCTGCCGGTCAGTTGCACGTCACGCAAGAAACCGTCGCTCAGCGCCTGTGGCGTTGACCAGGTGACGCCGTCGTCCGAGTAGGTCACGAAGAGAAGGGCACCAGCGGCGAAGTCATTCCAGGAGATGTACATGCGCCCGAAGAAGGGGCTGCCGGAATTGTTGTCTGCCCACATGGATTCGCGGTCGTCCGACCTGCCAACGTGAGCGCAGCTGGCGACGTTCCAGTTGACCCCATCGGGAGAGGACCACAGTCCGATCCCTTGGGGACCGCAGTCGCCGCCACTGACTAGGTCACCCGCGAAGTATTGTGCCAGGGCGGCGTTCCACACGATGATCGGATCTCCAAAGTTAGTACCGTGTCCGGTAGACAAGGGCGACGGCAGAATGCGTGTCCAGGTGTTGCCGCCATCCCTGCTATAGGAGATCCCGGAATAGTTAGTGGGGGCGTTTGCCGAGTCGTTGTAGTTGACGACGATGGTAACGCCGTCGCCGGTTGCGATCATGCTCTCGCTCTGCGTAACGCGAGGCCATACCTCGGGACCGGTCACGACATCGACGTTGGTGCCGCCGACCAAGAGTTCTCGTGAGCTGGAACTACCAGGCCCAGGCGCGCCACCAGGAGCCAATCCGCATCCGATCATGATGGTGTCGGCGCGGAAATTCATCTGCTGGCTGATTCCCAGTGCGTCCAGCTGTGCACAGTTCACCCCTAGAACGGTTTTGTCGGGAGGGCCTTGCGTCCATGCCGGCCCAGAGCCGACGAGCAAGGCTACGACAACAATCCACAAAGAGATCGCAAATCTGAGATACGCCCGGATACAGCAAAGCCTTTTTGTCGTAGGTCGGTCCATAATGATCTCCTGATTGTGCTGGTCTCAACGGACTGAACGGCGAATCTCGGCACCGGGGAAATGCCGACGAAAAGCGGAGCTACTCTAGGTTAGTGCGTCCCGCCTGTCAATCGTTGTGCATCGTGTCGCCCGAGGCAACCCTCGACTAGCTATCATTCGCAATCGCGAAAAGCCCGCGACGAGGCTCGTCGCGGGCGAGCCTTTACGAAAATCCGGGATGCACCTGGGAACGTCCGTCTTGAACCCCGCCGGCCGACGCTCCAGCAGAGGACCGAAATCCAGAGAAATGCCCGCGTGTATCGCGCGCGCGTCGACATCGCCATCCTCTGCCTGGGAAATTTTTGGCGTTCGCTTCTACTGCCGCCAGGAAGATTGGTCGGCTTCAGCAGCCCTAGCTAGGTACGGCAATCGGAAGGGAGCTTAGAAATTAGAATTGAATGTCAAGCTCCCATCATCTAAGGTTGCGGCAGAGAACAAAGATGAATGACATATTGAATGGGCGCACCTTACTGGCATTCTTGCAAAGTCTTAGCAGCGAAGAACTCAATCTACCTGTCGTGGCTTCGATTCCCGTCGACGACAACATCGCAGAGCAGCACCAATATTTGGCTGTGGATGTGTCGAAGTCGCCGAATAATATGATCGCGCCTCGTGTTCCAGGGGCACGTGTACCCCGCAGTTTGGTAGAAGAGGCTGCGAAGCGAGCTGCAGACGACGCGAAGAATTCTTGGGTAGGCGGACGGAGACTTCGTAAATGAGGTTGATCCAAACGATCTTAGGCGCACCTGGACCATGATGCGTAATATTCATGAAAAGCATTCAGCGAGCACCTGGTTCCGGCACTCCAGTTGCGTGCTGGCCTTTCAATAGACCTTACTGATTAGAGCGTCGAAAGGTTTCATTCGCGGCGTGCCAGCTCGTATTGACGGTCCTCTACGCCGATGATAGATTCCCGGCCTACGCATTGGGAATCGAGTGGGAAGCCTAACTATCCTTTCACAAATCGAGGAGGAGCTATGAGGAAGGCAGTTTTGGTGTTGATGTGCGTCGCAATGTTGCTGGCAGCGGGCACCACGTTCGCGCAAAGTCCAAACTACGACCCAGGGCCTGTATGGCGTGTAACTTATTACCACGTCAAGACCGGCCAAGGAGATGCGTTCTGGAAGGACTTCCGGGAACATGTGAAGCCCGTCTTGGAAGAGTTCAAGAAAGCTGGGTTGATTTCCGACTTCAAGACGTTTCTAAATCCGGTGTTGGATCACCCAGGCGACTGGGACGTTGCGCTCTCGATTTCGTATCCCAACTATGCCGCTCTCGACCAACTGGATGCAAAAGGCGCGACCATTGTCAGTAAGCATTATGGCTCGCGGGATGCCGCACTGGAGGCTGCCAAGAAGCGCAATGATCTGCGCGAAGCAGTAGCCAGCCATTTGGCGCGTGAGGTCACTTCGAAGTAGTCGTCCTTACAGGCTGCGGCGATAGGTGCAAAGACTGACTTGCGACGCGGCACGGCAGGGAAAAGCGGGACGTCAGCACATGCCTTCAACGTCATGACCAAAATCGTAGGGAGCAACGTGGCACAGTCGCCACTGCTAGCTTATAGTTCCTGCCGGTGAAAGCCTGCGCCCCGGATTGCGATAACCCATTCACGATTTGCGGCGCTCTCGTCAGTGCGATTTTTTTTGCTCAATTCTTCTGTGGCGTGTTCTCATCCACCGGGAAGAAGGTGCAAATCACGTAGTCACAAGTGTCACAGACAATATCTATGGCCGGTCGTCCATTCTCCGCATCAAACATCGATTCCGCACGGTACTCGACAATAGCCCTGCAGTTCTCGCACCACACTTTTTCTGGTCTCTTTGTGCTCCCTCCGTTGGTCGGAATCTTCCGATCAGCCCGATGAGCCATGCTCGCCTCCACTTCGTTCAGATGAAAGCCGATATTCGTGGGGTTCAGTCCAGACAGGATTACCTAATCTCACCTGGAAGGTGGAATAGGCCATGAAGATCACCGAAATAGCAGCGAACGCGAGTGAAAATTTGCTGGAGCGCCTGGAAGCTTTATGACGCTGTGCAGGCTGCTTATTGCAGAGCTTCAAAGCAAATCAGGTCCGCACAGCTAAAGGCAGCCGGATACTGAAGGGGGTGCGCAGGCGGAAGACGTGTGTAGATTCTCCACAACCAGAGGGCGAGCAGAACGAGAATGATGACCGTCACAATCTTGTAGACGGCACTCTTTCTCAATTTTTGAGGTTTAGGCGATTCGCAGGGCGCTGGCGGTTCCGAAGCGATAGACATACTTCGGGCCATACTATCTCATCTGACTGTGAAAGACATTGAGCTGTTCGAGCTCCCGGACGCGGCATGGGCAGACTATGAACGCGACCGAAACACGGAAGCTTTCGCGTCGAAACACGCCCTGTTCTTCCGCTCGGTCTTCATGCCCACCCTTGCATCTGCGCTCTGCATGCTAATACACAGTCTCGGAAAGCGTAAAGCAAAGAGCAGTTTGCGAACGGAAGCTTACACGATGCGGGCTGTCACAAATAGGTCCACGCTAGGCTGTACAGCATCTATTACTCACCTCAGGATGCAGTAGGAAGGGTCGTAGCCCCAGCCATGCTCTATGCTGCAGGAGTCAAGCAATGGAGTGTTTCGGTGTTTATTCGATCCGCAGCAGTCACTTCAATTCACCTTTTCACTCAAGCCGCAGCCTTAGCTTTCTCTCTTCTCGCTTGATCGCTGCCAGAATTTTCATGAATCCCCCGAATGAAATCTATCTCAACCGGAGGCAGGGCACCAGGTTTGCGGCGAGAAGCAAGTAACTTGGCAGTGCTTCCCCTTAGTCTTCGGGCGATCTACCCTATTACAGACTTGCCTGTGGCTAGATCGAGACGACGAAGACAATCAACCAACTCTCGCACAGGTGGTGGCCTTGGACGAATGCGATCCGACCACCTTCAATGCCGCGTTTGGGCCTGACTTCTGCCGGAACGTCACGCTTGGAGCATTCACGACGGTGCCCGACTTAGTCAAAAAGGCACAGTCTGGAAATCCGGACCCGGGCTGGGACTTCGAACCTGACACCCTCAAGATCAAAAAAGGAACCACTCTTGTCGTGGTCGACCAGGGCGGCGAGCCTCACACCTTCACCGAGGTGGCCGCAGTTTGGTGGAGGCTTTCGACCGCTGCTCAATGCGCCAGGAGAGGACACGGTTCCCGAATGTGCCGGTGGCTTTTCGAACGTCGCAGTGGCCAAGACCCGAATCCTTCAAGGCAGCCAGCTCCTGATCCCGGGTCTGTCGAAAGGTGAACATCTTTTCCAGTGCTGCATCCATCCTTGGATGCGCGTGAAAGCCGAGGTGAAATGACCCGCCAGAACAGCGAAAGCAACAGAGTGCGAGCCGTGCGTTCAAAGAACCAGGCCGTGGCCCAAGGGCTCGCCGCGATCCGAGTTAACGAATGAGGCTGCAATCGCTCAGGGGCTCAACGTCGTCAAGGTGTCGGTCGCGGACGTTCGAGTCGCTTCGCGACCAGGCGATCACCTCGGAAGCAAGGTCCAGCTGATTTCGAAGTGATGGTAACTTTCAGCGCTGTCGAAACGTATGAACCATCAATGCGGGCGGGCGCTCTTATCGCTGGTCCTTTCCAAGTTCCATGCCGCCTAGTGGAAGGTCCTATTCATGAATCGCTTCAAATCCGTTTGCGGCTGGATCTTGCAGTTGCTGCTCGCGGCGTTTTTCGCGATTCAGGGAATAATGAAGCTCACCGGCTCACCAGCTTGGATATCCAGATTCAAAGCGTGGGGCTATCCTGACCGTTTCTACTTTTTCGTTGGACTGACTGAACTCTTAGGTGCTGTCCTCTTACTGATTCCGCGGCTTGCCAAAGTTGGAGCAGTAATGTTGGTCGTGGTCATGGGCGGAGCAACAGCTACTCACTTGATCCACGGCGAACCGCAGATCATGACGACAGTGGTCCTCGCCACCCTGCTCGCGATTGTTCTGTACATGCGCCGGGGCACGGCTACAAGAGCTTCGGGTGGCTCTTGATCTGTACACAAGATTCAGGTGGCGGAGATAGCCGTGTAGCCAGGCGGCTCACCGCGAGAGGCGAGTGATTCCTCACCGAATTCGGTCGATTCTCGGGATGCCCGTCGCACCTCCCGGGCTGAAAGTTCCGAGACTAGGACCTCCCGCGCGATAATCTATTTCTCCCGACACGGTTCTGGTACAGTGCTGAACCTGAAGGAGATTCATTATGCAGTCAGCAGAAAAGCTCTCCCTCTACGACAGACTTGGTGGCGTCTATAGCATCGCTACCGTGGTGGACGACTTCATCAACCGGATCATGGTAGACCCGAGATTGAATGCCAATCCCCTGGTGGACGAAGCGCACCATCGTGTGCCGCCTGCAGGATTCAAGTACCTGGTGACCGAGATGGTCTGCTGGGCCACGGGCGGCCCACAGAAATACACCGGCAAGTCGATGGCTGACTCTCATAGCCATTTGAAGATCACGGCCCAGGAGTGGGAGGCATTCCTGGACGATTTTCAGCAGACGCTCGATAAGTTCAAGGTGCCCGCCGAGGAGCAAGCTGAACTGAAGGCAATCGTCAACAGCACTCGATCAGATATTGTCGTCGCCTCCGCACTTGGGGCAAGTGCGAACTCGTAAGACGCCAAAGCGTTCCGACAGCTCGTAGCCTCTGGTCTCCCCTAGCGATAGACCCGCCTTTCACGGTGTGAGCCGGTCAGATACCAGTACACTGTGTTTGCTTTATTGGCGCTTCTGCGAACGGGCCGAGCAGTCTTCGTTCGCGCATTTCGCCTGCTCGCTATCGCTGGGGATGAGATTCACGCCCGTTTCAAACGTGTCGCCCCTCGCCAAATTCGGGGTGTCGAAGTGCCACGACAGGTGCTCCGCGTCAAAAACCCTTTGAACCTCTAATTTGCCGCTAGCAACGCTCGCTTGTTCGTTTTCAGCGACGGTGAAGGTCACAGTTGTTCTGTCGTCTATCTGGTGCGCTGGAAGCGGAAGTGCCGGGCCGAAGAAAATCCAAAGCGTATTGCCGTGAGTCTTGAACGACAGCGAACGAAGCCCGTAAGTATTGTTAACACGGACAACGTTTAGGACAACTTGCGGAGCATCAGGATCGCTGAGATCGATTTGATCTACCGAAGCTTCCGTCTCATAGAGTTGTTTGACAGCGAGGATGCGTTGCCGTCCGCCGTCACCGCTTAGATTCCACTTGGCCGTCTGCTCTATGTCGGTTGGGCTGCTGTCCACACGCCAAAGGTCCGTGCTCGGCAGAATCTGTCCAACCGTCATGTCGGTCGCATAAAATGCGGAGAGGGTGTCATTGGATTGGCTTGCCTCCGGCAGGTATTTTCTCCCCGCGATTGTCAGCGTCGTTCCCGCTATGGCCGCGGCACGCTGAGCCGCGTAGAACAGGACGACACCGGAATTGTCGGTTCGCGAGATAACCTCCGGTGAGGCGTGCGGCACCATCTGACCGACAACGAATTGCCACGTGATCTCCTGCCCGAAGTGATCGCGAAAGTGAATTCGAAATAGCGGATGAGAGTCATCTGTGGAAAAGGCGGCAAAATCGATTGGCGTAGTATAGGCATCAGCCCCATTTGCCGCTAGAGCATCCACCTTGCGGTTCAAGGTGGAATAGAAAGCTTCTCGGTTCATGGTCTTGTCGAGTAGAACAACGTCGCACCGGCCTTCGGCGACCAGTGCCTCGATCCTTGAGTAACGTGGATCGTCCCCAAACGATTGTTCAAAGTACTGTGGCACGTACCGAAACTTCACATCCATCGGAAGGATCGGTGCTTCTGGCGTCGATGGCCTCGCTGGAGCCTGAGCTCGGATGAGGTCGGCCTGAAAGAGAAATACACACGTCAAGAGACCAACCGAAACGATTCGGTTCTTCATTACTGCGCCTCCATCAACAACAGTTTGATGTGCTGTTCCTGCTCGGAGATAAGAGATATTTTTGTACGCAAAAAAAACTGGCTCGCATTACTGCAAGAGTGGTCGAACTTCATTCTGAATACCTCCAGACTTGGAAACGAATCGTGCCGTCAGGAAACCACGCCCAGGGAGACTGAGTTGTGTCCAAACGTTTGCCACTGGGTCGAATCCTCCAGCGACATCCCGCATCTAACGATTTAACAAAACAAAATTGAAACTACTCCGCGTGCCAAGCGTGCGGTGTCCTGTACGAGTGTCTGGCGGAAAACAAAAGGAGCTTTATGAAAGTGTCGAAACTATCGGCCCTTCTCTTCGGCGTCGCTCTTCTGCTTTCTTCGAGCGCGTCTGCCCGAGAGGCCAATAAGAGCACTCTTGAGTTGGCGGACAAAGTCACCGTCGAGGGCAAGTCCCTCAATTCCGGCAGGTACACAGTGGAATGGAGCGGCAGCGGACCGGCCGTTCAAGTCACCTTGCTGCAAGGCAAACAAACCGTGGCCACCTTTTCCGCTCGCCTGACCGAGCAACCTACTCCCAATCCTGAAAATGCCTACGGCACTGCCGATGGTCCGGACGGCTCCCGATCGCTCACAGTCATCTATCCGGCAGGCAAGCGAGTCGCCTTGGAACTCAACCAAAACGCCGGAGCCAGCCAAGCAAACTAACTGCTCCATCGTCAAAGTAACTGCGTCACAGCTACGCACGCTTCGCCGATGTAAACTCAACCAGCGCCCATTCCTTTTCGGTCGATCCCGGAAGGAATGGGCCACGAAGCGTATACCCATGCCAGCGCCAGCGAATTCGACCAATTCTCGGGATGCCGGCTTCACGCGAGGTGACTCAGCGCGAGAGGATTCAGTCGATACTCGGGATGCCTGTACCACGATAAGGAAATTTGGAGCTCATGTGACCTGCCACTCAGAGTCCTCCGCAGCGGCAACGATCTGGTGGGTTCGTGGATCGAAAACGAAGTACTCGCCAGGCATGAGTGAGGCTAATTGACTCAAACGAAGCCGCGCAGTCTCTAAGTCCTCCACCACGGCAAGCAAAATGGGTTTTCCGCGACGGTCCTTCCTGAGGATATCAAATGAAGACAAGAACATCGTTATCTCGCGACTCTTCGGAGTGTCCTCTAAGCGGCGAAGGCCGTGGTTCGGGCAATTTCCTGTTCCATTTGGTGTTTTTCCCAGCAGCTTTCTTCCTGTCCGGCGAAGAGTTCAGAGTGGTAACGGTGGTAGCTTGGCTCACGGCCATTGAGCGCGGGGTCGTAAATCTTCTCCCGTACCCATCTTTGCCCGGCGACGATTTCTGATCGGCAGTAGTTGCATCGGTTCACGTAGTAAACGATCATTTTTTTTTCTCCCTGGGATTACAGCCGCCCGAGATATTCGCTAGATGCAAAGGGGCGACCTCCGCAGGCCACCCCTATGCGTGGATTTGATCTAGTTGCTTCCGGTAGCGCTCCCTGAAGCAGCACCCGTGTGTGATTTTCCCGAGGCCAGCAGAATCGCCGCACGTGATACTGGAATGACAAATACGTTGTCGGCAGTCTTGATCTTGCTGAGAAAGTGCTCGTCCCCCGCTGTTTCGAAGCTCACCTGGGCTTTGTCGGCAGGAGCGCTTTCGACCTCTGAACTATCGCACTCGCACGATTTTCAAAGCTCCTGATGACTAGCCCCGCAAATCTATCGTCCGAAAGACGATTAATCGTGTATGTGCCAGCCGGAAGTGTCTTGCCAGCGGCTACAAACTCGAATGGAATTGTCACAACAATTTG
>Ga0070698_100004548_pt1 | contig 15238 bp, 9 predicted proteins | sample KBSK1502metaG_FD_65477 | JGI IMG/M metagenome (GOLD analysis project Ga0070698, IMG submission 65477) | Corn, switchgrass and miscanthus rhizosphere microbial communities from Kellogg Biological Station, Michigan, USA - KBS K1-50-2 metaG | ecosystem: Host-associated > Plants > Roots >...
GCCCTTCACCGTGAGCGTGTCGAGTGACCCGCTGAGCGTCAGGTCGGCCTGGGCCGCTCCGCCCAACCGCACCTGCTGCTGGGCGACACTCACCTGCGCGGTGGTGTCCACCGGCAGCGTGCTGTCCCGCTTCACGCCGCTCACCTGGACCAGCAGCGAGTCGAACGGCGCCAGAGAGGCGGCGGTGGCGGACAGAGTGATGGTGCCGGTGTGGGGCCGGACCCAGCCCAGCGTGCCGGAGCCGCTCACCCGGCCACCATTCTCCAGGCTGCCCCATTTCACCTCGAGTGTATCCAGGTGGATCACGCTGTCGGCGATCGCCAGGTCGGCCCGGACGCTGTCCAGCTGGAACTCGCGTATCCGGCTGGAATCCAGGGTCAGCCGGATGGTTCCTGCCGGCGCGACCAGCGTATCGGTGATGATGCTGACCAGCGCATGGCCCTGGAGCCGGGTCGAGAGGCCCCGTCCATTGATCATGGCGAGGTCGACATCCTGGAAATGCAGATCCAGGCTGTCGCTGCCCAGCCGGGGCGGCTGCAGCGTGACGCTGCCCACGGCCTGCACCGCGCCCAGGTCGCCCCGCACGTTGGCGTCGATGCCAAGATGGGAGAGATCTCCCTGGGTCTTGAGATGGCCGGCCAGCTTGCCCTGAAGGGTGAGGCCGGGGAAGGACCCGCGGAGACCTTCGAAGTCGATGGAATCGAGCTCGATGTCGGAATCGAGTCCCAGGACCTGGCCTCGGGTGTCCAGCTTGACCATGCCCTCGATGGCGCTCATGCCCCGGTCAGCGTCCCTGTGCTCGACCCGGCCCTCGAACACCACGTCTTTCCACGGGCCATTCAGCGTGCCGGCCAGCTGGGCGTGGCCCTGCAGCCGCACCGCCGGCGCGATCAGGGCCACCGTGCGAAGATCAAAATCGGACTTGGTGATCGTGAAGTTGTCGAACACCGGGCCACTGGGACCGCCCAGGTGCATGGTCCCGTGCCCGGTCACCAGGCTGGGAGGCCGGCCCGCGACTCTGGCATCATTGAACGTCAGCGCCAGGTTGAGGTCGAGGGTATCGAGAAACCCGCCGCCGCTAAGCTGGCCCGTCAAGGTGCCGTCCAGCGGCACCGTGTCGAGATACGGCCGCGCAACATCGAGGTTCAGGTCGGTGAGCCGCAAGTTCATGTCCCGGACCCCGAACCCGCGACGGGTATCCACCACTGCGGTCACGTTGCCTTCGAGCACGCTCACGCCCTGGTGCATCACCAGGTGGTCCAGCACGTAATCGGTGCGGGTCGGCGATTCGGAGAGCGCGGCCAGGTTGGCACTCCCCTGCATGTTGGGGAATTTGGGAGACACCCAGTGCAGGTCCCGCAGGTCGAGCCGGGGAACTTCGAGCGCGAGGTCGAACATCAGGTTCCCGTTCGGCCAGGTGAGCACCCCGCCCCCCTGGAACCCGGAGTGAGGGAAGGCGCCCCGCGTAATGCTGACCGTGGCACTGTCGTTCTGGACCCGCAGCCGGCCCGCGAAATCCGTGAGGGTGATTCCCGGATCGCTGAACCGCATGGCCAGGCTGTCCACTTCGGCTTCGAGCGGCTTCTTGTCCGGCGAGCTGAGCCGGAAGACCGGGAACCGGGCGGTGATCGCGTCGGCCTTGAGCACCTTGCGGAACCCCTCGGGTCCCGGCTCGATGATGCGGCCCGGATGGGCCCGGTCCTGGGCGAGCGCGGCGGCCTGCTCGGCTTCGGTATTTACGCCCGGCTTGAAATTGTAAGGCAGGAAAACCCGCACCGTCCCGCTGTCGATCCGGAGGCCCCGGAACTCGACCAGGGGTCCCGGCCCGGTGCCCTTCTTCTCTCCCAGCTTGAGAATCTCCTCGTAGTTGAGCCGCCCACTGCGATGCTTGATGATGTTGATGGTCGGGTGGAACAGGTGAACGCCGGAGAGAATGATCCGGTTGGCGATCAGGTTGGGAATACTGTACCCCACCTCGATCCTCGGGGCGTCCACGAACAGCACACCCGAGGTGTCGCGGATGACGACCCGGTCGAGGTTCACCCCGAACAGGAAGGTGCCGGAGACGGCGCCCACCTCGACGTCGGCCCGCAGCATGCGATCGAGGTACACCGAGAGGGAGCGGGCCACCAGCGCGCGGCCCGATCCGGTCCCGCCCAGCGCGAGCAGGATTCCCAGCACCATGGGGACCGTGCCGAGCAGCAGCACCAGGAGCGCGTGGATCAGCTTGCGGCCCATTAGAACGGCTGCCCGATCGCGAACTGGAAGGTCAGACTGGAGCGGCGGCCACTGCTGAAATTGTCCGCGATCTTCCGCAAGCTCCCGGTATTGGGATTGGACTGGTAGAGCGCGCCGGGTTGCCGGGGATAGCCGTTGTAAGCGACATCGAGCCGGGCAGGTCCCAACGGCGTCGCGAAGCGCATCCCGACGCCCGGGGTGAAGCGCAGGGTCGAAGGCGCGTTGGCCTTGCCCCGCTCGAACACGGTGCCCGCATCAATGAAGGCGGCCAGCCGCATCCGCTGGGTGAAGATCGGGGACGGGACCCGGATCTCCACGTTGCCCACCAGCAGTGTGTTGCCGCCGGTGGCGGAGAACCGCACCGGCAGCGTGTCGATGCCCCCCAGCACCGCCGTCGAGTCGGGGTCGTTCGAGGTCACGACATAGACCACGGGGCCGAGCTCGTTGCGCTGATAGCCGCGCACGTCGTTCGGCCCACCACCATAGAACCGCTCGTCCGGCGGAATGAAGCTGACCGTGGCGGAGGTGAACGCCACCTGGGGAGCGAAGATTGCCCCCGCGCGGAGATGCCAGCTCAGCACGACGTCGCGCGAGAGTTCCTGGTACCAGGCGCCGTCGACCACGATCTTTTCAAACTCGGTCAGCGACGAGGAGCCCAGGAACCGCGAGCTTACCGTCCCCTCGGCCGACAACACGTATCCCTGGGTGGGATCCAGGACGCTGTTGGCCCGGGGCATCGCGATGGTGCCGGTCAGGGTGCCAAGAAAGCGGCTCTGGCTCAACAGGGAGATGTCTTCGTTGGTGCAGGCGCTGAAGAATGCACAGAAGTTGACCGACGACGCCGAGGTATGGCCGTAGGAGACCTTGTAGGCCAGGCTGAGCGGCACTCGCCGCAGGCCTTCGCGCCGAATGGTGACGCTGCCGCCGATCTCCTCACGGAGGTACACCTGGAACTCGGACCGCCGGTCGGCAAAGGCCGCGTAGGTCAGCGTATTCAACGGCTCGATGAATCCGGGCTGCTCCAGGGTTGCGGTCAGGTTGTAGTTGAGCTTGCTGGATCCGATCGGGTCCTTCCGGAGCTGGCTGCAGATCGACTGGTCCAACCCGGCATCGAGCGGGGTGCCCACTCCCACCTTGGACGCCCGGCCGGAGATCTCGAAGATTCGCCCGCCTCCGCTGAAATTGCGGGCTCGCCACGCGGCACCTCCCCGGAAGCAATCGGTAGTGGCGTAGCCGACGCCGGACCGCACCCGGTGGAGCCGGCCTTCCCGCACCCGCACCAGCAATGGGACAATGGAATCGGTGGCCTGGTAATGGGCGGAATCGATCCCCACCGAGGAGAATTGGAACAACTCGGTGCGGTAGAGGTTGCGCTGGCTCAGGAACAGCTCGTCCTGGGAGAAGAGCCGCCCGGTTCCGGCCGGCACCATGCGGCGAACGAAACTGGTATCGATCGGACTCGTCCCTTCGACCCGAATAGGGCCGATGACCGAGCGGGGACCGGGATCGACGTCGAAGGTCACGTCGGCAATCCGTTGGGCCGAATCGACGTGAAAGTTCTTCAGGACCAGCACCGCGGGATAACCGCGATTGCGCAGCCGGTGACTTATGCTGTCCATGGAAGCGGCCATCTTGAACCGGTTGAACGGCTTTCCCTCTTGCAGCGGCAGCTTCAGGGTGAGCTGGCTCTTCTGCGGCACCGGCCGAATGCCGTTGAGCTGCAGGGTGCGCACCAGGACCGGTGGCCCCTCGGTGATCTTGAAGGTCACCTTTACCTGGGCAGCCTCCCGCACCACGGCCGTGTCCACTCGAACTTCCAGGAACCCGCTCGCCTTGTAGATGAACTGCAGCCGAAGCACATCCGCCACGAACTGGCGCTCGTCGAAATAGCGCTTCTCGCCCAGGAAGCCCAGCCACTTGAACGGCGGGGTCCGGCGGAACCACCCCGAATTGGTGGTGCTGATGCCGGCCGCGAGCACGGTCGTCGGGATGGACTTATTCCCCTGGAACTTCAAGCCCATGACCACCTTCTGCTCGGTTTGAGCGAAGAGTGGATGAGCGAAAAGAAGCAGAGCATATAAGACCGCGAGTATCCGAACCTGTTTCACCGGTGTCGTGTCATCCTGAATCGCCTGGTAAGTCAATTGACGCTGCGTCGTAACCTCAGTAGTTTCGCCGTGTTAGATCACAGTGTCAACTTATTGAGCAGCTATGCGCCGCTTCCTTATATACTCGCTCTGCCTGGTCGCCGCGTGCGGTGACGGCGGACGCTCGTCCACCCTCCACTATTACTTCACCTACGATCCCCGTTCCCTGGACCCGGCGCTCTCCACCGACGTGCCGACCGGCGAGGTGGTCGCCCTCCTGTTCGACAACCTGACCCAGTTCAACGTGGACGGCCAGCTGGAACCCGGGCTGGCCCGAAGCTTTGAAGTCGATTCGTCCGGATTGCGATACACCTTTCACCTCCGGAGCGCGGCCCGCTTTCACGACGGCACCCCGGTCCGGGCCTCCCACGTGCGGGCGACCTTCCTCCGCGCCCTCGATCCCGCCACCCGGGGCGGCCGGGCCTGGCCCCTGTTCCCCATCGCCGGCGCCCGGGCCTATGCCAACGGGGAAGCGCAGGACGTAAGCGGCCTGGCGGTGCCCGATGACTCCACGGTGGTGCTGACGTTGGACCAGCCGCTCAATGTCTTCCCCAAGCTACTCGCCATGCCGGTGACGGCGATCACGCCGGCACCGCTTCCGGCCGACTTCGATCAGCATCCGGTCGGCAGCGGCCCCTGGAAGTTCGTGTCCTGGTCCCATGACGACGCGATCGTGCTGGCGCGGAACCCGGACTACTGGGGCAAGGTGCCGGTGAGCGATACCCTGCGGATCCGCATCATTCCGGAAGCGCCGACCCAGGCCGCGGAGTACGAGGCCGGGCAGCTCTCGGTCGTGGAGATTCCCTTCGGCGAAAGTCGCCGCTGGGAAGCCGACCACGTCCCTGAAATCCTGAAGCGCCCGGCGATTCGGGATGTTTACATCGCCATCAATACGACGCGAGGCCCGCTCAAGGACGTCCGGGTCCGCCGGGCGCTCAACTACGCGGTCGACATGCCGACCATCCTCGCCACCGTGATCGGCGGGCGCGGCATCCAGGCGGCCGGTTCGCTGCCACCCGGCATCGTGGGCTACGACTCTACTCGCGCCCCCTATGCCCATGACCCCGCCCGGGCCCGGCAGCTGCTCGCCGAGGCCGGGTACTCCAAGGGGTTTTCGCTCAAGCTCTGGCGCACCGCAAGGGAGCAGTATTCCCGGATTGCTCAGGCGGTCCAGCAGCAGCTGGGTGAGGTCGGGATCACCGTGGAAATCGTGGAGCGCGATGCCTCGAGCGCGCGCGCGGCAGCGCGGAACGGGGAAACCGATCTCTTCCTCACCGACTGGTACGCCGACTACCCCGACCCGGAGAATTTCAATTACCCGCTCTTCTATTCCGGCAGCAAGGGATCGGGCGGGAACTACGCCTACTTCTCCGACCCCACCATCGACTCGCTGATTCTCCGGGCCCGGACCACGCTGGATGACCAGGAGAAAGGTCGGCTGGCCCGCGACATCGACCAGCGGATCTTCGACGCCGCGCCCTGGATCTTCTGCTACTTCCCGGTGGACTGGTGGGCGCGCCAACCGACGGTGAAAGACTGGATGATCCCGCTGATCTTCAACGGGCAAAGGTGGCAGGAGGCGAGGGTAGTGAAGTAAGAGAATCAGCCGGTGCAGCAGGCTGGTGATTATCGAGCTTCGATGCGCTTCACCGCAGAGCCGCTGAGGACGCTGAGGTTTCGCTGAGAAAAGCGTTACAGAAACTGTTTATTGCTACTACTTGGTCTTCTCGTTGTTCTCGGCGCAAACTCTGCCCACTCGGCGGCTCTGCGTTGAAGCGCCCCGGAGTTAGACGGGTCACAGATGGCAACGCCCAGCCCGGTACCGTCACCAGACCATGAAGCAGTTCCTGATCCGCCGGCTGATCCTCCTGATTCCGACACTCCTCGGAGTCCTCATCGTTGCTTTTCTGCTCCTTTATGTCGCGCCGGGCGACCCGGTACAGAGCATGGTCGGCGAGCGGGCGGACCCGGAGACCATCGCCCGGCTCCGGGCCGAGCTGCGGTTGGACGACCCCCTCCCCAAACAGTTCATCCATTACGTGGGCGGCGTGGTTTCGGGCGACCTGGGGACCTCGTACATTACCCGGCGACCGATCCTGCGCGACCTGCTGGAACGGTTCCCCGCCACCCTCCGGCTGGCCACCGCGGCGATGCTGTTCGCGACCGTCACCGGAATCCTGATCGGGATCTACGGCGCCTGGCGTCCCGGCACCTGGTTCGACCGCTTCACGACCATCGGCGCCTACCTCGGCGTCTCCTTCCCGGTCTACTGGGTGGGAATCCTGCTCATCCTGATCTTCGCAACCGGACTGCGATGGCTGCCGCCGTCGGGATCGGGCGGCTTCGTCTTCCTCATCCTGCCCGCGATCACTCTGGGCATGCGCTCGGTCGCATTTCTTGCGCGGATGACCCGGGCGGCCATGCAGGAGGTGCTTCGGTCGGACTTCATCCGCACCGCGCGCGCCAAGGGCCTGAGTGAATGGCGGGTGGTGTTCGACCACGGGCTCCGCAATGCCCTGCTTCCCGTGATCACGGTCCTGGGACTCGACTTCGGCAGCTATCTTACCGGATCCATCCTGACCGAAACGATTTTCTCCTGGCCCGGCGTGGGCCGTTACGTGCTGAACGCGATCAGCAAGCGCGATCTCCCCGCCGTGCAGGGCAGCATTCTCTTCCTGAGCCTGGTCTTCGTGCTGGTCAACCTCATCACCGATCTGGTCTATGCCAAAGTGGATCCCCGGGTGGCTTACGACTAAGGGCGGTCAAGGCGGTCTCGGGGTATTGGTGCTGTTGACCGCCCTGTCCGCCCTGACCGCCTCGTCCGCCGCTGCTCAGACCCTGAAGCAGCGCATCGACACCCGGCTCGACCGCCCGCCTTTCAACCGCCAGCTCTGGGGCGTGGCCCTGGTGGACGATCGCGGCCGGCTGCTATATGGCCGGAACCAGGACCGGCTTTTCATCCCGGCGAGCAACACCAAGCTGCTGGTGACCTCGGTCGCCTCGGCTCTGCTGCCGCCGTCCTGGACGGTCAAGACCAGCCTCTACACCGGCGGGCCCGTGGTGGACGGCGTGATCCAGGGCGACCTCGTGCTCTACGGCCGCGGGGATCCCACCTTCAGCGATCGCTGCTATTCGACCGACACCACCAGGGCCGGTGTCTGCGATCACGACATCTTCGCCCGCTTTCACGCGCTGGCGGACTCGTTGAAGGCCCGGGGGATTTCCGGTGTGGCGGGCGACCTGGTGGGGGATGGGAGTTACTTCGAACCGGAGATCGTGCACCCCGGCTGGGAGAGCTACGACCTCAACTGGTGGTACGCGGCGCCGGTGAGCGGACTGGTGTTCAACGACAACAGCGTGGACATCAAGTGGCTCCCCGGCGCCGAGGCGGGAAGCCCGGCCGTCATCAACATCACGCCCTGGCTGGGTGACCTCACCCTGGACAATCGGACCAGCACTCGCGCCGGCGGCGACGACGACATCGACTTCTTCCGCGATCCCGGCAGCATGACCATCCGCGCGGTGGGCAACGTGGAGCTGGGGAGCCGCGGCGGCACCGAGTACTTCGCGATGCCCGACCCCAACCTCTTCGCGGCCCGGGCCCTCCGCCAGGCCATGGCGGACGCCGGGATCACCATCGTGGGGGCCACCCGTTCCACCGTGGACTCCTTCGACTTTCGCACACTCCGGCAACAGCCGGCCCTGCTGGAGGTGGAGAGCCGGCCTTTCAGCGACTGGGTCTTTCCCATTCTCAACACCAGTCAGAACCTCTTCGCCGAGCAGTTGCTGAAGCAACTGGGCCGGGTGTTCGGCACCGCCGGATCCTGGGACGAGGGGCTCCGGGTCGAACGCCGTTTCCTGATCGACTCGATGGGAATCGATTCCACCCAGTTCAGCGCCTCGGACGGCTCCGGCCTCTCCAGCAGCAACCTGGTGAGCCCGCTCGCCTTCACCCGGATACTTCGTTTCATTCGCCAGCACCCCAACTGGCCCACCTTCGGGGCCGGCCTGCCCCAGTCCGGCAATACCGGCTCGCTCCGCAACCGCTTCAAGAACACGCCGATCGAGGGCCGGGTATGGGCCAAGACCGGCAGTATTTCCCGGGTCAATACCATCTCCGGCTTTTTCGAGACCCACGCCGGGCGGCGTTACTTCTTCTCGATCCAGGCCAACCATCACACGCTTCCCGGGCGGGTAATCCTGGCCCAGTTGGACAGCCTGGTGGTGGACATGGCGCGGGCCGTAGAGCGCTGAGAACAATGCAACCGTTCGAGTGAACCAATTCACCACAGAGCCACGGATTTCACGAGGGCACAATGTTGATTCTGATCGTACGCCATGCCCAGGCAGGGGAGCAGGATCCAAACAAGTATCCGGACGACACCCTGCGCCCGCTCACCGCGAAAGGGCGGGAGACCCACGGCGAGATGAGCCGGCTGCTCCGCAAGCGGAAGATGGTGCCCGGTGCCATCTACAGCAGCCCGTGGAAACGCGCGATGCAGACCGCTCAAGTCATGGCGCGGGAGTTCGGCGGGAAGGGGTTGAAGCCGAAGCCGATCCCCTCCCTGGCGGATCCGCCGGACCTGGATGCTCTCGGCCGGGACCTGACCGGCTCCGCGGGGCTGGAGACTCTGGCGCTGGTCGGACATGAGCCCTGGTTGAGCGGTCTCGCTTCGCTGCTGCTCACCGGAGAACCCCACCGGGTGTCGATCGACTTCCCCAAGAGCGGGGTGATCGGGATCGAGGCCGACGCGATCGAGGCCGGTGCCGGAATGCTCCGATTCTTCTTAAGGCCGAAACTCCTTTAAGGCGGTAATAGGCGGTAATAGGCGGTATTGGGCGGTAATAGGCGGTATTGGGCGGTAATAGTCGGTAATAGGCGGTAATAGGCGGTAATAGGCGGTTGAGCAGGCAAACGACTGCCTGGGCCGTTTATTCCAGACCATTACCGCCCATTACCGTCTACTACCGCCTACTACCGCCTATTACATTTCAGACACGTCTTTTATAGAAGAGAAGGCAGCGATGACCCACACTCCCTCCGCGCCGGCGGGCACCCGTCCCCCGCGTGAGGCCCGCGATGCGGTAGTGATCCGCTTCGCCGGGGATTCCGGTGACGGCATGCAGGTAACCGGCACCCAGTTCACCGTCGAGACGGCGCTGGCCGGCAACGACCTGTCGACTTTCCCCGACTTCCCCGCCGAAATCCGGGCCCCCACCGGGACCACCTTCGGCGTTTCCGCTTTCCAGATTCACTTCGGCTCGACCGATGTCACCACCGCCGGCGATGAGCTGGATGTGCTGATCGCGATGAACCCCGCGGCCCTCAAGATGAACGTCCGCGACCTCCGGGTGGGCGGGCTGGTCATCGTGGATACCGCCGCGTTCATCGACCGCAACTTCGTGAAAGCCGGCATTACCTCGAACCCGCTGGACGACGGGTCGCTGGCGCCGTACCAGGTGCTGAAGCTGGACATTACCCGGCTCACCATGGACGCGGTGAAGCCGTTCGACCTCTCCAACAAGGAAGCGATGCGTTGCCGGAACATGTGGGCCCTGGGCCTCATGCTCTGGATGTATGGCCGGGACCGCGATGCCACGACCCAGTGGATGCGGAAGAAGTTCGCCAAGCACGAGCCGATCGCCCAGGCCAACGAAGCGGCGCTCAATGCCGGCCATGCCTACGGCGAAACCGCCGAAATGCAGGACATCGTGCCCGGGTATACCGTGGCGCGCGCATCGGTCGAGCCCGGCACCTACAAGACGGTGAACGGCACCGAGGCGCTGGCCTGGGGACTGATCACCGGCGCTCGCAAGGCCGGCATCAGGAAAGTGTTCCTCGGGGCCTATCCCATCACGCCGGCGTCGGCGTTGCTCCACACTCTGGCCAATCTCAAGAAGTTCGGGGTCATCACCTTCCAGGCGGAAGACGAGATCGCCGCGATCTGCGCCGCTATCGGCGCCAGCTATGCCGGCGCGCTGGGCATCACCTCGAGCAGCGGCCCCGGCATCGCGCTCAAGACCGAGGCCCTCGGCCTGGCGGTCGCGACCGAGCTGCCGCTCATCGTGGTCAACAACCAGCGGGCCGGCCCTTCGACCGGGATGCCGACCAAGACCGAGCAGTCGGATCTCTTCCAGGCGGTTTACGGCCGGAACGCCGATTCCCCGCTCGCCGTGATCTCGACGGCGACGCCGGGTGACTGTTTCGAAACTGCGATCGAAGCGGTGCGGATCGCGACCCGCTACATGACCCCGGTCATGCTGCTCACCGACGGCTACCTGGCGAACGCGGCCGAGCCGTGGGTGCTGCCCGACCTGGACGAGATCGCGCCATTCCCGGTCGAATACCGGACCGATCCGGAAGGGTTTCATCCCTTCCTCCGGGATCCGGAGACGCTGGCCCGGCCCTGGGCGCTGCCCGGCACGCCGGGGCTGGTGCACCGGATCGGCGGGATCGAGCGGAGCTACGACTCGGGCCACATCTCCTACGATCCCGAAAACCACGAGAAGATGACGAAGACCCGCGCGGCCAAGATCGCGGGGATCGCCACCGACATTCCGGAACAGGAAGTCGCGCTGGGCGAGGATTCCGGGAAGCTGGCGATCGTGGGCTGGGGATCCACCCACGGCGCGATTCACCAGGCCGTGCGCCGGGCCCGCGAGGCGGGTGCTGACGTATCCCACATCCACATCCGCTACCTCTCGCCCTTCCCCCGCAACCTGGGCGCGCTGCTCAGGCGCTACGACCGGGTGCTGGTTCCCGAGATGAACAACGGGCAGCTGGTCCATATGCTGCGCGACACGTTCCTGATTCCCGCGGAACCGCTCACCAAGGTGACCGGGAAACCATTCAAGATCAGTGAAATCGAGCACGCCATTCAGGCGTGTCTGGAGGGCATATGACCGCCGTAGCGCCATTAACTGCGAAAGAATGGGCCTCGGACCAGGAGGTCCGCTGGTGCCCCGGATGCGGTGATTACGCGATTCTCAAGGCCATGCTCAAGACCCTGGCCGATATCGGAAACCGCCCCGAGAACACCGTATTCGTATCCGGCATCGGCTGCGCGGCCCGGTTCCCCTATTACGTGGCGTCCTACGGGTTCCACACCATTCACGGCCGGGCCCCGGCGGTGGCGACCGGGGTGAAGCTGGCCAACCCCGAGCTCGATGTCTGGGTGATCAGCGGCGACGGTGATGCGCTGAGCATTGGCGGCAATCACCTGCTGCACCTGCTGCGCCGCAATGTGGACGTCCAGTTCCTGCTCTTCAATAACGAAATCTACGGCCTCACCAAGGGGCAATACTCACCGACCTCGCGCCGCGGCACCCGCTCGCCTTCGACGCCGATGGGCTCGCTGGAGAACCCGGTGTCGGCCGGCGCCTTTGCGCTGGGGGCGGGGGCCCGGTTCGTGGCCCGCTCGGTGGATACCCAGCAGGTCCACCTGAGCGGCGTGCTGACCCGGGCCCACCGGCACCGCGGTACTTCATTCGTGGAGATCTTCCAGAACTGTGTGGTCTTCAACGACGGCGTGTTTGACGACTTCACCGAGAAATCCATCGCGCCCGAGCGCCAGTTGCTCGTGGAGAACGGCAAGCCGTTGCTCTTCGGCAAGGACCGGAGCATGGGCATTCGCCTCAATACCCGGGAGCTGAGGCTCGAGGTGGTGAAGCTCGGAGAGAACGGGGTAACCGAGCAGGACATCCTGGTACACGACGAGACCAACCGGGCCCTGGCTTCTATGCTGGTGGCGCTGGAGCCGCCGGACTTCCCGGTCGCGCTGGGAGTGATTTACTGCGACCCGATCACGACCTACGACCAGGACGTGTACGCCCAGCTGGAAAGTGCGGGAGCCTGGAAATCGGAGCCGGACCTGAACCAGCTGTTCCGCCAGGAACGGACTTGGACGGTAGAGTAGGGCGGCAAGGCGGCAAGGCGGCAAGGCGGCAAACACTGAGGGGCTGTCACCCCGAATGGAATGAGGGATCTTGCTCGCCTTGAGAAGATCCCTCGCTTCGCTCGGGATGACAGCCCCTCTGTTCCTGCCGCCCTGCCGTCTTGCCGCCCTGCCGACTTGCCGCCCTGCCGACTCTAGTCGTCCTTCTGCCCGAAAATCGCCATGTTCGAGCTGTGCCCGGGCATCACCTTGGCCTTGGGATTGATGAGGTGCACGGCGTTGTTCACCGCGATGCAGACCTCGCCCACTCCGGTCGCGATCAGCTTGAGCTTCCCTTCATAGCTCGCGATGTCCCCGGCGGCGTAGATGCCGGGCACGTTGGTCTCCATTACCCGGTTGACCTTGATGTCGCCCTTCTCGGTATCCAGCCCCCATTCGTTGATGGCGCCCAGGTCGGAGTGAAAGCCGAGGAGGGGAATGATCGCGTCCATCGCCAGGACCATCTCTTCCTTGGTCTTGGTATTCACGATCTTCACCTGCTCTACCCGGTCGGCCCCGTCGATTCCCCTGACCTCGGAGAAGGTACGCAGCTCGCAGCGGCCCTCCCGGCAGAGTTGCTCCACCTGCGCAATGGTGGCGGCGTGGGCCCGGAAGCCGTCCCGGCGGTGGATGAGCATCACCGACTCCGCCACGCCCTGCAGGTTGACGGCCCAATCGAACGCCGAGTCCCCGCCGCCCACCAGCAGGACTTTCTTGCCCCGGAAGAGCTGGGGATCGATCACCTTGTGATAGAGTCCCTTCTCCTCGAAGCGTTCGACGTTGTCCAGCGGTAGCCGGCGCGGCTCGAAGGCGCCGATCCCCGCGGCGATGATAATGGTGCGCGAGGGATAGCTGCCCCCGCTGGTTTCCACTACGAAATGTCCCCCGTCCTCCTCGACCCGGCGAAGCCCGGTCACCACTTCCCCCATGTGGGTGGTGGCCCCGAACTGGAGCCCCTGCTGGACCATGCTGGTGACCAGGTCCTTGGCCAGCACCTTGGGAAACCCGGCGACGTCGAAGATGTACTTCTCGGGATACAGCGCCATGAGCTGGCCGCCCAGAGCGGGCAGCGCATCCACCAATCGGCAGGAGGCTCCGCGCATCCCGGCGTAGAAGGCGCCGAACAGCCCGGTGGGGCCGGCCCCGATGATGGTGATATCCTTGAGCTCTTCAGTCGCCACGTGTCCGTCCATTGTTCAAAACGAGTGTTTGAATATACATCGTGGTGGATTCACTGACTGCAACCACAAAACGCAAAGACACGAAGTCGCAAAGAACAGGCAGAATGCTCTTCTTCGCGGCTTGGCGCCTTTGCGTTGGCAGTTGGCATGCAGGGTTGACTGGGAACTCGAACTGCCCGAAGATTGGCAGATACTCTCACTCCTTCAGGTGCCATGACCCGTCACATCCGTTCGCTCGTCGTACTGCTGGCGCTCGGCACGGCTGCCTGCGGGATCACCCTTGGCAGTCTCTTCGAGGAGCGGCCCGCCCACGCGCTGGACCGCTTCACCAGCACCAGTGATGCCTGGGTGGATTCGGTTGGCGGGCTCCGGGGAAGCTTCGTGGGCGAAGGCACCTCCCACGCGGTCCACCTGATCTCGACCGACACCGGGCTCATCGCGGACCTGGTCCGCCGCTACCGGCCCGACATCATTCACGGAGATTTCTGGACTTCGTTGAGCCGGGCCGGGACCGTGGTGCTCGATCCGGTCGCCATGCAATCGCAGAACAACGCCTACCGGCCGCTGGTGGGTTCACCCGAGGGCCATACCGAGGTGCAACTCACCGGCGTCCTCGCCCGCGGCAGCCGCTGCGGCTGGCGCGGCGCCCAGGCCGAGCTGATCGTGGTCTCCCCGCCCAAAGAAGACGATGTGCCCGGCCTCCGCGGGCCCGTAGTGGGATCCTTCCGGTTGAAAGGAGAGGTCGGTGATCGCCAACTCCGGCGGGCACCCCTGTCGCCCTCCGACCCGCTCATCGCCACCCTGCTGGACCGCACCCGCCACGCCATGGATTCGATGCTCGATGCCCGGCTCTTCCGGCGCGACCAGCCGTTGAGCCGCGTGGGCAATGAAGAGATCCCGATCAATTCCCTCCTCGACGTGGACGCGGCCGACATCGTGCCGCTTCGGACCACGAGCGGGCATACCCGGTATGCCGTGTCGCTCCGGGAGCGGCGGGTCACCGCGTCGGGCGATTCCACGCTCGCGGCCGTGGTGATGGTCTGGGACAGCGCGGGCCAATGGCAACAGACCGTCCTGGGACCCGCTCTGCTCCGGATGCAGCGCGGTCGTATGGCTCCCTATGGCGACAGCTGGACCGCGGTGTACTGGCGCCGGCTGCAGGCGGTGAGCGGCTTCGAGTATCCCCGGGACTATCTCTGGATGGAGCAGGTCGATCCCCGGGACGGCAGCGTACTGTGGGGGATCCTGGACCCTTCGGGCAATGTCGTGGTGGCAGCAGCGGAGATGCAGGGACCCTGCATACAGTGACAAGTGACAAGTAACATGTGACAAGGCCCGGTTGATCAGCGATCTTAGTGGAAGTACCTGTTCTCTCGTTCGCCCTGCTTGTCACTTGTCACCTGCACTTGTCACTTATGAAGATCTATACCAAGACGGGCGACACCGGCGAAACCGGACTCTTCGGAGGGGGTCGAGTCCCCAAGGACCACCTGCGCGTCGCGGCCTACGGCGACGTCGACGAGCTGAACTCGGTCCTCGGCCTGGTCCGCGCGACGCCCCCCGCGCATGACTTCGACCCGCTGCTCGAATCCATCCAGCGCGACCTCTTCTCGATCGGTGGTCACCTCGCAACTCCGGACCCCGACAAGGTGAAAAAGGCGCTGGAAAAGGCCGACCTGTCCGCGGAGCGCATCACCCTCTTCGAGAGGAACATCGACTCGGCGGACCGGGAGCTTCC
>Ga0070698_100004549_pt1 | contig 15237 bp, 9 predicted proteins | sample KBSK1502metaG_FD_65477 | JGI IMG/M metagenome (GOLD analysis project Ga0070698, IMG submission 65477) | Corn, switchgrass and miscanthus rhizosphere microbial communities from Kellogg Biological Station, Michigan, USA - KBS K1-50-2 metaG | ecosystem: Host-associated > Plants > Roots >...
ACAAGTCGCTTCAAGTAGTACTTGAGGCTGCATCATGGCTCCGCCCGCCAGGCGTCTGGATCGCGCCGATCTTCTCAACCGAGGACCGAATGACCTTCATCGGCGGTTTTTCCGCACCCTGCTAGCCCTTCTTTTCTGAACAAAAAGGCTTGACTGGAGCTACTTTCAGTGGCAGAGTCTCACGTGCTTTCTAGGGTGGCCGCGGAGCTTCCGATGAGACTTTGTCGAGCCTCGATGCTGCTGCTGCTGGTGGCGGGGGGCGGTTGCCAGACGATCACCGAAGAGCTGCCGACGCGTCCTTCGCCCGCCCGGTCTCCGGCCCCGCCCATTCCCGTGGTCACGATCCCGGTCCCCGTGCCCACGCCCGCTCCCGCCGCGACTCCCTCGCCCGCGCCCACGCCGAGCCCGGCGGCCGCGCCGACACCGGCCGCCACGCCCACGCCGAATGCCGGCAGCATCGACTCGATCCGCGTCGCGTTCTTCGGCTTCAGGTGCACCGACGGCCAGACCGTGCCCCACAACGGATGGGGACAGCTGCCGAGGGGCTGCACCGGCTATCTCACCGCGACGCCGAAGAAGAGGGACAACAGCGACGTGCCGCAGAACGAGCACGGGCCGAACATCAGCTGGCGCCTGCGGGCGGGTGAGGGCATAGTGCAGGTGCTTCCGCCCACCTTCCCCAACGACTTCAACAAGGACCTGCTCGGATTGAGGCTGGGCGATTTCAGCCTCTGCGCGACCGTCAAGGGCGTCGAGGGCTGCCTCAACGGGACGGTGACCTCCGGCCACTGACGTCTCGAAGCGGGTCCCGCGATCAACCCGCGAGCGACGCCAGGGGCCGCGCCGACGAAGCCCCGAGCGGGACGCCCACCCAGGCCGCCATGGTGGCGGCCACCTCGGCCAGGGCCGCCTCGGGCAGCTCGCCGGGCTCGGTCCGCGGGGCATCGGACCGGATCGCCAGCATCTCGTCGACGCCCTCCGCCAACAGCAGATACAGGGTCTTTCCCCGGTAGGCGGCGCTCTTCTCGGCGTTGAGCCACACGTAGTAGGAGAGCTGCTCGACGTCGACGAAGGAGCCGAAGGGGTCTTCCAGGATCGGGACCTGGTCGGTGGGACGCGGGCTCGAGAAGAGGAGCAGGCTGCTGAAGGGCTTCATCTTGTCACGGACGCCGAAGCGGGCGACGAGCAGGCGCGGTTCCGCGCGCTTCAATGCCTGGACGGAAGCCCATTCGACGAACGTGTTGTTGAGGAGCAGCGTCCCGTTGCCGGCCAGGAACACGTCGCGGATGAAGGCGCGCACCACTTCGTCGGAGTGGAGGAGGGACCCTTGCGGCGGCCCAACGACCATCTCTCGTGCGTAGGCGGCGAGCTCCTGGGGGCCCGAGACTCCGCTGAGCACCTTCTGGTAGAGGGAGCGGGCCAGCATCTCCCGGTAGGCGCGAAGGCGGGCATAGCTCAAGCCGGTGGCGCCCGCGCCGCCCCGGCTCGCTCCCGCCTCGCACAAGGCGTGGAGCGACTCGCCCGCTTCCACGATCCAGGCGTCGTGGGGGCCGCGTCCGGCCGCCTCGCGAAGCGCCGAGAAGAGCGTGTCCTTCGCGCTCGTCCGGAAGAGCGCGTGCAGGAAGGCTTCGGAGGTTTGAGCCCCTTCGAGGCGGAGGGGGACCCGGGTCCCCAGGCTCCGCAGCCGTCTCCAGAGCCTGTCCCGCTGGATCGCGATCCCCTGCCCGTAGAGAACGACCACCAGCCGGCGGGGTGCGTTCGCGGAATAGAGCCGTTCGTCGATTCGAGGCTGCAGGCGCCGGAAGACCTGGTCGACCTCCTGCCTCCAGCGGGGCAGGAGGCCCTGCCGCCGGAGCAGGGCCTGGGTCGCGTCCTGGAGCCGGCGGGGATCGCTCTCTCGCACGGCGCGACAACCGGCCCCGGTCTCGAGGCGCGTCACGCCGGCGAACACGTCGACGAGTTCCGGGCCCGTCCAGCGCGCGATGCTCTCCAGCAGCGCGCCCAGGTATGCCCGCTCGGGCGCGAAGAGCGTCGGCCACTTCTCCGCTTCGACGCCGATGAACGCCCGGAACGTCACGGGCAGGCGCGCGAGGAGGTCGCGGTGCGCCCGGAGCAGGGACGCCGCGTCGGCCGCGGTCGAGGTCCTCGTTGGCGCGCTCAAAACGCCAGCTCTACCAGTGGCCGGGCTTCGCCCTCCGGCATCTTGAAGCCGAGGACTCGGGCCAGCGTCGGGGCCACGTCGGTCGTGCGGATGGGCCGCTCCGAGACCAGCCCCCGGGGCACGCCCGCTCCCACCGCGAGCAGCCACAGCCGGCGGCACGACTCGTCGCCGCTGCGATGGTTCTGGAACCCGTTGCCGCTGGGGTCGCCGTCCCTTCCCATCTCGGGGACGACGATGAAGGTCGTGCGGCCGCGATACTGCGGCAGCGACTGGGCATGCTCCCAGAGGCCGTGGACCAGGCGGTCGGTCCGCCGGATCGCCTCCAGGTAGAGCGAATACGCCCCGAAGTGGGCGACGTCGATGTCCCAGAAGTTCACGAGCACCAGGGAGGGAGCGAGCCGGCTCATGATCTCCTTGGTCATGAAGAAGGTCAGCTCGTCGCCGCTGGTGGGGACCAGGGGATCGTTGAAGTAGTCGAGGAGCGACCTGGCGAGGCTCGTCCGGACCTCCTTGCCGAGCGCGCGGCCCGACTCGTGCACCCGCCAGCCGAAGCCCTCGTAACCTTCGTCGAGGGCGGACACCATCCGCTCGGCGAGGGCCTGGCGGTCTTCGACGCCGGGGCCGGCATCGGTCGACACCGCCGACTTCACCGCCTCGACCAGGAACTGCTTGGGCAGGATCACGTTGGCCGCGCAGGGATCGCCCCAGTCGCGGAGCTTGCTCCCGCCCAGGAGGCCGAAGCTCTTGTTGCTCGCGATCACCCAGGTTTCTTCCGGCGGCAGGCCTCGCTCCTTGCGGAAGCACTCGAACACCGTGGGGGTGGTGGGAGCCTCGCCGCCGTAGGCGTCCACGTTCTGCAGGCAGCCCGTGACCAGGGCGCCGGTGGCGTTGAAGTGGCCGGTCAGGCCCTCGTAACGCGTCTCGGGGTAGAACAGTCCCTGCGGGACGAGCTCGGAGACGAGGTGGGGGATGTTCGGCCACCCTTCGGGGGCGAACGTGTCTTCCCAGCGCACGCCGCCGCCGAAGGTGACGACGATGGCGCGGTTCCGGTTGTCGGAACGGTCGCGGGCGGCGAAGGCTCGCCGGGGCAGGAGCGCATCGGCGATGAGCGCGGCCGCGCCGCGGAGGATGTCGCGCCGACCTGAATCGGATGGCGGCATGCGTTCCTAGTAGTCGACGATCTCGCCCCCCGCGATCTTCCGGGTCTCGCCGGGAAGATCGAAGGGGTGGTCCACGCCGGCCTCGATGTCGCCGCTCGGCGAGTAGTAACCGGGCCACGCGTCGGCCACGATTCCCTGGCCTCCCGTGTCGCTCAGGGTCAGCCTGGTGATGAGCTTGGACGAGCGGTAACCGTATTTGAACGGGATCACGAGCCGCAGCGGCGCGCCGTGCTCCGGGCTGAGGGGCTCGCCGTTCATCCCGAGCGCGAAGAGCGTCCGCGAGTGGAGGAGATCGTCCATCCTGAGGAAGTCGAAGTAGTGATCGGCGCAATCGATGCGCACCCAGGACGCCTCGGGCTTCGGCCGCGCGAGCTTCAGCAGCTCCCCGGCGCGGAAGCCCTCCCACCGGACCCGCCCCGACCAGCACTGCACGCACTTCAGGCGGCTGCTCTGCGTGATGCGCGGAAGCCGCTCGAGGTCCGCGAGCTTCAGGCGCAGGGGCGGCCCCGCCAGGCCATCGATCGTCAGCTCCCAGCTCCGCGGATCGGGCGCGGGCACCGGGTTGAACTCCATCACCTTCAGGTGAAAGCGGTCGGGGGTGTCGGTGGGGAGGATCCACTTCCGGCTCGAGCCTTCGGCCGGCCACGCCGGCCGGTCACCGCCGAGCGCCGCTCCCGCCCCGGCGAGGAGGGCCGACTCCACGAAGCTCCGCCGCTTCACGCTCGGGATCCTCTCTTGGCACTAGAGCACAGGGCTCCGAGAGGTGTCAAGAACACGCGCCCGGCTTGAACGCACGAAAGGCACGCGCTCCGACCAGGCCGGCGCCCTCCCGGATGACGACCGCCTGATCCGCGGTGACGCTCGTGGCCACGTCCCGGGCGCCGGATGGCCACGCGACCTCGACCCGGTCCGCGACCGCACTCGAGCCCAGCCCGAAGTGCAGGCGCAGGTCGTTCTGGGAGCAAAAGCTGCCGCCGCTGCGGACCTCGTCGATGAGCCGCCGCCCGCCGGCCTGGACCACGACCCGGGCGCCGATCGCGCTTCGGTTGGAGCGCGTCCCTTCGAGCCTCACGACGAGGGCATGGCGGTCCGTGGGCGCGCAGTCATGGAGCAGGCTGGGAGCGTCGTTCATGTTGTTCACGACCACGTCGAGGCGCCCGCCGCCGAAGAGATCGCCGAAGGCCGCGCCCCGGGCCGGCTTGCGGAGCGCGATGCCAGGCCCCGCCCGCAGCGAGACGTCCTCGAACCGGCCGTTCCCCAGGTTGCGGTAGAGAAGCTTCCGCTGCTCGTAGGCGTAACGCCCGCCCGCGCGGTCCGCCTCGGGGTAGACGTGGCCGTTGACGATCAGGAGATCGGGCCAGCCGTCGAGGTCGAAATCGGGGAAGCCGACCCCCCAGCCCAGGTACCGGTCGTTCACGCCGAGACCGGCCGGGAGAGACGCGTCTTCGAAGGCGCCGCCCCCGAGGTTGCGGTAGAGCGACGTCGTGTCGTCGTCGAAGTTGGTCTTGGCGATGTCGAGCCAGCCGTCACGGTCGTAGTCGGCGGCGGCGGCCCCCATCCCCGCCTGAGCGCGGCCGTCGGCGGTCAGGGCGGCGCCGGCGATCAGGCCACGCTCCTTGAACGTGCCGTCGTGCTCGTTGTGGAAGAGCAGCGACGCGCGCGAGTCGTTCGTCACGTAGACGTCCGGCCAGCCGTCGTTGTCGTAGTCGAGCACCAGGGGTGTGAAGCCGAACGACGGAGCCGCCTTGAGGATGCCGGCGGCCTGCGACACGTCCGTGAACGTGCCGTCCCCGTTGCCGTGATAGAGGGCGTTCTGGGCGCCACGCAGGCCGGCGGGTCCGCACATGACGACGAAGCCCTTCCACGAGCAGCTCTGTCCGGTGCCGGGCCGGTAGCGGGCGGCGTCCTCGGGGGCCACGTAGGCGGAGACGAACAGGTCCAGTCGCCCGTCGCGGTCGTAGTCCAGGAAGGCGCAGCCCGTGCTGTAGCGATCGGGGCCCGCGAGCCCGGCGGCCCGCGTCGTGTCGCTGAAGACGCCGTTCCCCTGGTTCCGGTAGAGCACGCTCTGGCCGTAGTAGGTCACGAACAGGTCCACGCGTCCGTCGTTGTCATAGTCCCCGGCGCAGACACCCTGGCCCCAACCCCGGTGCCCGAGCCCCGACTTGTCGGTGACGTCGGCAAAGGTGCCGTCGCCGAGGTTGCGGTAGAGCCGGCTCGGAGGCGGATCCTCGCCACCGAAACCGCCGAGGCGCGAGCCGTTCACGAGGAAGATGTCGGGCCATCCGTCGTCGTCGTAGTCGAAGATGGCCACGCCGCCGCCGGTCGTCTCCAGGATGTAGTCCTTGGTCCGCTCACCGCCGATGATCGTCCGGGCGGCGAGCCGCGCGCTCGGGGCGAGGTCCACGAAACGGGCCACGTCCACGGGAGCCGCTGGCCCTCCCTCGGCCGGCGGCCCCCGGCGAGCCCCGAGGACCAGGACGGCTCCGCCGGCCAGCGCCGCGGCCACGAGCTTCGGTCGGTCCCGAGAGGTCATTTCAAAAAGGGTCTTGACGCCACGAGGGCGCTGGTCAAATCATTGAACAAACGTACTCGAGACGGTAAACCGTACACGATGCCCACGTGAGGCAAGGGAGATTTGGCATGCGTGCTCTCATGAGGAGTGCCTTCGGTCCCTTGGCGGCCTTCGCCCTGTGCTTGCTGGGGACCACGGCTCTGGCCCAGGTGGACACCGGCACCATCCTGGGCACGGTCAAGGACGCGTCGGGGGCCGTGGTCGCCGGCGCCACTGTCACGATCACCCACGAAGGCCAGGCCTTTACCCTGTCGCGCGTGACCCGGCCGGACGGCACCTACATCTTCACTCCGATCCGGATCGGCACCTACCGGGTCGAAGTCGAGTCTCCCGGCTTCCGGAAGGCGGTCCGCCGCGGCATCGAGCTGAACCTCCAGCAGCAGGCGGTGGTGGTCATCAGCCTGGAGACGGGACAGCTCGAGGAAGCGGTGGAGGTCACGGCCGAAGTCCCGCTGCTCCAGACGCAGAGCGGCGAGGTCGGACAGACCATCACCGCGGCCACGATCAAAGACCTGCCCCTCAACGGCCGGGACTACACCGTGCTTGCCCGCCTGAGCGCGGGGACGGCCCGCCCGCAGCAGGGGGCCCGCGCGCCGCTGCAGTTCACGGCCAACGGCACCCGGCCCGGACAGAACAACTACCTGCTCGACGGCATCGACAACAACACGAGCAACGTCGACTTCCTGGGCGGCACCGCCTATGTCGTCAAGCCGCCGGTCGACGCCATCGCTGAGATCAAGGTGCTCACCAGCTCCTTCGGGGCGGAGTACGGGCGCGCGGGCGGCGCGGTGTTGAGCGCCACGCTGAAGTCCGGCTCCAACGCGTTCCACGGCAGCGCCTGGGAGTTCAACCGCAACGACGGGCTCAAGGCGGCAGAGTTCTTCGAGAACGCGCGGGGGCTCAAGAAGGGCCTGTACAACTCGAACCAGTTCGGCTTCACCGCCGGCGGCCCCGTCGTGAAGAACAAGACCTTCTTCTTCGCGGACTACGAGGGGAGCCTGACCAAGCAGGACCAGATATGGCAGGTCACCGTTCCCACGCCGCGCCAGCGCGACAGCGGGTTCACCGACTTCTCCGACCTCATCTCCGGCCAGACCGGGAGCCGCGGCCCCGATCTGCTCGGGCGGACCGTGCCGCTGGGCACGATCTTCGACCCCGCCACGACGCGCCAGGTGTTCGCCGGGCAGATCGATCCCGTCACCGGCCGCGTGTCCACCGGGAACGGCTTCGTCCGCGACCCCTTCCCCGGGAACATCATCCCGGCCAACCGGCTCGACCCGAACGCGGTGAAGCTGATGAGCCTCTTCCCGGCGGCGAACCAGGCGGGGCTCATCAACAACTTCGCGGCCAACCGGCTGAACCGCGAGACCATCCACACCTTCGACGTGCGGGTCGACCACGACTTCACCGCCAACGACCACGTCTTCGCCCGCTACAGCTTCGGGGGCACGACGCGGCACAAGCCGGGTCCCTTCGAAGGGCCCGCCGACGGCGGAGCCTATGCCCAGGGTGACGAGACCGGCCGCACGCACGGCCTCGCGGTCAGCTACACCAGGATGTTCTCGTCGTCTTTGATCAACGAGGCCCGCTTCGGCTTCAGCCGCGAGTACATCAACCGCCTGCAGCCCCTCGGCGACGACACGAGCAACATCCCCGGCCAGTACGGCATCCAGGGCATCCCCCAGGTCAAGGGCAACGGCGGGCTGCCGCTGATCTTCATGGGCGACCTCCGGCAGTTCGGCGCCGTGGACTGGCTGGTGGCCGAGCGCCTCAGCAACACGCTGCAACTGACGGACAACCTCACGAAGATCTACAAGTCGCACTCCTTCAAGACCGGCTTCATGGCCCAGAAGATCAAGCTCCCCTGGACGGGCCCGCCGTGGGCGCGGGGACGGTTCAATTTCGACGGCTTCTTCACCTCGATCCCGAACCGCCAGGACGTCAGCACCGGACGCGCCCAGTTCCTGCTCACGCCGATCGCCTCCACGGTGCCGGGGGGAGTCGACTTCGTCGGCGGAGCGAACCAGGTCCAGGCCTCGCCCTTCGGCGAGATCGGCAGCCAGCGGAGCTACTTCGGCGCCTACGTGCAGGACAGTTGGCGCGTGAACGCCAAGCTCAGCCTGAACTACGGCCTGCGGTGGGACTACTTCACCCTCGTGGGCGACAGGAACTGGAAGCAGGCCAACTTCGTGCCGGGGCCGCCGGGGCAGGCGCAGTACATCATCCCCGCCCGGCACCAGGACATCCCGCTGTCGCAGTCCTTCAAGGACGTGCTGGCCAAGGACGGCATCAATCTCGTCTACACCGACGAGTTCGGCAGCGGCATCGGCCGGCCGCAGAAGAACAACTTTGCTCCGCGCGTCGACTTCGCCTGGCAGCCGTACCAGAACCTGGTCGTGCGCGGCGGGTACGGGCTCTTCTACGGCGCCTTCGAGAACCGCGGCGGCAACCCGAGCCTCGGCTACAACTATCCGTTCCAGTTCACGCTGAACTACAACCGGGTGAACGACGTCACGCCCGTCCGCTATCCCGACGGCTCGGTGGCCGTCATCGGCCGCGGCCTGGCCAGCATCCCGACCGACAACACGGCGGCCGTGAGCGGACCCGGCCTCAACCTGCGCGGGGTCACGTTCGACTACGAGACGCCCTACGTGCAGACCTTCAACCTGACCTTCCAGCACGAGCTGGGGACGCACCACGCGGTCGAGGTGGGATACGTCGGCTCACGGTCGAGCCACGTCGAGACGTTCGTGGGCGCGAACGGCGTCACGAAGATCGTCCCTCCCGGCCAGAACGCGAACCTGCTGCGGACGTTCCCCGACTTCACCGGCGGCTTCAACTTCGCGGCGCCGGTCGGCAGCGGGACCTACAACTCGCTGCAGACGAAGTTCATCCGGCGGATGCACAAGGGCCTGCAGTTCCAGATCAACTACACGCTGGGCGAGGCGCGCGCGAATTACGGCGACCTCCTGAGCAGCGGCGGCTTCGGCCCGGGCTTCCGCGGCTACAACCTCCCGGGCTGGGGCGGGCTGGACAACGAATGGGGCCTCGCCTACTTCCACACCAAGCACGCGCTCGTCGTCAACGGCGTGTGGGAGCTGCCCTTCAAGGGCGCGGTCCTCGGCGGCTGGAACGTGAGCTGGATCTTCATGGCGTACAGCGGCCAGCCGCAGACGATCGGCTGCACGGTGGCGACGACCTCCGGTCTGGGCTGTGTCGCCCTGCTCGTCGGAGACCCCTACGCCGGCAAGCACGACATCTCGCAGTTCTACAACCCGGATGCCTTCAAGGACCCGCCGGCGGCCACCACGATCGGGCAGACCGACTTCGCGCCGCTGGGCGGCAAGCGCACGCAGGTGACCGGGCCGCCGTTCCGGCAGCTGGACCTGACCGTCGCCAAGCAGGTGAAGGTGAGGGGAGCCAAGCTGGAGCTGCGCGCGGAGGCGTTCAACGTGACCAACACGCCGAGCTTCCAGCTGCCGTCGTCGACGAACTTCTCCAACAAGGCGGCCTTCGGGCTGATCACCGCCACCGCCAACAATGGGCGGCAGGTGCAGTTGGGTCTCAAGCTCTACTGGTGAGCGCGTGGCGCTCGGCATCGCTCGTCCTGGCCGCGGCCCTCGCCGCGGCGGTGCCGGGCGCCACCGCGGACACCCCGAAGGCCGACGACGCCTCGATCGATCTCGAGCTGAAGCGCGCGGTCCGTTATCTGGAGGCGGGGGAGCCCGCCCGGGCGGCGGCGATGATCCGCAGCCTCCTGTCGCGCCGCGACACCGCTGAGCTGCACAACCTGCTCGCCGACGCGGAGGAGGCGGCGGGTAACCTGCTCGGGGCCGCGGAGGAGTACCAGAAGGCCGCGCACATGAACCCGACCGAGGAGAACCTCTTCGACTGGGGGAACAACCTGCTACGGCTCCGGGCCTACCAGCCGGCGACCGACGTGCTGAGCGAGGCGGTCAAGCGCTATCCCCGTTCGGGGAGGCTTCAGGTCGGGCTGGGCATCGCTCTTTATTCACGCGGTCGGTACGACGACGCCATCCGATCGTTCTGCGCGGCCGCCGACCTCGAGCCGCGCGACCCGCGGCCCTACCTCTTCCTGGGCGAGATGTACGGGGTGTCCGTGCCGCTCTCGCCCGAGATCACCCGGCGCCTCGCGCGCTTCGTCGAGGCGCAGCCCGGGAACGCGCTCGGACACTTCTACTATGCGATGAGCCTGTGGAAGGGCGAGCCCGGCGCCGCCCCGTCCCGCGACGTCGAGGCGCATCTGCAGAAGGCGGCCTCGCTGGACCCGCGGCTGGCCAAGGCGCGCTTCCAGCTCGGGGTGCTCTATTCCGACCAGCGGCGCTATCGCGAGGCGGTCGCCGCCCTCGAGCACGCCGTCCGCCTCGAGCCGGGGATGGCCCAGGCCCACTACCGGCTGGCGCAGGTCTACCGTCGCACGGGTCGCGAGGACCTCGCGCAGAAGGAGCTGGAGGCTTTCGAGCGGCTGCAACCGCGCGAGGCCACGCCGGCCGCACCCCCGCCAGGGGGACGCGGTCAATGAGAGACGCGGCCCGGGTGTCCGAGATCCGATACCGCGACGCCGCGTGAGGTGGGGCGCCGGGGGGCGCGGATACGCACCGGCGGCGCGAGGTAGGCGGCCGGGGTCCGCACGTCCTTGACCGCGCCGTAGACGCGGCGCATGCACCAGAAGTTGCCGCCGAGCGCCAGCTTCAGCGCGCGCCGGACCATGGCCCAGCTCGGCCGCGTGTCGCGCAGGGTGTTGCCGTAGAGCCGCGCGATCCTTTCGTAGAAGCGCTCCAGGGGCAGGCGGGTGGGAAGGACGGCGTGGAGGATGTCGTAGTACGCGTAGTCGTCCGTGATCAGCTCGGCCCGGCGCGCGTTGTAGAGCTCGGTGCCCGGCAGCGGCGTCAGGATCGAGAAGGAGGCGTTGGGCAGCCGCAGACGATCGATGAACTCCTCGAGGCGGTCGAAGTCCTCGTCACCCCATTGGGGATCGGTGATGAACGTGGTCATGGGGGTGATCCCCTCCTCGCGCAGGATGTGGATCGCCTGCACGTTGGTGCTGGAGCCCCCCTTCGTCCGCTTGCGGACCGCGTCCAGGCCGGCGTCGTCGATCCTCTCGATGCCCAGGAAGATCGTGCGCAGGCCGGCCCGGCTCCAGCGCGCGAAGAGGTCGCGGTAGCGCACGACGAGGTCGCAGCGGGTCTCGCAGGCGTAGGTCTTCCGCAGCCCCTCCGCCTCGATGCGCTCGCCGAGCTCGCGGTAGGAGTCGTGGTTGAGGAAGGCGATGTCGTCGGTGAAGAAGACGTGGTCCTCCTCGAGCTGCTTCAGCTCGCGCACGATCGAGAGGGGCGACCGCCGGCCCGCGCGCCGTTCGTAGAAGACCCAGACGCTGCAGAAGTTGCAATCGAAGGGGCAGCCGCGGGAGGTCTCGACCGACGCCGAGCGCGGGACGAGGCCGTGGTGGTAACGGGGGCGATAGCGGGCGGTGAGCGAGCGGTCCGGCAGCGGCAGCTCGTCGAGCTCGCGCGTGAAGGGCCGCGGCTTGAAGCCGTTGCCCTTGCCCTTGTTGGCGGAAGTGAGCACGCCGGGGACGGTCTCCAGGGGTTGGCCGTCGCGGAGGGCGTCCATGATGCCGACGCCCGTCCATTCGCCTTCCCCGATCGCCACCGCGTCGACGCCCGAGCCGGAGCCGAGGAAGTCGTCGGGCACGAGGCTCGCATGGTGGCCGCCCACCACCACGGGCAGAGCCGGCCAGCGATCCTTGAGGAACCGCGCGGTCTCGAGCGAAGGGTAGACGTCGGTGGTGAAGGCGCAGCTGATGCCGACCGCGGCGGGAGGATCGTCGAGGGCGCGGTCCAGCGTACCCCAGGAATCGAGCCGGAGGTCCACCACCTCCGCGTCGTAGCCGCGGGAGCGCACCGCGCCTCCCACGCATTCCAGTCCGAGAGGCTCGCCGGTGAGGATGCGTGAGAGACCGAAGCGCGTCCCCTGGGGTGGTTGGACGAGAAGCATCCGCATGGTCGTCCCTCCGGGCGCTCGTGCGCCCCGCGTTTTTCAGGCGATGAGTTTGGTGATGACGTTCCCGCTCACGTCCGTGAGCCGGAAATCGCGGCCCTGGAAGCGGTACGTCAGCCGGGTGTGCTCGATGCCCATCAGCTGCAGGACGGTGGCGTGTACGTCGTGGACGTCGACGGCGTCCTCGACCGCGTTGTAGCCCAGGTCGTCCGTCTTTCCGATCGTCACGCCGGGCTTGATGCCGCCGCCGGCCAGCCAGATGGTGAACGCGCGCGGGTGGTGGTCGCGGCCCAGGAACTTCGAGCCGTTGCGCTCCTCGTTCATCGGCGTGCGTCCGAACTCGCCACCCCAGACGACGAGCGTCGTGTCGAGCAGGCCCCGCTGCTTGAGGTCCTTGACGAGCGCCGCCGCGGCCTGGTCCGTCTCGCGGCAGAGCGAGGGGAGGCGGTTGACGATGTCGTCGCGTGAGTTGGTGCCGTGATGGTCCCAGCCACGGTGGTAGAGCTGCACGAATCGTACCCCGCGCTCGACGAGCCGGCGGGCGAGCAGGCAGTTGTTGGCGAACGAGCGCAGGCCGGGCTCGGTACCGTACAGCTCGTGCATCGCCGGCGGCTCCTTGGCGATGTCCATCAGGTCGGGGACGCTGGTCTGCATCCGATACGCCATCTCGTACGACGCGATCCGGGTCTGGATCTCGGGGTCGCCCTGCTCCCCGAGATGCGACCGGTTGAGCTCGTTCACCAGGTCGAGCGACGCCCGCCGGTCTTCCGGCCGCACGCCGTCGGGGTTGCGGAGGAACAGGACCGGATCGCCCTTGGAACGGAACTCGACGCCCTGATAGACGGTGGGGAGGAACCCGCTGCCCCAGCAGCTCTTGCCGCCGTCAGGCTGGTTCTCTCCCGAGAGCAGGACGACGAAGCCGGGCAGGTCGGCGCTCTCGCTGCCCAGGCCGTACGTCAGCCAGGAGCCGAGGCTGGGCCGGCCGACGATCTGGTGGCCGGTGTTCATGAAGATCTGCGCCGGCGCGTGGTTGAACTGCGTCGTGTGCACCGATCGCAGGATGGCGACCTCGTCGGCGATGGTCGTCAGGTGCGGCAGCAGCTCCGAGATCTCCGCGCCGCCCTGGCCGTGGCGGGCGAAGCGGTAGGGCGAGCCGAGCAGGCGCGGCGTGCCCCGGATGAACGCGAACCGCTCGCCCTTGAAGATGTCCTCGGGCGCGTTGGTGCCGTTGAGCTCCGAAAGCTTCGGCTTGTGGTCGAGCAGGTCGACCTGGGACGGCGCGCCGGCCATGAATAGATAGATGATGCTCTTCGCTTTGGGCGCGAAGTGGGGCGCGCGCGGCTCGAGCGGTCCGGCGGCGTGGGCGGAAGGCACGAACAGGTCCTCCCTCAGCAGGTTCGCCAGGGCGGCGACGCCGATGCCGAAGCCGGTCTGCCGGAAGAAATGCCGGCGCGTGACGCCTTTGAGCAGCTCGCGTGTGTACTCGTCCCTCACCTTCGTCACTCCTTCGTGAGCGTCTCGTCCAGGTTGAGCAGCACGTTGGCGACCATCGTCCATGCGGCGAGCTCCGCGGGCTCGCCGGGCGCCGCGGCTCCGGCCACGGCGCGCGCGGCCGCCGGGTCGGCCTTGAAGCGCGCGAGCTGTTGCTCCTCGAAGGAGAGCAGCGGGGCCAGCTCCGGCGGCTGCGGCCGCCGCGCGGTGCACAACCGGAACGCGTGGGCGGCCCGCTCCTCCGGTCCCGCCGCCGCTTCCTTCAGCGTACGCGCAGCCAGGGCGCGGGCGGCCTCGAAGAAGACGGGATCGTTGAGGGTGGTGAGCGCCTGGAGCGGCGTGTTGGTGCGCACGCGCCGGGCGGTGCAGAACTCGCGGCTGGGCGCGTCGAAGACGGTCAGCCCGGGATAGGGCGCCGTGCGCCGGGTGAACGTGTACAGCGCGCGGCGGTAGCGGTCTTCCCCCGCGCTCATCTGCCAGCGGTCGTCGCTGTACGGGTTGTCCCAGATGCCCTCGGGCTGGAACGGGAACACGCTCGGACCGCCGACCTTGCCGCTGAGCAGCCCGCTGGCGGCCAGCGCGATGTCGCGCACCATCTCGGCCTCGACGCGGAAGCGCGGCCCGCGGGCGAGCAGCCGGTTGTAGGGGTCGTGCTCCCGAAGCGCGGGGGGGACGCGCGAAGACTGCCGATACGTCGCCGACAGCACGATGAGCCTGTGTATCGGCTTCAGGCGCGTGCCTTGCTCGAGGAACTCGGTCGCCAGCCAATCGAGCAGCTCGGGATGACTCGGCCGCTCGCCCTGCGTGCCGAAGTCCTCGCTGGTTTCCACCAGCCCGCGGCCGAAATACTGCTCCCAGATGCGGTTCACGGTGACCCGCGCCGTGAGAGGGTTGTTCTCGTCCACGAGCCAGAGCGCCAGGCCCAACCGGTTCGGCATCGCGCTCTCGGGCAGGGGATGGAGCGCGGCGGGCACCGCCGCATAGAGCCTTTCGCCGGGCGAGGTGAAAGCACCCCGGACGCGCAGCGGTGTCGAGGGTCGCTCACCGGTGGGCCGCTCGCGGAGCGTCATGGCCGTGGGAATGGCGAGCTCGACCAGCGCCTTTCGCAGCTCGCGCAGCTTGCGGCGGTCGGGCTCCCATGAAGAGCTCACCCCGCGGTAGTAGGCCGTCAGGTCCTTCTCCTGCGCTTCGGTCCGCTGCGATCTCGGCGTGGCGACGATCGCCTGGACCTTGTCGGGCAAGGCGAGGCCGCCCCAGGGATTGGGGGCCGACGTCACCGACAGACGGAATCGGCGCAGGTTGTTCCGTGGCTGCTTGCCCCGGTGCTCGAGCGTGATCGCGACCTGGCCCCCCGGGCCGACCGGCGCGGCGGGCTGGATGACCGCCGCGTACGAGTGGTTCGGGTCCGAGCCACCCCAGCCGGTCTCGTCATCGCGGTCGAGGAGGCCCGCCGCATTGGCATCCGAATCGGCCTCGGCTCGCGTGAGCGGCACGCCTCGCCGCCGGCCGCCCGGCGGATCCGCATCCACCGCGAAGCGCGTGACCACGAAGGCGCCGTAATCGGCGCGCCCCGGGGTGCCGCGCGGCGGTTCGGCGATCGCATCGATGCGAAAGGCCGTGACGAGACCGGCGGGCAAGCGGGCGTGGAGCGTGTACGTATCGCGGTCCGGGTTCGGGCCGCTCACCGTCACCGTTCCGTCCTCCGCCACGTCCAGCGTTGCGCCGCCCGCAGATCGTGCGGTGGCCGGCCGAAGCGCCGTCCAGGCCGGCAGGGGAGCGGTCCGCTCGCGCTCCCAGGCCGCTTGCGCCGCGGCGAAGGCGGGCGTCCTGGC
>Ga0070698_100004550_pt1 | contig 15235 bp, 11 predicted proteins | sample KBSK1502metaG_FD_65477 | JGI IMG/M metagenome (GOLD analysis project Ga0070698, IMG submission 65477) | Corn, switchgrass and miscanthus rhizosphere microbial communities from Kellogg Biological Station, Michigan, USA - KBS K1-50-2 metaG | ecosystem: Host-associated > Plants > Roots >...
AGCGAACAAGCCCGGCCACAGAGCAGCGCCGAGACAGCCAGGCCTGTCTCGGCGCTGTCCTATACACGAAGGCGCTTACGCGCCGATCCCCGGACCACCATCAGATACGTCCGGGCCAGGCATCCACGGGCACGTCCAGCGGTGTGGCGTCTGAAACCGGTACCGCGTGATTCCGGCCGCTCCACTCCTGGCAACCGCGCACCGAACTGGCGGATCTGCATGCGCCTGCCCGCTAGGGCGGCGCCACGGTCAGCTGCGCCCTAATCGGCAGGGCGAGCATCTGGGGCTATCGCACTTGCCGCAAATTCACTCTCCGTGACAGCGAGTCTCCCAGGCCCTCGGGAGCTGTCAGTGGGCAGACCCTCAGGCGCCGTGCTCAACGAGCTGCGGCCGATTGGGTGCTGCGGCGTAATCGTGGCGAATGACGCGCGTACTATAACAGTCCCTCGTCACCTGCCATCTCGTTCTGGTGTGGTGTTCTGGCGGCCACGTACTCAGTCCAGTCGCGGCGGGTGCTGCGTGTCCAGCGGGTGGCCGTGGAGATGTGCAGCCCTGTTATCCCCGCCAGGCCGGGGGCGGGTAGCTCGGCGGCGAGCGCGCCAACGGCGGTATTGCGTGCGGCGTGAGTGGTGATGCCCTGCCGGCGCAGCCCCGTGCGGAGGTGAGCGTGGCTGGCCGGCCGGGTGGGGTCGTTGCCGGGGAACAGCCAGCTCGGCGGCCCGGCGAGGCGGGTGAGAATGGTGCCAGGGGCGGGCTGGAGGCGCGAGCTGGCCGATCAGGGCGGCGAGCCGGGGCGGCAGGAGGATCTGGCGGCCGTGACGGCGTAGCCAGGTCTGGCCGTCGTGGCGGGTGATGTCGTCACGGGTGAGGTAGGCGATCTTGCTGAGCGGCAGGCCGTAGACGAGCACGAGCGCGCCAGCGATGCGCAGGTCCAGCGGCATGTCGGTGTCATTCAGGCAGGTACGCAGCTGCCGGGCTTGCTCACGGTCGTCGAGGAAGCCGGCCGGCACGGCGGGGGGGCGGCCTTTCACGGCCACGTCGCGGGTGATCTTGTGCCGGACGGCCCAGCTGATGAACGGCTGGATCGGGGTGTGCCGGCCGGGTCCGGCGAGGAGCCACTGGTCAAGCTGATCCTGGGTCAGGGCGCTCAGGTCGGTGCTGTGCTGGCTGAGCCAGTCCAGCAGGGCAACGGCGGCGGTGATACGGGCCCGGATGGACGCGGCGGTGGTGGAGCTGGTCAGCCCGCCGTGGTGCTTGCGGCGGGCACGCGGGAGGAGGAACCAGTGCGCGTAGGGCTGGATCAGGCGCGCGTGGCCGGGCGGCCGGGTGGCGAGGAGCTGGTCGAGCCAGGGCGTGATCCGCTCGAGGTGCTCGTCGCGGGAGGGCAGGACGCCGGCGCCGACCAGGACGTCGCGGACGTAGTGCACGGCCTTGGACGGGGGCAGGGCATCCAGGTGATGGTGGGTCAGCGGCCCGTCGTGCTCCAGGAGCCGGTGCACCAGGCCGGCGGAGTGCCCGTAGGACAGCCAGCGCAGCACCGTGACAGGGCGGCCTGCCTGGGCCAGCGCCTGAGCAAGCACGCTGATCTGCTCGCTGCCCGGGCGGTTCCTCGCCCGATCGGTCAGCTCGGTGAGCCGGTCGTCCAGCACGCAGCCGGCGCAGCGGCCATAGCTCAGCAGGAAGCCGGCCGCGCCGCAGCGGCGGCAGCCGTAGTCAACGGCGAGCCCGGCGCACGGCCCGCAGATCAGCTCGCCGCTGCTGGCCCGGGCGATCAGGGGCTGGGCGGTGCCGCAGCCATGGCAGGACGCTGGATGGGAGCGGATGTAGCCGTAGCAGGGGGCACAGACAGGGCCGATCGGCCAGCTGGCCTTGACTGGGCGCTGTTTCGCGCAGCGGCAGCAGGCCTGAACCGGCCGGGGGACGCAGCTGGGGCAGACCGGCTTGCCGGTGGCGTAGCTGCAGGGCCGGGTGCGGGAGCACACCGAGCACACGGCGGCCGGGCCGCGGTAACACGCCGAGCACAAGTCCTGGCTGCCCGTCCCGCCCCGTATTTTCACCGGCCGGACCTGGCCGCAGTTTCCGCACTGCCGCGCCGGGCTGCGGTAACAGCGGTGGCAGACGGGCCCGTCGCCAGTGATCGCTGCCGCGGGCCGCGCGGCACCGCAGGAATGGCAGGTGCGGGCGGGCCGGCCCTGGCAGCGGGGACATAGCGGCGTGCCGTCGGCGGCGCGCCCGGCGATCCGCGCGGGCTGCCCGCACCGGCCGCACGGCTGGATGCGGGATGGTTCCCGGTCGTAACAGGCACCGCAGATCAGCCCGTCCGGCCGGCGGGCGGCCGGCGCGGCGATCCGGCCGCATCGCGCGCACTCGGTGCGGCGGGCCCGGGCCTTGCAGGTGACGCAGATCCGCCCGGCGGGGCTGAGGCTGTTCAGCGCGGCGGTGATCTTCCCGCAGCCCGCGCATCGCGGCGGGATGACCCAGTCGTGACCCTCGGCGTGCAGCCGCCAGGCCAGGCGGATCAGGCCGGGCGGGATGTCCTGGCGGTGGGTGCGCAGCGGGTCCAGATGCCCGGCGAGGTACGCAGCGATCTGCCGCAGCGATCCCGGCCGCGCCGACCCGGCGCGCTCCAGGACACCGGAAGCGCCGTCACGGTCCAGGCCGGGCACAGCCGCAAGAAGATAGGCAACGACCGCCTCCCGGTCAGCGGCCAGCCTGGACGACGGTCTCATGAGCTGCCCGGCCGGCGGATCGTGGAGCGCCGCACTGGCGGCGGGGCCTTGCCGGACCCGGCGGCCTTGCGGACGGGGCTGCTGACCTTCTTGACCTCGATCAGGTCGCCGGGCTGGCAGTCCAGGATGTCGCACAGCGCGGCGAGGGTATCCATGCTGAGCCGCTGCGGCGGCTGGGTGACCAGCCGGAAAACCTGCTCGCGAGACAGGTCGATGCCGCGCTCGGCCAGCAGCGGCACCAGGTCAGAGGTGTGGAACAGGCCCCGCTCGGCCATCCGCAGCCGCAGGTGCCAGTCGATGCCCATCTTGCGGATCACCGCGCCTCCTCCTCCTGCCACAGGTCACCGTGCCGCGCCTGCAGCGCCCGGGTGAGCAGCCGGTTGCGGAACTCATCCCCGACCCCTAAATCGCCGTGGTCGAGGCATGCGCGTGGCCAGCCTGGTCCTGGACGAACCGCTCGGGGTAGCCGAACTCCAGCAGGTGAGTGATGTAGCTGTGCCTCAGGCAGTGCAGGTCCAGCTCTCCCGGCAGCCCGGCTGCGGCGCGGGCCCGGGCGAACGCCACGTCAGCGCCCCGCAGCCCGATCCGCGCCCGCCGCTCGGGTGACGAAGAGCGCCGGGTGCGCGCCGGGCACCAGCAGCGGGCGGATCTCATCCTGCCACTGGGCCAGGACCTCGATGACCCAGTCCATCTCGGGGACCAGCAGCACGGTGCGCCGCTTGGGCGGGCTCCCGGCCGAGGACTTGCCCCACCGCACGAACAGCCCTCCGTACCGGCCGAACGCCGGAGCCTTCGGGTTACGCCGCAGGTCGGCCAGGTCCAGGCCGCACGCCTCCCGCCGGCGCAGCCCGAACGCATACACGCACTTGAGCAGCGCCGCGTCCCGCCGGGCGGTCAGCTCCCCCTTGCGGCCCCGCTCCCGGATCTGGCCGACCAGCCCGTCGGCGGCATCCAGCAGCGCTTGGACCTCGTCATAGGTCAGCGGCCGCCGCCCCGGCCGTCCCTCGTAGTCCAGCCGGTGCGCCACCGTGTTCCACGCACCCAGCACCTGGGACGGCGCGGCGCCGAACCGCTGCTCGCACACCGCGGCCCACCCGTAGCGGGCATCGGTGAGATAGTCCAGGAACAGCCGCAGCGTCACCTGATAGCCACGCGCCGTCGACGCCGCCGCCGGACGGCCGCAGCGGAGAGAATCGAAGAACGCCTCGATCTCAGCAGCGTTCCACTGCCACGGATACTGGCCGGAGAACTCCGCCAGCCGCCGCACCAGCCGGGCCCGCGCGGCGATCGTGCGGTCCTGCAGGAACCGGGCGCGCTGCTGGCGTCCCCAACCCTCCAGCATCGCCGCCAGCACCGCAGGCTCGGGATCCAGCGGCACCACGTTGCCCGCCAGCACCAGGCCAGCCGCGCCGGGCAGCTCAGGGACCGCATCCATGACGTTGTATCTAACACAACATTGATGCACTGTCGCAACCACGCCGCTCCGGCCTTCGTGACGGCGCAGAGAGGCGGGCCGAGTCCGCTAGTCTCAGCCTGCTGACCGGCCCGGGCCGGTGTCACCTGCAGGCACCGAATGTTGCATCAGATGCAATAGATCCCGTTTCGGTGGCGGCGGTGATGTCGAAGGCCCACGGCCCGAACAGGAACCCTGAGGGGGCTGGTCCGGGGGGCTGCTGGGCGGGTGGTGCGGAGCCGGCATGGCGGCCGTCCTTTCAGGTCGGGGGGTCCCGTGCGGGGGGCAGGCTGCTGCCCGGGGCGCGGGGGTCAGTGCGGCCCCGGCGCCCCGGGCAGCCCGGGGGCCGGTCAGGAGGTTGTAGGTTCCGCGCCGAGGCGAACAATGGATCTTGTGTGACCAGGGGTTTCCGGGCGTGTGAACACTCCACGCCGCTGGGTAATCCGGAGATCTTGAACAATTCCGGCAGCGCTGCCGCGTTGCGGGGCGTGGGTCAGGCGGGGGTTGCGTCGAGATGGTCTACTGCGCGTTGCGCCTCGTGAAGGAAACGTGCGCCACGGCTGGTGGGGATGAGCATCCGGTCCTGCTGGAAAAGCTGGTAGCCGACGCGGCGTTCTATGGCTCTGACCATGCTCCAGAGAGCGGATTCACTGGTCCTGAGGACGGTGGCTGCCTCGCGGGCGGTGGTGTGCCGGGCGGCTGTGGCCACGCGCCGGAGCCGGTTCTCCCCCCGGCCGCGGATGGCGGTGATGACGTCGGGATCGGCCGGGACGGTCATCGTAGCCAGATGCTGGACTGCGGTGGCGTGCCGCCAGGGGGTCAGGCCGTGCTGCCGGGTGTACTTGCTGATGGTCGATGGTGAGACACCGCAGGCAGCTGCGATCTCGATCTCGGTTCTGCCTGGCTGTATTTCGGTGGCGAGGCGTTCGGGGGTCAGTGCACGCGCGGCGCCGTGCTGCCTGGCGGTGAGGATCCCGGCGCGGTCGAGGGCTTTGCGGACGGTGATCTCGCTGGTGTTGGCGATCAGGGCGATGGTGCTGGCCGGGAGGTTTTGGCTGGTGTAGAGGTCGCGGAGGCTGGCGGGGGTGAGCACGCTGGGTGCGGCGGCGAGCCGGGTCCACTCGCTGGAGCCGAGCGGGGTTGAGGTGAGCTCGCTGAACAGCCGTGCGTGCTGGCGGGAGATGCCCGCGGCCCGGGCGGCGCCTTCGTCGGTGACGGCTCCGCGGACTTGGGAGGTGAAGCGGGCGGTATCGAGGGTGGCGGGGTCGATGCCTGGCCAGGCTGGCTGGCCAGCCCACCGGGCTGGTGGTTCCCAGCGCAGGGGCTCGCTGATGCCGTGGCTGGCCAGCATGGCATGGGCCTGGCCGTCGATGATGTCGCGCAGGTATGCGGGGATCGCGTGGTGCGGGCCTGCGCGCGGGATCGGGGCGTCGCGGTGGAACTGCCCGGGCGTGCGCCCGCCGGTGAGCTGGGCGTGCAGTTCGGCGTCGAGCAGCCGCAGCTGGGCTGCTGTCAGCGCGGGCTCGCCCTGGTGTTCGGGCAGGCGTGCCAGGGCGTGACGGTTAACCTTGGCCGCGGAGGCGGGAAAGAGGGTTCTGCGCCGGGTATAGCTGATCGGTGAGGGGTGCTCGTCGAGGGCGCCGGCGAGGGCGGTGAGGATCTGCAGAAGGCCGGTGAGCCCGGCATGATGGCTGGTGCTGCGGTGGCAGACGGTAGTCATTGCCACCGGTTTGGTGTGCCCGCCGAGCAGGCCGGCGGCCTGCCGGTAGGAGACCTGGCTGGTTCCGGGGATAAGGAGCAGCGCTGCCAGCGCAGCGCGGGCCGCGTCAAGGTTCCCCCATCTGGCCGCGTCGTCGCCGGGCAGCACGCGCATCATCCAGCCGGGCCACAGCGTGGAGGGAATCGCGTCCGCGCGGTCGCGGATCTGCTCCAGGCTGCGGTCGGGCAGCCGGGGGGCGGGCCCGCAGGTGGCGAAGCGGAGCCTGTTCGCGGCGCGGGTCCCGTCGTCGAGGCTGGCCAGGATCCGGGCCCGCAGCGCCGCGCCGGCGTTGCGGTAGAGCCGCAGGATCTGGCCGGGTTCAGGGCGGCAGCGCTGGTCACGGTCACCGCGGACGATCCAGCCGAGCACGCGGTCGCTCCCGGCGCGGGTGGCGGTACGGGCCAGGACCGCACCAGTAGCCGCGATGGCCACGGCGTGCGCGTCGAATCCGTCCAGGGGCTGGGCTCCCCGCGGCAGCGTCCCGCCGCATTCGGCGAGGATCGCCGTCATCGCGCCGGGGATGGTGCCAGCGGCAGCGGGCAGCGTGCTGAGCAGCTTGCTGGCCAGTACGTAGAGCTCGCCGAGTTCAGCGACCTGGCCAGGGTCGCGCGTGGTGACCGCGCCTGCCAGCAGAGCGGTGAGATGGTCCCGGGCGCGCAGGACTTCCCCGCCGGGCGGCAGCGCGCGAGCCGGGACCGCGGCCAGCAGGTGGCCACAGCGCCGGCCGGTGCCCGGGATGGTGCGGGCGCACCGGCTCAGCGCCGAAGGCGCGGCACCGGAAAGGGTCAGGTGCGGGACCGGCCGGCGTCCGCATCCCGGGCACTCGTCGGCCAGCAGCAGGCCGTGGCGCTGGCAGGCGAACGACCAGGGCAGGCGCCAGGTCAGCTGCCAGCGCCCGTTGTCGTCGTGCAGGCAGGCCGGGCAGAACCGGCTGCCTTGCATCCGCCGCCAGGCCGGCGGATGACCTTGCGTCGCGGTGCCGGGGATGATGGTCACGGCGATGCCGTCGAACGGCTGGAGCGTCATCGCCGTCAGCGCCGCAGCCCCCACCCCGGTGGCCCGCGCCAGGGCGGCGGCCTGGGTGCTGGTCAGGCACACGGCCAGGTGGGGCAGTGTGCTGCGGTCGGGGCAGGCGCCGGCCAGGTCGAGGAACTCCCGCCCGGTGCAGCGCAGGCGGCGGGCGTAGGCCTCGATCCAGCTGTCGAGGGCCTCGCCGGGCAGCGGCGGCACCGTGATCGGGATCTGGCCACCAGCCCAGCTGGTCACCTGGCCGGTCCCGGGCTGGTGCCCGCGCCGGGCTGGCGGGGGCGGGTGGTGAACAGCCCCGCCTTGATGGCGGCGGCGAGCTCGGCGCGGGCCTTCTCGGCGGCGGCGTCGTTCCTGACCCCGTCCAGCAGCCGGCGGTGAGGCGTTCCTCGCCGGTGCGCATCGCGCGCAGGCAGCCGCGGGTGATGAGCGTCACCAGCGAGGCGAAATGGCCGGTGCTGCGGGCATACAGGTAGTCGGGCAGTTCATCGGCGATCATGCCGTGGTGGTTTCCGGCCAGGACCAGTTTCTGCTCGATGGTCAGTAAGAGCCGCCGCCAGTCGCGGCGCCCTTGCTCGGTCTCGACCAGGAAGGGCGGCAGGGTCAGGGGCGTGGTGCGGCGCCCGAACTGGGCGAACAGGGCCTCGGCGGGTGAGAGTCCTTCGTCCAGGATGCCGCGGGCCGCCACTCCGACCCCGATGTAAACGAGGGTGACCGGGAACGCGTTGGACAGGTACTTGAAATGGTTGGCCATCACCTGGGCGTCCCGGCGGGCCATGTCCAGGAAGTGGATGTCGTCGACCACGATGGCCTGGGTGGCCAGGCTCTGCACCGCATCGACCGCGCGGGCGGCCAGCGTATCGGCGTTACCGGAGACCGGCAGCCCGTAGAACCGGCAGATCGCCTCGTTCAGGCCGCGGATCTGGGTGCTGCCGGTCAGCGCGATGTAGATGACCGGGACACGGCGGTGCCCGCCGGGGGCGGACTGGCCGCGCAGCTCGATCTGCTCCAGGTAGTACTGCCTGGCGTAATCCAGGACGGCGGTGGTCTTGCCCAGCCCGGGATAGGAGTCCACCAGCGCGGCCGGCTTGTTCTTGTCCCGTCCTGCCGGTTGGACTCGACGATCTCAGCGAGCCCGTCGTGGAGATCCAGCAGCTGGGGTGTCTTGAACGGGCCGAGATTCGCGTGCCAGACCTTGCGGGCATCGTTGTAGCGCAGCAACCCCCCGCGGGGAAGCGCGGCCAGTTCCCGGCAGGACAGCCGCGGGGGCTGGACGCGCGCCGGGGCCTCGACCATCTCCAGCCAGCCAGGCAGCCGGGTGAGCGTGTAGTTGCGGTCACCGCCCTCGAACGGCTCAGCACAGCGCTCCGCGGCGGCCCCGGCAGTCACGAGGACTCCAGCACATCGGCGTAGAAGTCCCCGTCACCCGGCCCGCCCTCACCGGGAAAGGCGACGTCGCACTCGGCTTCCTCATCGTCATCACCACCCTGATCCCCGTCGCCGTCGTTCGCCGCGGCAGCGGGCACCTCGCCGGCCCGGCGGGATGCGGTGACGGCGGACAGCGCTGCGATGCGCGCCACCGACGGCAGCGCCGAGACTGCCCCGGCCGCCGCAGCCGTGCCGGCCAGGGCGTCGTCGCCGGTCAGCCGCAGCTGCCCGGCTGACAGGCGGACCGCCATTCGCCGTTCGGCCGGGCTGGCGGTCAGCCCGCTATCCCACCGGTCCAGAAGCTCCACCAGCGCGCGCTTGGTGTCGGGGAACCGGTGCGTGGCCGCAGCCAGCCGCCGGGCATGGGCAGCAGCCTCCGCCGAGAACGGGCGGCCAAGCTCGGCCGCGTGCTCCCAGGCCAGCGGATGCCACCGGTGCTCGGACGGATCCTGGAACCAGACACGGCTGACGTCGCCGGTATCCACCGAGACCGACCACTGCCCGTGTGCGCGCCGCCATAAGGACTCGTGCGGCCCCGGTAACCGTTCAGCGCGGGACCGTTGTAGCGCAGCGTGCCGATCTCCACGCCGTAGTGCTGGATCGTCGTCCACCGGACCTCCAGGAAGTCACAGGCCAGATCCGGGCGGTCCAGGACCTGCAGGCTCCCGGCACGGGCGATACCGTGTTCCAGCATGTCCAGGGGGCTCATGTCCAGCCCCGGAATCTCCGGCACGCACAGCCCGCTGTGCGGGCTGCAGTGATAGCCGCCTTTTCCGACCGTTTCAAGATCAACATATGCCTTGACCTGTTATTTCACGTCGCGAACATGTCCGTGACGTGATGGTGCTCGGGCTGATCGTTCAACCGCTACGCCTGCCACCCTGCGCCCGGACCGGCTTAGCTTGTCGAGATGGGGTGCCGGTAAGAATCGTGTGACCAGCCGCAAACGAGGAGTGATCTAGCTTGTGGTGTGGGAAGGCCTGCCTGGAGAGCGAGCATTCGTCAGTGCCCGGCCGCCCGCTCCGCCCAGACGTATGTACCGGTCCTGGCAGGCAGCCCGTACCGGGGCACGGGAATCTCCGCGGTGCAGTCCCGCCGGCTATTCGACGCCGTTCCGCTTCCTTGGAAGCGGAACGGCCGGCATGTGCGGCCGGCTCGCGGGGCGCACTGTCCTGCGGCTGCGCTTGTAACGCAACCCGTGTCCGCGACGGATGTCGCCCGTCCCAGGCGCCGCACAGGCCCGTACCTACGCCGCCTGCACTACGACTCGGCGGAGGACGCAGGAACTGAGGCCGCGAGGGGTGACCGAACGAGTGAGCCGCCACGGCTCACAGGGTGCGAGGCGGTCGGCGACCATGAGCATCTGCCGTCCCAGCGGCTGCAGGTCGATCCGGGTGCACCACAGCCCGCTCGTCACCCGCTCCACGACGCCCCACTCCCAGATCGCCGTGGGGTCCAGCCCGCAGCGCTCCGCCAGCCAGCGCGCCCTGGCCCGGGGGTCGCCGTCGAGCAGCTCCACGGGGTCGTTCCGCATCATGACTCCGAGGTCGCACTCGGCCTCAGCGAGGAGCCCGTCGGGGTCGACGAGCTTGAACGTGGCGCGGCCGGGGACCTGAAGGGCGTTCAGCTGGTGAACGTCCCCGTGCACCAGCACGGCCCGCTCGTCGTCGTGGGCGGCTATGCGCCGTGCCGCGCAGGCCAGGGCGTGGTCGACGGCCGCCTCGGTGCACGGATGGCCCAGCTCCTCCCACTGGGTGGTGACGAAATCGGCGAGCCGGCATGCTTTGTCCGCTCCAGTGGGCAGGCCGGAACCTGCAGCCGGCCGCCACACCGTGGCCGCCGTCGCCACCAGTATCTCCAGCCGTTGGGAGAGCGGGCGGCCCAGCTCGTAGAGGGAGGGCCCGAGGCGCTCCAGCAGCAGCGCACCCCGCGCGGCGTCGTGGCGCAACAGGCCGGCGCAGCCCCGGCCCCCGGCCAGCTCCAGCATGGTGATCTCGTGACGAGCATCCCCGACGTCGCGCGGAATCAGCAGTTTGAGCACTGCTGGCGTGCCGTCGCCGAGACTGGCCTCGGCCACGAAGGCCTCGGAGGCGTGCGGGTAGGGCCGCTCCACCGAGACAGACCACTCGGCCTCAAGGTCGGCAACCAAGCGCGGCAGGTCCCGCAGCCACCGGTCGGCTCCGCAGGCCGCCGCAGCATTGGCCACCACATCGGGGACGCGCAGCGTCATTTCCCCAGGGTCGCACAGGCGCCGGGATCCCCGCGCTTGCCAGCCACGAGCTCGTGCTCGTCCGGCAGTACAGTCCAGTGCTCGATCAGCTCATCAACGCCCATCGGCGGCGCTCTCATGGCCGCCCATCTTGCTCCCGGCGGCGCAGCGGCGGATGGCCTTCCCGCACCACAAGCTAGATCACTCCTCGTTTGCGGCTGGTCACACGATTCTTACCGGCACCCCGGTATCTCCGAAGAGTCCCGTCATTCAGCTGACTCATTCCGGCACTGCCGCGGCGGTTCCTGCCTGCGGGGCTTGATGCTGCGGTTCGGCGAGCTGGGCCTCGAGCTGAGCGATGCGCCGGTCGGCGAACCGGTTGTTGGAGCGCGCGGCCTCCAGCCGCTCTGCGAGGGTGCGGTTGTCGGCGGTGAGCTGGCGGACTCGCTGCTTGAGCGTGGTGTTCTCGGTAGTCATCCGCTGGATGGCGTCTTGGGTGAACTCGCGTTCGGCGTCGCGGAGCTGGCCGAGCAGCTGCCCGATGCGGGTGCGCTGAGCGCGGATTTCGTCGTGGGCGGCCTTGAGGGCGTCTTCGGCGTTGAGCGCCCGCTCCCGCCATGGCGCCTCGGCGGTGGAGTCTTGTGCGGCCTGGTCACGCTTCCGCTGGGCGGTGTGCGCTGTCCCAGCGGCCTCCATCAGTGTCCGGGCGTCGGGGTTTTCGTAGAGGAAGGTGCGGGAGACCGCTGCCCGCCGTGCGACAGCGGGATAGGTGAGCGGTGCCTTGCTGCGCCGTAGCCAGGCGATGGCGTCGCGGACCTGGCCCAGTTTCTGGCCTGTGGCGCGGCGGCGGGCCTCGATGGCGGCGGCGGTGCGCTCCGGGTCACCCTGTCGCCTCTAGCTCATCGCCGGTCGCATCCGGTTCTTGTTCGGGGATGGCGTGAATGTCTGCCGCAGCCTTGGCGAGTTCGGCAGCACGGAACCCGGTGCTCCAGATCCGCTGGAAGTAGTCCTGGGGACGGCGCAGGTCCAGCGCCAGGGCCTCATCGAGAAGGCCGAGCCCGGCCAAGGCGGCTTCTAGCCCGCCGATCGCGGCGGCGGTGGGCGCGAACACCTGGTGCAGCCAGGCGGCGGTGGCCTCATCAGGGGCGCGTTCGGCCAGGGAGTACCACTGCTCGCGCTTGCGCCGCCAGTAGAGCAGGTCGGCACCGGACATTACGAAGTTGCCGCAGTTGTGGCAGTCCAGCGTCCACGGACAGACGCCGCCGTCGACGACCGGCTGGAAGGTGCAGAATCCGCCCTCGGCCGGGGTGCTGCGCCGGGACAGGTCGATCGCCAGTGCCTGCGCCTGCTCCCGGGACAGCGGTTCGGCCGGGCCGGACAGCAGCTCGCCGGGCCGGGCGGCACCGGGCCCAGCGACCCACACGTGCTGCAGTACGTCTTCCAGGTCGGTCTGGGTGAGGTGGACGTAGTGCTCGGCCATCTTCTCCGAGACCTGGCCGAGGTAGCGGCGGATGTGCGTCAGGGACGCGCCGGCCCGCAGCAGGCTGGTGGCCAGGGAATGCCTGGCCTGGTGGGGAACCCACCGGCCGATGTCCAGGTCATCGATCCATCCCTTGAAGCCCCGGTGGAACCACTTGTAGGTCAGCGGCCGGCATCCGTCGGCGTTGCGCTGGTTCGAGGGGAACAGCGCCAGCCCGGCGCGTTCCTCGGCGGTGGGCGTCCGGTTGCGGCGGGTGGTGACCAGGGCGATCGTCTTGTGCTGGCGGGCTTCCAGCAACTGGTAGACCCGTTCGGGGATGCGGATTGCGGCGTCGTAGTTGCCGACCTTGGTCTGGTCGTGCCACAGCATCGGCAGCCCGCCGTAGCGGCCCAGGCAGTCCAGCCGCAGGTTGAGCACCTCGCTGCAGCGCCGCCCGGTGACGATGATCGTCTCCCAGGCATCGCGCAGCCCGCGGTCGCACGGGTCGTAGACGGCGGCCAGCTGGCTCAGGTTGGCGTCATCGGCCAGGGCGCGGGCCACGGCGTCGGGAAACGGGTGCCGGGCACGGCGGATGATCAATCCCGGCTGGGGCATGGCGGTGAGGAAGCCCCGGTCCAGGCCGAGCCGCTCGGCATCACCGGACTCCAGTGCCTCACGGAACAACCGCCGGGTGCGGTGGAACACCGCCTGCCGGGTGTTGGCGGTCACGATCGACGGCTTGCCGTGACGCCCCCGGAACCCCAGCGACGGCAGGCCGTCTCGTTCCCGCTGCCGCTGGTCGGCAGCGAACTGGTGCATGTGCTGCGCGGTCAGCACAGCGGGGTCGTGCCCGCCGCCGGGAGCGCGGAGTTCCAGGAAGGCGCTGAGTTCCAGCACGGCTCGTCGCATGTCGTCGAACGTGCGGGTGCTGCGCGGGCAGCGCGGTGACCGGAACACGGCCGCGAAGTGGTCCCACAGCAGGTCGCGCAGCCACCGCTGGGACGCCCCGGTCAGGTCGATCCGGCCCGGGCGGCCCGGTAGCCGCCTGCCGAAGTGCTCGGTGAGGATGTATCCCTGCTCTCGCGTCTCCTCCGGTGTCACATACAGAACCTGCAAGCCGCGCACGATCTCGCCGACGATCGCAGGAGCCTCCCGGCCGGCCGCGCGGGCCAGCGCCGCATCATCGCCGGCATCCAGCTGGGTCAGCGAGTGAAGACTGAGCTGGCGGCAGCGGTTCGCCAGCGCCTGCAGCCAGCGCAGTTCCCAGCTGGTGTGCGCTGTCTGGGTGTGGGCGTGCATGCCCCACTGCATCTCGGCTCGCAGCAGCGGATGCAGCTCGCGCAGGTTGACTTGCGAGGAGCGGAGCACCGGATCAGCTCTCGCGCCCCACTGGCGGAACGCTGCCTCATCACCGTAGAGGACCGGCACCGGCCGGCCGCAGCGCTCGTAGCGGTTGGCCCACTGCGACGGCAAGGAAGCCGATCCCGGCTTGCCCTGAGCCTGGTACCGCCCGTCGTGCCCGGCGCACAGTCCCAGCGGCGAGTTCGCCAGCTCCGGGCAGACCCGGACATCGCAGCGCCCATAGCCCGGATACGGCTCCTGCCTTTCGAGCCACGCGGCGAAGTCCGCATCGTCTCCGTGATGTTCCCGGTGCCGGAACCAGCGGAACTGATGCTTATCGCACAACACGAGGGTGACGTGGCGAGCGGGGCGCTGCGGGCAGATCCGGCACGGCCGCTCACGGGTCCAGGCGGCCAGCCCTGCCGGGCTGGCGGCGGCCAGGAAATCAGGCTTCAGCTCGCCGGTCCGCCTGGCCTGGCGCCACAACTCCAGGTGAGCTGAGCACAAGTCGCCGTGGCCCATCTTCGGTCGCTCGCAGCCGGTGACCAGGCAATTCCAGCGATAAACCGGATGACCGGGCGGGACCGCGATGACCTCCGTGCGGAACAGCGGGTCAAACGACGGCGCGCTGATCAGCGCGGCCAGGATATCCAGCCGGTCGCGGCCCGCTCGGTCATCGCGCACCGGCAGCAGCGAGGTCACGGTCACGTCGTCTCACCCCATACCGTGCGCAGCGCGGCGCCGAAGGCAGGATCGCGCAGGTCGGCGTGCCCGTACACCTCATCCACCGTCGCGGCCGAGGCCCAGCCGCCCGCGTCCCTGGCAATCAGCAGGTTGCCGTCGGCGGCGTCGAGGACAGCCGAGGCAAACGAATGCCGGAATGCGTGCGGCTTGATCACCCCGATCCCGGCACGTCCGCCTGCCCGGGCCAGCATCCGGCGGGCCGCATCCGGCGCCCATGGCTGGCCCGCCCGCTCGCCGTGAAGCTGGACGAGCAGCATCTGATGCCCTGGCTGCCGGGGGTACTCGGTGGTGACGTACTCGAAGTAGGCGTGGATCATCGCCGGGCTGACCCGGCGGATCAACCCCCCGGTGACCGTCCCGTGCTCGGCCCGCCACGGATGCTTGGCCTTCGCCGCGGCCCGGTTCGGGTTGCCTGGCCGGTGGCAGATATGCAGATGCGGGGCCGGGCACTGGCCGCACGCCGCGTTTTCCCGCAGGTGCAGGTCGGCCAGGTGCAGCCCGCACAGCTCGCCGATCCGCAAGCCCCCGTCAGCCAGCCAGGTCACCACCAGCTTGCCGCGGGCCGTGTTCACCGCGTCCAGCAGTTCCTGCCGGGCACCATCAGGCAGCATCTTAGGGTGACGGCGAAACGGTCCGCGCGGTGCCAGCGGGTTGGCCGGCATCGCCGGCTTGACGTGCCCGAGGAAAGCACGCCGCCGGTCCTGCCGCGACGGCAGCCGGGTCCGGTCCAGCCCCTCGCCCAGCCCGGTATTGACCCCCAGCGATGCCAGGTGCAGGTAGAACCCCCTTCAGGCAGGCCGCCGCGGCCGACAGCGCCGACCGGCCGTAGGGCCGCTTGCCTGCCCGCCACGGCTCCCCGAGCGGCATGCGCACCTCGGCGCCGACCAGGCCCATATAACGTTCCAGGTCGCGCAGCGTCACGCTGCCCAGCGCCAGGCACTCGCGCTCTAACCAGCGCAGATGATCCACTAACCTCGATTCCCGGCGTAAGGCCTGAGGCTGTCTTCGCGTGGCGGCCAGGTGCCGTCGTCTGGTGTTTCTGCTGGTAGCTGGGCATATGGCTCAGCTGTTCCGGCTCTTGCCTCAA
>Ga0070698_100004552_pt1 | contig 15229 bp, 14 predicted proteins | sample KBSK1502metaG_FD_65477 | JGI IMG/M metagenome (GOLD analysis project Ga0070698, IMG submission 65477) | Corn, switchgrass and miscanthus rhizosphere microbial communities from Kellogg Biological Station, Michigan, USA - KBS K1-50-2 metaG | ecosystem: Host-associated > Plants > Roots >...
GCAGCCGCCGTCCTGGTGCTCGGGGCCGCGTCGGCATTCGCGCAGCAGGCGACGATCACGGGAACGGTGACCGATTCGTCGGGAGGCGTGCTCCCCGGCGTCACAATCACCGTCGTCCACGACGACACCGGCAACACGTTCGAGGCCGTGACCGACGCCCAGGGCCAGTTCCGCGTGCCTGTCCGCGTGGGCGCGCACAAGCTGACGGCAACGCTGGCAGGCTTCCAGACCGTCACGCGCACCGGTCTGCAGCTGCTGCTGAACCAGACGTTGGCCGTGACGCTGCAACTGGGGCCGGCGACGCTCACCGAGACGGTCACGGTTACCGGCGTGGCACCGCTCGTCGACACGAAGGAATCCACCGTCGGGGCGAACATCGATCCCCGCCAGGTGCAGGACCTGCCGATCAACGGCCGCAACTGGATGGACCTGACGCTGCTGGCGCCCGGCGCGCGGCGGAACGAGGGCGGCGGCTACGTGCAGAACCGACAGGGCTACTCGCAGACGAACGTCGACGGCCAGCAGATCACGACGATCTACCACTCGGGCGGCGACAACGAGCAGCCCCAGTTGAGCCGCGACGCGGTCGCCGAGTTCCAGGTGGTGGCCAACCGGTTCGACGCGACGCAGGGGCGTTCACAGGGGATGGTGGTGAACGCCATCACCAAGTCGGGCACCAACACCCCGACCGGGACGTTCGGGGCGTACTTCCGAAACGATCGGTTCAACGCCGCGGACTTCATCGAGAAGCGCGTGCTGCCGTACTCGAATCAGCAGATCAGCACGACCTTCGGCGGACCGATCGTGCGCGACCGGGTGCACGTGTTCGGCAGCTACGAGTTCGAGCACGAGCCGCGCACGTTCAACGCGAACACCGTCTACGCCTGGCTGAATCGCGACATCACGTACCCGAAGAAGCAGCACACGTCGACCGAGCGCATCGACTGGCAGCTGACGCCCCAGACGCGCGTGATTGGCCGCGCCAGCCAGTTCAACACCGATTTCTACAGCGGCCCGAGTCCGACCAACCCGATCGGCGGCACGCGGACGCGCATCGCGCCGCAGTACTTCGGCACGCTGACGCACGTGTTCGGCACCAACGCGGTGAACGAGATCAAGGGCGGCTACACGGATTACGAACGCCGGGATCAGCCAGATGTGCGCTGGAAAGGCGCGGACTTTCCGTATCATCCGTCGCTGCACGGCGGTTCGATCCTCACGCAGTTCACCGGCTTCAGCATCGGCGCCTCGCCGCTGAACATCTTCCAGGACACGAGCTCGATCCGCGACGACTACACCACGTCGTTCAACGCGAAGGGACGGCACGACGTCAAGATGGGCGTCGAATACATCAACTTCCACAACGCGTTCATCTGGTGCCTGCGGTGCGACGGGTCGATCAATGCCCAGGGCGGCCCGGTTCCATCAGCCGCCATGCTCCAGGCCATGTTCCCGGACGTGCACGACGCGTCGACCTGGAACCTGGCGCCGCTCGCGACGCTGCGAAGCCCCGCCGGCGCGCCGCTCGTGCGCTGGGTCGATCACTCGCTGTCGGACACAGAACATCGGTACGACGTACGGCGCCACGTCTGGGGCGGCTGGGTCCAGGACGACTGGGCGCTGACCGGGCGTCTCACCGCAAATGTCGGGCTGCGTTACGACCTCGACTTCGGCGGGCACAGCGAGAAGGTGAAGTTCCTGCCGTGGCTGCCGGGCAATCAACCGGTCGACTCGAACAACCTGGCTCCGCGCACCGGCTTCGCGTTCAAGCTCGACGACAAGACCGCGATTCGCGGCGGATACGGTTTGTTCTTCGCGTTCGCGCCGAACGACGGCGTCCAGCAGACCGCGGGGTACCTGCACCGGTTCGAGAACCAGATCACCTTCGACGGCCGCGACAACTTCACCGCCGTCCGGGACAACTTCTGGGGCTGGTTCAACGGGCCGAAGCCGAGCTTCGAGGATTCGCTCCAGAACGCGTGCGATGTCGTCAATCGGACGACCAATTGCGCGTTCCGCGCGCTGACGCAGGAGATCAACTACCCGAAGAGGCGAACGCCGTATTCGCACCAGGCGTCCATGGGGTTCCAGCGGCAGGTCGGGTCGCAGGCGTCGTTCGAGGTCAACTACTCGTACACCGGCGGCCGGCTCGAGGAGCCCACCAACACGGTGAACATCAATCTGACCTACGACAAGGCGACCGGCACGAACATCCCGTTCACCAACGTCGCCGCGCGCCCGTTCCCGACGTGGGGCACGGTCAACTTCGAGCTGCTCGAAGGCTGGTCGAACTACCACGGCGTCGACTTCAACTTCACCAAGCGCTTCAGCCACCGCTGGCAGGCGAACGCGACCTACACGAGAGCCGTGTTCAAGGATGCAAACCCGATCCGCGATCAGTGGTATCTCGGCCCCGACGGCATCGTCGCGCACCGGAGGATTGATTTCCCGCTGCCGATCGATCAGGGAGGCGAGTACGGCTACGCGGCCGACGATCAGCGCCACCGCGCGAACGTGAACGGGGTCGTCGATCTCGGCTACGGGTTCCAGGTGAGCGGCATCTACTTCTACGGGTCGGGGCAGCGCCTGGCGGTCACCGATGGTACCGACCGGCGGAGCGAGGGCGGCAGCGGTGAAAACCGGCTTCGCGCCAACGGCACGATCGTCGCGCGGAATAACTTCGTCGGCCGTCCGATCCACCGTGTCGACCTGCGGCTCCAGAAATCGTTCCCGGTCGTGAGCAAAGTGAAAGTCGACGGCATGCTCGAGGTGTACAACGTGTTCAACCACGAGAACTTCGGCAACTACACGACGAACATGGCCAACGCGCGGTTCGGCCAGCCATCCGCCAATTCGGCGCTGGCGTATCAGCCGCGGATGCTGCAGCTCGGCGTCAAGTTCACGTTCTGAACGCGTAGGGCGGGTAGGACCTGTAGGGCGGGTGTGGCGCGTGGGTTACGATCCCGCCATGAAACGTCCCGCCCTGCTCGCCCTTCTCCTCGCTCTCATCACAATCCCTTCGTTACGCGGCCAGGCGCCGGCCGCGGCCGGATGGTCGGCGGACATCAGTGAAATCCGCCGGGTCGCGACGCTGATTCCGGGACGCACGCCGCTCCGCATCAACGTGCTCAAGTTCGCGGAGAGCCGGCGGACGAAGAATTTCTCGGTCAAGGGCGAGCCGGCGGCGCCGAGCGTACAAGCGCGTACCGTTTTTCAGGTCGTCTACGCCGACGGCTACGTCATGGTCGACGCGGGGATGGACGAGCCGATGCACCGCCAGATTGGACGCGGCGCGGAGGGCGAGCCGTACTACGCCGAGCAGGCGCAGGCGGTGAACACGGCGCTCCGAGGCGCGCGCGCCATCGTCTTCACGCACGAGCACGGCGATCACGTCACCGGGGTCATCCGCAACCCCTACCTCGCCGAGCTCGCGCCGAAGACGATCCTGACGCGCGCGCAGGTGAACACGCTCGAAAACCGTCCGCAGTTTCCGGACCTGAAGATGACCGAGGAACAGGCAGCCCGCTACCACGTCATCGACTACGACCGTTACATGGCGTTTGCCCCGGGGTGGACGCTGATCAAGGCCGCGGGCCACACGCAGGGGTCGCAGATGATGTTCATCACCCTCGATTCCGGCCGCGAGTACCTGCTGATTGGCGATACCGCGTGGCACATGGACGGCGTCCGCAAGGTGACCGGCAAGGACGCGCCGTGGATTGTCGAGGACACGGCCGCCGTCAACGATCAGCTGAAGTGGCTGAACGGCCTCTCCACGTCCGAAAAGAACCTGGTCATCATCGCCAGCCACGACGACGACGAGCACAAGGAGCTCGTCGCGAAGAAGCTCCTGGGCGGCACGCTCGAATGAGTGTCAGCGGGGACCTCGCCGCCTGAGCGGGATTCGGCCGCGCGGCCGAGGTGCTCTCGGCAGGTCAGGGAAGAACTGGAACAGGTCCATCAACTCGTTGCCGTGGATGTCGGGAACGAGCCTGGGCTTCCGCGGGTTCGGCGGAGGCGCGACTCCCCGTTCCGGCGGCTGCGGGCCGGGCGGACGTTCAGCTGGCGCTTCTCCCAGTTTCGAGCGGTACTTTTTGGTCATTGCTTCTCGCGCATTCGCGTATACGATCCGGGCGCCAGAAAGTATCTCCCTGATTGCGATAGTAGCCTGGCGAGCCAAGCTCGCGAAGGAGGAGTATGCCACCACGTGGCAAGAAGAAGTCGAAGGCAAGCCGCAAGCGAAGCGCGTCCGCCAGTCGCAAGAGCAGCGCGGCGCGGAAGACCAGGCGTGCGGCAGGCTCGCGCGCGGGCGCGTCGCGAAAGAAGAGCGCGCGCAAGACGGCGGCCTCGCGCAAGGGCGCTGCAAAGCGCGGCGCGGCCAAGGGCGCGCGCACCGCGAAGCGCAGCACCGCCAGCCGCAAACCGTCACCGTCGACGCGGCGCACTCCCGCGCGTCCCTCCCCGAGCGTGGCCCCGATGAGCGACGACATGTTGCCCGGCCATACCGAGCCGGAAGACTTGCTCGGCGGCGGAAGTGACGAGCTGATGGATGAGGACGCGGATCTCGACCTCGGCGGCGAGGGCGGCGGCGAAACCGACCTCGACGAGGACATGTAGGCACAGAACCCGCAGCCGATCCTCATGAGGGGGGAGACATGCTGCAGTTCGCACTACTGTTTCTCGTCGTTGGAATCATCGCCGGACTCCTGGGCTTCACGGCGATCGCGGGCGCCTCGTTTGCGATTGCGAAGTTCCTTGCCGGTCTGTTCCTGCTGTTGTTCCTGGTCTTCCTGATTCTCGCGATTGCGGGCGTCCGGAGGGTCGTTCGTTAGGAGGCAGGGGGCAGGGCGACCCGCCACCTGCCACCTGATTCCGCCACAGGTATGATGGAAGCCGTTTGCGAACGGCTGGATTGTGCGTGCTCGCGGTCGTGCTCGCGCTGGCATCGGGCCCGCACGCGCAAGGTACCGCTCCCGCGTCTCCGCTGACGCTCGTCACGCGCGACGGGCGGCGTCCTGTTCCGACGACCGTCATCAACAACCAGGAATTCATCGCCCTCGACGACCTCGCGTCGATGTTTCAGCTCATGGTGCGCGAGGACGCGCTCGCCGGCGGCGTCACCGTGAGCTATAAGGGGCGCACCATCGTCGCGTCCGCCGACCAGCCGATGGCCTCGGTCAACGGCCGCGTCGTCACGCTGCCCGCGCCGGTCGTGCGCGTCGCGCGGCGGTTGTTCGTCCCGATCGATTTCATCGCGCGCGCGCTGGCGCCCATCTACGACGTGCCCATCGACCTGCGCCGCGCGTCGCGGCTGCTCGTCGTCGGCACCATCCGCGTGGCGCGCGTCGTCGTGCGCATCGATGCGGCGGGGCCGCCGACGCGCGCGAGCGTCGAGGTGACGCCGGCGCTGCTCGCCAGCTCCATGTTCGACGGTGGCCGCGTCATCGTCCGCGTCGAAGCCGACATGCTGGACCCGGCGCCCCCGCCAGCGCCGGGTGGCCTGATCGATCAGATCCAGGTGAGCAACCAGACGACGCTCATCGTGTTCGCGCTGAACGCGCGCGCCGCCATGCCGCGCGTGTCGACCACGACCACGACTGAAAGCACGCGCGTCACGATCGAGATACCGCCGACCGCACAGCCGCCGCAGGACACCAGCGCCGCGCCCCCGGCGCAGCCTGCCGCGCCGCCGCTCGGGGCGCTGCCTCAGGCGCCGCCGCCCGCGGATGCGGTGCCGGCGCTGCCCGGACAGCGCACCACGAAGCTGCAGACGATGGTGATCGATCCGGGACATGGCGGCGAGGATGCCGGCGTGCGCGGGACGAAGGGAGCGCTCGAAAAGCAGGTGACGCTCGACGTCTCGCGCCGGTTGAAGTCGCTTATCGAGACGCGCCTCGGCGTGCGCGTCATCCTCACGCGCGACGACGACCGAGCCGTCTCGCCGGACGAGCGCGACGCCATCGCGAACAACAGCAAGGCCGACCTGTTTCTCAGCGTCCACGTCAACGGCGCGCCGTCGCCCGCGATGAAGGGCGCCGAGGTCTACTTCCTGCGGCTCGACCGAGCAGGCGAGGACGCGCGGCGCAGCACCGCGGCCTCGGAGCTCGTGCTCCCGGCGGTTGGCGGCGGGACCCGGCCGATCGACGTCATTCCGTGGGACCTCGCCCAGGCGGCGCACGTGGACGTCTCGTCGCGCTTCGCGTCGATGCTCGAGGAAGAGCTCGAGAAGCGCACGCCCATGGGTCCGCGGCCGCTGCAGCAGGCGCCGATCCGCGTGCTGAGCGGCGTGAACATGCCGGCCGCGCTCGTGGAGATCGCGTATCTGACCAATGCTGTGCAGGAACGGGCCGTGCTGTCCGCCGAGTTCCAGGGCGGCCTCACGCAGGCGATCTTCGACGCCATCGTGCGGTTCAGAACCTATCTCGAATCTCCGCCGGCGCCATGACACGCACCCGCTGGCTGCAGGCCGCTGCCATCGTGATCGTCTTTGCCGTGGCCGCGTGGGGCGCGTCGCGGCTCCTCGAGCGGATGGTCTCCCCGGTCCAGGAGCAGCAGACCGCGCCGGCGCCCGCGGCGCCGGCGGCGAACGTCGCGCACATCATCGCGACGCTCTACTACGGAACGCCCGACGGCCAGGCGCTCGTCGCCGTCAAGCGCGAGGTGCCGCTCGGCGAGGGGCCGCGCGCGCAAGGCCACCAGATCCTGCAGAGCGAGCTCGAGGCGGCACCGGCGCCGTACGTCTCGCTCGTTCCCCCGGGGACCATACTGCGTGCGTTCTACATCACCGAGCGCGGCGACGCGTTCGTCGATCTGAGCCCGGAGGCGTCGACGATGCATCCGGGCGGATCGACCAACGAGCTGTTGACGGTTTACGCGATCGTCAACGCGGTGACCGCCAACCTGTCATCGGTCGAGCGCGTGCAGATTCTCATCGACGGCAAGCAGGCCGACACGCTGGCCGGGCACGTCGACCTCCGGCGCCCCTTCGAGCGCGACACGTCACTGGTGCGCGAGACGAAAGGAACACAATAACTTCATGCGCTCCGACGGACGACTCGACGAACAGCTGCGGCCCACACGCATTACGCCGAACTATCTCGTTCACGCCGAAGGCTCGGTCCTCATCGAGTCGGGCCGGACGAAAGTGATCTGCACGGCCAGCGTCGAGGACAGGGTCCCTCCGTTCCGGCGCAACTCCGGCAAGGGGTGGGTGACCGCGGAGTACGGGATGCTGCCCCGCGCGACCAACACCCGCACGCAGCGCGAGGCCTCGTCGGGAAGAGTGGGCGGGCGCACCCAGGAGATTCAGCGGCTGATCGGACGCTCGCTGCGGGCCGTGACGAAGATGGAGGAGCTCGGCGAGCGGACGATCACGCTCGACTGCGACGTCATCCAGGCCGACGGCGGCACGCGGACCGCGTCGATCACCGGTGCGTTCGTGGCGCTCGCCCTCGCGATCAACAAGTTGCGTGAGCAGGACATGATCCGCACGATGCCAATCGTGGATTACGTCGCCGCCACCAGCGTCGGGATTGTCGAAGGGATGCCGATGCTGGACCTCGCCTACGTCGAGGACTCGAAGGCCGACGTGGACATGAACATCATCAAGACGGGCGCCGGCCTCTACATCGAGCTGCAGGGGACCGCCGAGGCGATGCCGTTCGGCCGCGAGGCGCTCAACCGCCTGCTCGATCTCGGCGACACGGGCATCCGCCAGCTGATCGCGCTGCAGCGGGGACACGTCGGCTCGATTCTCGGCAAGTAGGGCGGGTCCCGCCGCGAGACTGAAGCCACCGAGCGGCGGACCCGCCACTCTATGCGCACTCTTCTCGTCGCAACAACCAACCCCGGTAAGCTGCGGGAGATCCGCGCGCTGATGGCCGGCGTCCCCGTGCACCTCATCGGCCTCGCGGACGTGCCGCCCATCGAGGAGCCCGAAGAGACCGGGACGACGTTCGACGAGAACGCCCGGCTGAAGGCGCGCTATTACGCGGCTCAGACCGGACTCTGGACGGTGGCCGAGGACTCCGGGCTCGTCATCGATGCGCTCGACGGCGAACCGGGCGTCCGTTCGGCGCGCTTTCTCCGGCCCGATGCGACCTACGCGGAGCGGTTCGAGGAAATCTACCGGCGGCTGAACGCGCGCCCCGGCCGGCCGCGCACGGCGCGCTTCGTCGCCGCGCTCGCAAGCGTCGACCGTGGCGAGGTGGTGTACGAGACGACGGGAATCATCGAGGGCGAGATCGCGGAGCGGCCGAGCGGCAGCGGCGGTTTCGGGTACGACCCGATCTTCTTCTATCGGCCGTACGGAAAGACGCTGGCCGACGTCAGCGAGGCGGACAAGATTGCGGTCGCGCATCGCGGCGTCGCGTTCCGCAACTTCGCCGCCTGGGTCATCGAGCGTTTGAAAAGAGAAGTCCGCTGAAGAGGAACGATGAACGGAGAACGATGTGTTGTTCTCCGTTCGTCACCCAGAGTCTGGCCGCGGACGCTTTGCTCGTCCGGGAGTTCGAGGGCGGGGCGTGTTGGCCCGTCGGTCTTACGGCTCGTGAGGAAGGAACTTCACCGACCGGCCTGGCAGGTCAGAAACTCGTCACCTCATGTCCGGGCAGCTCGTGCCTGATCGGACCGCATGAATGCACCATCCCGTGTCCGGAAGAGGAACTTGGCATCGACCAGCGCACCGAGCAGCGCATCGCACGCGGCGCGGTCGAGACCCCAGAGCCGCTGCGCCTGCGCCGTGGTCAGCCGCAATCCGGGCATTTCGATGTACTCGCCCTGAACGCGTCGCAGAACGTCGTCTAGCGGCTGCTGTGCTGGCATGTGGCTCCCCCGTTCCCAGTTTTGAGAGTAGTGGACGTGCGGAAAGGAGCAACGCACGTGCCACGCGCAGAGCTCGCTCACCCGGCTGATGCAGTGGCCATAATCCCTTGAAAAATCAGCGAGGTTCCCCCAGTGCCCTAACCGTAAGGCATTTGGTTCCTGCCTTTTACAGGGGAGAACCTGTACAAGTGCTGACGTAGGACTGTAGGGAAACCCGTCAGGAAACCGGAGGTCTTTCAGGCAATTGCCGTCGGTTTCTGCGGCACGTTCCAGGGGGCTCGAACGCCGGGGCACTCTCGTTGCACTCGTTGAACGGCGGAGGAGCGATGGCGATAAAGAATCTCGAACTGCACCGCAGCGATGCAAGCATCTGGGACCGAACCGACGATCGCTGGAACTGGGACTCGGAGCGCTGGCTGATAGCCGCGGCCGCGGGCGCGTTTCTCATGGCGGGCCTCCGCCGGCGTTCGCTGACGGGTCTCGCCCTGATCGTGGGCGGCGGGACGCTCGCGTGGTGGGCGTCGGTTGAAATCGATCAGCGCCGCCACCGGCGCGGACGCCTGCGCGCGGTCCTCCCGGAGCGCCGCACCGACGATCCCATCGCCGAGTCGTCGCTGGAGTCATTTCCCGCGAGCGATCCGCCCGCGTGGACGCCGACGACGACGGGCAACGCGACGCACTAGGACTCCACCATGGCCGTCATGCTCGCGTACCTGAAGGTCCCGCTGTCGTGGCGGGAGATCTTCGCCCGGACGGGGCGCGAAGCCTTCAAGGACAACGTGTTCGGCATGGCGGCCCAGCTGGCGTACTACTTTTTCTTCGCGCTGTTTCCGGCCCTGCTGCTTCTCATCACGATTGCCAGCTACTTCCCCGTGCACACGCTGATCGACCAGGTGTTCACGTCGATGAGCGGGTTCGCGCCGCCGACGGCGCTGGCGATCATCACCGAGCAGATCCAGAAAATTACCCAGGCGAAGCCGAGCGGGCTGCTGACCTTCGGCATCGCGGCCGCCCTCTGGAGCACCTCGTCGGCGATGAGCGCGGTCATCAACACGCTCAACAGCGCCTACGGCGTCCAGGAAGGCCGTCCCTGGTGGAAGGTTCAGCTGACGGCGATCCTGCTGACGCTCGGCGTCGCGCTGTTCATCCTCGTCTCGTTCGCGCTCGTCATCGTCGGTCCGACGATGGCAGGGCAGGTGGCGGCGTGGGTGCACCTCGGGGCGGCGTTCGAGTGGACCTGGAAGATTCTCCAGTGGCCGTTCGTCTTCGCGCTGGCCTGCTCCGGCATTGCGCTTATCTATTACTACGCGCCCGACGCGGAGCAGGACTGGGTCTGGCTGACGCCCGGGTCGGTCTTCGCCACCACGCTCTGGTTGCTGGCGTCGCTCTGCTTCAAGTACTACGTCGTCAACATCTCGGACTATGCGGCGACCTACGGCGCCATCGGCGGCGCCATGGTACTGATGCTCTGGTTTTACATTTCCGCCGCCGTGATCCTGGTTGGCGCCGAGATGAATGCCGAAATCGAGCATGCGTCGCCGTACGGGAAGGAGTTCGGCGAGAAGGTGCCCGGGCAGAAGCGGAAGATCGGTCCGGCGGCCATGCGCGCCTGGCTGAAAAGCCGGCGCCGCCACGGCGAGAAGCCGCCGAGCGCAGACGAAGTGAAGAAGGTGACCGAGCAGCTGCCGGGGCCCGCCACTCCCATGCGACCGGACGCGTCTGCGCCCGAGCCCGCGCCGGCGCTGGCGATGCAACAGACTGCGCTTGCCTCGCCGAAGCCGCCAAGCGGCGAAGGCGCGCCGAAGCCGCGAAGCAGCAAAGGCGGGGACTGGCTCCTGGGCCTCGCTTTCACCGTCGCGCAGTTCTGGCTGACGCTAAAGGCCTTGCGAAAGAGCCGCGCCTGATCCATCTTACGGACCTCGATTGATGTGCTAGGGCCGACCTGAAGGTCGGCCCCTACGTTCCCTGCGTTCACCAAGTCTGCTTCGAGGAGAGGTCCGTATGAGGACGACGATCTCCAGACGCGTTCTGATTGGCCGGATCGGTGCGGTCGTCGGCGCGGCCGCACTGGGTCCACGCGCCGCCTCCGCGCAGGGCGCGCAGGCCGCGCCGCCGCCGCCACCGCCATCTCCCTTCGATGTCCATCGCGACTACAACCCGAATGCGGACCCCGTCAGCTACCCGGACCCTGACATCATCACGATCGATCCGGCGTTCAACGCGCTGCGCGTGAACAACAGCGCCATCCATCGCCTCTGGACGGGCGGCAGCTGGTCGGAGGGTCCGGCCTGGTGCGGCCAGGGCAAGTACCTGGTGTGGAGCGACGTCCCGATGGGCGTCCAGCGCCGGTGGATCGACGACGACGGCCGCGTCACCGTGTTCCGCAACCCGTCGAACAACAGCAACGGCAACACGTTCGACTTCCAGGGGCGGCAGGTGACGTGCGAGCACACGGGCCGCCGCATCTCACGCTACGAGCACGACGGCTCGGTGACCGCGATTGCCGAAACCTACATGGGGCAGCGGCTCAATTCGCCCAACGACGTCGCCGCGCACAGGGATGGCAGCTACTGGTTCACCGATCCCGCCGCCGGCTTCACGCTGTACGAAGGGGCGCCCGAGGTCTCAGGCGGCGCGGGCAACGCCGACGGACGGTACAACTCGCACGCGGGGCAGGCGATTGGCGTCGGCAACGCGAAGCGCGAGATCATGACGGCCAACGTCTACCGGGTCGATCCGCAGAGCGGCCGGGTCGACATGATGATCAGCAGCTCGAACCTGACCGGCAACCCGAATGGCATCGCGTTCGGGCCCGACTACAAGAAGGTGTACATCGTCAACGGCGGCATCGTGCACAGCTTCGACATCGGCGCCGACAACAAGCTGTCGAACCAGAAGGAGTTCAGCAACTTCATGATCGACGGCATCCGCTGCGGCACCGACGGCATCCGCGTCGATGTCAACGGCAACCTGTGGTGCGGCAGCAACGCGGGGCGCAACCTCGGGTACAGCGGCGCCACCGTGTGGTCGCCGCAGGGGAAGATCCTCGGCCGCATCAGGCTGCCGGAAACGTGCGCGAACCTCGCGTTCGGCGGCCCGAAGCGCAACCGGCTGTTCATGACCGCCGCGCAGTCGCTCTACGCGGTCTATGTGAATACGCAGGGAGCGTCGCCGGGCTAGACAGCTGGCAGTGTGCAGCGCGCGGCTGGCAGCAAGGACTCGATCACTGCCCGCTCTCTCCTGCCCGCTGCCTGCTGCCCGCTGCCCGCTGTTACACCATCCGAAGCCGTACTCTTCGTACCGCGTGATCGCGCCCTTTCTCGAGCACGAGATGGGCGCGCTCGCGCGTCGGGAGGACGTTCTCGCGCAGGTTGACCAGGTTGATCGTCTCCCAGATGCGCCGCGCGGTGGCTTCGCCTTCGGCCGTGCTCAGCGCCGCGTAGCGGTGGAAGTACGACGACGGGTTCTGGAACACCGTGGCGCGCAGCTTCATGAACCGCTCGATGTACCAATGCTCGATGTCGTCATCGTTGGCATCGACGTAGATCGAGAAGTCGAAGAAGTCCGACACGAACATCGCCGGCGGCTTCCGCTGTCGCGACCGGGTCTGCAGCACGTTCAGCCCTTCCACAATCACGATGTCGGGCTGCCGCACGGTCTGGTACTCGCCGGCCACGATGTCGTAGGCGAGGTGCGAGTAGACCGGCGCCGCCACCTCGGGCAGCCCGGACTTCACGTCCGCGAGGAACCGCAGCAGGCGCCGCACGTCGTAGCTTTCCGGAAAGCCCTTGCGCTGCGCCAGGCCGCGCGCCTCGAGCTCGCGCTGCGGCAGCAGAAAGCCGTCGGTCGTGACGAGGTCGACCTGCGGATGGTTGGGCCAGTGCGACAGCAGCGCCTTCAGCACGCGCGATGCGGTGCTCTTGCCGACGGCGACGCTGCCGGCGATCCCGATGAGGAACGGGATGCGCAGGTCGGCGGAGCCGCCGAGGAACGTGCTCGTCGCGGCGTGCAGCTTCTGGGTCGCGCCGACGTACAGGTTCAGCAGGCGCGACAGCGGCAGGTAGATGTCGCTGACCTCGTCGAGCGAGACGCGCTCGGTGACGCCGCCGAGCGGCCGCAATTGCGCTTCCGACAGCGGCAACGGCGTGGACGCGCGCAGCCGCGCCCATTCGGCGCGCGTGAGGTCCACGTAGCGCGAGATGTCGATCAGGTCGCTCGGACGCGACGGCACGCGTGGATTGTATCTAGAGGCGTAGAAACAGCGCGAGCGTCATCGCCAGGCCGACAACGATGACCGCGCGCCGGACGGCCTTGCGTCCCATGCGACGCGCCAGCCCGGCGGCGGCGACGCCGCCCAGCGTCGCCCCGCACGCCATGACGATCGCATCGGAGGCGCGGACCATCCCGGCGAGCAGGAAATAGCCCGCGGCCACGGCGTTGATGAAGACGCCCAGCAGGTTCTTCAGGCCGTTCATCTGGTGGATGTCCTCGTGGCCCAGGATCGCGAGCGCGACCAGCATCAAGATGCCCATCCCCGCGCCGAAGTAGCCGCCGTAGACGCTGACGAGGAACTGAAAGCCGATCGCCGCGGCGAACCAGAGCGAGCCGTGGTGCTCGGGCGCGATGTTGAGAAACCGCTGCACGCGCTCCTGGAGGGCGAAGAGCACCGTCGCAAAGAGGATCAGGAGCGGCACGAGACGGTCGAAGAGGGCGGGCGACGTCATCCGCAGCAGCGCGGCGCCGACGAGCGCGCCAGCGATGCTCGGGACGATCAACCAGTACATCCGCGGGGCGGTCTGCGCGATCTCATGGCGGTAGCCCCACACCGCGCCGAGCGATCCCGGCCACACGCCCGCCGTGTTGGTGGCATTGGCAATGATCGGCGGCAGGCCCAGCCAGATCAGTGTCGGGAAGCTGATCAGCGAACCGCCGAAGGCGAACGCGTTGATCGCGCTCGCGATGAAGCCGACGACGAAGATCAGAAGGTTGTGAATGAACGGCGTCAATCAGCGCAATCTTTTTAATATCGCCGCCCCGGCCTCTTTCGTGCCGAGCGGGCCGCCGACATCGCGCGTCGTCTCGCCGGCGTGAACGGCCTCCTCCACCGCGCGCTCGATGCGCCGCGCGTCGTCCTGGCGGCCAAGCGTCTCGAGCATCAGCGCGGCCGACAGGATGGCGCCGATGGGATTGGCGATGTTCCTGCCGGCCAGCGGCGGCGCGGAGCCGTGCACCGGCTCGAACATCGACGTGCGGCCCGGATGGATGTTACCGGACGCCGCCATGCCGAGACCACCCTGGAGCGCGCCGCCGATGTCGGTGATGATGTCGCCAAAGAGATTGTTGGTCACGATCACATCGAACTGATTCGGACTCTGGACGAGCAGCATCGCGAGCGCGTCGATGTACAGGTGCGTCGCGTCGATGCCCGGATACCGCGGCGCGACCTGCTTGAACACGCGCTGCCACAACGCGTGACCGTGCGTCATCGCGTTGCTCTTGTCCGTCATGCACACCCGGCGGAGGCCGCGCGCCTTCGCGAAATCGAACGCGTAGCGAACGATCCGATCGACGCCGCGATAGGTGTTCACCTCGTGCTGGATGGCGATTTCCTCGTCCGTGTCGGGGCGCAGCCGGCCGCCGGCGCCGACGTACGAGCCCTCGGTGTTCTCGCGGAAGACGACGAAGTTGACGTCGGCGCGCGTGCGGTTCTTCAGCGGGCAGAGCCGATCGTCGAGCAGGCGCACGGGCCGATAGTTCACGTAGAGGTCGAGCTCGAAACGCGTCCCGAGCAGGATGTCGCGCGCGTGGCGGTTGTCGGGCACGCGCGGGTCGCCGAGCGCGCCGATGAAGATCGCGTCGAAGGATCGCAGCGTGTCGTAGCCGCCGGGAGGGATCGTCGTCCCGGTTTTCAGGTAATGGTCGGCGCTCCAGGGAAACCGCTCGAGCTCCACCCCGCCGATTGCCTCGAGCACGCGTGTCGCCTCGGCCACCACCTCGACGCCGATTCCGTCGCCCGGAATCACGGCCACCCGGCGGGTCACAGTTTCCCCGCGGTGGGTCTGCAGCTAATCATTAAAAAAGATTTATGCATCATCGCCGCTGAACACTGGTATTCTTCTCGGTTATGCATGGCGAACCGCGCGCCCCCAGTCTGCACTGAGGCACGAAGGCTGCGGGCGCGAGAACAATCCGGTGTTTTGGATTTCGTCACTACAGGCAGGTGGATTATCCGGGGCCGGCGGCAACGCCTGGCTCTCAAGCAACAGTGTCACAAGGACTTACCAACATTACACACGTTGGTACGTGTTTTCCTTGAGGCACGAGTCAAGAAGTCAATAACAACTCTAAGGAGCGAATCAATGCACGCACGCATTAGTGCTCTGCTTTTGGCGTTTGTCCTGGCCTT
>Ga0070698_100004553_pt1 | contig 15228 bp, 13 predicted proteins | sample KBSK1502metaG_FD_65477 | JGI IMG/M metagenome (GOLD analysis project Ga0070698, IMG submission 65477) | Corn, switchgrass and miscanthus rhizosphere microbial communities from Kellogg Biological Station, Michigan, USA - KBS K1-50-2 metaG | ecosystem: Host-associated > Plants > Roots >...
ACTCAGGCCCCGCGTATCACACCGCCGCAGCGCGCGAAGGGGGGCGATGAGCCATTGACCGCCCTAAGAGTGGGGTCGATGGGCCCTCGACCGCCAACCCGGGGGCTAGCTGCTGAACTCCGCCAAGGTGCGCTCGGCTTCTGCTAGCCAGGAGCGGCGGGCCTCGAGGGCTTCTTCTGCCTTGCGGATGGCGGACTGGTCACCGCGCTCGCGGGCGCGGGCGAGCTGGGCTTCCAGCGACGTGATCGCCGCGCGGAGCTGGTTGACCGTGCCTTCGGCGCGGGCGAGTGCCTCGGGGTTGGACTTGCGCCACTGGTTTTCTTCCGCGCGCCGGACCGCCTCCTCAACGCGGCGCAGGCCGGATTCGAGCTGGTCGCGGGAGTCGCGGGGGACCGAGCCGGCTTGCTCCCAGCGTTCCTGGATCGAGCGCAGCGTCGTGCGGGCCGTGCGCAGGTCGGTGACCGGCAGCAGGGCCTGGGCCTCGGCGAGGAGCTGTTCCTTCACCGCGGCGTGCGAGCGGAGCTCGGTTTCCTTGGCCGCGAACACCTCGGTGCGGGCGGCGAAGAACTTGTCCTGGGCGTCGCGGAACCGCTTCCACAGCTCCGCCTCCGCGTCCCGGCCGGCCCGGCCGGCCTCCTTCCACTGCCGCATCAGCTCGCGATAGGCCGACGTGGTGGGGCCCCAGTCGGTCGAGTCCTGCAGGCCCTCGGCCTCTTCGACCAGCTTCTCCTTGCGGATCCGGACCGATTCCCGCTCCGCTTCCAGGGACGCGAAGTAGGACTTGCGCCGCTTGGTGAACGCGTTGCGCGCCGCGGACAGCCGCTTCCACAGCACGGCTTCGACCGCCCGGTCGGCATGCGGCGCGGCCTTCCACTCCTCGAGCAGCTCGGCCATCCGCTCGCCGCTCGCCTTCCAGTGCGTCGCCTCGGCGGCGATCTGCTCGGCCTCGGCGACGATCCGCTCCTTGATGTCGCGCGCCTCCTGGCGCTGGTGCTCGCGGGCGGCCTTGACTTCCTCGCGGCGCTGGTCGACCGCGGTCGTCAGCCCCTCCAGGCGCACCCGCAGGCTGTCCAGGTCACCGATGCAGTTGGCGTCCGCCACGGTGCGCAGCAGTCGCTGCACGGTCGCCTGGGCCTGCGCGGGCGCGATCTCGGTGGCGGCCATCCGCTGCTCGATGAGCGTGACCTCGGTTTCGAGCGACTGGAACTTCCGCCGGAAGAACGCGAGCGCCTCCTCCGGGCTCCCCGCCGCCCACGAGCCGATCACCCGCTCGCCATCGGCCGTACGCACGTAGACCGTCCCGTCGTCGTCTACCCGGCCCCACGGATCGTTGGCGGTGGTCACGGCGAACCTCCTGTGGTTCTTGTGCGCCCGTCTTCTCAGGCGCCATATGTTGCTCAGCTCTTGCGGACCGTCACGCTGTTGATGATGACCTTCTCCTTGGGTACGCCCCCGCCAGCCTGAATGGTGCAGGAAGTACCAGCTTTAGCTACATTCTGGAGAATATCCAGACCTGACGTAATTTTCCCGAACGGTGTGTAGCTAGCCGGCAGGGTGGTGTTCTTGAACACAAGGAAGAACTGGCTGCCGTTTGTGTTCGCGCCACCATTGGCCATGGCGACGGTCCCCGCGGGATAAGTCGCCCCAGTCAGGTTTTCGTCGGCGAATTGGTACCCGGGCCCCCCGGCCCCAAGCGTGCTGGACGAGCAGGACAGTTTCGACTTCGCGGTGGCCGTCGGGTCGCCGCACTGGAGCATATAAATCCCGCTGGTGCCGTTGTCCACCCGCCAGCACTGGGTGTTGTTGAAGAAATTCGTCGCGGCCAGGTGGGCGAACGAGTTGACCGTGCATGTCGCCTTCGAGTTGAGCAGGCTGATACCGATCTTGCCGACGTTGGTGTTGATCGTCGCGGTGTAGCTGGCGTTGTAATCCGGCGTCACCGTCGGCAGGCTCGGCTTCCCGCCGCCGGTGCTCGTATACGTGCAGTGGTGCGCGGGCTCTGCGACCGCGGACGCGGAACTGGTAGCCGGCGCCGATGCGGTCGCCTTGGGCTTGCTCTTCGCGGCCGGCGTCGACCCGCCGACGAACGCCAGGGCCAGGCCCGCGGCCAGCCCGAGGACGAGGACGAGTACGGCCCCGATGCTCAGCCGCTTGCGGAGCTGCTGCCGCCGCTGACGGTGCTCCTCCCGCTGTCGCTCGTGGCGTTCGCGCGCGCGCTGTCGCTGACGCTCTTTACTGCCCGCCAAGGCTCCCTGACCTCCTGCGTTCCTGTCCGCCGGTAACGTCCGCGTTGGCGGCGTTAGCGCACGATCGTTCGCGCATCGTACCCGCCGACAGCGCGGAGCGGTACCGTCGTTATCGGTTCGCTGCACTTCGCCGCCCTGTTCGCGGCGCACTTGGCCGCACTGTTATCGGTTCGCTGCGCCGCGCACCGAGTCGGTAGCCTGTCTGCGTGCTAGTCACCGGTTTTCCCGCGGGCGCCTTCGCCGCCAACTGCTACATCGTGGCGCCGGCGCCCGGCGAAGAGTGCGTGATCATCGACCCGGGGCAGGACGCGGAACCCGGGATAGAGGAACTCCTCGCCCGCTACCGGCTGAAGCCTGTCGCAGTGCTGCTCACGCACGGTCACATCGACCACGTATGGTCGGCCGGGCCGGTCTGCGGCGCGAAGGGCATCCCGGCCTGGATCCATCCGGCGGACCGCGGCCTGCTGGCCGACCCGGCCAGCGGGCTGGCGCTTAATGTGGGCCAGGAACTCTTCGGCGGCATCACGTTCACCGAGCCCGACGACGTGCGCGAGCTCACCGACGGTGCGAGGCTTGAGCTGGCGGGCGTGGAGCTCACGGTCGCCCACGTGCCTGGCCATACCCGGGGATCGGTCACGTTCCGCGGCGGCGAGGACGACCTGGACGCGCTGTTCAGCGGGGACCTGCTGTTCGCGGGCTCGATCGGCCGCACGGACCTGCCCGGCGGCGACCACGCCACGATGCTGAAGTCGCTCGCCCGCACGCTGACCTTGCCTGACGAGGCGGTCGTGCTGCCAGGGCACGGCCCGCAGACCACCATCGGCGCCGAGCGCCGGACCAACCCGTTCCTTACCGGACTCCAGCCAGCCAACAGGGGGCTGTAACACCATGGCCTTTCAGGCCCCCAAGGGGGTCTCAGAATATGTACCGCCGCGCAGCGCGCTGTTCGAGCAGGCCCGCGAGGCGTTCGCCGCGTCCGCCCGCCGTGCCTGCTACGGCGCCGTCGAGACCGCGGTCTTCGAGGACACCGCGCTGTTCGTCCGCGGCGTCGGCGAATCGAGCGACGTGGTGCGCAAGGAGATGTACTCCTTCGCCGACCGCGGCGGCCGCGAGATCACGCTGCGCCCCGAGTTCACCGCCGGCGTGCTGCGCGCGGTGCTCGAGCACAACCTGCACAAGGGCGCGCTGCCCGTGAAGGTGTGGACCAGCGGGCCCGCCTTCAGGTACGAGCGCCCGCAGGCAGGCAGGTACCGGCAGTTCTACCAGTTCGACCTGGAGGCGATCGGCACCGAGGACCCCACGGTCGACGCCGAGACGATCGCCGTCGCGTGGGACGCCTACCAGTCGCTCGGTCTCAGGCAGTACACGCTGCTGCTGAACTCGCTCGGAGACAAGACCTGCCGCCCCGTCTACCGTGAGGCGCTGCAGAAGTTCCTGCGCGCGCTGGACCTGGACGAGGAGACCAGGCAGCGGATCGAGATCAACCCGCTGCGGGTGCTCGACGACAAGCGCCCCGAGGTCCGCGCGCAGCTGGCGAACGCGCCCGTCATGACCGACTACCTGTGCGCCGAATGCAAGGCCCACTACGACACCGTCCGCGGCCTGCTCGACGACCTCGGCATCCCTTACAAGGACGCGCCGCGGCTGGTCCGCGGCCTCGACTACTACACGCGCACGACGTACGAATTCGACCACGCGCTGCTCGGCGCCCAGTCGGGCATCGGCGGCGGCGGCCGGTACGACGGCCTCTCCGAGGACATCGGCGGGCCGCCGCTGCCCGGCATCGGGTTCGCGGTCGGCCTCGACAGGATCGTGCTGGCTATGGAGGCCGAACGCGCCGCCGCCGGCGCAGAAACAACCCCGGCCGCCTGCCAGGTATTCGGCGTGCCGCTCGGCGCCGAGGCGCACGCGGACGTGCTGACCCTGATGACGAACCTGCGGCGGGCCGGCGTCAACGCGGACATGGCCTTCGGCGCCCGCGGCCTGAAGGGCGCGCTGCGCGCGGCGGACCGGTCGGGCGCTGCCTTCGCGGTGCTCATCGGTGCGGAGGAGAGACGCGCCGGGACCGTTTCGATAAAAGATCTCACAACTGGTGACCAGCAGGACGTGGCGGCGACGCAAGCCACGGACTGGCTGATAGAGAGGCTAGGGACGCAGTGATAAGGACGCACGAGGCCGGGACCCTGCGTGCGGAACACGCGGGGGAGCGGGTAGTTCTCGCCGGCTGGGTGGCGCGGCGGCGCGACCACGGCGGCGTCGTGTTCATCGACCTGCGGGACGCGAGCGGCGTCGTGCAGGTGGTGTGGCGCGGCGAGGAGGCGGTGGCTCACGAGCTGCGGGCCGAATACTGCGTCAAGGTGACCGGCGAGGTGCGCCAGCGCCCGGCGGGCAACGAGAATCCCGAGCTGCCCACCGGCGCGATCGAGGTCGTCGCCGAGTCGGTCGAGGTGCTCAGCCAGGCCGACCCGCTGCCGTTCCCCGTCGAGGGCGACGCCGACATCAGCGAGGACGTCAGGATCAAGTACCGCTACCTCGACATCAGGCGCGCGGAGACGGCCCGTGACCTGCGCATCAGGTCGCAGGCCGCGTACCTGCTGAACGACGTGATGCGTGACCACAGGTTCGTGAACGTCGAGACGCCGTACCTGACCCGCTCCACGCCGGAAGGCGCGCGCGATTTCCTCGTCCCGGTCCGGCTGCGCCCGGGCAACTGGTACGCGCTACCGCAGTCCCCGCAGCTGTTCAAGCAGCTGCTGATGGTCGGCGGTCTGGAGCGGTACTACCAGCTCGCCCGCTGCTTCCGCGACGAGGACCTGCGCAGCGACCGGCAGCCCGAGTTCACCCAGATCGACCTGGAGATGTCGTTTGTCACCCGCGAGGACGTGATCGCGGTCGCCGAGGACATCGTGGCCACCCTGTGGGGGACGATCACCGGCTACCGGGTGCCGCGGCCGATCCAGCGGATGACCTACGCGGACGCGATGGCCCGGTACGGGTCGGACAAGCCTGACCTGCGGTTCGGGGTCGAGCTGACCGACCTTACGAAGTACTTCGCGGGCACCGAGTTCCGGGTGTTCCAGGCGCCGTATGTCGGCGCGGTCGTGATGCCAGGCGGGGCGTCGCAGACCCGCCGCGAGCTCGACGCCTGGCAGGACTGGGCCAAGTCGCGTGGCGCGCGCGGGCTGGCGTACGCGCTGGTCGGGCCTGACGGCGAGATCTCCGGGCCGGTGGCGAAAAACCTTTCCGATCCGGAACGTACGGGACTGGCTCTGGCAGTTCAGGCTTCGGCCGGAGACTGCGTGTTCTTCGCGGCTGGCGCTGCCCGGGCGTCCCAGGAACTGCTCGGCGCGGCCCGCCTGGAGATCGGCCGCCGCTGCGGGCTCATCGATGAGTCGGCGTGGTCGTTCCTGTGGGTGGTCGACGCCCCGATGTTCGAGGAGGACGGCGAGGGCGGCTGGACCTCGGTGCACCACCCGTTCACCGCGCCGCTGCCCGAATGGGCCGACCGGTTCGCGGCCTACCCGGCCGAGGCGCTGGCGGACGCCTACGACATCGTGTGCAACGGGTACGAGATCGGCGGCGGGTCGATCCGTATCCACCGGTCCGCCATGCAGCAGGCGGTGTTCGACGTGATCGGGCTGTCCGCCGAGGAGGCGAAGGCGCAGTTCGGCTTCCTGCTCGAGGCGTTCAGGTTCGGGCCGCCGCCGCACGGCGGCATCGCCTTCGGCTGGGACCGGGTGATCATGCTGCTCGCCGGCGCCGAGACGATCCGCGACGTGATCGCCTTCCCGAAGACGGCCTCCGGGTCCGACCCGCTGACCGGCGCGCCGACCCCGATCACCGCGGCGCAGCGCAAGGAGGCAGGCATCGACGCCAAGCCCGTCGCGTCCGCCGCGCCGCCGCCCTCGTCGGAGGCCTGATACGCCCGCGCTTACTGGTTGTCACGCGCAGTAGGCTCAATGGCGTGGAGAGTTTGTTCGATGAGGCGGAGGAGCGGGCGGCCGCGAAGGCCGCGCCGCTAGCCGTGCGGATGCGGCCGCGGACGCTGGACGAGGTGGTCGGCCAGCGGCACCTCACCGCGCCCGGCACGCCGTTCCGCAAGCTCATCGACAACGACGCCCCGATGTCGCTGCTGCTGTGGGGGCCGCCGGGCACCGGCAAGACCACCCTGGCCTATGTCGTCAGCCAGGTCACGAGCCGGAGGTTCACCGAGCTCTCCGCGGTGACCGCGGGCGTCAAGGACGTGCGCGCCGCCGTGGACGCCGCGCGCCGCGAGCTGGGCATGTCCGGCCGCCAGACCGTGCTGTTCATCGACGAGGTGCACCGGTTCAGCAAGACCCAGCAGGACGCGCTGCTGCCGGCGGTGGAGAACCGCTGGGTCTCCTTCATCGGCGCGACGACGGAGAACCCGTCGTTTTCCGTGGTCTCGCCGCTGATGTCGCGCTCCCTGCTGCTCACGCTGCAGCCGCTGGACGACGACGACATCCGCATGCTGGTGGAGCGCGCTCTCGCCGACGAACGCGGCCTGGCCGGCGCCGTCACGCTCGATCCCGACGCGCTCGACCACCTGGTGCGGCTGGCCGGCGGCGACGGGCGGCGCGCGCTCACCTACCTGGAGGCCGCCGCGCTGGGCTTCGAAACACAGGGCACGGCGCACATCGACACGGCGACGCTCGAGCGCGCCGTGGACCGGGCCGCGGTGCGGTACGACCGCGACGGCGACCAGCACTACGACGTGATCAGCGCGTTCATCAAGTCGATCAGGGGCAGCGACGCGGACGCCGCGCTGCACTACCTCGCGCGGATGATCGAGGCGGGGGAGGACCCGCGGTTCATCGCGCGGCGGCTGATCGTGCACGCGAGCGAGGACGTCGGCATGGCCGACCCGACCGCGCTGCAGACCGCGGTCGCCGCCGCGCAGGCGGTCGAGTTCGTCGGGCTGCCCGAGGCGCGGATCAACCTGGCGCAGGCGGTGATCCACCTGGCGCTCGCGCCCAAGTCCAACGCCGTTATCAAGGCAATCAGCGCCGCCCAGGCAGACGTGCAGGCGGGACTTATCGGGGCTGTGCCCGCGCACCTGCGCGACGCGCACTACGCTGGTGCCAAGCGCCTGGGCCACGGCGACGGTTATGTGTACCCGCACGACCGGCCGGAAGGCATCGTGGCGCAGCAGTACGCCCCCGACGTGGTGGCTGCCCGCACGTACTACGAGCCCACGAATCACGGCATGGAAAACCGTCTTTCCGAACGGGCGCGTGTGATACGCGACATCCTGCGCCCTGGGCGCGGGGGCGGCGAGGGTGCCACACCTGACGGGGGTGCACCTGCGGACCCTGACGCTTCGCACGCTTCTGACGAGGGGAACGGCAGATGAGCCTGACCGGTGTCGCGGCGCTGATCGCGGCGGTGAGCTTCGCCGTGCTCGTGTGCGCCGGGGTGTACCTGACCGTCCGGCTGAACCGGGTGCTCGGTGACGCGGCCACGCTGGTGCGCGAGACGCGCGCGGACCAGCAGGTGCTGCTGACCCGCGCCAACGCGGCGGTGGACCGGGCCAGCTCGCAGCTCGACCGCGCCGAGGTGGTCGCCGCCAGCATGGACGAGCTGGGCGCGGGCATGACCGAGCTGGCCGGCCAGGTAAACGCGCTGGCCGGCTTCGGCCGCACCGTCGCGGGCACGGTGGTCAGCGGCCCCGTGGGCCGGGCCGCCGCGGTCGGCTACGGCGTATGGCACGCTGTCGGGCTGCGCCGCGGCGCGCGGCGCGCGCTTCCAGGCGAGGTGGTGAAATGATCCGCAGGGGTTTCTGGCTCACCGTCGGCGCGGTCGGCGGGATCATGGCCTACCGGCGCGCCGCCCAGGTGGCGGAACGGGGCTGGGCCCGCGAGACGATCCGCTTCACCCGTGACGTGCGCGCGGGCATGGACCAGTATTTGGCTCGGCATCCGAGGCAGGTTGGCCCTACCCTCGGAGCAAGCCAAGACGATGAAAAGGATGACCACGATGCAGTCGGCTGAGATCGCCCGCCGGTTCCTGGCGTACTTCGAGGCGAAGGGGCACGCCATCGTGCCCTCGGCCAGCCTGGTCGCCGAAGACCCGACGCTGCTGTTCGTGGTCGCGGGAATGCAGCCGTTCAAGCCGTACCTGCTCGGCCAGCAGACGCCGCCGTGGAAGCGGGTGGCGGACGTGCAGAAGTGCGTGCGGACGCTGGACATCGAAGAGGTCGGCAAGACGACGCGGCACGCGACGTTCTTCCAGATGCTCGGCAACTGGTCGTTCGGCGACTACTTCAAGGAAGGCGCCATCCCGTTTGCCTGGGAGCTGCTGACCAAGTCCGAACGGGACGGCGGCTTCGGCTTCCCCGAGGACAAGCTGTGGGCGACCGTGCTGCACGGCGACGACGAGGCGTACGCGATCTGGCGGGACGAGATCGGCCTGCCCGAGAGCCGCATCCAGCGCCGTGGCCTGAAGGACAACTACTGGCACATGGGCGTGCCGGGACCCGGCGGCCCGTGCTCGGAGATCTACTACGACCGCGGCCCCGAGTACGGGCGCGAGGGCGGGCCCGAGGCCGACGAGGACCGGTTTCTCGAGGTGTGGAACCTGGTCTTCATGCAGGACCAGCTGAGCGCGGTGCGCGCGAAGGACGACTTCGACGTCGAGGGCTCGCTGCCGTTCAAGAACGTCGACACCGGCATGGGCCTGGAGCGGATGGCCGCGCTGCTGCAGGGCGTCGACAACATCTACGAGATCGACACCACGTACAAGATCCTGGACAAGGCGGCGGAGCTCACCGAGCAGGACTACGGCACGGACCACCGCAGCGACGTCGCGCTGCGCGTGGTCGCGGACCACGTGCGCAGCTCGGTGATGCTCATCGAGGACGGCGTGCTGCCGAACAACGAGGGCGGCGGCTACGTGCTGCGGCGGCTGCTGCGCCGCTCGATCCGCAACCTGCGGCTGCTCGCGGGCGGCCAGCGCGGCGGCGGCGCGCCCACGGGCACCGGCTTCATGCACGAGCTCACCTCGGTCGCGATCGACGCGATGGGCGAGCAGTTCCCCGAGCTGCACGCGGACTCCGCGCACATCCACGCGGTCGTCGACGCGGAAGAGGCGGCGTTCGCGAGCACGCTGCGCACCGGCACCGCGATCTTCGACGTGGCGGTGGAGGAGACGCGCCGCAAGAAGTCGTCCGTGCTGGCCGGCGAGCAGGCCTTCCAGCTGCACGACACCTACGGCTTCCCGATCGACCTGACCCTGGAGATGGCGGCGGAGCAGGGCCTTTCCGTGGACGAGGACGGGTTCCGCCGGCTGATGGACGAGCAGCGGGCGCGGGCCAAGAAGGACGCGACGGAGAAGAAGACCGGCAACGCCGACATCTCGGTGTACGCGTCGCTGCTCGAGCAGGCGGGCAAGGTCACGTTCACCGGCTACGACCTGACCGCGGGCGAGGCGACCGTGGTCGGACTGCTGTCCGGCGGGGTGCCGGTGACGGCCGCGGTGCAGGGCGACGGCGTCGCCGTGGTGCTGGACCGCACCCCGTTCTACGCCGAAGGCGGCGGTCAGCTCGCCGACCAGGGCGTGATCAGGACCGACGGCCCGAGCGGCCCGGCCGAGATCGAAGTCACGGACGTGCAGGCGCCGCTGCCCGGCCTGATCGTGCACCGCGGCGTGGTCCGCTTCGGTGAGGTGACCGTGGGCTCGCCGGCGCACGCGGAGATCGAGATCGAACGGCGCCGGGCGACCTCCCGCTCGCACACCGCCACCCACCTGGTGCACCGCGCGCTGCGCGGCGCGCTCGGCGAGTCGGCGGCGCAGGCCGGGTCGGAGAACGCGCCTGGCCGGCTGCGGTTCGACTTCACGGCGACGGGCGCGGTGCCGGTGTCGGTGCTGCGCGAGGTGGAGGACGAGGTCAACAGGGTCCTCATCAACGACCTGACGGTGCGCGCGTTCCACACTTCGCTCGACGAGGCGCGCTCGATGGGCGCGCTCGCCCTGTTCGGGGAGAAGTACGGCAATGAGGTCCGCATCGTCGAGGTCGGCGAGTACTCCCGCGAGCTGTGCGGCGGCACCCACGTGGCTCGCTCCGGGCAGCTCGGCCTGGTGAAGCTGCTCGGCGAGTCGTCCATCGGGTCCGGCGTGCGGCGGATCGAGGCGCTGGTCGGCATCGACGCGTTCCGCTTCCTCGCCCGCGAGAGCGTGCTGGTCAGCCAGCTCAGCGAGCAGCTGAAGGCGCGCCCTGAAGAACTGCCCGAGCGCATCTCCGGCGTGGTCAGCAGGCTCCGCGAGGCGGAGCGCGAGCTGAACAAGCTCCGCTCGGCGGCGCTGCTGGAGTCCGCGGGCGAGATCGCCGTGGCGGCGGAGGACATCGGCGGCGTGGCGTTCGTGGCGCACCAGGTGCCGGACGGCACCGACGCCGACGCGCTCCGCAGGCTCACGCTGGACGTGCGGGGCAGGATCCCGGCCCAGCGGCCCGCTGTGGTGATGATCACTGGCGTGCCCGCGGACCGGCCGGTCGTGGTGATCGCGGTCAACGAGGCGGGCCGCACTGCGGGGCTCGCGGCGGGTACCCTGGTCGGCGGCGCGGCGAGGGCGCTCGGCGGGGGCGGCGGCGGCAAGCCGGACATCGCGCAGGGCGGCGGCGCGCCGAGCACGGGAGACGCCGCGGCCGCTTCGATAAGCGCTGCGTTCGAGGCCGTTCGTGTCGCATTGCGGGACAGCGGGATAACCGCCAGGTAACGTGATGCCATGCTCTCGCGGCCGGCAAACCCAGTGAGGTCAGGGGTACGCTTGGCCGTCGATCCTGGTTCCGTCCGCATTGGCGTGGCACGCAGCGATCCCGGCGGTGTGCTCGCCACCCCGTTGACCGTCGTGCGGCAAGGCAAGCGCGCCATGGACGCGCTCGCCGAGCTGGCGGCGGCCGAAGAAGCAATGGAGATCTTGGTGGGCCTTCCCAGGTCACTGTCCGGCCGTGAAGGGCCTGCGGCGGCCGGCGCGAAGCAGTTCGCCGCCGACCTCGCGGCCCGCGTCGCGCCGCTGCCGGTGCGTCTTGTCGACGAGCGGTTCACCACCGCCACGGCGCACGACGCGCTGCGCGCGGGCGGCCACGACTCACGCGCGCGGCGGCAGACGGTCGACGCCGCCGCGGCCGCGGTGCTGCTCGAGGCGGCGCTGGAGTCCGAGCGGCGCACGGGCCGGGCGCCCGGCGAGCTGGTGTCCCCGGCGCCCGGCCGGGCCGGGACCGCGCAGTGAGCGGCTACGGCGGCCGCGGCGCCGACGACGGGCAGGGCTACGGCCAGGGCTACGACGAACAGGGCTACGACGAACAGGGCTACGACGCGCTGGGTTACGACGCGCGCGGCCGGCGCCGGCCCGGCCAGCCTCGCGGCTATGCGGGCCAGGGTGGCGGCCGCGGCCAGGGTCAAGGCCCAGGTCCCGGCCAGCAGCAACCGCGCGACCAGGGATACGGATCGCAGGGGTACGGTCAGGACTACGACCCGCGGGGCTACGGCCAGCCGCAAGCACCGGGCCAGGGATACGGCTCGCCGCAAGGGCGCGACCAGGGCTACGGCCAGCAGGGCGGGCAGCCGGATCCCTGGGCCCAGGAGCCGCGTCAGCCGCGCGGCCCGCGGCGGCACGCGCGGCGCGACGCCGACGCGCAGCAGGCCTGGCCGGGGGACTCCCAGCAGGGCGGGTACGACCCGCGCGACCCGCGCAGGTCGCGGCCCGGCGCGGGCCCGGCGTGGCAGCAGCAGGGTGAGTACGACCCGCGCGATCCGCGCGGCGGATACCAGGGCCGCGGCGACACCCGGTACGGTCAGGGCGCCGCTGGCGGCCAGCAGGGCTGGGGCGCTGGCGACCCCGGCCGCGATTCGGGCTTTCTCCCCGGCTTCGGCCAGGGCGAGGTCGGCGGCTACCCCGGGTACGAGGGCGTGGAGGACCGTCCTCGTCGCGGCCGGCGCGGCCGCGACGACGGCCGTGGCGGCGGGGGCGGTGGCGGCGGCTGGGACGACGACGGCGGCTCCGGCCGGCGCCGCAGCACGATCCGTCGCCTGGCCCCGTGGATCGCGCTGCTGGTGATCCTCACTCCGCTCCTGATCGGCGGCCTGTACATCTACAACATCTACGAGAACAAGTACCACCCGGCCGACTACTCGGGCCCGGGCACCAGCTCGGTGACCGTCCAGGTGAACAGCGGTGACACCGCGTTCAGCCTCGGGCCGCGGCTGCAGTCGCTCGGCGTGGTGGCGAGCGCCCGCGCGTTCGAGCTGGCCGCCGAGCACACCACCCCGACCACGTCCACGGGCGCCCCCCCTGGCCTCGAGGCGGGCTTCTACAAGCTGCACATGCACATGCAGGCCAGCCTGGCGTGGGCCGCGCTGCTCAACCCGAAGAACCGGGTGCAGCTGACCGTGACGATCCCCGAGGGCAAGCGTGCCTCGCAGGTCATCTTGATCCTCGCCAAGGAGACGTCGATCCCGGCGTCGCAGTTCCAGGCGGTCATCAAAAACCCGGCCCAGCTCGGCCTGCCGTCCTACGCCCATGGCAAGGTGGAGGGCTACCTGTTCCCCGCCACCTACACGATCCAGCCCAACGAGACGGCGGCGCAGATCCTGAAGGCCATGGTGCAGCGGTACGCCATCGAGGCGCAGGCGATCAACATCTCCTCCGCCGCGACGGCGGTGCACCTCTCGTCCGCGCAGGTGATCACCGAGGCCAGCCTCGCGCAGGCCGAAGGCGGTTCTATCGCCGACTACCCGAAGATCGCCCGCGTCATCGCCAACCGGCTCCAGAGCGGCATGCACCTGCAGTTCGACAGCACGGTGCTCTACGGGCTCGGCAAGTACGCCGTCAGCGCCACGATCGCGGAGACCAGGACCCCAGGGCCGTACAACACGTACCTCAACGCCGGCCTGCCGCCGGGCCCCATCTGCAACCCGGGCAACGCGGCGATCCAGGCCGTCCTGCACCCGGCATCAGGCAACTGGCTGTACTTCCTGACCAAGCCGGGCGGCGCGTCGGAGTTCTCCACGACCCCGCTGCAGGGGCAGTGACCTGCGGATGAAGGCGGCCGTTCTCGGGTCGCCCGTCGCCCATTCGCTGTCGCCCGCGCTGCACCGCGCGGCCTACGCCGGGCTGGGCCTGGACGACTGGACGTACGATGCGGTCGAATGCGACGAGGCCGCCCTCGCGGCCTACGTCACCTCCCGCGGCCCGGAGTGGGCGGGCCTGTCGCTGACGATGCCGCTGAAGCGGACCGTGCTGCCGCTGCTCGACCACGTCGACCCGCTGGCGGTGATCGCCGGCGGGGCGAACACGGTGGTGTTCCGCCCGGACGGCCGGTACGGCTACAACACCGACGTGCAGGGCATCGTCGACGCGCTGACCGAGGCCGGCGCGGCGGCGCCGGGCAGCGTCACGATCATCGGCGCCGGCGCGACGGCCTGCTCGGCCCTCGCCGCGCTCGCCGAGCTCGGCGCCGCCGCCGCGGACGTCATGGTCAGGGACCCGTCACGGACGGCGGACCTGCTGGCAGCCGCCGACCGGCTGCACCTGTCCGTCCGCCTGCTCCCGCTCACGGCCCTGCCGGACGCCGCCCCAGAGCTGCTGATCTCCACCGTGCCGGCCGGCGTGGCCGACGGGTACGCGGAGCGGATCCGGGTGACCGGCCGCGCGCCCGCGGCCGTCCTCGACGTCGTGTACGCCCCGTGGCCCACATCGCTCGCGCAGGCCGCGACCGCCGCTGGCGCGATCGTCGCGAGTGGCTTCGCGATGCTGCTGCACCAGGCCGCCGCCCAGGTCGAGCTCATGACCGGCAAGCCCGCCCCGCTCGAGGCGATGCGCGCCGCCGGCGAAGCCGAACTAGCCCGCAGGACCGCCGTTCACTCCCAGCCCGGCACTCCGTTAGCCGGGCACTCCGTTAGCCGGGCACCCCGTTCGCCGGGCACCCCGTTAGCGCTGCGCCTCGGCGCGGGCCTGCTCGACGGCGTCGGCGCTCGCCACGTCGCCGCGCTCCCGCAGGCCGGCGATCACGCCCGCCACGTCCGCGGCCGGCCGGTTCTGGCTGAGCTTGGCCTTGGCCTCGATCCGGCTGATCACCAGCTCCACGCCGACGATGGCGCGCAGCTGCCCCTCGATGAACGCGCGCGGCGGATCGTCGACCGACCAGGGGTGCTCGCGGTACGCCTCGTGCTTCCCGGTGAGACGGCGGACGAGGTCTTCTGTCCACACCGGGTCGTCGCGCACCACGAACTGGCCGTACACGTGCGCGGTCACGTAGTTCCAGGTCGGCACCACCCGGCCGTGCTCGGTCTTGGACGCGTACCAGCCGGGCGTTATGTACGCGTCGGGCCCCCGGACGATCACGAGCGAGTCCCCGATAGCCGGCAGCCTCCACTGCGGGTTGTTCCGCGCCAGGTGCCCGTGCAACGCCCCGTGCTCGCCGGCCTCCGGCACGTAGATGAACGGCAGCATCGTCGCCACCAGCCCCTCCGCCGTCACCGTGACTAGATCGGCCGCGCCATGGTTGCGCAACAGCTCGCCGACCGTCGCCTCATCCGGCGCGAAATGGGCTGGGATGTACATATCGCCACCTCTCTCCCACCAGGCTAACCGCCGCCCGCCCCTACCCCTCCCAGCCGCGGCCCGCCCCTACCCTCCCAGCCGCAGCCAGACCCCACTCTCCCAGCCGCCGTCCCCGTTGCCACCCAGGAGCATCACCAGCCACAGCTGGTGGGCTCGCCCTATACCTAGCCTCCCTTTGTAGCCGAAATGACCACTTGTGACCGGTAACTCACCTCGAAAAGTGGTCACCAGGTCTACAAAGTGAACAGCAGCGACACATGTGATCAGCGTCCGGCGCCACCCCGCCGCGACCACTCCGTCTGAACCTGATAACAGCAAGAAGCGTTGGAGCGCACTATCCTTCTACCCGGTAACAGCAAGAAGCGCTGGGGCCCTCCGCCTCGATCTGATAACAGCAAAAGGG
>Ga0070698_100004554_pt1 | contig 15227 bp, 12 predicted proteins | sample KBSK1502metaG_FD_65477 | JGI IMG/M metagenome (GOLD analysis project Ga0070698, IMG submission 65477) | Corn, switchgrass and miscanthus rhizosphere microbial communities from Kellogg Biological Station, Michigan, USA - KBS K1-50-2 metaG | ecosystem: Host-associated > Plants > Roots >...
ACGGTCAGTCCTGCCACGCCGGCGACCGGCACGATCACCGCGACCGGTGCGGGCGGCGTCACGAAGGCGTCCCTCGTCAACTGGGTGCGCGGTGCGAACGTGCAGCTCGACGACAACCCGAACGTGACGCCGACGGCGAGCGCAACGAGAGTGCGGGCGTACCTTCACGGAGACGTGCTCCACTCGCGGCCGGTGGTCGTCAACTACAACCGCGCCGGACAGCCCGCGGACCGCGACCTCCTCGTCTACTACGGTGCGAACGACGGCATCATCCACGCGGTGAAGGGCGGCCAGAACGACGCCGACGGAATCGAGAAGTGGGGTTTCATCCCGAGCGAGTTTTACGACCGCTTCGTGCGCCTCTACCTGGAGAGCCCGACGATTACGACCGTGCAGCGCAAGTCGTTTGCCGACGGCCCGGTGAGCGTCGACACGGTCTACAACATCGACAACTCGGTCAGTCCGCCTGCCGAGAGGCTGGAGAACGGCTCGCTCGGTACGGACGCCAGGGCTCAGATCTACGTCGGCATGCGGCGCGGCGGACGTTTCTACTACTCCCTCGACGTGACGAATCCCGACGCTGCCCCGAGGTACAAGTGGAAGATCGACAACAGCGGCGACTTCCCGGAACTGGGCCAATCGTGGTCCGAGGCGAAGGTGGTGAAGCTCAGGCTCGCTACCTGCCCCGGCGGTGCGGATTCACTGGGTATCTGCAAGGTCCTCGTCTTCGGCGCCGGCTACGACCCGACCGCCAACGACTCCGCCGTGCAGGGGGTTGCGACGATGGGACGCGGCGTCTACGTGGTCGATGCCAAAACGGGAGCGCATATCTGGAGCATCAGTCCCGACGCATTCTCCCCGAGCACGGGCACGCACCGGTCGGAGGCCGGGATGACATTCGCCATCGCAGCCGACCTGTCGGTCATCAACACCGACCTGGACGTGCAGAACCTGGCCGACCGGATCTATGCCGCGGACACTGGAGGGAATATCTGGCGCATCAACATCTCGAATGCCGACCCGGCCACGTGGACCTGGGGCAAGCTCGCGTCGCTCAGCGGCGCGGCTGCGGCCGACAAGCGCAAGTTCCTGTTCCCGCCCGATGTGGTGGCGTACAACAGCACGACCGACTCGGTCCTGATCGGCTCGGGCGACCGCGAGCATCCGTTCGACACGTCGATCAACAACCGCTTCTACATGATCAAGGATTCGCATGGCATCAACGACGTGCCGGCGGTTACCGCGATTACCGAGACGGACCTGGTCGACCTGACGAGCAACACGCTGCAGGATCCGACTGCGACGCAGGCGCAGATCGACGACATCAACGGGGACCTGGCGGCGATGAAGGGCTGGTTCATCCGCCTCGCGACGGGCGAGAAGGTCGTCACCGGAGTCACGACGCTGGGCGGAACGACGATCTTCGCGACCAACACGCCGACTACGGTGTCGACGCCTGGCTCGTGTACCGGGCCTCTCGGCACGGCGCTGATCTACGCGATCGGCTTCAAGGATGCGACCGCGACGATCGACGTCAATGGCGACGGCGTCTTCAATCTGGCCGATCGTGCGGAGGAGCGCGTCGGCGGCGGGTTGCCGCCGACTCCGATCCCGTTCGCGACGCAGATCGGCAACAACTATTACGAGGGCGCAATTACGGGGACGCAGGTCGTGCAGCCGCCGACGTCGCCGGTCGGCCAGCGCTACCGCGTGTTCTGGAACCTTTCAGTCGACAACTGAGCATCCTCCAGCGCCGCGCGATTCACGTCGCGGCGCTGGGGTCGCTCCTGCTGCACGCGGTGCTCCTTTCGCTCCCGCTCGGCGGCATGCACAAGGAGCGCGGTCTTCCCGCCGCGGCCGCCGCGCAGGCGATTCGAGCGTTTCTCCGACCCGTGATCGCGGAGCCGGTTCAAGCTCCCGCGCCCGCTGCGGTTGAGCCTGCACCGGACCCTGAACCGCCCGTTGCACCTGCGCCGCTCCCTCGCACGCCCGCCAAACCGGAGCCGGCAGTCGAGCCTGAGCCTGCGCCAAAGCCCGAACCTTCTCCACCCGGCGGAACGCCGTTGAGCACAGCGGCGATTCCAGCGACGTTTCTCGACCCCGCACAGCTCACCGAACATCCAAAGCCGCTCAAGGAGCCGTCGGTCCATCTGCTGCTGCCGATGCTCGCGCGCTCGGGCATGGCGCGCCTCGTTCTCTATATCGACGAGCTTGGACGCGTGACTTCGGTGGAAGTCGACTCGGCGACGCTGCCGCCTGCCACGGTAGACCGCGCCGTCGCGATTTTCTCCGCGGTTCCCTTTTCTCCGGGCCGCGTCGACGGCATTGCGGTAAAGACGAAAGTGCGCATCACGGTCGGCGCCGAGGAGCGCGCGAAAGAGAACTGAGCCATCCGGGCGCGTTACAATTCGCCCCGCGCTGGTGTAGCTCAGTTGGTAGAGCAGTCGCTTCGTAAGCGTCAGGTCGTCCGTTCGAGTCGGACCACCAGCACCAGGGAAAACCTGGATGCGCTGCGGCGCCACAGTTCCTGCGCCGCCGCACCGCGAACGTCTGGAAAGGCAGCGCCTATGGTTGTTCCGGCGCGCCCTGCCAGAGCATTTCGTACCCCAGCTCCTTGCTCTCGGAGCACATCTGCGCCAGCGCGCCGAATTTCGAGGCGAAGATCTCGTCGGCGTGCGATTTTTCGTGCTCCTCGAACGAGCGCCAGTAGGTGACGATCACGAAGTGCTCGTCCTCGCTGCGCGATGCGCCGAGCGAGCCTTCGTCCGAGACGAAACCCGAGAAGCGGAACACCTGGCCGGCGACGAAGCCGCCCTTGTCGCCGCCGTACGTCTCCTTGACGACGTTGCACATCTCGCCGACCGCGAGCTCGACGTTCTCGAAAGCGACGCCGGGCCGCAGCTTGACGGTGTTGAAGAGCATCCGGGCGCCGAACGGTACGGTAATCGGTTCGAACATCGTCTCTCTCCTCGCGGGAACGAGCCCTTCAGCCCGGCGTTGGGCACTCGCGCAGCTCGCTGCCGGGAAACTGCTGCGCGATTTCGCCCAGCCTGGCGCGGAGTGCGGCGTCCACGCCCTGCAGGCGGAACGATAGCTTCGTCACGACCGTCTCGCGCGGGGCGGCCTGCGCGGTGCGAACCCCTTTGTCGCGGACCGCCTCCAGCCGCACCTTCGCCGCGGCCTCCGTGCTGAACACTCCCAGGGAAATCGCCCAGCGCATCTTTCCTTCCTCATTCATTACGTGGTAGTCGTCCAGGCCCAGACCCTTGAGATCGTTCGCTGCTTTCTGCGCGGCGGCTTTTCCATCCTTGGGCGGGATGAAGACCCACCAGTGCGCGGTTTCCTCGCCGCGCCGCGAAGTGAGGCGGGGCCCCAGCGCAAGCGGCTCGAGCGCCTGCTCGGCGCGCGGGGCGGCAGCGAGCGTGAACGTCCCCCACTCGATGCAGGACACCGGTGCCGGCCGCGCCTGCTGCGCCTGCTGCGCGGCAGCCAGCTCCTGCGGGGACAGGATCTTGAGTTGCGCGGGATCTATCTGCGTCGCCAGCGGCCGCGGATCCGTGCCCGGATCCGGGGGTGCGAGCGCGTAGGTCCATGCGAACAGGAATACGTTGGCAGCGACGAGAGCCAGAAACGCGATGCGCGCCCGGTTCACGCGTTGGCGATGCATGCCAGCCCTTCCAGCACGAGGTTCTCTACATAGCGGCTGGGCACGCTGAGCCGCTCGATCAGCGCCTGGCCGCCGCCGCCCGACACCAGGCAGACGCCCGCGCCGCCCGTTGCGCGGAACATGCGCTCGACCGCGCCGGCCTGCGCCTGCCTGCATCCGCTTTCGATCGCGTCGAGCGTGTTGCGCGGCAGCTCGCGGAAGTGTCCTTCCTGCATCGGCAGTCGCCCGGTGTGCTCGTGCAGCACGAAACGCATCAGCTCGATTCCGGGCAGGATCAGGCCGCCGAGAAATTCGCCGTCGGGCGAAAGTGCATCGACGGTGGTCGCGGTGCCCGCGTTCACCACCAGGCACGGGCCCGGCTGCAGCGCGCGCGCGGCGATCAGCGCCGCCCAGCGATCGGGCCCCAGCTGCTCGGGCCGCTCGTAGCGGCTGCGAACGCCGCAGCGCTCGACCTCGCCACGCACCCATTCGGGCGGCGCGTCGAAGATGCTGGTCCAGTTGATCAGCAGCTGCTGCGCGCCTTCGCCGGCCACATTGGAGATGACGATGCGCGAAGGATTCTCGTGGGTCACCGAGAACGGGTTGATATGGTCGCTCGACGCAGCAAACTCGATCAGCGACACCGACGCCACGCTCGTCCATGCGCGGCCGTCGTGCCAGCCCCACTTGACCCGTGAATTGCCGGCGTCGATGGCGAGCTTCATGCCGGCCGCGCCGAGAGCACGCGGGCAGAATGCAGCGCGCGCACGCCTTCGCGCGTGCGCACGCGCAGCGCGCCGTCGTCCGCCACGCCCGTGTGGATCCCGGACACCACGCTGCCATCGGCGAGACGCAGGCGGATCCGGTGCCCGGCATGCGCGTGCAGCGATTCCCACTCGCCGCGCAACAAGGCGAGCCCCGAGGCATCGAACGACTCGAGCACCTCCAGCAGCTCGCACGTGATCCGGCCGATGAGCAGATTGCGCGGCGGCAAGGGCCGGACCAGCTCTTCGAGCGAAGCCGTGCGGCGGCGAACGCGCGGGTCGGTGGCGGCGCGATAGTTGATGCCGATCCCGATGACCGCAACCACGCCGCCGCGCTGCACGCGCGTCTCGATCAGGATGCCGCCGAGCTTCGCGCCTGCCGGGGAGAGCAGGTCGTTCGGCCATTTGAGCGCGATGCCGGGCGCCCCGGCGGCCCGCAACGCACGCGCAACCGCCACGCCGGCCGCGAGCGATGCGCCGCCGAGCCCGCGCGGCGCGCAGCGCATCCGGCGGCGCAGCGAAAAGCAGATCCCCGCACCCGGCACCGCGTGCCAGCGCCTGCCGTGACGGCCGCGTCCGGCGCTCTGGTGCTCCGCGGCGAGCAGGCAGGGCACGTCGCGGTCTTCGCCCTCCAGCAGCTGGGTGTTGGTGGAGCCGCACGACGATACGACCTCGACCTGGATCTCGCCGGCATGCGCGCCGAGGGCAGCGACAATCGCCGCGGCGTCGAGGCGCTCCAGCCCTGCGGATACCGGTTCCATCGGGCGAGTCTACGCGCTGCCGAAAACGAATCCGCGGCCCGGCGCCGCGGCGAACAAGGCGCGCGTGTATTCGTGCTTCGGGGCGCCGAATACGTCCTCCGCCGGGCCATACTCGACCACCTCGCCCTTGGACATCACGGCGATGTGATCGCAGACCTGCGCGGCGACGCGCAAGTCGTGGGTAATGAAGAGCATCGCCAGCTGCAGGCGAGTGCGGATCTCCTCGATCAGCGCGAGCACCTGCGCCTGCACGGAGACGTCGAGCGCCGAGACCGCCTCGTCGGCGACGAGCAGCTCGGGCTCGGTCGCGAGCGCGCGCGCGATGCAGATCCGCTGGCGCTGGCCGCCGGAAAACTGGTGCGGGTAGCGCTCAAGCGACGCCGCGTCCATCCGCACCAGGTCCATCAGGCGGCGCGCGCGGTCGAGCGCCTGCGCGCGCGGAACGCCGTGGTTGAGCGGTCCCTCGATGATCGCTTCGCCCACGGTGCGCCTCGGATTGAGCGAGCGGTACGGATCCTGGAACACGATCTGCACGCGCCGGCGGTACGGCCTGAGCGCGCGGTGATTGAGGGCGGCAATGTCGATGCCGTGCACGCGAATCTCGCCGGCGCTCGGGTCGATGAGGCGCACGATGCAGCGCGCGACCGTCGACTTGCCGGAGCCCGACTCGCCGACGATGCCGAGCGTCTGCCCGCGTCGTACGGTCAGCGACACGCCTTTCGCCGCCGGAACTTCACGCTTGCGTGAGAGCCACGAGCGATCGATGTACGTCTTGCCGAGGTTGCGCGTCTCGAGCACCATCGGCGAGCGTTCATCGACCTTGCGGCCGTGCGGCTGCAGCGTCGGCACCGCGGCGATCAGCATGCGCGTGTAGTCATGGCGCGGTTTCTTCAGCACCTCGTCGCGCGTCCCGAGCTCGACCAGCTGGCCCAGGCGCAGCACGGCGACGCGGTGCGCGATCTCCGCGACCACGCCGAAGTCATGCGTGATGAACAGCACGCCGGCGCCGTGGCGTGCCTGCAGGTCGCGGATCAGCGCCAGGATCTGCGCCTGCGTCGTCACGTCGAGCGCGGTGGTCGGCTCGTCGGCGATGAGGAGCACCGGATCGAGGACCAGCGCCATCGCGATCACGATGCGCTGGCGCTGGCCGCCCGAGAGCTGGTGAGGGTACGACGCCATCATCCGCTCGGGGTCCGGCAGCCGTACTTCGCGCACGATGTCGAGGATCTTCGCGCGCCGTTCCTGCGCCGAGAGCTTCGTATGCTCGACGAGCACCTCGTCGATCTGCTCGCCGCAGCTCATCACCGGGTTGAGCGCGGTCATGGGCTCCTGGAAGATCATCGACATGCGCGCCGCGCGCAGCTCGCGCTGACGCTCGGCGGAGGCGCGCGCCGTGTCCTCGCCCTCGAGCAGCACCTCGCCGCCCGTGATCGGCAGCGTGCGCGGCAGCAGGCCCATGATGCCCTGCGCGATCACCGACTTGCCCGACCCCGACTCGCCCACGAGGCAGACGATCTCGCCGCGCTCGACCGCGAAAGAGACCTTCGATACCGCTTCCGTGCGCTCGCTTCCCGGTGGGAGCGCGATCGTCAGCTCGCGCACTTCGAGCACGCTCATACGCGCTTCGCCATCTTGGGATCGAGCGTGTCGCGCAGGCCGTCGCCGAGGATGTTCACGGCCAGCACGGTCACGGCGAGAAAGATCCCGGGGAAGAACACGTTGTGCGGGAACTCGATGAACTGCACGCGTCCCTCGGCCATGATGTTGCCCCACGTCGGGATGTCCGGCGGAAGGCCGACGCCGAGGAACGACAGGATCGCCTCGATGAGGATGCCGTTGGCGCAGATGAACGTGCCTTGCACGATCAGCGGCGCGATCGTGTTGGGCAGGATGTGGCCGAACATGATCTTCAGCGTCGGCGTGCCGAGCGCGATCGCAGCCTCGACATAGGGCTCCTCGCGGATCGTCAGCACGAGAGAGCGCACGAGCCGCGTGACGCGCGGAATCTCCGGCACCGCGATCGCGACGATCACGGTAGAGAGGCTCGCGCCCCACAGCGCGACCAGCGCGATCGCGATCAGGATCGCCGGGATCGCCATCACGCCGTCCATCACGCGCATCAGGATCCCGTCGAGCCAGCGCAGGTAGCCCGCGGTCAGGCCGAGCGCGATGCCAAAGGCCAGCGCGACGAGCGCCGTGAGGATGCCCACGATCAGCGATACGCGCGTGCCGTAGATCACGCGGCTGTAGATGTCGCGCCCGAACGAGTCCGACCCCATGAGGAACTTGTGCTGCAGCGAATCGCCCTCGAGCGTCGTGATCTCGCCGATCTTTCCGGGAAGCAGGTCGCGGCTGCCGGCATCGAACAGCGACGGGTCGACCGTGCCGAGCCACGGGGCCGCGAGCGCGACGATCACCAGCAGGACGAGCGCGGTTCCGCCGAGCCGCACCGACCAGCTGCGATGCAGGCGCTGCCACATCGTCTCGTAGCGGCGCACCGCCGCCGCCTCGACCGAGAGCGCCTCGTACTGCTTCAGCCCCGGCGCGTCCATGTCAGTAGCGGATGCGCGGGTCGAGAAACACGTACGACAGGTCGACCAGCAGGTTGATCAGCACGTAGGCGAACGAGAAGAACAGGATCACGCCCTGGATGGTCGGAAAGTCGCGCGCCAGCACGGCATCGACCGTGAGCCTCCCGAGGCCGGGTATCGCGTACACCGATTCGGTGACCACGACGCCGCCGATCAGCAGCGCGACGCCGATGCCGATCACGGTGACGATCGGCACCGCCGCATTCGCGAGCGCGTGACGCACGAGGACGCGCAGCTCGGGCAGCCCCTTGGCGCGCGCCGTGCGGATGTAATCTTCGCCGAGCGCCTCGAGCACCGATGCGCGCGTGACCCGCGCGATCAGCGCGACGTAGATGATCGAGAGCGTAAAGGCGGGCAGCAGCAGGTGCTTCAGGTACAGCCAGAACCCGTCCGCGAGCCGGTGGTATCCCTGCACCGGCAGCCACCCGAGCTGCAGCGAGACGAACCAGATCAGCAGGTAGGCGAGCACGAACACCGGAACCGAGAAGCCCATCACCGAGAACCCCATCAGCGCGCGGTCGAACCACCCGCCGAAACGCCACGCGGCGAGCACGCCCAGCGGCACCGACACGAGCACCGCAAAGAGCGTCGTCAGCGCGGCGAGCGAGATCGTCGGCTCGAGCCGCTGCCCGATCAGCGCCGTCACCTTCTGCTTGTAGTAGAACGATTCGCCGAGATCGCCCGAGAGCAGGTTGCCGAACCAGATGCCGAACTGCACCAGGATCGGCCGGTTGAGCCCGAGGCTCTCGCGGATGCGCTCGATCTGCTCGGTGTTCGCCGCATCGCCGGCGAGGATCGCCGCCGGATCGCCCGGCGTCAGCCTCAGCATCAGGAACACGAGCACCGCAACGATCAGCAGCACGGGGATCGTTGCGAGCAGGCGCCGGGCGAGAAAGTTGTACACGGGCGGAAAAAGAAACGGCTCCGGAGTTTACCCCGGAGCCGTCGTCCTCCCTCGCGAGCTCAGTTCTTCTTCAGGTTCCAGTAGAAATTCCCGGTCTGCTTGAAGAAGCCCGTGACGTTCTTGCGCGCCGCGAGCGGCGCGTCGAACTCGCCGAGCGGCACGTGCGTGCCGACCTCGAACGCGCGCACCTGGATCGCCTCGGCGAGCTTCTTTTTCTTCGCGTCGTCGGTCTCGCGCATGAACTGGTTGCGCAGCTCGACGATCTTCTCGTCCTTGCCCCAGCCGAACCAGCCGGACTGCTCGCCGCGCGTATCGAGCGCCGCGTTGGCGATCGGGTTCCAGATGTCGGGACCCTGCCACGCGGTGAGGAACATGTGCCAGCCCCCTTTGTCGATCGGGTCTTTCTTCGCGCGGCGGCCGACCAGCGTCTGCCAGTCCATCGCCTGCAGGTCGACCTTGAATCCGGCCTGACGCAGCAGCTGTGCCGCGACGTCCGGCAGCTTCTGGATCGCAGCCAGGTCGGTCGGCTTCATCAGCACGATCGCAGTGCCGTCATACCCGGAGGCCTTGAGCAATTCCTGCGCCTTTTTCATGTTCGACTTCGACTGGATGTCGCTGCCGGCCGGGCTTGAGTACGGCGTGCCGCAGGTGAACATCGACGGGCAGGTGTGGTAGAGCTCCTTGACGCCGACCTGCGCCTTCAGGAACGGCTCCTGCGCGAACGCCGCCAGCACCGCCTGCCGCACCTTCGCGTTGTCGAACGGCTTGTGCAGGTGGTTGAAGCGCGCCATGTATTGCAGCGGCGGGCTGTAGGTGTAGACGGTGATGCCCGAGTCCTTCTTCAACGCCGGGACGTGCTCGAACGCCGGCTGCTCGAGGATGTCGACCTCGCCCTTTTGCAGCGCGCTGACCTGCGCCTGCGCGTCGCGCAGCGCGAGATTCCACTCGACGCGCTCGACATAGACCTGCTTGCCGCCGGTCGAACCCGACGGCGGTTCCTTGCGCGGCACGTACTTCGGGTTGCGCACGTACACGGACTTGTCGCCCGGCTTGAACTGGTCCTTGACGAACATGTACGGCCCCGAGCCGATGTGCTCTTCGATCTGCTTGAACGCATCGGTGTCGGCGATGCGCTTGGGCATGATGAACGGCACGTTGGAAGACGGTTTGCCGAGCGCCTCGAGCACGAAGCCGCAGGCTTCGCGCAGGAAGATGCGGAACGTATCCGGCGCCGGCGTATCCATGCGGTCGACGAAAGTGAACAGCGCCGTTCCCATCGCGTCGCGCTTGCCCCAGCGCGCAAGCGACGCGACCACGTCTTCGCTGGTCACCGGCTTGCCGTCGTGGAACGCCAGGCCGCTCCTCAGCTTGAACGTCCACAGCCGGTTGTCCGGGCTCACCGTCCAGGACTCGACCATCTGCGGCTTGACCTGGTTCTTCTCGTCCGAGCCGAACAGCGTGTCGTAGATCATGTAGCCGTGGTTGCGGCTCATGTACGCAGTGGTCCAGATCGGGTCGAGGATCGCGAGGTTCGAGTGCGGCACGATGCGCAGCACCTTGGGATCGCCCTGTGCGAGCGCCGTGCCCGCGCCTGCGGCGAAGGTCGCGGCGGCTGCGGCGGCGAGAGCGATGCGTGACATGGTCATGAAATACCCTCCAGAGGTAGACGGCGCACGATATTACTCCTTGCGGATGTTCCAGTAGAAGTCGCCCGCGCCGATCACCAGCCCCTTGATCCCCTTGCGCACCGCGGTCGGGGCGATGTACTCGCCCAGCGGCGCGTGCGTGCCGATCTCGAACGCGCGTGCCTGGATCTGCTCGGCGAGCTTCTTCTTCGCGCCCTCGTCGGTCTCGCGGGCGAAACGGTCGCGCAGCGCTTCGAGGTCGGAATCGCAGGCCCAGCCGAACCAGCCCTTCTCGCACGTTGCGTTGACGGTATTGCTCGAGATCGGGTTCCACACGTCGGGCACGACGAACGCGGTGAAGAACAGGCTCCAGCCGCCCTTGTCCGGCGGCTCCTTCCTGGCCCGGCGCCCGACCAGCGTCTGCCAATCCATCGCCTGCACCTCGACCTTGAAGCCGGCCTGCCGCAGCAGCTGCGCGCCGACGTCCGGCAGCTTGTTGATCGTGTTGATGTCGGTCGGCTTGATGATGACCACCGTGCTGCCGTCGTACCCCGAGGATTTGAGCAGCTCCTGCGCCTTCTTCAGGTTCGATTTCTGCTGGATGTCGGTGCCGGCCAGATTCGCGTACGCAGTACCGCACACGAACATCGAGGGGCAGGTCTTGTAGAGCTCCTTGACCCCGATCTGTGCCTTCAGAAACGCTTCCTGGTTGAAAGCCGCGATCGCGGCGCGGCGCACCGCGGGCTTGTCGAACGGCGGGTGCAGGTGATTGAAGCGGCCGACGTACTGGAACCCGGCCGGATCCTTGACGACCAGATCGACGCTCTTGTCGGCGCGCAGCGCCCCGATCTGCTCGAACGGCACGCGCTCGATCATGTCGATCTCGCCCTTTTGCAGCGCGTTGACCTGCGTCTGCGGATCGCGCGCCGCGAGCATCCATTCGACGCGATCGACATAGACGCGCTTGCCGCCCGCAGTTCCGGAGGGCGTTTCCTTGCGCGGCACGTACTTGGGGTTTTTCAGGTAGACCGCCAGCGCGCCGGGCTTGAATTCGTCGCGCTTGAAGAGGTACGGGCCCGAGCCGATGTAATCGTCGATCTGCTTGAAGGCGTCGGTTTCCGCAACGCGCTTCGGCATGATGAACGGCACGTTGGACGAGGGCTTGCCGAGCGCTTCGAGCACGAAGCCGCACGGCTCGCGCAGGAAGATGCGGAACGCATCGGGGCCGGGCGCGTCCATTCGCTCGATGAACGTCGCGAGCTTCTGCCCGAGCGGATCGCGTTTGGACCAGCGCGTGAGCGAAGCAACGACGTCTTCGCCGGTGACCGGCTTGCCGTCGTGGAATTCCAGTCCCTTGCGCAGCCGGAACGACCAGAGACGGTTGTCGGGACTGACGCTCCACTCCTCGACCATCTGCGGGTGGATTTTCGCCTTGTCGTCGGTGCCGAACAGCGTGTCGTAGATCATGTAGCCGTGGTTGCGGCTCATGTACGCGGTCGTCCAGACCGGGTCGAGGATCGCGAGGTTGGAGTGCGGAACGACTCGCAGCACGCTTGCGCCTCGCTGCGCCGGTGCGGCGCCGGAGAGCGTCAGCGCTGCGACCGCCGCGGCAACCGCAGCGACGCGTGAAATGAACATGGCCGGATTCCCCCTCGTTGGAGCGTCCAAGCTATCCTATCGCCCTTTCAGCGGCAAGGAGTGCGGGTGGCGAAATTTGACACGGTGTTCCGCGAGGTCGAGGTGTATGACGGCACCGGTGCGCCGCCGGTCACCGCCGACGTAGCGATCGAGAGTGACCGGATCGCCGCGCTCGGCTCGGCGCCCGGGAGCGCGCGCGAGACAGTGGATGGCCGGGGACTCGCGCTTGCGCCCGGTTTCATCGACGTCCACACGCATGACGATCTTGCCGCCGTCAAGCATCCCGACATGGCGTTCAAGCTGCAGGGCGGCGTGACGACCTGCATCGTCGGCAACTGCGGATTCGGCGCGGCCCCGTTCGATGCGGCGTTCGGCCCAGGCTCGGTGCTGGGGAAGGCGCTGGGTTCCGCTCTCGAGGCATGGAGCGGCTATCGCGGCTACGCCGAAAACCTCGAGCGCAATCCTCCGGGAACGAACATCGGGGTGCTCATCGGGCACGGCACCGCGCGGCTTGCGGCGATGGGGAACGAAAACCGCGCTCCGCGGCCCGCAGAGATGGCAGCGATCAAGGCGACGTTCCGCGAAGGGCTCGATGCGGGCGCGCTCGGATTTTCTTCGGGGCTCGTCTACGACCCGGGGCGTTTCGCTGCGACCGACGAGCTGATCGAGCTGGCGACGCTCTTGCGCGGGACCGGAGCGCTCTATGCGACCCACATGCGCGACGAGGGCCAGGGACTGCTGGGATCGGTGCGCGAGGCGATCGAGATCGGCGAGAAGGCCGGGATCCCGGTGCAGATCTCGCACCACAAGGCGTCTGGGCGCACCGCGTGGGGAAAGGTCGGCGAATCGCTCAAGCTGATCGAGGACGCGCAGCGCCGCGGCCTCGACGTGCACGCCGACCAGTATCCGTATACCGCGGGAAGCACGATCCTTGCGGCGGTATTCCGCGACGGCAAGCTGCGCGGCGTCGTCGGCGACCTGCTGGCCTCCGACGTCGTGGTTGCGTCTTCGGCGCAGCACCCGGAATGGGAGGGGAGGACCCTCGCTGCGCTGGCCGACGAGATGAAATGCCCGCCCGAGGCCACGGCAGCGCGGGTGCTTGCCGAGGATCCCGCCGTCACCGTGATCCTGCACGCGATGTGCGAGGACGACGTGCGCACGGTGATGCGCCACCCGAGCACGATGATCGGATCCGACGGGATCCCGACGCTGAAAGGAAAGCCGCATCCGCGGCTCTACGGCACGTTCGCTCGCGTGCTCGGGCGCTACGCGCGCGACGAAGGCCTGTTCTCGCTTGCCGAAGGCGTGCATCGGATGACCGGATTCGCGGCGCGCAAGTTTGGCCTGCGCGAGCGTGGCGTCGTGAAGCCCGGCGCCGTTGCAGACCTCGTGCTCTTCGATCCGCGGCGCATCATCGATCGCGGCACGTTCGAGGATCCCCACCGCACGCCCGATGGAATCGAGGCCGTCTATGTGAACGGTGTGAAGGCGATCGCCGGCGGGAAGCCGACCGACGCGCGTGCAGGGCGCGTTCTGCGCCGCGGCAACTAGAGGAGACGAGCTTGGCGCGAATTGCAATCGGCGGCTTGCAGCACGAGACCAACACGTTTGCTCCTGCGAAGGCGGACTACGCCGCGTTCGAAGCCGGCGGCGGCTGGCCGGGCGTGCAATACGGCGACCCGCTTTTCGACGCGGTGGCGGGCGCGAACATCCCCGCGCAGGGCGCTATCGACGCCCTTCGCAGCTCGGGGCATACGCTGGTTGCGACGGCCTGGGGTGCCGCGAGCCCATCCGCGCACGTCACGAACGACGCGTTCGAGCGCATCGCCGGCGAGCTGGTGCGTCGATTGCAGGCGGCAGGTCCCGTCGACGGGATCTACCTCGACCTGCATGGCGCGATGGTGACCGAAGCGCATGACGACGGCGAAGGCGAGCTGCTGCGCCGCGTGCGGCAGGCGGTCGGTCCGCGCGTGCCGATCGCCGCGAGCCTCGACCTGCACGCGAACATGACGCGGGGAATGTTCGAGGCTGCAGATGCGCTGGTCGCCTATCGCAGCTATCCACACGTCGACATGGCAGAGACCGGCGCGCGCGCCGCTCGGCTGCTGGAGCGCATGCTGCGCACCGGCGAGAAGCTCGCGCATCGCCATCATGGATTCGACTTCCTTACCGGCATTCCGTCGCAATGTTCGTTCATGGAGCCGGGCCGCAGCCTCTATCGAGAGCTCGGTGCGCTCGAATCGCGCAACGGCGTCGTGCTGTCGTTCACGCCGGGTTTCCCGATGGCGGATTTCGACGAATGCGGAATGGCGGTGTTCGGCTACGGGCAGAACGCGAAGGACGTGGACGCTGCGGTGGACGCGCTGCGCGCAGCGGTGGCCGACTCGGAAGGCGACTTCGCGCTCGACCTGCACTTGCCGGACGACGCGGTCAGGCGGGCGATGCAGCGCGGCGAGCCGGGCGCGCCAGTCGTGCTCGCGGACACGCAGGACAATCCGGGCGCGGGCGGAAACGGCGACACCACGGGGTTGCTCGCGGCGCTGGTGCGGCACAACGCCCGGGAAGCGACGCTTGGACTGCTGATCGACCCGCAAGCGGCCACGCTGGCGCACGAGGCAGGGCAGGGCGCGACGCTGCCGTTTGCGCTCGGCGGGCGCTCGCGCGTCGCGGGGGATTCGCCGTACGCGGGGGAATTTACGATCGAGCGCCTCGGCGACGGACGCTTCACCTGCACCGGGCCGATGTTCCGCGGCTTTCGAATGAACCTCGGGCCGATGGCGCTGCTGCGCAGCCGCGCGGCACCGGGCGTGCGGGTCGTGCTCGCGTCGAGAAAATGCCAGGCCGCCGACCAGGAGATGTTCCGTCACCTCGGCGTCGAGCCGCAGCGCGAGCGCGTGATGGGGCTGAAGAGCTCGGTGCACTTCCGCGCCGACTTCGAGCCGATCGCGAAAGAGGTGCTGGTGGTGAAGGCGCCCGGTCCGGCGCTCGCCGATCCGGCAGAGTTCAAATGGACGAAGCTGCGCAAGGGCATGCGGATGCGCCCTCTGGGTCCCGCGTACGCCGGATGAGGGCAACCGTTGCATGGCTTACGTTGGCGATGACCCTGCCGGTCGCAGCCGACGAGCAGAGCTACAACGACTGGGCGCTGTTTCCGATCATGGTTCGGGACAAGCACGGGGCGATCAATCGCACGGGCGAAGTCGTGATTGCGCCGGAATACGAGGAGCCGATCGTCATGCGCGAGGGTCTTGCGCGCGTGCGCAAGGGCTCGCGTGTCGCCTACCTCGACGCTTCTGGC
>Ga0070698_100004555_pt1 | contig 15224 bp, 15 predicted proteins | sample KBSK1502metaG_FD_65477 | JGI IMG/M metagenome (GOLD analysis project Ga0070698, IMG submission 65477) | Corn, switchgrass and miscanthus rhizosphere microbial communities from Kellogg Biological Station, Michigan, USA - KBS K1-50-2 metaG | ecosystem: Host-associated > Plants > Roots >...
GTGCTCGCGGTGCACACGCCCAGCCTGCTGCTCACCCAGCTCGTCTGGGGCCGCGAACCGTGGGCCAAGCTGCTGCGGGCCAAGGAACTGGCCGAGCGGGTGGGCGCGAAGGTCGTCGTGCTGCACCCGCCGTTCCGCTGGCAGCGCGACTACGTGCGCGGGTTCGAAGAGGGCGTGGCCAAAATGGCAGAAGAGACCGACGTCATCTTCGCCGTGGAGAACATGTTCCCGATCCGGGCAGGCAGCACCGAGGTGTCCGGGTACGCGCCGCACTGGGACCCGACCGTCCTTGACCTGCCGAACGTGACCCTGGACCTGTCGCACACCGCCGCCTCCGCTTCTGACGCGATCATGATGGCGAACGAGCTTGGCCCGCGGCTCGCGCACGTCCACCTGGCCGACGGGACCGGGGTCACGAGCGGTCCCGTGCCCGATGAGCACCTGGTGCCCGGGCGCGGCCGGCAGCCGTGTGCCGAGCTGCTGCGCGGCATAGCGGCGACGGGTTACCGGGGGATGGTGGTCGCCGAGGTGAAGACCACGCGCGCGGCCACGAGGGACGACCGGCTCGCGGACCTGGCCGAGACGCTGGCCTTCGCCAGGAACCACCTGGCCCCGGTCCCGGCCGCCTGAGGCCCGCCGAGGCCCGCGCGTTCCCCTCCTGAGCTGTGCTTGCTGGGAGTTTGCAATTGCAAGCAGTCGGGTAAACTACGAGTATGGCAACAATCGGTGATTACATTCGGCAGCAGCGCGAGCAGGCGAAGATTTCGCTGCGCCAGCTGGCCGACCAGGCAGGCGTCTCCAACCCGTACCTCAGCCAGATCGAGCGGGGGCTCCGCAAGCCCAGCGCGGATATCCTGCAGCAGATCGCCAAGGGGCTGCGGATCTCGGCGGAGGCGCTCTACGTGCAGGCCGGCATCCTCGAGGACCGGCCAGGCGACTCGGGCGTGCGCTCGGCGCTCCTCACCGACCCGCAGCTTACCGAGCGGCAGAAGCAGGTCCTGATCGAGATTTACGAGTCGTTCCGCAAGGAAAGCCAGCCGACGCCGCCTGTGGCGGAAGTGATCGCCGTCACTCGCCCGACCGCGGAGCCGGATGACTCCGCGGACCAGTCCTAGAACACCCCGGACAAGGTAGCGTGGACTCGTGGCCTCAATAACCGGTGGCGGGACGTATAGCCCGCTCAACTACTTCTTCGTAGCGCTCGCGGTGGCGGCGTTCGTGGTGGAAGCCTGGGCCTTCATCGACGCCATCATCAGGCCCGCGCTGGCGTTCCGCGCGGTCGGCAAGCTCAGCAAGCCGATCTGGCTGATCATCCTCGGCGTCGCGTTCGTGCTCGGGCTCTATGCCGCCGCCTACGGCGGCATAACCGGCATCCTCTCGGTGGCCGCGTTCGTCGCCGCGGCCATCTACCTGGCCGACATGCGGCCGAAGCTGAAGGAGTTCGGCCGCGGCAGCAGGAGCAGCTCAGGTCCGTACGGTCCCTGGTAGCGCTTGCCGGGGAGTCGCCACGGGCCCGTTCTGGATGATCGGTTCTTAAGCCATCGCCAGCAGCAGCAGCGGCGTCAGGACAAGCGCGGCGGCGGTCAGCACTACCACGGCCTGAGCGGCGCGGGACAGCGGCGGCGGCGGCGCGAGCAGCCGGTTGACCCGCGCCGTGAGCTCGCCCTCTGCGGCAGACAGCGCTCCCGCGGGACACTGCGCGCCGGCCGTGCCGAACCGCAGCAGCGCGGTGGCCAGCTCTCTGGCGAACAGGCCGCGGACCCGGAGCGCGCGGTCGTCGGCCATCATCTCGACGAGCAGCGCGACCGTGCGATACCCCTGCGAGATCACCCCGGACCTGGGGAACGTGCGGCGCAGCGAAGTGAACGGGATCAGCACCAGGTCGTGCCTGGCGCGCAGGTGAGCGCGTTCGTGCGCGAGCACCGCGGCTAGCTCGGCGGGGGCTAGCAGTTCCAGGGTGCCTGCGCTGACGACGATCTGAGACCTGATGCCCGGCAGGCAGTACGCCGCGGCGGCCGGGTAGTCGATGACCAGCGCTCCCGGCGCCTTCGGGTCACCGCGCGCGAGCAGCGCGAGCAGTTCCCGCTGGCGGCGCCTGGCGGCGATCGCGTCGGCGAACGCGATCACCAGCATCCACGACAGCACGGAGAGCAGCGCGAACCCGGCGGCGAGCATCGCGAGCCGCAGGGTGGCGGCCAGCGGCGGCTGGTGCGGCTGGAGCAACTGGCCCGACGCGAGCCGGCCCAGCCCGCCGAACACCCCGGCGAACCGCGTCTGCTGGCCGTTCACGCCTATCGTGAGCAGCGCGCCGATCGCGGCGAGACCGCCTGCGAGGCCAAGGGCCTGCCACAGCAAAATCGCGGCCGCCGGGGACCTGCGCGGCCAAGCGGCGCGCGTCAGCGCGCGCGCACTTCGCGCGCTCCCTACGGCGACCGCGGCGAGTAGTGCCGCGACGGCCAGTCCCCCCATAATCCGATCCTGCTGTCTCCCTTTGACCGCTGCCCGTCCTGCTCTCGATCGAGCCGGGATAGTGCGTCGCGAAGCACGACGGCCTCTGCGCCTGACACGCTCTGCGCGAACCTGGCGAGTGCGGCGTCACGGTCGCCAGTCTGCTCGAGCGCGGTCAGCATCAGTTCTGCCACGTAGGCCTCCCGGGTCGCGGCGGGCCGGTACCGCCAGGCGCGGCCGTCCCGTTCCCTGCGCGCGAACCCCTTCTTCGCCAGCCGGTCGAGCACGGTCATCACTGTGGTGTGAGCCAGATTGCGCTGGGTGAGCCCGTTGCTGACCTGTCTGACGGTCAATGACGACTCAGTTTGCCAGAGGACTTCCATGATGGCCCGCTCGAGATCGCCCAGCCTGTTCACGTCGTTACTGTACCGTCGAAGGCGTTTCTGTGACCAGTGGTGCGGCCTCAGATGCCAGTGGCGACTTGGCGATCTGCACGCAGCCGTAGATGATCGCCGCGAGCGCGATGAACTGCGGCACCAGCCACCATCCGTCGCGTAGCACCTCGCTGAACAGGGTGACGCCGTAGGCGATGCTGATCAGCGCGTCGCCGACGGTGAGCATCGGCTGCGAGGCGACCAGGCTGCCCGCCTGCAGCGCGTTCTGGAGGAGGAAGAGCGAGCCCAGGCCAGCCACCGCGACCGCGTAGATGTGCCAGTTGGTGAAGAACTCGACCACCCCCTGGTTCAGGTCGGCCATCGCGTTCTTCAGCAGCGCCGCGGTCAGCGCGTACCCGCAGGCGGCGGCTAGTCCGAGCAGCGCGGCCCGCGGCTCGCCTCGCAGGCCAGCCGCCGTGCTGATCAGCACGGTCTCAAAGGCGGCCGTGACGATCAGCGCAATCATCCAGCTCCTGTTCTCGGCGGAATCGATGGCGCCGCTCGGCTGCGCGGCGGCCAGCCCGCCGCCGAGGGCGACGGTGGTGATGATGATCGCCCGCCAGGGGAGCAGGTGAAGCGCATCGCGGCCCCTGAACAGCAGGGTGGAGAGCACGAGCGTGATCGGAAGCTCGATGATGAAGATCGGCTGGACCAGGGCGATCGGGCCGAAGGCGAGGGCGGTGGCCTGGGCCAGCGCGGCGACGATCACCATGGCGATCCCCGCCAGCCACACCGGGCGGTGGATCAGGTCGGCGATCAGAGAGACGTGCATGGTCCGTTCTGTCGGCACCTGCGCGGCCGCCTTGCGCTGCAGGACCGCCGCGACGGCGTTGCTCACCGCGGTGAGCAGGGCGAAGATGATGCAGAGCAGCTGGTCGACGGTTACGTGGACGTGCACGGGGGCCACGGTCAGCTGGATGGGCAGTTGCTGCACGCTCACGGCGAATCCGTCTTGTTGTCGGCCTTGATGAGCGCGGCGAAGGGACGCAAGTTAGCCAGGCTTTCGCCGCGCTTCTCCCGCCACGCCCATTCCCGCTTGATGGCGGAGCCGAAACCGAGCTTGAGCGCCTCGTTGAACGACTCGTCCGAGTAGGTGAGCACGCAGCCGAGCAGCCGGTCGATCTCGTCGTCGGTGATCGCCGCCAGCGGGAGCCGGCCCGTCAGGTAGACGTCGCCAGTGCGGTCCACCGCGAAGTGCACGCCGAACAGCCGCCCGTTGCGCTCGAGCAGGAAGCGGTAGAAGGCGGCGTGGTTCTCGTCGGGCTGACGGCAGAAGAACGCTTCGACCTGGAGGCTGTGCCCCCCGGCGATCAGCCAGGTCATCGTGGCGAGCTTGTGCTCGCCGGCCAGGCGGACCAGGTAGGCACCGGGCTCGGGCTGGGTGTACTCCAGGCCGAGCCTGCCGAGCACCTCCCCGAGGGCGTCGCGCGGTGCCATGCCCGTTACGCCCTGACCCGGGCTGCTGTCTCGTCCATGGCACCGGTATACACCGTGGCCAGCCGGTCTACCGTCGCGGACCAGCCGAAAGCGGACGCGTGTCGGAGCGCGCCCTTGGAAAGGGCGTGCAGCCGCCGCGGCGTGCGCACCAGCCGCCTGATCGCCTGCGCCCAGTCCGCCGGGTCGTGGCTGTGCACCAGGACACCCGAGTAATCGTCCCTGACGACGGTGCGCAGCCCGCCCACGCTGGCTGCCACCACGGGCGTGCCGCAGGCCTGGGCTTCGAGTGCGACAAGCCCGAACGACTCCGAATGCGACGGGGTCAGCACAATCGTGGCCGCGCGGTACCAGTCGGCGAGTTCGGCCTGCGGGCACGGCGGCTCGAACCGGACGATATCGGTAATCCCGAGCTTGGCCGCCAGCTCACGCATCCGGTCGGGATCGGCGCGTTCTGATCGCCCGCTCGGGCCGCCGACCAGCACCACTAGCAGCCGCTTGGCGAGTTCCGGATCGGCCTCGATGAGCCGGGCCGCGGCCTTGAGCACGACATCGGGCCCCTTGAGCGGCTGCACCCGGCCGGCGAACACCAGCACCACGGCGTCCGCCGCGATGCCGAGCTTGCGCCGTATCCCGGCCTTTGCGTCGTGCCCGCCGGGGGTGAAGACGCTCAGGTCTGCGCCCGGACTGACGGTCCTGATTTTGGCCGGGTCCGCCCCGTAAAGCTCGGTGAGCTGGCGAGCCTCTTCCGTCGTGTTGGCGATCAGCCGGTCCGCCGTGGCCACCACGTCGAGTTCGCCGCGGATCCTGTCGTCGGGCTCGGCGGCGTCGCCGGCCGCCAGCGCCGCGTTCTTCACCTTGCCCAGCGTATGCATGGACTGCACCAGGGGCACGCCCCAGCGCTCCTTCGCGACCGCCCCGACCTTGCCGGACAGCCAGTAGTGCGCGTGCACCAGGTCATACCTGCCGGGATCGGCCTCCGCCTCGGCGCGCAGCACTTCGAGGGTGAACTCGCAGACCTGGGCGGGCAGATCGGTCTTGTCGAGTTCCTCGAACGGGCCGGCCACGACGCTGCGGACCAGGACACCGGGGGCGATCTCGGTCAGCGGCGGGGTGTCCCGGCAGACCGCCCTGGTGAAGATGTCGACTTCGATGCCGCGGGCTGCGAGCCGTTTCGCCACCTCGACGACGTACACGTTCAGGCCGCCGGCGTCACCGGTGCCCGGCTGGTCGAGCGGTGACGTATGGACGCTGAGTGTGGCGATCCGCCGGGGGACCTTCGGGATATTCAGGACGCGCCTAGGCACCGTTGACACAGTTGTAACCAACTCCACCCGCCCGGTTCGTGTTCCCTTGCTGTTCCTGGCTTCGGTGTTCCTGGCTTCCCCACATGGTCTACCTGACCGTAGTCCCGGCGCGCGGGTTGTGTTCCCTGCCGTCGGCTAGGCTGACCGGCATGGGAACCCTCGTGCTGCTGCGCCACGGTGAAAGTGAGTGGAATACCAAGGGCCTGTTCACCGGGTGGGTCGACGTAGGCCTCGCCCCCAAGGGCGCGCAGGAGGCGGCGGCCGCGGGCCGGATGGTGGTCGACGCCGGGCTGCGCCCCGACGTCGTGCACACGTCGGTGCTCACCCGCGCGATCCAGACCGCGAACGTGGCGCTCGATGCTGCCGGGCTGAGCTGGCTGCCCGTGCGGCGCTCGTGGCGGCTGAACGAGCGGCACTACGGCGCTCTGCAGGGCAAGGACAAGGCGCAGACCCGCGAGGAGTTCGGCGACGAGCAGTTCATGATCTGGCGCCGGTCGTACGACGTGCCGCCGCCGCCGATCCCTGACGACGACCCGCTGTCCCAAGTAGGCGACCCCAGGTACGCGACGCTGCCGCCAGAGCTGATGCCGCGGACCGAATGCCTTCGCGATGTCGTAGCCCGGATGCTGCCGTACTGGTACGACGCGATCGTGCCGGACCTGTGCGCCGGCCGCACGGTCCTGGTGGTAGCCCACGGCAACTCGCTGCGCGCGCTGGTCAAGCACCTGGACGGGATCAGCGACGCGGCGATCGCCGAGCTGAACATTCCCACCGGGATCCCGTTGCTCTACGAGCTCGACGCGTCGTCCCGCCCGCTGCCGCCCGGCGGCCGGTACCTTGACCCGGAGGCGGCGGTAGCCGCGGCCGAGGCGGTCAGGAACCAGGGCCGCTGACCGCCCGGTCTTTCGCGAAGGCTGCTCTTGTCTGTACGACATCTGGATGATGAGAGTCTGCCAGGTGAACATCCGGAAAAGAGTGAATTTTCCCGCAACCTCCCGATTGTCGGTGACCGGCCCCGTCCGCATACCATCAGATATGTGAGTGTGGACTGGTCACACCGGTGTGCGTCGGCGCGGCCGACCGCATCATCGCTGGTCCGGAACATAACGTGGCGCTGAGGACACGGAATGGCGCCGGAGTAAGGCAGCCGCGAAGCGCACGCCTGCGGGCGGCCCAGCAGCCGGCGAGGCTGCCGCCTGGCATTGCCTCGGTCCTGTCAGTGCTTTCCTCGTCCGCGGTCGTCGTGGACAGCGAAGACCGCGTGCTGCGCGCCAGCGCCGCGGCCCGCGCGTTCGGCATCGTCAAGGGTGACCGGCTAATGGTGAGTGAGCTGCTCGCCCTGGCGCGCCAGGTCCGCCGTGACGGAGAGATCCGCGAGGGCGAGTTCGAGGTTCCTGTGCCCAGGTTCGGCGGCCGGACCACCAGCTTCGCGGTACGCGTCGCCCCGCTGTCAGGGACGGTCGGCGGTGGCGGCCTCGTCTTGCTGCTCGCCGAAGACCAGACGGAGAGCCGCCGGGTCGAAGAGGTTCGCAGGGACTTCGTCGCGAACGTCAGCCACGAGCTCAAGACACCGGTAGGCGCCCTCGCCCTGCTCGCCGAGACGATCGAAGACGCCGCCGAGGACGCCGACGCGGTCCGCCGGTTCGCGGGCAGGATGCGCCAGGAGGCGGCCAGGCTGACCTTCCTCGTGCAGGACCTCATCACGCTGTCCCGCATCCAGGCGGCGGAGCCGGTCCCGGACCCGCACCCGGTCGAGGTGGACGCGGTGGTCGCCGAGGCGATCGACCGGTGCCGGATGAAGGCGAACGCGCGCGGGATCACGCTCGCCTCCATCGGAGTCCGCGGGCTGAGCGTCCTCGGCGACGAGGACCTGCTGGTGACCGCCCTGCGGAATCTGCTGGAAAACGCCGTGGTTTACAGCCCGGAACGCACGCGGGTAGTGGTATGCGTGAAGAAGCCTGGCGACGGCGGCGTCGAGATCAGCGTGACCGACCAGGGCATCGGCATCCCGGAACGTGATCTGGAACGAATATTTGAACGCTTCTACCGCGTCGACCCGGCCCGTTCACGGGCCACCGGCGGCACCGGGCTCGGGCTCGCCATCGTGAAGCACGTGACGGCCGCCCATGGCGGCCGCGTTACTGTGCGGAGCGTGGAAGGCGCGGGCTCAACCTTCACCCTGTGGCTACCCTTGCGGAGCGAGCATGACGGCACGAGCGCCGATCGGGTCCGCGCCTAGTACTTCCGCCCTTATCCCGTCAGGAGGGACTTTCGTGACACGCGTGCTCGTGGTCGAAGACGAGGAGTCGTTCAGCGACGCGATCTCGTACATGCTCCGCAAGGAGGGGTTCGAGGTGGCCGTCTGCGCGACCGGTCCCGATGCGCTTGAGACCTTCGACCGCACCGGTGCCGACCTCGTGCTGCTCGACCTGATGCTGCCTGGCCTGCCCGGCAGTGAGGTGTGCCGGTCGCTGCGCGAACGGTCCAGCGTGCCAGTCATCATGCTGACCGCGAAGGACAGCGAGATCGACAAGGTGGTCGGCCTGGAGCTTGGCGCCGACGACTACGTGACCAAGCCCTTCTCCTCCCGTGAGCTCGTCGCCAGGATGCGCGCGGTGCTGCGCCGCCGCGGCGATGTCGAGGAAGTAGCCGAGGCGACGCTGGAGGCGGGCCCGGTGCGGATGGACGTGGAGCGGCACGTGGTCAGCGTCCGCGGCGCCCCCGTCCAGCTTCCGCTGAAGGAGTTCGAACTGCTCCAGGTGCTGCTGCGCAACGCCGACCGGGTGCTGACCAGGATGCAGCTCATCGACCGGGTGTGGGGAGCGGACTACGTCGGCGACACCAAGACGCTGGACGTCCACATCAAGCGGCTCCGCGCCAAGGTCGAGACCGACCCGGCCAAGCCGCGGCACATCGTCACCGTCCGCGGGCTTGGCTATAAGTTCGAGTCGGTCGGCTGAGGCGCCGGCGAGGGTCGCCGGCTACGGCGTCGGCGGCTGGGAGAACGTCGAGTAGGAGTACGACTGCGCCTGCACCGGGACGTCCAGCGTCACCGAGCCCGCGTGCGCGAAGTCAAGGGTGACTGGGATGGCCTCGCCGCCGGACAGCGGCTTGGCCAGGTCGCTGAGCACGAGTTGCGGTTCCGGGCCGGTCAGGTTGACCTCGGATTGCACCGGAACGCTCACCGTGCCGCCGCTCACCTGGACGCTGGAGGCCCAGCCCGTCGCGTGGACGCCTGTCAGCTCGTCGTCGCCCGTCCCGCCGTTGTAGAGCGAGAGGAACAGGCTGGCGGACGAGCCCGCCGGCACTGTCGCGCCGAGCGGCGCGCCGAGCACGAAGACGTCGTTGATCGAGATCCCGTTAAAGGTGGTGCTCGCGCCGGTCGAGGCCGGGTGGAACTCAAGCGTCGGAGCGTTGTTTCCGGCTTCGCACCCGGCTATACCCGAGATCAGCAAGGCCAGGGCGCCGATCAGCAGCCCTTTGGCGACGGTTTTCGCGGAACTGCGGACCACGACGGATGCCTCCTCGGTAACGGTGACGGGATTGCGGATTCGCTCCTGTTAGGACCACTGGCCTGCCAGTCAACTACAGGCCGTAGAAATGCTAGCAGTACTGTTTCGGCGTCCCTCGGGGTGGCGTTATTGTTCCCGGGCTCTTCTCCACGGGACGTGAGTCACCGGCCGGGCTGGCTCAATTCGCGCAGCGCGGAGGTGAGCTGGAAGCCCGCAGGCAGGTTCGTCCGGACCAGTGCGGTGGCGTCGCTGTAGACGAGCAGCACGGTGAGGCCGGCCGGGCGGTACGCCGCGCCGAGCAGGTTGCCCGTGTCGTAGACGGCGAGCGCGGCGCCCTCGCCGTACTGCGCGGTCACGTCGGCCAGCTGCGGCATCGCCGAGCCGGACGCGACGAAATACAGGCTTACCTGTGCCTCGGTCGCCTGATCGGCCAGGCGGCGCAGCGCCGGCCCGCAGTCGCAGCCGACCGGGATCAGTGCTAGCGCCGAGCTCACCAGGTTCCGCACCGGCACGGCTTCGCCGTTAATCCGGACATTTCCAGCAGGCAGCTCGGTCAGCCCCGGTGGCGTGCCGGCCGCGGTCTGCGGATTGCTCACAGTCGGCGCCTTCGCGGGGCTAATGGTCATCACGGAAAGCATCGCGCCCGCGAGCATCGACAGCGCGACGCAGGTCGCGATCAGCGGCAGGATCGCGGCCTGCCCGCTGAGCCCGCGCCGGCGCAACGGCCCGGACAGGCGCATGATCCGCTGCCGTCGGCGCATGGCGCGCAGCTCACGACGATAGGCGAGCACATCGCGGTCCAGGTCCCTGGCGTCGTCAGGGATCACGATGTTCACCGGGGGCAGGCTGCCGTCGTCCCGCCCCGGGCCGCTGGCGAAGCTCACTGGCACCTCTTCTTGCTGCGGCCGCAGGCTACGGACCCTCTGTCTCCAGTATGGGCCAGCCGGGGACCGCCTGCCGACCCGCGGGACCCGATTTCCAGATCGGGACAAGATCGTCGGGTAGACTGGGTATCTGTCGCAACTGCGACGAACGATAACCGTGGTACTGGCGGCCAGCCTCCGGGCATGCCGTGCCCGGCTGGCTAAGGTGCCTTTCGAGCACTGGTATGCTCGAAATTCGCCCATTGACCTGCGTATTCGCTAGCAGGGGCGTTTTATCGGTGAGCCGGTTCGTGGTAAGATAGCCTTCAGCGGAAGGGGTACTTGCCAGATGTCTTTTAAGGTCGGCGATACCGTCGTTTATCCCCACCATGGGGCAGCTCGCATCGAAGCCGTCGAGACTCGCACGATCAAGGGCGAGGATAGAACCTATCTGGTCCTGAAGGTCGACAAGGGTGACCTGACCGTACGGGTGCCCGCGGACAACGCGGAACTTGTCGGTGTGCGGGACGTGGTGGGCCAGGAAGGGCTAGAGCGGGTGTTCGAGGTGCTCCGTGCGCCGCACACCGAGGAGCCCACGAACTGGTCGCGGCGGTACAAGGCCAACCTGGAAAAGCTCGCCTCCGGTGACGTGAACAAGGTCGCCGAGGTGGTCAGGGACCTATGGCGCAGGGACAAGGAGCGCGGGCTGTCCGCCGGAGAGAAGCGGATGCTCGCGAAGGCCCGCCAGATCCTGGTCAGTGAGCTGGCGCTGGCAGAGAAGACCAACGAGGACAAGGCCGAGGCCCTCCTCGATGAAGTCCTAACCAGTTAGGTTCGTCGCTCTTCGGAGCTGACCGTTTGGTGCTACGGCTCGTGCCGGTAGCCTGCTGCGGTGGACAGAATGCCGCGGGTCGGGCTTGGGGTCGATGTGCACCCGTTCGAAGCTGGGCGGACGTTGTACCTGGCCGGGCTCGAGTGGCCGGGCGAGACTGGGCTGGCAGGCCACTCCGACGGCGACGCGGCAGCCCACGCGGCCTGCGACGCGCTGCTGTCGGCTGGCGGGCTCGGCGACCTTGGCAGCCACTTCGGTACCTCTCGTCCTGAGTGGGCAGGCGCGCCCGGTGTCGTGCTGCTGCGGGAGACCGCGCGGCTCGTCGCCGCGGCGGGATTCACCACGGGAAACCTTGCCATCTGCGTGATCGGTAACCGGCCCAGGATCGGGCCGAGGCGGGCCGAGGCGATCGCGGTGCTCAGTGAGGCGCTGTCCGGCGCGCCGGTAAGCCTCTCGGCAACCACGACCGACGGGCTGGGGCTGACCGGTCGCGGCGAGGGCATCGCGGCAATGGCTACCGCCTTGGTCCTCCCGGCCTCATGACTTCGGCCGCGGCCGGCTCGGTCACTCCTCCTCGTCGTCCCCTTCGGGCGGCGTCGGGGTGGAACGGACGCGGTTGAGCCGCGGCACCGCCGCGAACGGCGCGGTGGCGAACGGCGGCGCGTCGTCGTCGATGACCTCGCCGGGCACCGTGGGCACGCGGTCAGGCCGGTGGAATCCGCTGTCCGCGCCGCTGTCCCAGTAGTTGTACGGCGTGGCCGGGGTGGCGCCTTCCTGGTAGGCCGCGTAGGGCGCCGCGCTCTCGCCGTTGCCCGCCGCGACGGGCTCCGCCGCCGGCTCAGGCTCGCACGGGGGCGCCTCGTACGCCGCGGCGGCCATAACCGGCTCCTCCTCGACCGGCTCAACCGGACCGGTCTCAACGGCGGCGTCCACGTCCGCGGCGGCGTCCCCGGCGTCGGCATCCGCCTCCTGCGCGACGGGTGCGTCCGTGATGTCGGGCTCGGGAGCGTGGACGCCGGCCGCGGCGACCGGCTCTTCCGGCTGGGTGATCTCGTCCTGCGGCACATCCTCGTGCTGCGGCACGTTCTCGTCCTGCGGAACGCCGGCGCCTTCCGGTGCCCAGACGTCGTCCGGTTCCGGCTCGTCCTGCCGTAGCCAGACGCCGATCGGCAGGGCGCGCGTTTCCGCCTCCGGTGCGGCCTCGGGCAGCTCCGCCGGGCCGGGAGCCAGGTACGCCGCTTCGGCTGGCTCAGCGGGCTCGGCCAGCGCCGTTGCCGGGGCCCGCTGGACACGGGACTGCCTGAGCATGGTGAGCATCAGGCTGAAGGCGAGCAGCAGGAGCACCCAGGGGGCCGCGGCCACGACTCCCTCAATCGTCCGGTGCCGCAGCGTGACGTTCGTCGCGTACACGACGTCGGCCGCGCCGACGACGGCCACCATCAGGATGATGACCAGCCACGCGTACCACCGCGCCCACCACCGGGCGTCTCGCAGCACGACCGCCGCGACGCACGCGATGACGAATACCGCGTCGAATAGCCCTGGGTAGATCCTGGCGAGCCGCGGCGACACGCCGGCCTGCAAGACGATCGCGTGCACTCCGGAGTACGACAGCACGAACGTGGCCGCCGCCAGGGCGACGACCACGACCAGGACCGCCAGGTTCACGAGCAGGCTGGGCCAGTTGCGGCGCGGCGCGGGGAATTGGACATTCATCGGGATGCCGATCCAGACTTTGCCAGAGGGACACTTCGGGGGAGTAAATTCGTATTCTCCCCGGCTAACCGTTGCCCACCGTATCGGGGTTAGTCACTGAATGGAACGATTTCGGGCTATACCCGGGTGTGTCGCCATGCGCGCCGCGGTGCGGGACGGCAACTATGCTCTCCCACATGAGCGGGCGGAAAAAGGGCGGCAGCGACGACCGGGCGCCAGGAGGCGGCGGCTACGCGAAATCCGGTAAGCCGCGCCCGGGAACCGGCGGTAACCGCAGGGACCGCCTCGAGGGCAAGGGGCCCACGCCGCCCGCGTACATGCGCACCGGCCATCCCGCGCAGCGGGCCGCCGCGGCCAGGGCTGCCGCTGACGGCCGGCCACCAAGGAAGGCGGAGGAGGGACGCAGGGGAGGCGGCCGGGACCGTTCCGAAAACTGGAATGAGGGCCAGGCAGCACGCGGCAGCGGCGACGGAGCGGAAGTGGTCGCGGGCCGGAACTCAGTGGTCGAGTCGCTGCGGTCGGCGGTGCCGGCGGTGGCGCTGTACGTGACCGCGCGGGCGCAGCAGGACGAGCGGGTGGCGGAGGCGGTGCAGCTCGCGGCGAACGCGGGCGTCGCGGTGCTCGAGGCCGGGATGCCCGAGCTCGACCGCCTCACGGACGGCGCCGTGCACCAGGGCGTGGCGCTGCGGGTGCGGCCCTATGACTACGCTCATCCGGACGATTTTTCCGAACGTACCGGGCCGACTCCGCCCCTCATCGTGGCTCTGGACGGCGTGACCGACCCGCGCAATCTCGGTGCGGTGGTGCGGTCAGCCGCCGCGTTCGGGGCGACGGGTGTCGTGGTGCCCGCGCGGCGCAGCGCCGGCGTTACCGCCGGCGCGTGGAAGGCGTCGGCCGGGGCGCTGGCGCGGCTTCCGGTGGCACGGGCGGTGAACCTGACGCGGACGCTCCGCGCGTACCAGGAGGCCGGGTTCTTCGTGGCTGGGCTGGATTCGGCTGGCGACACCGAGGTGCGCGACATACCGGTCGCGGACGGGCCGCTGGTCCTGGTCGTGGGGTCAGAAGGGCGCGGGCTGTCCCGTGTGGTGGCCGCGGCCTGCGATCTGCTCGTCCGGATCCCGATGGCGTCAGGCACGGAGTCGCTGAACGCCGGCGTGGCCACGTCGATCGCCCTGTACGAGATCGCCACGGCGCGGTCTCGGCTAGCATGACTAGCAGCCGGCCGGTGTAGCTCAGCAGGCAGAGCGTCCGCCTTGTAAGCGGCAGGTCAGCGGTTCGAATCCGCTCACCGGCTCCACATATCAGCAGGTCAGGGACGTATTTTCTTTAGTCTGGCGTGATCGCGAGCCAGGGCCGTGGAACGAGTGACCCGTTCCACGAAGGCAGGCTTCTCGATTGCCAGTGGGTAGCTGTCGGGCGCGCGGAGTAACTATCGCTGACTTCTGAGTTGTGAGGCGGCTCACACCAGTGGTCTGGGACCAATGACGCGGTGACGCGGCGCTTTCGGCTGGAGGGGCGCATCGTATCCGTGGCCAGGAGGGGCGGGTGCCGACGGCTGGTCCGGGGCCGAGAACGCTGGCGGCGGCTTAGCCCGCTCGGCTGCGGCCGGGAGTGGGCGGGGCTCGCCTGGCTGGACGCGCATCCCCGGCCGGGCTGCCTGGTCCGGTTTGCGGGCTGCCTGATACTCCCCGAGAACCTGATACTCCCCGAGAATGCGTAGGGATTCGCTGAGGTTGTTTGCCGTGAGCAGGGTCTCGAGGTGGTCTTCGCCGAGCACGCGGCGGCGGGCCAGGGTGTCCTCGTCCAGTTCGCGGGCCGCCTGGTGCTCCCCCAAGATCGTCAAGATCTCGGATTTCTACTCGGCCCGGGAACAGCACTCCACCGGCACGTACACCGAGAGCGACCGGCCGCTGGGGGTCGAGCACGTTCACATGCTGTGCCTGCCCGCAGCACAGCCGCCAACCGCCGGGTCCGGGCGGCACGTGCGGATGTACTTCATGCGCGGGCCCGGGCCGGACTTCAGCGAGCGCGACCGGGCGCTGCTCACGCTGCTACGCCCGCACCTGCAGCAGGCCTACCGGGACGCCGAGCGGCGCCGCCACCCCGTCCCCCGGCTCAACCCCTCGGCAGAACGAGTTGCTGCACCTGGTCGCGGCCGGGCATACCAACACCCAGATCGCCCGCCAGCTGGGCATCTCTGAGGGAACCGTGCGCACCCACCTGGAAAACACCTACCAGAAGCTGGGTGTCTCCAGCCGCACCGCCGCCGTCACCCGCGCCTTCCCCGACCACACGGTGCACGACCCGCCGCGCGCCGCCTGGCCAGCAGACCAACCGGCCCGCAGACGGTCCCAGCACCGGCCCACTCCAGGATCGGACAGAAAACGGCCGAAGGTGCCAGTCTTCGTGACTGGCAGAGTGACCCAGAGAGACCCAGAATTGCTCAGACTTTCTGTGCTCAGATTTTCGTGTGACGCCCAGTCCGGGATGTCTTGAGAAATGACACGCCCGATGCGCGCCCAAGTCGGCCCATTGGGCGGCGTCGCTCCAGGTCACGCCGCTGTTGCAATGTCCCATGGTAAAGAGAAGCTCCGCACCGATCCGGCCGGATTGCCGTAAGGGCAGCAGCAAACTGTGGGCACCAGCCGTGGGCCAGTTTCCACGGACGTCCTCTTCCG